>Ga0307378_10003241_pt1 | contig 23999 bp, 20 predicted proteins | sample UN1MG_FD_202238 | JGI IMG/M metagenome (GOLD analysis project Ga0307378, IMG submission 202238) | Soil microbial communities from Risofladan, Vaasa, Finland - UN-1 | ecosystem: Environmental > Terrestrial > Soil > Coastal area > Acid sulfate soil | place: Finland: Risofladan, Vaasa | collected...
TAATAGTTAATGAAATAGTTGAATATATTAAAAATATCTTAAAGAAAGAAGAATTTAGTGAAGAGCGGCTGATGGTTGATGAAATAGCAGAGGTTGGACCAGGCAAAAGTTTTATAGGTAGAAAAAGTACCTTCGAAAATTTTAGAAAAGAATACTGGGAACCAGAACTGTTTATCCACTCCAATTTAGGACAGTGGAAAGAAATGGGATCAAAATCTATAAGACAGCATGCAAATGAAATAGCAAAGAAAAAGATAAGGGAACATACATATAGAATAGACGAAGATATAAAAAAAGAGTTAGACAAGATTTATGAACAGGCAAAGAATGATAAAAAACTGATGGATTCCTATAAATAAAAAACTAAGTGTTAATGTTATTAATAATAACTTTTGGGGTATATAAAGCAAATAAAAATGAATTTTGTTAAATGATAGAAATATACAATTTTTTAAAGGAGTAGAAATGATTATAGAAGATTATGTACTTAAAGGGGGTTTAAACAAAGAGCAAATTGATTTAATGAATGAGAAGGCAATGTATCTGGTAGAGAATGTGGGTATAAATATACCACACAAAGGCATAGTAGATATATTGTCAAGTTATAATGATGTTAAAATTGAGAAAAATAATGTTAAGTTTAGTAGTGATTTGGTAATTAAAGCGTTAAAAGAAGCTAAATATGATGTACCCGATTATGCCAGAGATAGGTGGATTATATCTTCTGGTGCACATCAGACATCATTTTATGATTGGGATACAGGGAAATTAAGACCTCCGACGTCAAAAGATTTAGTAGATTTGATAAAGCTTTGTGATGCTTTAGATACTGTGGGGTCTGCACCTGTTGTTCCTCTGGATGTACCAATACAATTACAATTAATATTAATGCATAAGATATCATATGAATATTCTAGATATAAGTGTAATGACATATATGAGCATATGGATAAGCCAACTATTGAATGTGCTAATTATATTTATGAAATGGCTAAAGTAGCAGGGAAGAGATTTACTTTTGGTATATGGATGATAAGTCCTAAGTCTTTTGATAAGAATGGATTAGAAGTTGCATATAGCCTTTTAGATAAAGGGGTGCCCATGTGGGTTTCCACCATGCCGGTAGCCGGAGTAAGTTCACCAATTACTATGATAGGAACATTACTTCAGAGTATGTATGAGCATTTTGCCGGTTTAACTATGTTAAATTTAATTAATACAAAATCATTTAATTATATCTCACCCAATGATGCTTTTGAAGCAGACCCGTTTGATATGAAATATTCAACATTTGTCTATGGCTCTGCTGAATATACTCGTGCAACATTACATAAAATTGCTCTTTGCAATTATTACAATATACCAATTATTGCAAAATCTCTTCTCACAGCATCAAAAGAACCGGACGCTCAAGCAGCATTTGAAATTGGGGTTCACACACTTATTGCAGCACTAGCAGGTGCTAGAGCGTTTAGATGCGGGGGATTGTTATCAACTGGTGAGATTTATTGCGCGGAACAATTAGTAATAGTTAATGAAATAGTTGAATATATTAAAAATATCTTAAAGAAAGAAGAATTTAGTGAAGAGCGGCTGATGGTTGATGAAATAGCAGAGGTTGGACCAGGCAAAAGTTTTATAGGTAGAAAAAGCACCTTCGAAAATTTTAGAAAAGAATACTGGGAACCAGAACTGTTTACCCACTCTAATTTAGGACAGTGGAAGGAAATGGGATCAAAATCTATAAGACAGTATGCAAATGAAATAGCAAAGAAAAAGATAAGGGAACATACATATAGAATAGACGAAGATATAAAAAAAGAGTTAGACAAGATTTATGAGCAGGCAAAAAATGATAAAAGATTAGAGGAGTCATTTAAATTTTAAATATTTTTTTAATTTAATTAGACAAGAAAATAATAATAATAATCATATGGAGGCATAAATATGTTAGACGAGTTAAAGGAAGCAGTAATTTCAGGAGATAGTGAAAAATCAAAAGAAATTACCCAAAAGTTAATAAACAGTGGCAAAGATCCAGGTATGGTATTAAAAGATGGACTTATAGCGGGAATGGATGTTGTAGGCAAAAGATTTAAAGCATATGAGATGTATATTCCAGAAGTGCTTATGTCTGCAAATGCTATGAAGGTTGCCATGAATATATTAAAGCCGCTTCTTTCAGAAAGTGATATTCCTTCAATGGGTAAAATTGTAATGGCCACTATTGAAGGAGATCTTCATGATATTGGGAAAAACCTTGTTAGTATGATGCTTGAAGGAGCTGGATTTGAAATAATAGATTTAGGAGTAGATGTTCCAGTAATTGAAATTATAGAAGAATCAAAAAAACATAATGTTGATATTATTGGGATTTCAGCTCTTCTTACAACCACTATGCTTGGTATGGAAGGAGCAATTAAATCTATAAGAGAGAGTGGTATTTCAGCAAAAGTTATGATAGGAGGTGCTCCAATTACTCAAGATTATGCAGACAAGATAAAGGCTGATGGTTTTGCTCCTGATGCACTTAGGGCAATAGATTTAGCAAAGAGACTGATGTCAGTATAGTTTTTTTGCAAGAGATGGTTAAGGAGGTGACATTTTTCTTAGGATTATTCTTCAATTAAGAAAGCCAGTTTTGATAACTGTAATGGTTTTAAATTCTTTATTGATTTGGAATGAGATTTTGATAGCGATGATTTTCTTACAAAAACATGAATTACATACATTGACAGTGGGATTAATTCAGTTTCAGGGTAGATTCCGAGTTAACCAGCCTGTTTTGATGGCAGGTCTTTTCGTATTGATTATTCCAATGATATTAATATATCTATTGGGACAAAGATACTTTATAAGTGGATTAACATCAGGTGCAATTAAAGGGGAATAAATAAATTTTTACATTTGATCAAGCAAAAGGGAGTTAGTTGAAATTTTTAAAATAAATGGAGAGGAGATATAAAATGGTTAAAGATGAAAAAAAATATTTAGAGATATCAGAAAAAATTAATAATGTCAGGAAAATAATAGAGGAGGAAAATTTATCAGGAATACTTTTAACTAAGCAGTATAATGTTTGCTGGCTTACTGCTGGTGCAAACAATCATGTATTGTGGGATGATCAAAATAGTCTAATTGGCATTTTAATTACTAAAGATAAGGGAATTGTTTTAGCAGAAAATGGTGATTTTTATAGAATTCAGGACGAAGAATTTTTTAATTATCCATTTGAATATATAAAAATATCCTGGTATGGTCCAGGTCTTGGTGCAGAAGCTAAAAAAATTGTGAAGGGTAAAATAGGGGTAGATGTATCATTGCCAGGGGTTGAGGATCAGATCAATATCGATAGTATGTTGTCAGACTGCAGGGCAGTGTTACTGGATTCAGAAATAGAAAGGCTGCGTAAACACGGTAAAAAAGCGGCTGAGCTACAAACTGAAGTTGCTAAAAGTACAAGACCTGGTGTTAAGGAAAGTGAAATTGCCGCCATGCTTTCAGAAGAATTTGTTAAAAATGGCTTTAATGTTGCTGTAATACTTATTGGTGGTGATAACAGATCCCTTAATTACAGACATCAGGTAGTAACGGATTATAAGATAAAAAAGCATTACTGCTTTGTAGGAGTAGGTAAAAAAGGTGGATTTACCTATCCTATTTGTAGAACGATTTCTTTTGGTGAACCTCCAGATAAACTAAAAATGAATAATGACAAGATAGAAACTGTTTATGTATATCTTAATTCATTAGCCAGGGTAGGAGTAAATTTAAAGGAGATTTTTAATAAGCTGTCAGAAGTTTACAGCAGTGTTGGACTGAACAAAGACGAATGGAAGAACCATACCCAGGGCGGTACAATGGGGTACCTTCCTCGTGAACAAATAATTTCTGAGAGTGTAAACTATATACTTAGGGAGAATAACGTTATTGGTTGGAATCCTTCTCTTCCTGGAGTTATGGCAGAAGATGTATATTTACTAAAAAAAGACATGCTTGAATACATCACCTATGATAAAAATTGGCCATATCAGGAAATAACTGTAAACGGTCTTAAGCAAGAAAGACCATCAATCCTAGTAATTTAATTTTTACCTATATTATTAATAGTTGTTTGCAAAAGAAATATTTATTATTTTTAAAAGGGGATTGAATGAAAGTAATTAAGAATGATTTTTTAGTAAAGAATTTAGTAAAGCATCCTTATGAAGGTAATCCTGGATACAACGCTAAGATAAACACATTTTACTTTTCGAGGGACAAAAAACTAATAGCTGGATACTGGGAAGCTCCTGTAGGTTGGTTTGATACGGTGATTGAAGAACAGAACGAAATTAATTATGTTATTGAAGGAGAAATAGAACTCGTCTCTGACAGTAGGAAAGTAACAGCAAAAGGTGGAGATTGCTTTTTAGCTGAGGGTGGAGAAAAACTTAAATGGATTATTAAAAAACCTATAAGAACATTTTTTTTTATTTATCCGGCTAAAAAGGAATTAGCAAGTTTTTTTGAAAATTTGGCAAAAGAATAAAAATTCTAGTTTTTACTTTTCTGATTATTGAGAATTTGATTAATAAAATAATTATTAGCCAGATTATGTTTAAATAAAATTTTAAATTTAATTTAAAAGAGGTGATTAAATTATGCTTAATATGGGAATAATAGGCTTGGGGAAAATGGGTGCAGAGCATGCCAAATGGATAATAGAAAATAAAGATATGAATCTTATAGCGGTATGTGAAAAGAATGTAAAAAGATGCCCTGAGATTAAACAAAAATATGGTGTTGATGTATACAGTGACGTAGATAAATTTTTAGCCATAAAAAACTTAAACTTTGCAGTTATAGTTACCACCAATGAAGTTCATGAAGAGCTGTCTATAAAGGCATTAAACAGTGGTAAGAATGTAATTGTAGAAAAGCCAATGACCATGACATATGATAGTGCTCAAAGGATGATAGGAGCAGCAGAGAAAAATAAAAAATACTTATTTGTTCACCAGAGTAGCCGCTGGGATAGAGAATACCTTCTTATAAAAGAAATTATAAAGTCAGGAAAAATAGGAGATGTATTAGCTATACACTCTAAAGTTATGCTGTGTGATGAGGGGTGGCCAAGCTGGGGGATAGATGGCATGGCTAACCCCTGGAGAATAAAGGCAAAATATGGTGGAGGTATGCTCCTTGACTGGGGGCCACATCTAGTAGATCAGATGCTTCAGCTTATGGGGGAAGACCCAATAGGGGTATATGGGGTTCTTCAAAGTGGTGTATGGAGTAGCGAAGTAGATGATCACTTCTTTGCTTTTCTAAAGTTTGAGGGAAATATCTTATGTCAGATAGAGGCAAGCAATAATGGCAGGATAGATATGCCCAGATGGTATGTTATAGGAACCAAAGGGACTATTGCAGTAAAGGGGAAAGCCGAGCCTTTCTGGGATGAGGTAGAGATAAATTATATAAAAGATGATGGTAAAAAAGAAATTGAAAAAATAAAACTGGTTGGTGTATGTGAATCTGGGCTTGAAGGTGGGTTCTATGAAGATCTTGTGCCATATTTAAATGGGAAGAAAAAAGACTTTGTGTCCATGCAGGAGGCAGCAAAAGTAGTAAAAGTATTGGAAATGATAAAAAAATCCAGTGAAGAGAATAGATTTGTAGAATTTTAAATATATTTCTCTTTGATAACTAAATAGGCTAAGAAGCTACATAAGGAGAGAAGTTAAAAATGAATAGTAGAAGTTCCCAGTGGTTAGAGGAAGCAAAAATAATTTCAAAGATACTTTCAGATTCTCCAAAGATTGATAAGCAAAAAAGAATAGGTAAAAATGAATTTAGACAAAGACAGAAGAAGGTCATTGATGCAATAACTAAAGAAGGTATTGATGCTGCCTTTGTCTATTCTGATGAGCACTATAATGGAGATGTGCCATACCTTGCTGGCAATACTAATATTACAATTGAACCAGTTGCAGGGGTTATAGGTAAAAATGGATTTCATGTCCTGGCAGGGCTTGAGGGAGGCTATGTTTCTGAACAGTTAGGACCAAGGTCAGGTGCAAAAATACATAAAGTTGAAATGTTAAAACTAGCAGATGAAGAATATCCGATAGATGCAGAGAGGATAGAAGATGTAATAGAAGAAGCAGCAGGATGCAAACCTAAATTGATAGGATTACTAACCCCCAGAGCTGTATTTCCAGTTGCTATTTATGATTTTTTAAAAGGATATTTAGGTGGTAATGGTGAGATAGTAAATGCACAGGAAATTTACTATAAGATTAAATATGAGAAATCTCAAACTGAAATGGATCTAATAGGAGATGCAAGTCTTATATGTGATGAAATGTTAAAAGGTATGCTGGCTGTTTTAAAGCCAGGAATGATGGAGACCCAGGTTTCTTCCTGGGGGTATCTGGTAGGTCAGGAATTAGGTGCAGAAGAAATGGGTTTCGATGTTATGGTGACAGCAAATGAGGCAAATAGGACTTTAATAGGGAAATCATTAAATAGGGTAATAAATGGAGGAGATATGGTTCATTTAGGTGTGGCACCTAAATGCGATGGCCTAACAGCCTGCGAAAGAGTAAGTGTAGTTTGTACGAATGATCCTTCAAGCATAACAAAAGAGCAAAAATACTGGTTTGATTTTGTTGAAGAGGCCTTCAAAGTTGGACTAGAAGCTTTTAGAAAAGTTGCAAAAGAAAATTTGCCGTCAAAACTACAGGAGCAAGCATTGGTAGATTATTTTAAATCAAAAGAAGATGAAGTTGAAAAATTAATTGGTAAAAAAATAGATCTAGCAAAACAGAAACCTTATACCGGAACTCACAATGCTGGTTATACTGAGTGCCAGGAGTTCTATGGGGCAATTACACTAAACTCTAATGAGCCTTTAGGAAATCGTATTGTAACTATGTTAGATGTAGCAATAAGGGGAGTGGGTAGTAAATGGGATGATATTGTAATACCTGGTCTGGACTATTTAGTTGTAGAAAAAACGCTCGGAAAATTTGGGCCTGAAGTAGAAGTATTGACAAAACTACCTATAAATGTCCAACATCTGGTTGGGAAAGTATATTAGATATCATGTGGATACTTATTTAGTTTACCTGATGGTTATTTTATAAAAAATAATAAATAAGGGGAGTTTAAATTATGAACAACATTAAATTAAACAAAGAATTAATACTTAGTTTATATGAAACTATGTTAAAAATCAGGCTATTTGAAAAAACTCAAGAAAGGGTTTTTAAAACTGAGCAAGAAGGATTTACTCACGTATATACTGGGGAAGAGGCTATTGCTACAGGCGTATGTGCTAATTTAAATAAGGATGATTATATAACCAGTACTCATAGAGGACACGGTCATATGGTAGCAAAAGGTGGGAATATGAAGAAAATGATGGCTGAATTATATGGCCGTTTAACTGGATATTGTAAGGGTAAGAGTGGTTCACTACATATTGCAGATTTTAGTATAGGTGTCCTGGGCGCTAATGGTATAGTTGGTGCTGGGATTCCTATTGCAACGGGTGCAGGATACTCAATAAAATTAAGAGGTACTTCCCAGGTAGTGGCTTGTTTTTTTGGTGACGGTGCAGTAACTCAAGGGACTTTCCATGAAGGAGTTAATATGGCTGCAGCCTGGGACCTACCAGTTATTTACGTAATAGAGAATAACTTATACATGGTTGGAACAAAAACAGAAAGAGTTTGTAAGGTTTGTAAAAATTATGCCGTAAAAGCACAGGGTTATGGTATGCCTGGAGAAGATATTGATGGAAATGATGTAATTGAAGTTTATACTGCTACTAAAAAAGCTGTAGAGAGAGCAAGAAATAGAAAAGGTCCAACCCTGCTTAATTGTATGACCTATAGACATAGTACTCATTTTGTAGGAGACCTTGATGTAAGAGATAAACAAGAAATAGAGTATTGGAAGGCTAAAGATCCCATTAAGAGGATAGAAGAAAAGATGCTAAAGGAAAAAATTATCACCAAAGATAAAATAAAATCTTATAGGAATGAAATACAAGGAATGGTGGATGAGGCTGTAGAATTTGCAAGAAAAAGTCCTGTGCCAAAAACAGGAGTAGCACTGGAAGATGTATTTGTAGAATAAAATAATTTTAATCTTAAAAAGGAGGTTGTTTTAAATAATGAAAACATTAACATATCGTGAAGCTGTTCGTGAAGCTATGAGAGAAGAAATGAGAAAAGATGAATATATATTTTTAATGGGACAGGATGTAGGACCTTATGGAGGAGAGCACCGTGTCAGTGGTGATCTACATTCAGAATTTGGTGAATGGAGAGTAAAAGATGCTCCTATATCCGAACAAGGGATTATAGGCTGTGCTCTGGGAGCTTCAATAACAGGATGTAGGGCTATTGCCGAGATACCTTTTATGGATTTTATAATGCTGCCCATGGACCAGATATGTAACCAAATAGCAAAATATCTTTATACATTTGGAGGCCAGGCCAGTGTTCCTTTAGTAATTAGAACCGCGATGGGCGGATACATCCGGGCAGCTGAGCAGCACTCACAGTGTTTGGAGGCATGGTTTATACATATTCCAGGTCTTAAAGTAGTTATTCCTTCTACACCTTATGACGTAAAAGGTTTACTAAAAACTGCTATAAGAGATAATAATCCAGTTATTTTTGTAGAACATAAATATCTATATGGTATGAAAGGGGAGATTCCTGAAGAAGAATATACCATACCTTTAGGAGTTGCTGATATTAAAAAAGAGGGAAATGATGTTAGTGTGATTGCAACTTCCTATATGGTGCATAAAGCTTTAAATGTTGCAAATAAATTAGAAAAAGAAAAAATATCAGTTGAGGTAGTTGATCCCAGAACATTAGTTCCGTTGGATAAAGAAACAATTTTAAAATCAGTTGAGAAGACATCAAGAGCAATAATAGTTCATGAAGCACCTCTAAGAGGAGGAATAGGTGGTGAGATTGCTGCAATAATAGCTGATGAAGGATTTGAATACTTGGATGCCCCAATAAAAAGAATTGGAGCAAAGGATGCTCCTATTCCTTTCCCATCAGTATTAGAAGACTTTATTCTTCCCAGTGAGGTTGATATTGAAAGGACTATTAAAGAGCTATTATAAAAAATGTTTTATTAATAGTTATTATAAAATTTTGTTTAGTTTTTAAATTTAGACTTATAACTACTAATAATTAATAGAAATAATAATGGAAATTTTTTGAAGGAAAGGCAGTAAAGTTAATATCAATCTGTTTAAAGAATATTATCTAATATGTATTATTAAGTAGTAGGTTGTAGGTTCGGCCTAAAGAAATGAAAGTTTTATATTGATGCATATGATTATCAAGGAATGTAGATAAATGATCAAAAATATTGCCGAAAATATATTATCATTTGCTATGGATTTCAATGTTGAAGAAATTCATAAGACCAGTATAAAAATTTTGGATGAAATTGGAATTTATATTGGAAGCAATAACGGCCTAAATCTTCTTGATTCTATTGGATGTAGAGTAGATTATAAATCGAAAAATGTTAAAATTCCCCCGTCTATTATAGATAATGCTCATGAAAAGGTTAATAAAATATTAAAAGATTATAAAGTTCCAGAACTTCCTTCTGATGTATTAAAAGAAATGGATGATATTGTTGCTGGTGCTCTAAATAGGGAGAGTGTGGATAGTAAAGATATTTAATTTAATGGCTTGGAAAGGTGTTAAAAATAGAAAAAGGGAATATTCCTCATTCCTATAGATACATATCAGAGGACCCAGTTAGGTTTGGAAAGTTTGTGCCTACAGTTGCTGGTCCTGCACAAGGGGATATATGGAAAGCAGAGTATTTTACGTAGTGTAAGAAGAGACTCTCAATAGATGATTTAGTCGAAGATGAAATTGTTTATCTAAGTTTTGATAGTGTAAATCTGTTAGTGATAATTGTGAGATCTTAGAAACAGTAGCAGTTTGGTAAATTATTGTAATTTAACTGAATGTTCTTTGACAATTTAATAATTTTTTAAAAAACATTTACATAGAATAACTCATATAAAAAACTAAACGAAAACTATATTGACAAATTAAATGTTATGTATAATAATAGAAACGATTTCATTATAATGGAATCGTTTCTATCAAAACATATTTTAATCCTTTAAAGAACATAAGAAGAGCAAAGAATTATATTATTCCATAAGAGGTGATAGATAATAGAAATAGAAATTTGTTTCCAATTTTTTACTACTATTAATAGAAAAATATCCGATAGAATATCTGATAACTGAGTCTTGTAAAGATCAAACAATATTGGATATTTAAAAATTATTAATGAAAAGGAGGTGATTTTAGGGTAAAACTTTTTAGAAAGGTGATTTTTTAGTAACTTTTTATTAAAGGGAAAGGAGAATATGATGAAAAAACTATTATGGCGGTTACTTGTATTAGTGTTAAGCGTATCAATGATAGTATCTTTTTCTCTGATTAGTTGTAAAAAAGAAGCCCCGCCAGTTGAAGAAGAAGTTGTTGAAGAAGAAGGAGTTGAAGAAGAAGTAGTTGAAGAAGTTGTATATAAAGAAGCACCTATGCTGGCTGATATGGTAGCAGCAGGAGAACTTCCACCAGTAGAAGAAAGACTTCCAGAAAATCCTAGGGTAATAATACCTCAAAGTGAGGTAGGTAAATATGGTGGTACGTTAGACAGGGGCACGGCTTTTCTAATGGCTGGGGGTAATTGGATACCACTCCACTTGACAATGGAATCTATATGTGCACATCAGTGGCCATTTCCAGGTAAAGGTCCAGTTGTGCCTAATCTTGCGGAAAGCTGGGAATTTAATGATGACGGTACAGAACTAGCAGTACATTTGAGAAAAGGTATAAAATGGTCGGATGGAGAGCCCTTTACGGCTGATGACGTAATGTTTTATTGGTATGACGTTTTATTAAACGAAAATTCATTTGAAACTATGGATGCTAGTCTAATTGTTGATGGTGAGCCACCTGTGCTAGAAAAAATAGATGACTATAATATAAAATTTACCTTTCCGAAACCGTTCTTTTTTTCTGAAACAGTTTTTGCTTCTTTACTTGAAATTGCGTGGCCTAAACATTATATGAGTCAGTATCATCCTGAATACAATGAGGATGCAACCTGGGAAGAATGGAATGATAATCTTCTCTGGCTTAAAGGACGTGGTAAAGTTACACTACAAGCATGGATGCTAGAGGAATTTGTACCAGATGATCATTTTACTATGGTGCGCAATCCTTATTATTTCAAGGTTGATACAGAAGGCAATCAACTTCCTTATATAGACAGGGTAACTTTCCATATGGTCGAAGATAGAGAAACAATTGCTCTGAAAAATGTATCTGGTGAGTTTGACATAGATGCTATGTGGGTAGGTATACAGCATCTATCTTTATTTTTAGAAGAGCAGGAAAATAGAGATTATTCAATTGGTTATGCTGCTGTACCGGGAATGGCAATGTATTTCAATTATGACACAATTGATGAAGCACAAAGAGAATTAATGCGTAATGTAGACTTTCGTCGTGCTTTTTCACTTGCTATAGATCGGGATGAAATAGGGAGAGTAATGTTTTTTGATCAACTAGAACCGTCAGGTTGGACTTTTTCACCCAGTTCTGCTTATTATGAAGAAGAGGTTGGCAAGCTCTATTCAGAATATGATCCTGAAAGGGCAAAAGAATTATTAGATAAAGCTGGTATTGTAGATACAGATGGAGATGGGATTAGAGAGTTCTCAAATGGAAAGGATGTAGAATTGATTGTAGATGTGGCAATACATGATTTGTATAATCCTATTTGTGAAATGGTTGCTGAAAATTTAGCTGATGTAGGGGTTAAGTTAGTAATGAATGTTCAGGCCCAAGAGTTAATTGAAGAACGTCAATATAGCAGCGAAAATGCTTGGCATATACATGTTTTTGACTTATATGCTTGTGATGAGCCACTTGCAGGATTAGAGAGGTGGGCTCCAGTAACTGAAGGTATACCCTTCTATCATAAAAATGCATTTAATGAACCATTTTGCGAGGCTTATGCTGAATATAGTGAAATATTAATGAATGCTAGGTCACTCCCTTATGAAGAGCGAATAGAAGCAGTCAAAAAAGCTAACAAGATACAAGCAGAAAATGTTTTCGGTATACATATTGGATACTATAAACGTCCATTTATTTACCAAAATAAGCTCGGAAATGTTCCAGAGGAATTAGTGCGAATAACTGAATTTGGTGCGGAATCACCACCTCAGCGTACTTTACAACTTTATTTTAAGTACGGAGAATAAATATCATTAACAGAGTAATGTGAAAGTGAATTTATTCACTTTCACATTACAATATATATCCAGCATGGGCAATACTAGTGTGATGAAAATCTACTGTGTATTATATAAAGTTAGTTAATGGCTTTTAAATTATGATATGGTCTCAATCTCGAGATTGAATCATAAAAAAATTAGATGTTAAACGGTTAAATCTATGAATACAAATCACAAATAAGGCTTTACTATAGCTAACTACTTATGAAAATCGAAAATCAAGATGAAGTCCAAAATTGCCAAATCTATGTCAGTAAGTGCAGTAGGAGAGGAATTTTAATTTGTTGCTAGTTCCTGTGAAGAAAGGAGAAAAAAACTACCATGAGAAATAATAACAAAATACAATCTTATACTGACTTTAAAAAGAGAAGAGAAAAATAAATGTATAATTGGTATAGATGAATTTTTTAATTGTTTTGATTAAAACATATATAAAATAAAAGGTAAGATTAAAATAAAACAGGAGGATCAAATGGAAGATAAATTCATGAATGGAATGCAATGTGTTTTTATAGCTGAGATATTAAAGGAAGGAATTGATAATGCTTTAGATAGGATGACCAATGAAGGTGGTACAAATGCTTTGCTTTTATTTACTCATCATGATTATATAACTGCAAAAAACTGGAATATAAAGCTTACTCATACTAATAGTGAAGATACCAGTATTGAGGGTTACTGGTTTAATTTCGATCCAAAGTATTATAAAGATACTGTAATAAAGCCTATTGAATCAAAGACACCAGGGCTAAAAAATAGAGATGCTTTCATGGAAATTGCTACTGCTGCTAAGGAAAAGGGTCTAAAAGTATATGCATTAATTGTTCATAGGCCAGCAGCAGTTCATCATGCTGAAGAATACGATAAATATGAAGAGCTACATATGAGAGCTGTAAATGGTCAAAAAGTACCTGCTGTACTATGCCAAAACCAACCTGAGGTAAAAAAATTTTACAGTGCTTTAATTGATAATTTAGATGATAAATATGGCGATTTGTTGGATGGCTTTTGTTTAGCTTTAACTGACCATTATGCACTGTTTGGTTTTGAAACACTTACAGATGAACTGGCTGATACATTGGGTATAAAAGGATTTTCAAATCCAGAGATGGGGCTTTCGTGTTTTTGTAATGTTTGTGTCAAACAGGCTAAAGAACAAGGAATTGATGTAGAGAAAATTAAAAAGGGGCTGCTTAAGGGTATTGAACTAGGGTATATTCCTGAAAAAATAGAAAGAATGTCTAAAGCAGATGAAGCTGTTAGATTTTTGCTGGATATTCCTGAATATCTAGAATGGTTAAGATTTAGGTCTTCTATTCATACAGAAATGCATAAGCGTTTATATAAATATATAAAGGATAAAAAAAGCAGTTATGAGGTTGGTCTTGATATTTATGGTGCTAAAGACGATTGGAAATATCAATCAAGGTTTCCTGAGATTGCAAAGTATTGTGACTGGTGTAAGCTGATGTATTATTCCAGTACTTATGGAGAACCATTAACTCCAGAAGATATAGGAGAAGGAGTTAAAGTAGCTAAATCTCTTACAGATAAACCAATTTATTCCGGAATTTTTGCTCATGATACAGAATCTCCAGAAAAGGTAAAAGAAGGAATTGATTATTCAATTAAAGGTGGAGCAGATGGTATAGTACTGTCGTGGGATTATGCAGCGGTTCCCTTTGAAAATATGAATGTTGCAAAAAAAAGGTTAAAAGAATTGGGTAAAGTTTGAATTAGAATAGAATATGAATATTTTGGATTAAAAAATTATATAAGTAAAAATTAATAGAGGAGTAAAATGAAAACCAAATTTTTTAATGGGATGCAATCTATTTTTGTGGCTGAATTGTTAAAAGAGGGGGCAAGTAATGCTATTGATAAAATGATTAGCGAAGCTGGAACCAACGCATTATTATTATTTACGCATCATGATTATATAACTGCAAAAGACTGGAATATAAAGCTTACTCATACGGAAAGCAAAGATACTGAAATTGAAGGTTTCTGGTTTGAAATTGATCCAAAGTATTATGAAAATACAATAATAAAACCAATTAAAACAAAGACTCCAGGATTGGAAAACAGAGATGCTTTTGGAGAAATTGCCAGAGTAGCTAAAGAAAAAGGCTTAGAAGTTTATGCATTAAATATGCATAGGCCAGCTGCAGTTCATCATGCTGTAGAATATGATAAATATGAAGAGCTACATATGAGAACTGTAAATGGGCAAAAAGTACCTGCTGTACTATGTCAAAACCAGCCTGAGGTAAAAAAATTTTACAAAGCATATATTGATAATTTAGATGATAAATATGGCGATTTGTTGGATGGCTTTTGTTTAGGGTTACTTGACCATTATGCACTATTTGGTTTTGAAACACTTACAGATGAGCTGGCTGATACATTGGGTATAAAAAGATTTTCAAATCCAGAGATGGGGCTTTCGTGTTTTTGTAATGTTTGTGTCAAACAGGCTAAAGAACAAGGAATTGATGTAGAGAAAATTAAAAAGGGGCTGCTTAAGGGTATTGAGTTGGGGTATATTCCTGAAAAAATAGAAAGAATGTCTAAAGCAGATGAAGCTTTTAGATTTTTGCTGGATATTCCTGAATATCTAGAATGGTTAAGATTTAGGTCAGCTGTGCATACAGAAGCACATAAAGATTTATATGAATATATTAAAAACATAAATAGTGACTACAAAATAGGTCTAGATATTTATGGCGCTAAAGACGATTGGAAATATCAAACGAAATTTAATGAACTTGCAAAATATTGTGATTGGATTAAACCGATGTATTATTCCAGTACTTATGAAGGACCATTAACTCCAGAAGATATGGGAGAAGGAGTTAAATTAGCTAAATCTCTTACAGATAAACCAATTTATCCTGGAGTGCTTTCACATAATTTTGTATCTAAAGAAGACATTGAGGAAGGAATTAATTATTCAATTAAAAATGGAGCAGATGGTATAGTACTGTCATGGGATTATGCAGCGGTTCCCTTTGAAAATATGAATGTAGCAAAGAATGAGTTAAAAGAATTAGACATGATATAGATTGCTAAAATAATTAAGAATGAGTAGTGGTTACAAGGTTTATAAAAAGTGTACTTATGAAATAAGACCTTTGATGGTTGAAAATGTATTTATAAAGCAGTTTTATTAGAGGAAAATAGTTTAAAAGATTTGGGTTGCGCATTTTAGAATACGGTGATGTTTTTCACGTAAATAAAGGATGCAGAGCAACTATTGGTAATAAGTTTTTTTATTTTCTATAATATTTTTACAGAGTTGGTTTGTATGCTTAGAAAAAGGGAAAATATAGAAATGAAAAGGGACATTTTTTATAAATGAAATGGGCTTCATCTAAAAGGATTAATAATAATGCTGGCTTATATTATACGTAGAATTTTATACATGATTCCTACTGTAATATTAATATCAATAATTTGTTTTATAATTATACAGTTACCTCCTGGTGATTATATGACAACCTATACAGCTAGATTAAGATCTGTAGGTGGTGAAGTGTCACAAGAAGCTATTGAGAATCTTCGAATACACTATGGACTTGACCAACCATTATACAAGCAGTATTTCTTATGGATATCAGGTTTCCCAAGAGGTGATTTTGGTATAGCTATGAGTATTATAGATACCCCAGTTCTACAAATTATTGGAAGAGGTTTTTTATTAACATTTATTTTATTATTAATTACACTGATTTTTACTTTGGTAGTAGCTATTTCAATAGGTGTATATTCAGCTACTCATAAATATACTATAATTGACCATTTATTATCTTTTCTTGCCTTTATAGGTATGGCAATACCTCCTTTTCTGTTGGCTCTAGGACTTATGTTTATTAGTGTATTCTATTTTAATGCTCAATCTATTGGTGGGTTATTCTCACCAGGCTATGAAAGCTTCCCCTGGTGGGGGAAGATATTTGATTTTATAAAGCATTTACCTATGCCAGTTATAGCTATAGGTATAGCAAATATAGCTATTATGATGCGAATTATGCGTGGTAATTTAATGGATATTTTAGCATGTCAGTATATTCAAACTGCAAGGGCAAAGGGTTTAAAAGAGGTCACAGTCATATATAAACATGCTGTGCGAATAGCTATAAACCCTATTATTAGTCGTGTTGGTATGAGTTTACCAGAAATAGTAGCTGCTTCAATGGTTGTTGAAATTCTTTTGAATTTACCTACAATCGGACCTATATTTTATAGATCATTAATTATGCAAGATATGTATCTGGCAGGGACAATATTACTTATAATTTCAGTAGTATTGTTATTGAGTAATCTTGTTGCTGACATTTTACTTGTATGGACTGACCCTCGTATCTGTTATGATTAATTTATTAAAGTAAATATATTATGGGGAATTATATAAAAATGTAGACGTTTAATAAATAAATTAGAGTATATAAACAGAAATAATTGAAAAAGATAAAAATAAAATTAATAAAATTTAAAATGAAATGAGCAATAAAGAAAGAGACCCAGGGGAAAAAAATGAATATAGATATCTAAGTACTAAACAATTAATGTGGCGAAAATTTCTTCACAACCGGGTTGCAGTAACGGCAGTAATAATATTGATTTTACTCTATATTGTAATAATTTTTGCGGGTTTTTTCACTCCGTATAATATGAGTAAACCTCATTCTGAATATCTTTATTCTCCACCTCATGTCCTGCGATTTATAGATAGTGAAGGTAATTTTAGTATTCGGCCTTTTGTTTATAGAATGGAAGTAAAAAGGGATCCTAAAACTTTAAGATTTGTTTATGAAGAGAATAAAGATATTAAAGATTACATCATGTTTTTTGTTCATGGTGAGGAATATAAGCTTTGGGGCTTTTATGAAACTGATATACATTTATTTGGTGTAGAGGAAGGAGAAATTTTCCTTTTAGGTACAGATTATAGAGGACGTTGTCAGCTATCACGGATTATTTTTGGGGGGCGTGTTTCTGCTACTATTCCTCTTATAGGTGTATCTATTATTATATTTATAGGTTCTGTGGTGGGTATTATTTCCGGATATTATGGTGGATGGGTAGATAATATTACCCAGCGTTTTATTGAAGTTTTACGTACTTTTCCACAATTAGCTCTATGGATGGCCTTGGCTGCTGCAATACCCCCCAACTGGCCTTCTACTTATGTATATTTAGGTATTGTTGTAGTACTGGGTTTTATTGGATGGCCAGGTCTGGCCCGTGAAGTTCGTGGTAAGGTCTTAGTTTTACGCGAATCTGATTATGTATATGCTGCTAAGATAACAGGTGTAGGTGCTGGCAGAATCTTTTTTACCCATTTATTACCAAATGTCTCAAGTCATATAATAGTTATTGGGACATTAGCTATACCTTATCTAATTCTGGGTGAAAGTACTCTGAGTTTTTTTGGTTTGGGAATAAAGCCTCCCATGACCAGCTGGGGTTTGCTCCTAAGTCAAGCTAACAAGATCCATGTTTTAAAGCTGTATCCTTGGATGTTAATTCCTGGTCTATTTATTATTATTTCGGTACTATGTTTCAATTTTATAGGGGATGGATTACGTGATGTAATTGATCCATATTCTAAGTAAAATATTTTGAAGTATAAATTCTCATAATAAATATAATTGATATAATGAGCTGAATATAATAGATAAGATAATAATTATCAGGTTATTTTAAAAAGTTAAGATTTATCGTAATAATTTGTTTGATAATATAATTTAAAATATTAAACATTATTTGAATTATTAAAAAATATAAATGTATAAGCATGAAGAGATTGAACTTTTATGATTGGAAAGTATGAATTATTCCTGTGGAAGTATAAATAGTATGAGTGAAAAAAGTTTACTGGAAGTAGAAAATTTAAGAGCATACTTTCATATTGAGCAAGGTATTGTAAGAGCAGTTGATGGTGTAAGCTTTGATATAAGGCGAGAAGGATCGCTTGGTATTGTTGGTGAAAGTGGATGTGGGAAAAGTGTTACAGCTCTTTCTATAATGCAGTTGCTTCCCAAACCTGAAGGAAAGATTGAAGGAGGAGAAATTTATTATTACAAAAATAGTAATGAATCTATTAATATCGCTAAGTTAAATCCCTATGGGGATGAGATTAGAGATATTAGAGGAAATGAAATTTCTATGATCTTTCAAGAACCAATGACCTCATTAAACCCAGTTTATAGTATAGGTCAGCAGATCATGGAAGCTATTCAATTACACCAGAAAGTAGACAAAGGGGAGGCTAGAAAACGAGCTATTAAAATATTAGATCGGGTAAGGATACCAGCACCTAAACAAAGAGTAGATGAATATCCACATCAATTAAGCGGTGGAATGAGGCAAAGAGTAATGATTGCAATAGCGCTTTCCTGCAATCCTGCACTACTTATTGCAGATGAGCCTACAACTGCTTTAGATGTGACTATTGAAGCTCAGATACTAACCCTAATAAAAGAGTTACAAAAAGAGTTTGGTATGTCTCTTATGATCATCACCCATGACCTGGGGGTTATAGGAGAGATGGCTGATAATGTGATTGTTATGTATGTTGGAAAAGTGGTTGAAAAAGCATCAACTAAAGATATTTTTGAAAATCCACTACATCCATATACAAAAGCATTACTTAAGTCACTTCCCAAAATTGGAAGGAAAGAAAGATTAGTATCAATCAGTGGCTCAGTGCCGAATCCTTATTTGTTGCCCAAAGGGTGTAGATTTGCACCACGCTGCAATGAAGCAAAAGATATCTGTAAAAAGGAAATTCCTCCAATGTGTAAATTAGAAGGCAATCACTGTGTTTATTGTTGGAATTATTGGGAAAAGGAGACTGGGTAATTACAGTGCAAAAAAGTAAGAATGATAATACAAATATTTTAAATGTAAGGGGTTTAAAAAAATACTTTCCGATACAGAAAGGTTTTTTAAGGAAGGTTGTTGGGTATACTAAAGCTGTAGATGGAGTAGATTTTTTTATTAAAAAAGGTGAAACCCTGGGCTTAGTTGGAGAAAGTGGTTCGGGTAAAACTACAATAGGTCGTTGTATTGTAAGACTGTATGAGCCCACTGAAGGTAGTGTGGAATTTTGCGCAAATGGCAAAATGAAAAATCTATTGAAATTAGATAAACAAGAAATGAAAAAGGTTCGGAGACATTTTCAGATGCTTTTCCAGGACCCATATTCTTCATTAAATCCCAGGATGAGGATTGGTAATATTATTACGGAACCTTTAAGAGCACATGGCATAGGAACTTACAAGGAACAGATTGAACTAGCAAAAGAACTGCTTGTAAAGGTGGGTTTAGACGAAGATCAATTGAACAGATATCCTCATGAATTTAGTGGAGGACAAAGACAGAGAATTGGCATTGCTAGAGCACTCAGTATAAATCCTGAATTCGTAATCTGCGATGAACCAGTATCAGCTTTAGATGTTTCTGTTCAAGCACAGGTTTTAAATTTACTTTCTGACCTGCAGGATGAATTTAATTTATCGTATCTATTTATTGCCCATGATTTAAGTGTAGTTGAGTATATAAGTGATAGGATAATGGTTATGTATTTGGGAAAGATTGTAGAGATTTCACCTTCAGAAGAAATGTACCAAAATCCAAAGCATCCATATACAGAAGCCCTTCTAGGTTCAATTTCAAAACATGAGCCAGGAAGTAGTAGAAGGATTGTATTGCATGGATCTATACCAGATCCCTCTAATCCACCATCCGGGTGTGTATTTCATACCCGTTGCCGATATACAAGAGATATATGTAAGGAAGTAGTACCTAAATTGGAGGCAGTAAAGGGTATCTCCGGGGCTTTTGTTGCATGCCATAGATCTGATGAACTCAGTCTTAAGGGGTGTATTTGATAAAAAAACAATTTTTTCTAAATTTTTTATTACATTAACACGATATATAAGAGGACAATTGATTATGAACTATCTTATTGGCATAGACATAGGAACAACTTCAACGAGGTCTATAATAATTGATGAAGACGGGTGTCTTGTAGCTTCAAGCACAAAGGACTATAAGCTTTATATTCCCAAACCAGGCTGGGCAGAGCAAGACCCCAGGGATTGGTGGGGGGCAGTAGCTTTCACTATAAAAGATGCACTTTCTATCTCAAATATATCTCCACAAAATATCGCATGCATAGGCCTTTCAGGCCAGATGCATGGGAGTGTATTTTTAGATAGTAGCGGAGAGGTAATAAGACCGGCAATTCTGTGGAACGATCAGAGAACATACAGACAGTGTGATAAAATATATAGTATATTTGGATATGAAGGCTTTATAAAGCTTTCCTACAACAAAGCTCTTCCAGGATTTACTGCCCCTAAAATCTTATGGCTAAAAGAGACTGAACCAGATAACTACAGGAAAATATATAAAATACTTCTTCCTAAAGATTACATAAGATACAGGCTATCAGGAAAATACGTAAGCGAAGTATCAGATGCAGCGGGCACAATTTTAATGGATATACCAAAAAGAAACTGGTCTGATAAAATATTAGAAGGGCTTAAAATTAATAAAAGTTTTCTACCAGATGTGTATGAATCTACTGTAGTTAGCTCTAAGGTAAATAAATCTGCTTCGCAACTTATAGGTCTGGTGGAGGGTACCCCCATTGTTGGAGGCGCAAGTGACAATGCAGCAGGCGCTGTAGGCTCGGGTATTATAAAACAGGGGCTTATATCAGATTCTATTGGGACAAGTGGTGTGGTATTTGCCTCTAGTGATACTCCCCTATATGACAAAGAGGGTAGGGTACATTCTTTCTGTCATGCTGTACCAAAAAAATGGCATCTAACAGGGGTAACCCTTTCTGCTGCAGGCTCGCTTAAATGGTATTATGATACATTTGGGCCATCTAAAAAGATAGAAAATACATATCCTCATGTAAAGGGATATGAGCTACTAAACAGGCAGGCAGAAAATGTACCTCCTGGCTCGGGTGGTCTAATTTTCCTACCCTACCTATCAGGAGAGAGAACCCCTCATGGAGATCCCTATGCAAGGGGTGTATTTTTTGGAATATCTTACCCACATAGCCAGGATCACTTTGTGCGCTCCATAATGGAAGGGGTAGCATTTAGCCAGCTAGACTGTCTCTCACTTATGAGAGATGTAGGTATATCTTCAGATAAAGTAGTTCTATTTGGTGGAGGTGCAAAAAGTAGGCTCTGGAGGCAGATTATAGCAGATATACTTTCCACTAAAATAGTAACTCTAAATATTAAAGAGGGTCCAGCCTATGGTGCAGCACTACTTGCTGGGGTTGGGGCTGGTATATATGGCAGTGTAGAGCAGGCAGTAGATAGGACTATAAAAGAGGTAGACCAGATTGAGCCAATTAGGGAAGATGTAGAGAAATATAAGAAAATATATGAGGTATATAAATCTTTATATAGAGATTTAAAAGAGGATTTTAGAATATCAAATATATTATGTTGATAATTTATTAATAGAGGATAATGAAATTAAAAACATTAATTGTTTATTATTCTGAACATTATGGAAATACTAAAAAGGTTGCCAGAGCAATGGCAGAAGTTTTAAATGCAAAATTATTAAAAACACAAGATATTGATTTAAGCATTATTAGTCAACATGATTTAATTGGTTTTGGTTCTGGTATATATTGGGGTAGGCATCATAAACAGTTATTTGATATCATAGACAAATTACCAAATCAAATATCTAAAAAAGCATTTATTTTTTCAACTAGTGGTGCAGTTAATAAAAGTATGAGTTTCCATGAACATTTAAAATCGAAGTTGTCGAAAAAAGGTTTTGAAATCATTGGTGAATTTTCCTGTTTAGGTTTTGATACTGCAATATCTGAAAGTGGGATAAATAAAGGTAAGCCTAATGATAAAGATTTAAACAAAGCAAAAGAATTTGCACTAAATCTTTTATCAAAATAAATCTTTTCGCAGATTATACTAGGAATGATTTTTTAAAAAAATTTTTATCATTTACAAAAAGTGATGTATAAAAATAGGGTAAATTTGTAAAAAATCAAATTGAGAATGAGAAATATCCTGAAGAATGGTTATAAATTTAACTCAATTAATTTAGAGTTGAGTTAAATAATCATAATTTAAGAGAAATCAAGTAATTTTGTTAATAGAGGGGAGATTAAATGAAAGCATTAAGAAAATTAAAAGAAGGAAAAGGTAACCTTGCCATAGAGGAAGTTCCAATACCTGAAATTAAACCTCATGAAGTATTAATGAAGGTTTGGGCAGCTGGAGTATGTGGAAGTGACCTATTAATAGAAGATGACAAGCACTTTTATAAGGCTCCTGTTACTCTTGGCCATGAGTTTTCAGGTGTAGCTTATAAGGTTGGTAAAGATGTAAAGAATATAAAAGAAGGTGATCATATAGTGGGAGATATTGAAACTGAAACAGGTTGGCTTGGTGTTACAAGAGATGGAGCCTATGCTCCTTATATGTCTTTACCTGAAAGTGTTTGTTATAAAGTGCCCAAAGATCTTAATTTAGATTACGCTGCTATTGTAGAACCTGTTGTAGCAATAATTCATATAATGCAAGAAAGAACTAATGTGAAGGCAGGAGATTTTGTTGTTATTGTAGGTCCGGGACCAATGGGTTTAATAGGGGTACAATTTGCAAAAGTAAGAGGAGCTTCAGAAGTTGCATTAATTGGATTAAAAAAAGATAAAAAGAGGCTTGAAGTGGGAAAGAAATTAGGTGCTGATTATATACTATATTCAGATGAACATCCTGAAAAAAAAGTTATGGAATTAACTGATGGTAAGGGAGCAGATTACGTACTCGAGTGTTCTGGAGCGAAAGTTAGGGATAATATTGTAGGTGTCCAGCATGCAATAGATTGTGCCAGAAGGGCTTATGAAGGTCCTGGAGGCAGAGGTGTAATTTCATTTATTAGTCTCTGGGGAAAAGAAATAACTTTAAAGCTAGATGAAGTATCGTTAGGACAACTTGATATTCATGGATGCTGGAGTTGGAATGGTCCAGAAACATGGACAAGGGCAGTTAATTTAATAACTAGAAATGTATTTAATTTTGACCCAATGATTACCAATAGATATGAATTGAGTGAATGGGAAAAGGCATTTGGTATGCTAAGAGAAGGAAAAGACATAAAGGCACTTATCTATCCAAATGGGAGAATTACTCAAGATGAATGTGACAAAAAGCATATGAATTAAAATAAAAACAATATGAATTAAATAAAATACAAAAACAACATATAGAAGTTGATGAGAAGTTTATAATATTTTTGAATTAGATATGTTTCTGGGGGTGGGGGGAAAGTTTTTTAAATTATTATAAGATAATAGAATATTTTTTAAGAAAAAATAAATCTGATGAAAAGATAGTTGAAATAATAGAGAATTTTTCAATTAGTGATAAGAAAATAGCCAATAGATTAATACGCGATATAATTAATATAAGAAATAATTTTGATATAGCACATAAAAAAATTAAGCTTAATGACACCTTCTTTCTCCACTCCCAAAAGGGAAACCGCAATATAGCTAGACCTCCCCGAAAAAGGGGAGGTAAATCTAAAAAGCGTGGGATAAGTTTAAGACCAGGTGTGTGTACTGGTA
>Ga0307378_10003242_pt1 | contig 23995 bp, 18 predicted proteins | sample UN1MG_FD_202238 | JGI IMG/M metagenome (GOLD analysis project Ga0307378, IMG submission 202238) | Soil microbial communities from Risofladan, Vaasa, Finland - UN-1 | ecosystem: Environmental > Terrestrial > Soil > Coastal area > Acid sulfate soil | place: Finland: Risofladan, Vaasa | collected...
TCGCCCTGTTACATTGTCGTGTTTCATCATAATCTTGCTCCTTTACTGATACCTGTTTTTTTGTGGATGTTATTTTTTGTCTCCATTATACGGATCCCGCTCACTGTGGAGAACCGCTTCCAATGACCCATCCGTAACCCATACTACACCAAATCGCGGTGATTTCATATGGCTGACAACCAACCCATTCAGTTTCACCCGGGATCTGGTCTTGCAAGTCGCCAGGATCGCTAAACGTGTCGCTCCAAATTCGTGAAATTCCCGCAGTCGCCATTTTTCCCGACCTCCTCTGCCCGCCTTTCGGGCAAAAAGAACAAACGCCTCGTACTTCAATTTTCTAAATGAACGAAACGAATTGAACCGACAAGATGGCAGCTCCGCAGCTGTTAAGCGTTATTGTAACAGAGGCTGCTGTCAACGACAAACACAAAATCGAAGAAATGTTCCCATCCGGCTTTTCATCAACAACTCTGTGTGAGATTCCGCTATTTGCGTACTTCCAGACATCTTTTCCAGCCTGATGGCGTCAATTCGGCAAGATTTAACGATTTCAGGCCATGTCACAGGCGCGTTTAACTTCTTCGGCAATAATTTTCATACCGGCGGCAAATGTTTCTTTGCCCGGTGAATAATTTACGCGAATACATTCATTCTTGTGTGGCCACCTTTCTTTAAGACCCGGGAAAAAATAGTGGCCGGGGACAACAAGGACTCCTCTTTCCTTGAGCCGTTGATAAAGCTCTTTGTTTGTAATGGGCAGACCGGGAAACCAAAGCCATAAGAAGAAAGTACCTTCAGGTTTGTGTATGTGAAAATCCATTCCATCCAGTTCCCTGAACACCTGTTTTAAAGCACCCTGTACTTTTTCCTGATAAAAAGGCCTGATAATGTCACGACCTATCCTGATTATCTCGCCGGTTCTGACCAGGTCGGTCGCAATAGCCGCTCCCATTCCGCCCGGAGCGAGGCTCATAACGGCATTCATTTTCGAGACCAGGGAAATAACCTCTTCATCGGCGATGACAATCCCCACCCGCGCCGAAGGCAGGCCAAACTTGGAAAGGCTCATACAAAAAATCGTATGCTCATTCCATGTGGGTCTGGCCTCTGTGAAGATGATGTTTGGAAACGGAGCCCCGTAGGCGTTATCAACTATCAGCGGAATGTCGTTTGCGCGGGCAAGCTCACTCAGTCTTTCAATCTCTGAATCCGTCAGGACATTGCCCGTGGGATTGGTGGGCCTGGATACGCAAATAGCCCCAATCTCATCGGTAATATTAATCCGGTCAAAATTGACATGGTATTTGAAGATGCGATCGTCTATATGTTCTATGTTGGGCTTACCGGCCACAAACATATCGTCCATCAGGCCCACGTCACAATACCCGATATATTCCGGGGCGAGAGGAAACAGGATTTTCCTGTTGGTCCCATCTTCAAAGGCGCCGGCGAAAATGTTGAAAAGAATAAAAAACGCCGTCTGACTACCATTAGTAAGGGCAATATTTTTCGATTGTATGTTCCAGCCAAGCTCGCTTGCCAGCAAGGCGGATACCGCCTCGATAAATTCCTGGTTGCCGCCCGGGGGGTCATAATTTCCAATTGCCCGCTCAAATTCAGTACCGTTGCCAAGAAGTTTTTCCATACTCTCTCGAAAGTATTTTTGTACCTCCGGAATATGAGCGGGATTTCCTCCGCCGAGCATCAGAATATCCCGGCCTTGCGAAGGGGTGGTACCCAAGTCCTCCATGAGCTGGCCTATGCCGGAGGTAACTGCAATCTTCTGACCGAACATGGACAATTTCATCATATCTTAGACCTCGAAAGAAACACGTGGAGTTAAAAAATACAGCCACCTTGCGACGGATTTGGTTTTAAGGACGGCCGAAGCGGCCCTGCCGTAAAGTTCCAACTGACGGCGATAAATCCCGGCACGCTCTTTGACCTGCCCTGCCGTTATCCTGTCCGTCTTGAAATCTATCACAACCAGCCCCTGAGACGTATGAATCAACAGATCAATTATGCCCTGAATTACAATATTTTCGTCGTCCGCTATTTTCGAATCAGCAAAGGTACCGCCAAATTCGCAGGCCGGAAGGGCAAAGGTGAACGGCCATTCACGTCGGATTTTATTTGTGGTATCAAGAGTCAATTTACCCAACTCGCTATCGAAAAAGGCCAGTATCGATTCTGTATCGATATGCGCGGCGACAACCGGGCTTATGGCGACATCAGTTACAAGTTTTTCTTTTGTTTTCTCAATCGCCTCTTTTGTTACGGGTGCCGTCAAATCAAGCTGAGAGATTACCATGTGTGCAGCGGTTCCGATTAGACGGGGTTCAAGGGGCTCACCCAAATCCGGTTCGGCTGTGATAAAGGCAGCCGGCCTGCGGTCTAAGGCCCTGGAATAATCAAATCTAATATATTCATCGTTTTTATGAGTAAATTGCGTTACGGAACTTTTCGCGGGCAAAAGCGGCGTATCGCCAAAACTATACCGCCAGGCTAACGAACTCTTTATCTTTTCAAGCAGCTTCGACTCCGTTCGTTTCGGGCGTGACTTTTCCGATGTCTCAAACCGTCGAGTTAGTTTGCTGGTCTTTAGCTTGATTACAAAGTCGGAGAGTTTCTTCAAATCTGTCCGGCCATGAAGTATAAAGCTAAATAAATCATCGCTGACAGCCTGCTCCGCCAAACCTGTTTCAAAGGCTTCGTGTAAGACTTTTCGGTCGGAAAGTCCGTAGAGAATCCATTCCAGAGGGCTCCGGCAGGAACGAAGCTGCCAGTCAGGAATGGTTCCGTCACCTAAGAAAAAACCGTTCGAGATAATCTGCCCGCAATTGTTTTGCTTCTGCGAAGCGGTTAATACAAGCCTTTCTCTGGCCCGTGTTGTCGCAACGTAGAGGATTCGCATTTCTTCAGCCAGGTCCGTGGACTCTTTTTTCTCCTTGATAACCTGGTGCGCAAGCGAACTGAGCTTGCTGTTCGACTTACGGTCTATAATCTGCAGGCCCAAAGTATCATCCGCATCAGCAAGGCAGTCCGCCTGTAAATCTTTTTTATTGAACCTGCTCTCCAGCTCGGCTAAAAATACCACCGGAAATTCGAGCCCTTTGCTCTTATGAACACTTAAGACGCGAACGGCATTTCCTGCTGAATCCTGCGGCTCAGCAGGCGCCCAATCCTGGCCTATTTCCTGAAGTTTCTCAATGAACTCAACGAAGCGTGTTAGTGACGGCACGCCGGAACTGCTGGCAAAACCCTCGAACTGGATGGCCCTGTCGTGAAGTTTCAGAAGGTTGGCTCTGCGCGCCTGGCCGTTCGGAAGAGCAGAAACAAATGATAAAAAGTCAGTCTCGCGATATACCCGCCAGATCAAATCCGCCAGGTTGCCCCGCCGAGCAATTGTACGCCATTGCTCAATCCGAGTTATTATTTTTCCTAACCTTCCGGCAAGTTTCGCATCCGCACCACAACTGCTGTATTGGAGCACACAGTCGTGGAAATTTCTGCGAGGCTGTCCTGTTTCACTGTCTGCTTTCATCTTTGCCAGCTCGTTGTCACTGACCTTAAAAAACGGGCTTCGCAATACGGCGGCAAACTCGATGTCTCGCTGAGGATTGTCCATGACTTTCAGCAAGGCCACTACATCGCTTATTTCGGTGGCTTCGAAATATCCCGCCGTAGCCTGACAACTTACGGGCACGCCGGCCAATCGGAACACTTCGACATAATCATTGGCCTTCCTGGCCAACGAGCGCATCAGTACCACAATATCACCATATTGGACATCCCGGAGAACATCCTGCTTTTTGTCGTATATTTGAAATTCAGGTTTTCCGGTATCGGCCCCGACCATTTGTCTGATACGCAGGGCAATCATTGCCGCCTGACGCTGTCGAGAGGTTACGAGACTTGTCCCGTTTTGCGCGTCCCCGTTATCAGCTTTTTCTTCGTCAATTATGTGGAACTCAACAATACTCTTTTCCCCGGTAAGCGCCGAAGCCCCGGATTCATCGGCAAGTGCCGGTTTCAACCGGGCTGACTCATCATAGTCAATCTTTGTAAAAGAGGCTGTCATTATGCGTGAAAATATACTATTGACGAAATCCAATATTCCTTTAGCCGAGCGGAAATTGGCATTAAGGTCAACACGCAGGCTCTTTGATGCGTTTTTGGAGTCGGGCACAGCAAGTTTAAGCTGTCCAAGAAAAATATCCGGCTCAGCCCCCCGGAAGGCGTAAATACTTTGTTTCACATCGCCGACTCCGAGAATATTTCCCCGTGGGCTTAGCATTTCGAGTATTCGCTGCTGGACGGAATTGATATCTTGATATTCATCAACAAATATGTGCCTGTACCTTTGTCGAAGCGCCAAAGCCGTCTCTGAAGGTAAAGGCTCTATTTCCGAAGAATCCATGTCGGTTAAAAGCCTCAACGCATAATGTTCAAGATCGGCAAAATCCAGACAGTTGACCGCCCGCTTGGCCCGGCTGTATAGCCGGTCAAATTTCTTAACAAGCTCGACGAGCGCCCTCGTCTGTAATCCGACAGTGTCACCGAGTCTGTCGAGATAATCCGGATTTACTATTGCAAGCTGTGAAAGCTCTTTGAAGGCATCCACTGCCCTTTTCATGGAACTTTGAATGAGTCCGGCAACAGGTTCGGACAAACCCCCGGGCTTATGTGTTGCAGGCTTTTCATAATTCCTTATCACCTCAGCGCACTTATCCCAATCACCGGCTTTCAAAAGCTCGTCACACTCCACTACAGGCTTAATATGACTGTTGTACAGTTTTTCAGGAAAGCTGGAATCCTCACTTTTGCTTTCGCAGAGTCTCCTGGCGTAATCAAGCTGACCGAGAATGCTCCGCAACTTTTCGCCAACGATTTGTTTCTGCTTTTGTCCGAGTCCGCAGGCCAATGTATTGCTGAGCTCTGCAAGCTGAGCCGCTCTTTCGTACCAGTTCTCTCGTGAAATTATGCCGTCCAGAAAATCACTAAGTTCAATTATCTTTACCAGAAAACCATCATTTGTCCGCAGGTCCCGCTTATACAAGAGCTCTTCGAGAGCCGCCCGAATGTTGTCCTGCTGCCAGGCCCAGTCGACTGTCTCTTCCAGAACTTCCGCTTTGAGCAGCTTTTGTTCGTCGCTGTCAATTACCCTGAAGGTCGGATCCAGGCCGAGTTTATAGAAATGTTCTGTTATAAGCCGTTTGCAAAACGAATGTATCGTATTGATAGCGGCACCCTGGAGCAGGATAAGCTGGCAGCGCAGATGGTTGTCCCGCTTCTGGACAAATGCTTCCCTTAACCGCTCGGCAATCCGTGAACGCAACTGCTCGGCGGCAGCTTCGGTAAAAGTCAGGACGAGTATGCTGCAAACATCAGGACATATAGATTTGTCGGATATAATATTTACACATCTGGCCGATAAGACGGCTGTTTTGCCTGTGCCGGCTGAGGCGGTAACAAGAACGTCACTGCCGCGAGCGACAATCGCACGTTTCTGCTGCTCGGTCCATTCGATCTTTTTCTCAGCCATCGACCCCCCCCATCTTTTCAAGTACCTGAAGTTTATTCAGCGATTCCAAATAATTGTAGTCATTTATCTGCCAGTCAAACCGGCAGACAGACTTATACTTACAATAACCGCACGGTGACTCCGTGCCAATTCTATAAGGTTGAGCATCTATTCTGCCCGAGGCGATTTCCTCAGCTAAGGTGACTATTTTCCCTTTGGTAAATTCAAGTACCTTTTCAAAATCAACGGGTTTTAATGCCCCTCTGTTTCCATAACTTCCGTATGGCTGACCGTCTTTCGTAACGTAAAAGTTGTAGAATCTGCTATCCTTCGAAACGTTGCTGTCAAGCATTTGAGCAAAGCAGCCGTTAAAGATGCCTTTTGCTTTATAATCATAATTATCGTTTTTCTCTGCCAGCCTGACGAGTGTTGTTCCCACCGGGCTAACTTCCACCGGCATATAAAACGCACCTATGGGATTTCCTGCTTCCGTGCCGGTCGTGCTGCAAAGGGCCAACAAATAAATCGGAAGCTGCATATCCAGGCCGTGGTAGAACTTTGACCAGCTAAACGATGTATCTCTGCGTTTATAATCGAAGACAACCACAATCTTTCCATCGTCAACATCTGCAATATCAAGTCTATCGATTTTGCCATTTAAAAATAGCACGCGTTTATTCGCAAGGGCAATCTCGTAACTGCCGAGGGTATCATGTGCATCTTTGACCCGGCCAAAGGAAACTTCAGACAGCTTCGGCCTAAAACTCCCCGCCCTAACCATCTGTGCAACCGCTAAAACAAAATCCTCGAGGATCTGACCGGCAGAATTTATAATAAATTCATTATAACCCCGGCGACTGACAAAATTTGATATAAAGGAATCTTCATTGATGAGCGCCTTTATTTCCGATCTCACGCACATTAAAAGCTCGTTATCGTCAATCGTTGCAAAATCTTTTCCTTCCTTGTTTAATCTCTTTAACAAGGCATCCAAAATACGGTGATAAAAGCTGCCCAGGTCCAACGGCTCAAATTTAAATTCTTCCCGCTCTTTCAGCTCCAGCATATATCGGGCGAAATGAAGAAAAGGACAAGCGGCAAACGTGCTTAGCCTCGTAGCCGAGCTATTTATCTGCCGGTCGAAAAACTTTCCAACTACGTCCCTATCCAAACTCGCATGATTGTCATAATTTATCGCAGACAGAACATCCGAGCCTAATGCCGCAAGCCGTTCATCCGAACATATATCACTTAATAAATTACCAAGCCGGCCATTGTCACCGGCTTCAGACCCGAAAACATCTTTTCCAAGCCGGCCGCAGAGCAAATCAGCAAGCTCAAACCTGCTGTGGACACTTTCAATATCAATTTGATCGCCTGTTATTGTTTCATCGCTCGAACTTTCGAACAGCGATTCGAGGTTACCTATAAATTGCGAGCGAGGCACCGCGCTGCCTTTATCGTCAACCGAAGGATACGTAACACACAAAAATTGTGAGGGGCGGGTAAATGCAATGTAAGCCAGATACTGGCGATCGGCAAGGGCCTGACTCGAATTTGCCTCCAATGAAAAAGCCGCTGATTCAGCAGCGCTGCGGTCATCATCGGTTAATATGCTATCCAGACTAATCGGCACCGGAAATTGTTTTTGCGTCGCACCTATTAGAAAAACCGCTTTCAAATCGGGGTGGCGGCTGCGCTCAACAGAGCCAACAAGAACCTGGTCCAGAGTCGGCGGAATAAAAGCCAGCGTCAACTGCGAAAAAGCGGAATTGATAATAGCAAGATAATCTTCAGCCGACATTACCCGGCCGTCAAAAACCTCGACAAGCTCGTCAAATATGTCCACAAGTTTATTATAAAACTGCCGATGTTCATCAACCGTCACACCATCTTCTTTTTCATAAGCTTCCTGAATCCAACTGTCGATAGTTTCCTTAACCTTAAGCCTGTCAAGAAAATTGAAAATGGCTCGCGTGAACTCCGCGGCACCGAACGTACTTGCCGGATTATCAGCCGGACAAAGCGCATCCTGAAGTTCAAGCAAAGGCTCGCTGACTTCAAATCGGATTTTATTAATTCGCTGCTCGTCATACCGCTCATTCTCCCGGCCTGCGAAGTGCCACTGTTTATCGCTCCGCCAGTCACGAGAAGATATGCCAAATGCAAGGCAGTAATTTTCCAGCAGATCAATATCGTAACGCTCTACCGGCACGAGGTCGGTTTTAAGATAGGCAAAAATATCGCCGCCGGAAAAGCCATCGGTCACTACCTGCAGGGCCGAGCAAATAAGCTGAATAACCGGATGATGGTTTAACGGTTTTCGCTTGTCAATAAAATAAGGCACGCCGTAGTCATCAAAATATGCCCTTATATAGTGCTCATAGAGGCTGATATCAGATGCGATGACCGCAATGTCACGATATCGATAATCCTTTTCCTTAACCAATTCGAGTATCCGCCTTGCTACGAACTGGACCTCAGACCGTGAATTCGGTGCAGCTGCGATACAAATATCATTGCCCGAAGCAATCTTCTTTGGTTTAAGTTCAAAAAGACTGCGCTCGATATGAGCAAGCCGGGGACAAGCAGAGAATCTCATCGGCTCTTTAAGAATTACCGGCTGGGTTAATTTAAGCTTATGGTTTTTTATTATCCCGACAAGACTGCTATACGTCCGTTCGGTCGGATAAAACAAACCAACAGGGTCAAGTCTTTCGATATCGGGATTTTTAAAATCGATATTCGACGGGTCAAGACAAAACGCGATATGCGCATCAGCAACCACCTTCAGAAGCTCAGTGAGGATTTCAAGCTCAGACGTCGTAAAGCCTGCAAAGCCATCAACCCATAGCTTAGCACCTTTTGCAAAGGCTGCCGTTGTCACGGCATGACAGGTACGAGCAAGTTGAACATCAGGGTCAAGAAAATCGCCTTCGATAAACTCCAAATATTCTCTGAAAATCAGGCCGATATCGTCAAACTTCAGAGCGGCCAGACTATTACGTTCATCTTTCTGCAGTTCGCTCAGTAAGTGTGTAATATCGTCCGGCGTCTTCGAATACTGATTCAGCTCAGCGATAGTCCGTGCCATCTGCCGGGAAAAGCCCGGCCACGCTACCGATGAGCCGAAGATTTTCAATTTGTCCTTGTTGTCACGAAGTATTCTGTGGACAACCATTTGCTGACCGATGCGTGAAAGGACCGCCTTAGCCGTATTTTTGCCCAGCAAGAGAAACTGCAGACGGTCGAATGAGAGCACATTAAGTCTATTGTAGCCTGAGATTCTTTTATCGGCCAAAATCGCCCGTTCAGCCTCATAGGTGGCCTGCTCCGGAACCAGCAGGATCAACTGCTGTTCGGACGGCTCCAGCAGCGCATTAACAATCGCCCGTATACAATAGTTAGTCTTACCCGTACCACTTCTGCCAAGAATAAACTGAACCGCCATAGGAACCATCCCTGATTTGAAATTATTCTTTCCCCCTTTTTACCACAATAGGCGTTTGTTTTCAATTATTACAGGAAGAGTATTTTTCTGTTCGAAACTTATCGTTCGGCTCCGGGGGTACCCATATACTCCGGCTCATCCGGCCGGTTTGCAGCCGAACCGAATGTGTTCTGGATGAGAGCCTCAATTTCACTCTCGCCTGGATATGCAAAAACAGTAAATGTCTCGAGTCTATATTCATCTTCCGGCTTTAATTTCGCATACAATTCTGCCCTTTTTGGCAAATAGTTGCGTATATCTATAAAAACCCGCCACTTTCCAAATGCAGCCTCTTCAGGTCTCGTGCCTTTTCGAATCCATGTCAGGTCGTAGACTTCGGTGCCGGGGACGGCAACTGCCACTGCCGATTTGTCTATATGCTTCCATTGGGCGTTCTCAGGAATATTGTTTATATCGGGAAAAGGAACCATTTCAAAGGGTTCCGCTACCGACTTTTCAAGTTCGGCAAGCATCTGTTCAGTAATCGGTTCTGTCTGAACGGCTTGTGAAGACAGATAAGTTATCATTTTGACTTTATTTGGAATATCCCATAAGGCATACTGGACCTGATTATTCCCACCGGACTTAAACAGTTTTACTTTTAACATCTGTGACGTCCATACCTCACGGTATGGTATGGTCTCGCCGGCGGAAAATTCCGATACACAGATATTTCCGACTTTACCCAACGCTTCGTAAATTTTTATCATAGCAACAGTTTTTTTTGTCGGTATGTTAAAGAACAAAGCGAGGGCTACCAGAATCACCGCCGCAGCCGCAGCCGGTTTTGCTATCCTGCTGGCCATAATCATTCGCCAGAAGCCCTGCCCAATCTCTCGCGATGGCTTTTGTGTAAATCTGCCAAGTGCAGCGAAAGCATCGTTAAGAATATGCTTGTCCGTCTCGGCCCTTGTAGTTATATGCAATCGTTCGATTGCGCGTTCTAAATCGTCTGCAGGATTCATTACTTTTCATCTTTCTTTTAAGATTGTCCGTAGTTTTCCAAGCCCATACCTGTACCTGCCCTGTACTGTACTGAGTGGAATGTTCTGCATTTGAGCTATTTCCTTAAATTTCATCCCGCCGTTCAGGTGCAGGATAATTGTCTCTCGCTGCTCGAACGGAAGCCGGGCTAATGCATCGGTCAACAACCGTGATTCTTCACTAAATATGGCCAATCGCTCAGGACTTTCCGAATCGGCGTTAATCTGACCTGCCTGGTCAAGTTCAACCATGTGGTGTTTTTTTCTGCGGTACCTGTCGCGCACACGGTTCACAACACTGGCTATTAAATATTGCCGCAAACTGCTCCGAAGCTTCAGTCCTTCAATCCCTCCGGCAAAAGAGACAAAAACATCGTGCAGAACATCCTCTGCAGCATATGCATCATGCAACAGAGAAGCTGCTATTGTCAGCAGGTTATCTTTGTACTCCATGTATATCATACGAAGAGCTTCTTTGTCCCCGCGCTTAAGTTCCTGTATTAGGCGCTTGTCTTCCAGCATCTAAAGTCAGCCTAATTAGCTTAATAATCAGTCTTAGCTGTTAATATGACGTTTTAGTACGCACTTTAATCTAAATAATATTATCTCTTTCTGCCAGATTTTTCTTCGAATACTCTAAAAGGCCTCTTTGGATTAAATATTTTCTTGCTTTCGGACTGAAACGGCAGTAAAAGTCTTGGTCAAAGAATACATTTGAAAATAATGGAGACAAAATCGCTATGGCCGCTGTGTTGATTGGTCCAAAAGAAGTGCTCGTTATCATTATTATTACTGCGTTCGTGGTCTTTTTGACTATTCGCCGAAAACGCTGAATCTTCTCTCTGTATTGGAATCCATCTACTCTGCGAAGTCTTCAATCATATTCTTTCTTGCCCTCTGTCGTTTTAGCAGACTTCGCTGTCTTTTTTCCTCCAATCTCCGCTGCTTAACCGAATAAGGAATCCCGGTCTTTTTGCGCACCCGTCGAGTTTTCAGGGCATCCTCCAACAATTCCTGCAATCGCTCGACGGCGACCCTGCGATTTGCCTTCTGAGTCCGGAACTTTTGCGAAATGACTCTTATCACACCATTTTTGCCGGCTCGCGTAGCAAGCCTGGCGAGTATTCGCTGTTTTTGAAGGTCGGAAAAACTCTCGCAGTTGGCCACATCAAAAAGCAGTGTTACGCGAGTGTTGAGCTTATTGACATTCTGCCCCCCCGGCCCGCCGCTCCGCGAAGCCCTGAAAACAAGCTCCTGCTCAGGTATAAATATGTCATTTGTGATTTGAATCATCTCATCTATCTCATAACTTACCGGTCTTTATGATATTCCAATCTACCCAAATATCTAAATTAATCAAGAATTTACCTTTTACTTTGCAAAGGTGCGAAATGGCGATATAGTATCGATGTGCGCACTTATAGGGACTCACGAAAAAAAGGAGATGAAAAATGCAAACAAAAAACTTAAAAACAACCGTAACGATACCTTTGCTTGTATCAGTCATCATGTTAGGATTTTCGATGCTTGCAATAACTGTTTATTCGCAACCGGCAGCGGCCAAACAGGATACCAAACCAAGCACCGTAGAACTAAGGGAAGGCAAGAATTTTATCCCGACGAAGGTCTACAGCGCCGAAGAAGATGAGCAAATCCTCAAGCTTTTCGTGGGCCTGCGTGTCGCCGATGTTTCCGACGGGATGGACAAGGTAGGACTGACGAATACGGGTTTGATGTCGCCGGAGATCCACGCCGCATGGAAAGACACGGTGCATTATACACACCGCTTTATCGGCATCGCGGTAACCGTCCGGTACGTCCCGACAAATAAGCCTCCAGCCCCACGTATGGAGACCGAGCAATTCGACCGCTGGGTCGGCCGGTGGTACGGAGAGTTGTCCAGCGAGCCGTTCGCCCCGCTCATTCGTAAAGGTACGGCAGTGGTTTTCGACGATGCTCCAGACTCCGACGTCGGCTCGATCGGATCGAATAATATAATGGGCTGGAAGCTGCGAGGATGTGTCGGCGTGATAACCAATGCTACTGCTCGTGATACCGATGAAATCGCTACTGAAAAGGTCCCGCTCTATTTCAGGAAGCCGGGACGTGGCATTCGGCCGGGCCGAAACGAGCTCGAATCAGTCAGCCGCCCTATCGTCTGCGGCGGAGTTCTGGTCGAGCCGGGTGATGTAATTGTCGCTGATGGCGACGGCGTCATCGTTGTCCCACGTGCCCAAGCCAAAGAAGTGGCTGAATATGCCAAAGCGATCCTCGACGGCGACAAATCCGGCCGACGCAACCTCTACAAAAAGCTCGGCCTGCCACCCGACGATTCTGTCAAATAACAATTTAGACACCAAAGCAGCACCGCTAATAATTGTAAAATTTAGCCGCAGGGTGCAAACTTGAAGTTCTGATAAGTTAGAACTGCCTCAGGAAACGCAGGTCGTTTTCGAAGAACAGGCGAATATCGGTGATGCCGTACTTTCGCATGGCGAGCCGTTCTATTCCGAAGCCGAATGCCCAGCCGGTGTACTTCTCGCTGTCTATCCCGACGGCGTCGAACACGTTCGGGTCAACCATGCCGCAGCCGCCCATCTCCACCCAGCTCTCGCTGCCGCTCTTGTCTTTCAGAAGCAAATCTACCTCGGCACTGGGCTCGGTGAACGGGAAGAAGCTCGGCCGGAATCGCCATTTCGTCTCGGGGCCGAAAAAGGTATGGATAAACTGCTCGATGGTGGTTTTCATATCCACCATGCTGACACCCTCGTCAACAACCAGGGCCTCGAGCTGATGAAACATATACATATGCGTAGCATCGACAGTATCCGGGCGATAGACCCGCCCCGGCGCCACAACTCGAATTGGCGGCTTTGTGCGTTCCATAACACGAATCTGAATCGTCGATGTCTGGCTCCGTAGAAGAATACTATCGTCAATATAGAAATTGTCCGAAGGGTCCCTCGCCGGATGCTCGGGACCAATGTTCAGGGCGATGAAATTGTGCCACTCATCTTCAACCTCGGGGCCATAAGCAACTGCGAATCCCATTCTGCCGAATATCTCCAGTAGCTCGTTTAGGGTCTGCGTAATAACGTGAGGTTTGCCGATTCTAACAGGCACGCCCGGCAGGGTAACATCCACCAACTCTTTCGATTTTTCCAGCTCGGACTGCAAAAAAGTACTTTTTAGCTGTTCAAACGCCTTGGTAACCTCTTTTTTAATTTTGTTCGCAAGCTGGCCCGCCTGAGGCTTTTGCTCGGAAGGAAGTTTGCCTATCTGGGTAAGCAACTGTGTAATCTGCCCTTTACGACTCAGGTATTGGATGCGAAACTCTTCGAGAGAATTCAGGTCGTTAACTTTTTTTAAGTCTGCAAGGGCATCTTTGCCGGTTTTTTTGAATTGCTCAAGCATTTTTCTCGTAAGTCGCGGCTCATAAAACGAAGGTCGGATTATGCTTTACGATACAGTTGCGGCCTTAGCTTCCTCAACGACAGCGTCGAAAGCCTTCGGGTCACTAATGGCGATTTCGCTCAGCATTTTCCTATTCAGGCCAATATTGGCTTTTTTGCAGCCGTTAATGAACTGACTGTATCTTATGCCACGCTGTTGACAGGCTGCGCTTAAACGTGTAATCCAAAGACCCCGGAAATCACGTTTTCGACGTTTGCGGTCAATTCGAGCGTTGACAGCTGCGCGTACGCCAGCTTCTTTGGCCAGACGATATAGCCGGCCTGCGGAACCACGATGTCCCTTTACTGCTTTGAGGATTCGTTTTTTGGCCTGGTGTCTTGCGGCACCTTTTCTAACTCTTGGCATATCAGCTTTCCTTTGAAAATTCTTGATTCTTTTAGCTTACTGGCGGCAGCTGAATGGGTGTGTACCCAAGCCGAGAAGCAAGCCCAAATAACTGATTCCACCACAGGTGGATCTTCTATTGATTATTTGTTTATTTTCACGATATCTACTTACAGAGTACGGTTCTGGCTGTTTTGGCCGCCGTTCTGTTCATAATATTCGAGCTGCTCAAACGCCTTCGGCGCTTGGCGTTTTTGCTGCTCATAAGATGTCCACTGCCGGCGCGTTTGCATCTTACCTTACCGGTTGCAGTAATCTTCACTCTTTTGCTCAACCCTTTATGGGTTTTCTGTTTTGGCATTTATCTAATTCCTTTAAAAACCATCTTAAATCCTGCATCTAACAGTCGCTTAGTCGCGAGTTGTTTTATTGCGGAAATAATAAAAACAGCAGTTTACACTATTTGTTGCCGTTGGTCAATAGCGTATGTTTACATTCTTTAAAAATTTATTGATGTTCATCAAGCCAAAGAAATCTCTAAGCAGACTTTCCCCCAGCGCAATATTCCACTACATGCTTGACGAAACTGATATGTGTTTTGCGTCCAGTGGGTACGAACTATTTTGGCACAAGCAATAAAGTCATGCGTTTTCCCGCCATTGAGGCCGGTCGCTCTATCTTCGCCAAATCCTGCATCGATTCAGTAATCTGCCCAAGCATCTCATAACCGTGATCCCGGTGCAGCATCTGACGCCCGCGGAAAAACATTGTGAATTGCACTTTGTGGCCTTTTTCCAGAAACTCACGTCCATGTTGTAGCTTGATATCCAGGTCTCGCCTGTCTGTTTCAGGCTTGAGCCTGATTTCCTTGAGCGTTGTAGCGTGACGTGGGTGCTTTTTATGAGCATCACGAACCTTGCGCTTCTGCTCATACAACCACTTGCCATAATCCATTATTCGACAAACCGGAGGATCGCTCGTAGGGGCAACCTCAACAAGGTCCAGGTCGACTTCACGTGCCCTGGCAAGAGCCTCATTTGTATCTATGATCCCTACTTGATTGTTTGATCCGTCGATTAGACGAACTAATTTAGCCCGAATCCCTCCATTTATCTTTAAACCTCGTTTACTTATTGTGCGCCACCTTACCTTTCTAAAAAAGCAACAACTCGTTAATCGATTATTCTCAAAGTTTCTTACAATTTCTAATTATAAGTTATATATATTACATTGACAAATCTATTTTTTTATCGGCAATTTTGCTTTTTGTTATTCCTAAAAAATCATCTATCCCCACTGTCTTATTCTCTTTAACGCCCCGGATTCTTACGTTTACAGTACCGGATTGTGCCTCTTTAGGACCAACCACTAACATATAGGGCAGCTTTTCACTGTGTGCTTTAACAATTTTTGCACCTATTTTCTCATTCGAGAAGTCACAACTGCAGCGCAGGCAGGCTTCTTTGAGCTTATGTTCTAAACTGTTCGCATAATCATTGCTTTTTTCGCTTATCGGCAGGACTCTAACCTGCTCCGGAGAAAGCCAAAGCGGGAAATTTGCACCATAATGTTCAATAAGAATACCGATAAAACGCTCAAAAGAGCCTAAAACCGCCCGGTGAATCATAACCGGGGTCTTCTCGGTATTGTCTTTGTCAGTATAGACCAGGCCGAAACGCTCCGGCATAGAAAAATCCAGTTGAATTGTCCCTAACTGCCAGGACCGTTTCAGACAATCTCTTATATGAAAATCAATTTTGGGCCCATAAAACGCACCGTCACCCTCGTTGATTTTGTATTCGATATTTTTATGCCTGAGGGCATCCTCAAGGGCATTCGTAGCTGTATTCCAGATCTCATCTGAGCCTATATGTTTTTCGGGCTTTGTGGACAATTCAATGTGGAAATCTTCAAACCCGAAGGCCTGATATATTTCGAATGTAAGTTCGATAACTCCTATAATTTCAGACTCTATTTGCTCTGGTGTACAGAAAATATGGGCGTCATCCTGAGTGAATTGCCTTACCCTGAAAAGTCCGTGCATTACACCGCTGGCCTCGTGCCGATGCACTAAGCCAAGTTCGGCAACACGCATCGGAAAGTCGCGATACGAGTGCTGACGGGTTTTGTAAACCAGACATCCGCCGGGACAATTCATCGGCTTTATCGCATAATCGGCATCGTCGAAATTTGTAAAGTACATATTCTCTTTGTAATTGTCCCAGTGGCCGCTCTGGTGCCAAAGTTGCTCATTAAGAATTATTGGTGTTCGAATTTCTTCGTATCGGTACCTATCATGGACACCGCGCCAAAAGTCCACTATGGCATTCCATATAATCATTCCTTTGGCATGAATGAATGCAAAACCGGGGCCAGCTTCGTTGAAACTGAACAAATCCAGTTGTTTGCCCAATACCCGGTGGTCTCGTTTTTTTGCTTCGCTCAATCTTTGCAAAAAGTCGTCCAGCACTTTTTTAGTTGGCCAGGCAGTACCATAAACCCGCTGGAGCATTTTTTGTGTCGGGTCGCCGTGCCAATAGGCGCCTGCTACAGACATAATCTTAAAGCTTCCAATCTTACCGGTGGCAGGCACGTGTGGACCTCGGCATAAATCCTCGAAGGCATCTGAGTGCGAATAGAAGCTAATAACGTCACTATCTGTACGGTTTATGTTGTCTGTTTTATACTTGTCGCCTGCCAATCTCTCCAGAGCCTGAGCTTTGGTCATTTCCATACGAATAAACGGTTTGTCGCCTTTGACGATTTCGGTCATTTTGTCTTCGATGCGTTCAAAATCAGTTGGTCGAATCGGCTCGCCGAGATCAATGTCATAGTAGAATCCGTCCTCGACTGTTGGGCCGTAGACAAGCCTTGTATCCGGCCAAATACTGCATATTGCTTCAGCCATTATATGCGCACAGCTATGCCGCATCACTTCAAGGCCTTCATCGTCTTGGAGGGTGATTATTTGAACGGATGTATCGCCGTTGACAGGCGTGGATAAATCTACTAATTTGCCATTGACTTTCGCTGCTATGGCAGCCTTCGCAAGTCCCGGCCCTATCTGTTGAGCTAATTGCTTTACTGTCGTACCGTCAGTAACTTCTAATATACTGCCGTCGGGCAGTGTAACTTTTGCCATATATCTATCCGGTATTGTCAATCCTTTTCGTATCTACCTTCTTATCTCGTATGAATTTATATAATTCTAAACTATTGGGTGAATTTTGTCAATATTTTTTATCGTCCGATTTTTGCCTTGTTATACAGTACTTTTTAGTATATAATATAAGTGAGGTCGTGGCATTGTGCTAATTATTAGGGAGGAAGCAAGAATGGACGTACATTTAGTTCTATTCAAAAAAGACGGCTCACAGACAGCTTTTTCTTTGCCGAGCAATATTTCAGTAATTGGCCGACGTCACGATTGTGATCTTTGTATTCCTCTTATGGTCGTTTCCAGAAGGCACTGCGAACTAAGCCTGAATAAAGAGACTGTTAAGATTCGTGACCTTGACTCGCGTCATGGCACCTTTCTCAACGGTAATCGCATAAATGAGGCAACAGTTAAACCTGGTGATTATATCAAAATTGGCCCGCTTACTTTCTTACTTCAGGTTGACGGAAATCCTAAAGAGATTATTCCACCTCAGCAGACTAAACCACAATCAGCCCCCCCCAAAACAACACCAACCAAGGTCCCCGAAGATGAACCCTCCGGCAGTTTTCCCGAACTGGAACTCGATGACTCCGACTCTTTCCTCGATGAACTTGAAGACATTTGACCGTGTTCTACGGAGGTCGAGGGTCTGCTCAAATCCATGAATTTTCACAGCACATATTTGCAGTATGCGAGCCTAACGTATGCTGCAATTATACAAACGAGTTTTATCCGGCAGTGCCTGTCGAAAAGAAAAAATCATTATTTAAGAGCTAAACATCAGAAAATAAGCTTGCCGATTTTGGCTGATTATATTACTATACTGCAAGTTAGTTTGAGGTCAGACGACCTTAAGAGGCCTTGTCACAAACAATCAGGCAATCAGTGGCGGGCTTAAGTTCAATAGGAGAAGTCTTTTAGAATGGAGTGATGCCATGAAACTCAAGTCTATGCAAGTCAAAAATTTCAAATGTCTCGAAGATTCAACGCAGTTCGATATATGTCCAGTGACGTGTCTTGTGGGGAAAAACGAGGCAGGTAAAACTTCGCTGCTCGAGGCTTTGCATAAGCTGAACCCGGACGTGGCTGAGTTTGGAGAATTTGATGTGCTGCTGGAGTATCCGAGACGACGTCGTAAGGAGTACCAGCGCCGCGCGCAACGCGAGCCGGATGATGCTCTGATAACCAGATGGGAACTCGAAGATAAAGACATAAAAGCACTCGAAGAGAAACTCGGCACTGGTGCCGTGAAATCCAGTATTGTGGAGGTCCGCAAGGGGTACTGTCCAGGAAGACGATGGGCGTTTGAAGGAATCGGGTCGTCGCAGGAAGACCCGCTTCCGACATCAGTCCAGACTCAACTCGAAAGGCTTTTACCGAAGTTTCTGTATTTCTCGAAGTGTAACATAATGAATGGGCGGATCGCGATCGACAATATCATCAAGAACCAGGAACTCGGCAAACTGTCCGGGCCGGAACGCGTCTTCCTGGCACTGCTCGACCTGGTGGGAACCAGGCCTAAACATTTAACAAGCATCGAGAATTCGGAGGAATTGATTGCAGACCTGGAGGCGGCTTCGTCGCCGATCACAGAGCAGATTTCCAGGTACTGGAGCCAAAACACATCTCTACGCGTGTGTTTCCAGCTCCACTCGGGAAAGCTGCAGGACCCGCCGCCCTTTGACAAAGGACAGGTATTAGAAACGCGTATCCTCAATACGCGACATAACCTGACGCTGAACTTCGACGAACGAAGTACGGGTTTTGTATGGTTCTTTTCGTTTTTGGTGTGGTTCTCACAGGTCAAGAGGGCATTCGGGGACAATCTGTTCGTGCTGCTGGACGACCCCGGTATCGGACTGCACGCAAGGGCACAGGATGACCTGCTGCGGTACATTTCGCTGGAGCTGGAGCCAAATTATCAGGTGATTTATACAACGCATTCGCCGTTTATGGTTGATTCGAATCACTTGGAGCGGGTCAGGACGGTAGAAGATATTATCACGACAGGCGATGACGGCAGGGAACAATACCTTGGCACGAAAGTTGGCGATAAGACTTTCAGTACGGACGTTGATACACTGATCCCGTTGCGGGCTGCGCTGGGCTATGAGATGATGCGGTCGATGGCCATGGAGCAAAAGACGCTGCTGGTTGAGAGCCCGGTCGAGGCGCTTTATCTAAGCTGGTTTTCTACACGGCTGAGCGAAAAGGGCCGGGCCGGACTTGATCCGACCTGGAAGATAGTGCCTTGTGGGGGCGGTGAAAAAATCGGGGCCTTCTTAGGCCTGTTCGGGGCCAACAAGGGTAATCTCGTAGCGCTGATGGACGTAGCCGGGGGACAAAAGAGACTTGAGCAACTGCGAGAGTCGGAGCTTCTGCAGGGCTGTGGTATCCTTACTATGGATAAATATGTGGAAGGCGATGAAGGGGGAATTGAGGATTTAATCGGCCAACCGACGTATTTTGGGCTTGTGAACTTATGCTATAAGCTGCCGCGAAAAAAGCGGCTGGTGATTACGGACCAGGCCGAGCAACCAAACCGCGTTGTCAAACAGGTCGAGGAGCATTTCGCGGCTTTTGGGCCTGATGTTAAGACTTTCGTCCGCTATAGACCAGCCGAATTCTTAGCCGAGAATGCCCGTAAATGCGTCAAGAAACTGCCGAATCTATCCGAGGCCCTCGACCGCTTCGAAAGACTCTTTGCAGATATAAACGCCTGCCAGGGGGGCTGGCAAGAAGCAAGGACTCCGGGCAGCATACCCGCCCAATCGCATTACATCAGGGATATTGAGCCGATAAAAAGAGCGGACAAACTGGCCGAAACTGAAAAGGTGTAATTATCAAGTTAGCCGTAAAGCCGGAAAACAATACAATCATACAAGCTCAATGCTGGTAAATAGCCTACCGTAAATTATGACAGGCTGTGGGGACAAGTGCCCGTCTGGCAGATATCGGTTGGGCACGGACCGCTCGGACATGTTTCGCAGGCCTGGCTCGCCGCCCTGCTTCGTCCAACAGCGAAGCCTGATAATAGTTTCTGCAAATCAGAGCTTTGGCATTTTTCACAATTATGTTTTCGGGGAGTTCTCGTCTTTTCCAAAAACTCCATCACATGTCCACATTTATTACATTTATACTCAAAAATCGGCATTTTCCAACCTCGTGCGCAAAGACGCAATAAATCACTCATGGAATAATAACTTTTTCAGTTCGTCATATTGTGAAAAGTCGGGGACGATAATATGTGTACCGGCTTTTATCAGTCGAGTTCGTTTTTCAATGTTCAGACCATGACGTCGAATTTCATCGGTTGCGATACCGACAGCTATTCCATCGCGTTTTCGGCATTCCCGCATCTCAACAGGACCATCTCCGAATACAGCCAATTCAGGGCCCTGCAGATTGTTCTCTGTCATTATTGTCTCGATAACCATCTTCTTGGAATACTTGGCAAGGTCGCCGACGCTGCCGTATATCCCACCATCGAAAAGCTCTGCATAACCAAGCGCTTCGGACTCGGCAATAACATCCTGGCAATCAGTACCGCTTGCCATGTAGAGTTTTACACCCATTTGCCGCAGGGCTTTTAAGAATTCCAACGCGCCTTTGATTGTGTAGTCATTGATATCAAGTTCACCACGCTTGAATTTTTCGATTCTCCTGTTGACAAGCTCCATCAAGGCATCATTGTAGATTTGTTTGTAGCCGAACTTGTCGCTGATTTTATTATCCGGCACAATCCCGAATTCTCTCACCATCTCAACCAGGGCCTCCATCTGCACAATCGTCTGGATACCGGTCGATTTGTCGATATAATCAAGAACGTGTTTCCGCACCTGGTGATACAGGGTCTCATCCGCAGTTTCATATTTTTCACCGAGAATCGCCTTAATCATTACCGGAGCCATTACTTGTTCCCAACCCTGCCTCAATGTGCTCACGGTCCCGTCGTGATCAAAGACTGCATGTCTTATTCGAGCATAAGGTATTGATTCACAGCAGAGTTCTATTTCGGTGTCGTTGAGATAACGGGCACGGCGTCGATCCGACGCAAGTTCCGGCTGATAGATATAATCGGCGTCCCTGCCGATATCAAGGATCTCCTTAGCCGAGGCTGTGCCTGTCTGAAACAACTTCTGAACAGTGACGGCGGCGGCAAAGTTGGCAAACTCTGATGCCTCAGCAGGTCGGACACCTGCGCCCAGACACAAAGCCAGTGCACTCGTCACCGTATCGCCTGCACCGACAATATCGAGCTTTTTCAATAATTGAATACCAGGGACCTCGTGGACACCTTCAGAGTCAATGGTGACGATACCTCTTGGGCCGCGGGTCAGAAATACAGGCTTGCCGAACTGCTTATAGAGGTTACCAGCGTATTTTTTGACATCATCCAGGGTAAGAACATCGTCCAATTTGACATCGACGTTATTCAGCTGGGCAGATTCCAGATCATTGGTCTTACGGTAGATATTTTTGAATTTGCGGCCATAGTGCCGGGAATCGAGCAGGACTGCTTTGTCGTTAAACTTTCCGAAGAGAGCATTCGCGGAATCTATGAAAGACTCGTTCGTGATACTACCCGGTACCTGCTGGTTAACTATCAGAACATCTGCACTTCGCAGAGCATCTTCGATACCATCCAGGAGTGCCTTGTCGGTTGCCTCGGTTCGTTTGTTGAAAAAGCCAAAGTCCATTCGGGGCTGTTCATTGCCCCCAAGGTATGGTTTGCCAAACGTTACAGTATCGAAATTCTCCTTTTGAACAACCAGAGAGGTTGTATCTACGCCCAATCCTTCGAGTTGGCGAGTCAATTCCCTGCCGAAGATGTCATCTCCGATGGCGCCGATGACCTGAATCGCCGCCGGCTCAAGCGCGGCAAGATTCGCGACAATGTTTGAGGCGCCGCCAAGCGAATAGTAATGTCTGCCAACCGCCTGGGCCTGCAGGCCGGTTTCGAGCGAGATTTCCGAGCCACAGGGACCCAGCAGCCAGTAAGCATCGATACAAAAATCGCCGTAAACCGCTACTTTAACATTCTTGATTCGAGTCAAAATTTCCCTGATACGCTTTTCCTTCATTATGATACACCCTGTAGCAAAAACTCATCGATAGTCTTTTTATAGAATAATGGAAACGTTTGTTTTTGGTCACCCTGTATGTAAAAGCCTTCTCCGGCAAAGGTCTGCGGGATTCGGGTTACGATGCTCTTTTGGTCGCGGAAATAATAGCCCTGTGAAGATTCATCGCTTAATGCGTCAGGATCGCGGTCGCGTATGTCAAAATCAGCAGTGATAATATTGTTGGGAACATTGCCTGTATTGGCAGCCATTGAAACGGCTTTCAGCAGTACTTCCGGGCCTGTTACGGCACTTCCGATATTAAGCAACACCCCACCCTCTGTAAGTTTGGTCACTTCATTTGTGTAGATAAGGAAATCCCGTCCGGAGCAGCCGCCTTTCGCCTGACCGTCAAACGACGGGTGCTGGTCAACTACATCCGTGCCTATGCCGACGTGAACCGTGAAAGGAACGTTATTCTCATAGCAGGCGACGAGGACACTGGCTTCGGGATGATTGAAACCATCAGGTGAATTGTCTTTTGCCGTTGCGTCAAGAACCTGGCTGCGAAAATCTTCGTCGCATATCACTTTGCCGAGTGATTCGCCACCGCCGAGTTTGTATTTATTGCCGACAGACAGTGTACGATTAAAGTATGCAAATTCGTAAGCCATTCCAAATCGGCCCTTACCGAGAGCGTCCGGGACATCTTCGCTGGTTTGCCCTATGAGGGCCAGTTCGAAATCATGGATGGCAGTAGCGCAGTTACCGGCAACAAGACTGACAAGATTACGCGTTACAAGGTCGGCAAGCAAAGGGCCAAGCCCGTTTTTTATCAAATGGGCGCCGGTAAAAACAACAACTGGCTTTTCCGCCTTTCGGGCCGAGACTATTGCCCGGGCAATAGTCTCGATATCTCTGCAAGTCTCATCAGGTAACTCTATAACATATTGATCAATATCTTCAGGCCATAAAAGGTCATCGAGAGTGACCTTATTTGCTCGCGTGCGCAACGGGTATGTATTGATTCGTTCGAGGTCAAAGGCTTTGTATCTACCGTCGTAATCCATGGGAGACTCTATTACTGAAGCTTTTCAATCAATTTTTCGAGCCGCTTTATGGATTCCACCATACACCGAATGGTGTGGTAGTTTACTTTCCAGGAATGGCTCATGTGCGTCCAGACGGGTTTACCTTCTCGGGTCAGCAACGGCCACCATTCACCGACAGGATGGTTGATCATCTTGTCGAATACGAAACGATGCACGTTTTCATAGGCCGGCCAGTAATCATCAGGCCCGAACCTAAGGCACCCCTCCAACATCCCTATCATCACCTCAGCCTGCTGCCAGAACTCCTTTTCCATATCATAGACGCCCCCTGCATGGGGGCCCTCGGTATAAACGCCGCCATATTCCAAATCGACGCCGTTATCCCGCCCATGATCCATCGCCTTTTTGATAATGTCTTTATATTCCTGAAAACCTGTGCCCATAACATCTGTCGCGTGAGCGAGCAGCCAGGCAAACTCGACATTATGTCCGGCCGATGTGTTGTCTTCTGCGTTGGGTTTCTCGCCGCCATCTGCGAAACGATCCCAGCCCCAGACGATGTCGAACTTGATCTGAGGGGCAACTTTCCAGTCGGCGGTGAACTGCGGTATGCCTGTGGCGTACTTCGGATGAAGTATTCGCTTGATGAGAAGGTCGATATCCTCCAAAAGTGTTCGACGGTGAATGGATTGACCGGTGCATTCATAAAGAGTAGTGAAGGCTTCCATTAGGTGCATGTGAACATCAAGGGTCTTTCGGTCTCCTCCCTTCGGGCCGGGGCCGCAGAGGTCCCAGTTCCTCTCAAACATCTCGAAGTAACCGCCATACATAGTGTCTGCGGCGTATTTCTTGAGCAGGTCGAAGGTTTTCCCAGCGTATTCGACGCCGCGTTCGTCCCCGGTGGCCATGGTATATTCGCTCAGGG
>Ga0307378_10003243_pt1 | contig 23994 bp, 27 predicted proteins | sample UN1MG_FD_202238 | JGI IMG/M metagenome (GOLD analysis project Ga0307378, IMG submission 202238) | Soil microbial communities from Risofladan, Vaasa, Finland - UN-1 | ecosystem: Environmental > Terrestrial > Soil > Coastal area > Acid sulfate soil | place: Finland: Risofladan, Vaasa | collected...
TTTATTTCGGATCCTGTTTTTGATTTTCTGAATAAAAACAAGACCATTGATCCCGTTAGCCGATTTTTTTGAACCCTTCCTTAAAAACCAGGGGCAAAAGATTAGAGAAAATTATTTGCACAGTGATTTGACTTTTTTTTCCTTTATCAGTTACAATGACAGAAATGTGGCTGACTTATCTGCTTTTTTACGTAGGTTGCTTTTTTATTGGTTTTTTTCTCTGCATTCCAATCGGTCCGGTCAACCTGGAGATTTTCCAAAGCGCCATTAAAAAGCATCATGCCCAGGCCTTAAGTATCGCTATAGGTGCTTCGCTCGGCGACGCCATCTGGGCCATGGCCGCCTTTTTCGGCATCACTGCTTTCTTGAAAAACAGCTACAATTTAAGCAACGGCTACAATTTAAGCATCGAAGGCATCTTCCTGCTGATCACCGCGGCCATCACCTTTGCCCTGGGCCTGCTTTCCCTCAAGGATGCCCGCTTCCTTGAAAAGATTGAAAAAAAGGAAGAAGCCATGGTGCGAAGGATAAAAAGAAAGCGCTGGGCTTTCGTCAAAGGCCTGACCATGGTGCTGATCAACCCGCTGGGCATTGCCTCCTGGATGATCGCCCTTTCATTCATGAAGAAACTGAAAATATACATCCCCCTGGAACTCAGCTATGAGATCTTTTTCATGATCATCGTCATTCTCGGCGCCTTCGCCTATTTCACCCTGATCATTTTCATCACCAACAAAATGAAATCCCTTTTCTCTCCGCAGCGCACGACAAAAATCGTCAGGGTTTTGGGGTACATACTGATCGCTTTCAGCCTTTATTTCCTGTTTTTCGCCATCAAGGCCTTATTTTTCCACCCGCATCCTCATTAACGTGGTGATGACGATCACCCGGCCCGGCGCCACCCACTGAAAAATGCCGCAGGCATCGACACTGGCCCTGGTTTTATCCAGTTCCCCTTTAAATGAACAGGACAAGCTGGTCACCCTGCTGACCACCGACCGCGGCCTGCTGAAAGCCGTCGCCCCCGGAGCCGCGAAGCTTAAAAACCGTTTCGGTTCGCTCCTGGAATTGTTTACAGAGGGAGAATTCAACTACTATTGGCATGAGGAGAAGGAATTGGTCACCCTGAGCAAGGGAGAAATAAAAAAAAGCTTTTTCCCGGTGGTGTCGGCGGCGGAAAATGTCTTTTATTTCTACCTGATGGCGGAAATCGTGCTGAAGTTCATCCCGCCCAATCACCGCGACACCAGGATCTACAAATTGCTGCTGGCCGTATTGCGCGGCCGCGAAAAAAAAATGGCCATGGATTGGCTGCTGCTTTATTTCCTGGTCTGGCTCCTGCGCAGCGAGGGGCTGCTGTTCAACCCCAGCCGTTGCTCGAACTGCTCCAGTCGCGACTTTGACCGTGCCTGGCTGCGCAAAGACTACAGCGGGCTGTTGTGTCCCGTTTGCAAGACCAATGAACGCCTATCGCTTCGCCTGGAAGAACTGGCTTATATTCAATGGACCGCAGCCCATGCTCCCGACGATGCCGAGACCTGGGACGGACGCTTCGCTGCCGCGCCTTTGATCCGTATCATGGTCGGCAAGATCGAATACCATGGCGAATGCACCCTGCAATCCCGTCGCTACCTGCCCGAATTTCGCTAAATAAAAAGGAGGAGAGATCACTCTCCTCCCAACTGAATTCAGACAGCTAAAACGTGAACGTGTTGCGCTTACAGCATGAAGACTATGCCCAGCATGCTGCCGACACCCGTCCAATCACCGATGAGCCCGATATTGGCCCTGAGGCTGACACCCATTTTTTCAGAGAACCAGTAGCGGGCGGCAATAAAGGGATTAATGGATAATCCTGAAGATCCGGTGATGCCCGAGCCGCCGACAATGGCAAATCCCACGCCGACCCCGGCAAACAGGTCGAGTTTTTCCACATTCAGCATGGTGAAATGGTAGGCCGCGTCAGCCGAGGGCATGAAGACGCTGAAACCGCTCCCGAACCACATCATGAGCGTGGCACCTACGCCTATGTTTTCAGTGATCGCATATTCGACACTGGCGCCGAAGGGGATCTCACCGGAGTAGAGGCCTATCTGCGGCGTGAGGAACATGTTGCCTTTTTCGAATTCCAGGGCGGCATATTTTTTGCCGCGCTTGGGAGCCGCCGAAAGGAGCAGAGAAGAACCAACAATCATAATAACCACAATCAGCATGATTTTACTTAATTTCATTATTCCTCCTGAACCCCATGATTGCACAAAAAAATTAAAAGGTCAACCATAATAGTATTACATTCAATTGGGACCAATGAAAAACAAAATTCAAGCGCCAAAATTTCTTTCAATTTCATTCGCCGCTCATGGCCCGGCCAGCAGCTTCAGCGAGGCAATATTATTAAAAATGATCTCCTTGATTGCGGCGACGGGCCCGGCCGGGAACAGGCCGGCCATGGGGAATTCACCCTGCAATCACGGCGCTATCTGCCCGAATTCCACAAAAAAAAAAGGAGGAGAGATGCACTCTCCTCCTTGGGAATATCTCGTTTTTAAGGAACTACAAACCGTAATAAAATCCGGCGTAGAGCTTGAAAAAGGTCCCGGTCTCACCTTCGGCAAAAGAGATTTTAAAAGTGGCTCCGCCGCGCAGTCCCATCGTTTCGCTCAACGCATATTCGAGGCCGCCGCCGGCATTGAAGCCGATATCCGAATTCCCTGCTGAAAGTCCCATAAAGGAAACACTGGTATGGATCAGGCATATGCCGGCCTTGCCGAACAGGTTGAGCCCGTCGGACAGACCGTGCTTGTACACACCGTTCAAGTTCAGGCCCCAGGCACTCGAATCTATTCCGGAGCCGGCCGGGCTGAAGTAATACTCGAACAGGAATTCGCCGAACAATTTCGGGGTAAAACCGTATTGGAAGCCGGCATCGATGAACAACCCTTCAAAATCGGAAACAGCCAGCCCCAGATCGCCGAAAACCTGCATCTCCGTTTTTTCCGCATATTTCTTGGATGCCGAAAAACCAAGAGATACCAATAACAACACTGACAACAGAATGAGTGAGATTTTTTTCATTGCTTCCTCCTGTCCTGCCAATATACCAAATGACAAATTAAAATCAAGCGCCAAAATTTCTTTCCAGTTTATTCGCCGCTCATGGCGGCGGCCAGCGGCTTCAGCGTGGGGATGCTCTCAAAAATGATCCTCAGCGCCGACGTGATGGGCACGGCCAGGAACATGCCGACCACGCCCCACAGCCAGCCCCAGAAGATCAGGGAGAGGAGGATGACGATCGGCGAAAGGTTCAGGCTCCGGCCCATGATCTGTGGTTCGAGGACGTTGCCCATGACGAACTGCATGACCATCAGGCTGGCTGTTATCAAAACCAGGCGCAGGCAGAACCCGTAGCGCAGAAAGGTGATCAGCACCGGAAAGATCGTACTGAGCAGCGAGCCGAAAGTAGGAATGTAATTCAGAAAGAAAACCAGCAGGGCGGCAAAAATGATGAAATCGACCCGTCCGGCGAACAGGATCAGCGCGGCCAGGATGGCTGTGACCAGACTTAACAGGGTTTTGATGAACAGGTAATGCTGGATCCGGGTGTCGATGGCAGTCACGATGCGCTGCAATTCCTCCCCCCGCTCTCTGGACAGGGTGCGGGCGATACGAGTGATCATGGGCACCTTCTCCCCCAGCATGAACATCAGCAGCAGGAGAACCAGCAGCAGGTTGCCGATGAAGTTCGTGAAATTTCCCATGGTCCCCGAAACCAGCGCCGTGATCTGTCCGGGATTGAAAATGTTTTCCCAATCGAGGTTGGCTACGTACTTCTCCACATCGAGGATCGGCAATTTAAGGGAAGGCAGCACGCCCTTGACCAGCCGGGTGATGTTTTCGCTATAGGCCGGGAAATTGTCAATAAAGGAAGAAACGCCGATGAACAAAAGAAGGCCGAACAGGGAGAGGCAGATGAAAATAACAAGCAGCAGGCCGATCATGATCAGCGGCTTGGGAATTTTCAACTCTTCCAGCTTTTGTACGCTTTCTTTCAGCATGAAATAAAGCAACAGTGCAATGAAAAACGGAATAAAGATCATGCGTAATTCTTTGAGGATATAAATAAAAAAAACAGCGGCTATTAAGGCAAAAAAAACACTCTGAAATAAAAAGCCGCGGTTCGATTCATATTCCATAGCTGGCCATTTTATCTTCAACTTCAATAATCTCACTGCGCCGGAATAGCAGGTAATTGGTATCGATCTTGTATTTATAATAAAAATAAATCATATCTTTGTTCTTATCCAATTCGGCGTACACTTCAATGGGTTCAATTTGTTTTTTATCAAGAATGCGTTCTATGACTGCGGTGAGCTCGGCATTATCAGTGTCACCGCCGCGCGTGCTACCCAGTGCATCGAACACTTCCTTTTTTATCTGCTTTTTTTCAATACCGGTGGCAATGTACTTGAAAGCCATGAAGCCGATAAGAACCAGGATTAAAAATACGATCAGATTCATAAAAGTTATTTTCCCGCGCTGTCCCTTCATTTTGTACCCCCTATAATCATTCCCTGAGGCCGCTTTTCTGATCAGCCCAGGATTTTCTTTACAGTAGCTCCGATCTCGGCCGGATTTTCCACCACCTGCACGCCATTTTTTTTCAGGACCGCCATTTTTTCTGCCGCAGTGCCACGACCGCCGGAGACGATCGCGCCGGCATGCCCCATACGCCTCCCGGGCGGAGCAGTCTGGCCGGCAATGAAAGAGACGACCGGCTTGTTGAAATTTTTGCCGATGTAGGCGGCCGCCTCTTCTTCCAGCGTGCCGCCGATCTCGCCGATCATGACTACCGCTGCGGTCTGTTCATCGTCTTTGAACAATTGCAGCGCTTCGACAAAGGAAGTGCCGATTATCGGATCGCCGCCGATGCCGATGCCGGTGGACTGGCCCAGGTTCTCACGCGTGATCTGGTCCACCGCAACATAGGTTAATGTCCCGGAGCGCGAGATAATACCTACCTTTCCGGGACTGTGGATCCGTGAAGGCATGATCCCGACCTTGCACTTCCCGGGAGAGATGATCCCGGGGCAGTTCGGCCCGATCAGGCGCGATGAGGTGGTACGGAGGAAATTCTTCACCTTGACCATGTCCAGCACCGGAATGCCTTCACTGATACAGACGATCAAGGCGATTCCAGCCAGGGCGGCTTCGATAATGGCATCGGCGGCAAAGGGCGCCGGCACAAAAATGACAGACACATCGGCCGCCGTTTCTTTGACCGCTTCTTCCATCGTATTGAAAACCGGTTTATCCAGGTGGATCTGCCCGCCTTTGTTCGGGGTAATGCCGCCGACGATGCGCGTACCGTATTCGATCATCTGGGTGGCGTGAAAAGTACCTTCGCGCCCGGTGAATCCCTGGACGATCACCCGGGAATCCTGATTGATCAGAATGGACATATTCAATCTCCTTTGGCCAGCTCGACCACACGGCGCACCGCATCGGCCAGCACGTTCTCGGTGACGAAATTCAATTGTGATTCGCGCAAAATCCTCATGCCCTCTTCCTCATTGGTCCCCACCAGGCGGATGACGATTGGGATCTTGATATTCAGGCCTTTGGCCGCGTAAACGATGCCGTTGGCCACCAGGTCGGTGCGTACGATGCCGCCGAAAATATTAACAAACACGGCCCGAACATTTTTGTCGGCCAACAGGATCTTGAAAGCCTCCTTCACCTTTTCCACTGACGTGGCGCCGCCGACATCAAGGAAATTCGCCGGCTCACCGCCGTAAAACTTGATGATATCCATAGTGGCCATGGCCAGGCCGGCGCCATTGACCATGCAGCCGATATTTCCGTCCAGACGGATGTAATTTAGTTCAAATTTCGAGGCTTCCACCTCCAGGGGCTCTTCTTCGTAAACATCGCGCCAGGCAGCGATGTCGGGGTGGCGGCAAAGGGCGTTGTCGTCGAAATTGATCTTGGCGTCCAGGGCCAGCACGTCATCATTTGCCGTGACGATCAGCGGGTTGATCTCCACCAGCGACGCGTCATTTTTCAAGAACAGTTCATACAGGTTGGTCAGCAGGTTCGAGAAATTATGCTGCTGGACTTTGCTCAGATCCAATTTGAACGCCAGGTTGCGGATATGGCAGGGGGAAAGCCCAGTGACAGGATGCACGTGCATTTTAAAAATGGCCTGCGGATGGTCGCGGGCCACGCTTTCAATCTCCATGCCACCCTGGGAGGAAGCAATGATGACCGGCATCTCACCTTCACGGTCGACAATGATCGCCAGGTAAAACTCCTTGATGATGTCCAATCCCTGTTCGACCAGCAGTTTCCTAACCAACTTGCCCTCGGGGCCGGTCTGCCGGCTGATCAGGGTCATGCCCAGGATGCGGCCGATGTGTTTTTCCGCCTCGGAACGGTTTCTGACCAGCTGAATGCCCCCGGCCTTGCCGCGGCCGCCGGCGTGCACCTGGGCCTTGATCACACAAGGATAGCCAAGTTTTTCCGCAACCGCCAGCGCTTTTTCAGCCGTGTCGGCCGCCTCACCCAGGGGGACAGGGACGCCGCAACTTTTAAAAAGTTCTTTGGCCTGATACTCATGGATTTTCATAGGTCGCTCCTAACTCTTCTCGTATTGCCTGCGGCCCTCCTCGTAAAGATCCCCGCCGTACATGTCGTTGATCACCTGAGCCGGAAAATTTTCCACCTCCAACCTTCGAATGGCTTCGGGCCCGAGTTCCGGATAGGCGACCACTTCGGCTTTCTTGATGCATTTGGAGATCAGCGCGGCGGCGCCACCGGTCACGGCCATGTAGACCGCTTTGAATTTTTTCAGAGAGTCCTTCACTTCGGCATTGCGCGACCCTTTGCCGATAGAAGCTTTCAAGCCAAGTTCATGCAGCTTGGCAGCGTAGGCGTCCATGCGGTAACTGGTGGTCGGACCGGCAGAGCCGATCGGATTCCCGGGCCTGGCCGGAGTGGGACCCACATAAAAAATGATCTGACCGCGCAGGTCGAACGGCAGCGCGGCCCCGCCGGCGATCAGATCGGCCAATTTTTTATGGGCAGCGTCACGACCGGTATAGATGGTGCCGTTGATGAGGACATTGTCCCCGGCCTTCAACTGGGCGATCGTTTCATCCGTTAAAGGAGTAGAAATTTTTTTTGCTTCTGGCAAAGGGCCCTCCTAAATGGATTTTTGGAATACTTTATAATTATCGAACTCGTCAACGACCTTAACGAACAACACACGGGAATTTTTCGAGTTGTTCAATACAAATTTGAATTTTTCCACTTTGGAATCGGTGACCATGTCATCGGGAAAAACCGGGTACCAGTCCTTGCCGTCCAATGAATAACTGACCAGTTGGAGCGCCGAAGACTCATCACTGGCAGTAAAACTGACAGTGCCGCCGGCAAAGTTGAATTCAGACAGGAGCGGGGCCGTGGAGTCGATGACAAAAGGAAACGATATTTTGCTGGCGGTCTTGATCCAGGCCGGGGTGTTGTCGAGGGCGTCGTCAGCCTGTACTTTTAAAAGGTATTTCCCGTCGGCGAAAAGTTCACTGTCGAGGTACAGCCATTTTTCCTTGACATTGTTGCGTAGCGACACCCAATCGCTGTCGGGAAGTTTTTTTAAAAACAGATTGAAATTCAAGCGGTCCTGATTAGGGTCGTTCGCCTCCCAGGAAACGTACAGGTACTTTCTCGGAGGGGTGGTATCGGCGACCGGTTTTTTTTCACTGGGCTTCTGCACCATGATCTGGCCTATCTCAGGCTTCAGGTTGTTGACCAGGTAGTGGATCCGATAACCTTGCAGGTAAGGGGTCTGGGTGGGATTGGCGGAACTGAGCACGATTTTCACCTGCAGGAAACGGTAGCCGCTGGTGTTGATATTTGAATTTTCCGGATCGTTGAACGGGGCCGACCAATTCGTCCAGGACTTGTCAGGATTGTCTGAATTTCCCATTCTTGCCGCAAACGACACCGACGCCTGTTTGCCGGGATCGGCATTCCAGGTAAGGCGGCCGAAGCGGGATGGGATGCGGGCATCGAAAACTTCAGAAAAATAGGTGCCGCTGGCGTTCAGGCTGTTTTCAACCTGGATAATACCTGCCGTGTTGTTGGCGATCAAAAAATAGCCATTGTCGTTGGCTGTGATTTTAAAGATCTGGGCTGAATTGGTTTCGCAGACCTGGGAAAAGTCGCCCTGCTTGTCGACGCGGTAAACGCGGCCCGAATTGCCGGTACCGATTATGACCGCCTTGGCGCTTGGATCAAAATACAGAGAGTAAATAAATTCATCCTGAGACGACCAGATGGTTTCAACGGCACCATCGGCTTGCAGGCAGTACAGGATGCTCTTTTCCTTGATTTTTTCTTTTTCGGATTTTTCACTTTTGGGAAAATCCGTACCGATTTCAAACTCTTTGGTTGCTTGTGAAACCGGAACACTCTTGACCGCGGCGAAAAAGACATCGCCCTCATTGTCTGTAGCGATGCCCTTGATCTCTTCCAGGGGGGAATCGAACAGGACTTTGACCTTGCGGTTTTTTATTTCGTAGAGAATCCCACGGTCGCCGCTGCCGGCCAGTATGGCGTTGTCCTGGGTGACATGCAGACTGATGATGTGCGAATCTTCGGCCATTAAGAGGTTTTCCGCTGTACCGACTTTGCTGATGCTGTAAACGGCACCAGTATTGCCCAGGGCACAGATGATGTTGCCCTGCTTGTCTTCGGCCAGATCCCAGATGAATTTTTCGTCGGGATCGAACAATTCACTGACCTTGTTCTCCTTGGAGATCCGATATACCCGGCCGTTGGGGGACGTTCCGGCGATCACATCGCCATTGCCAGCCACGAGCAGGGCATAGACATCCAGCTGCTCTCCCTTGAAAATCATTTCGGTCTTCCCGTTCCGGTCGATCCTGTATACTGACGCGTTGTGGCCGGTTCCCAGGTAAAGGTCTCCGTTTTTGGCCGCGGTTGCGGCCAGATAAAATTCTTCGGCCGGACCCGGTATGGTCTTCAGTTTGGGACCCAAAAACAACCTGCCGGTATTGTCAATGCTGACATTGATGAAGCTCCCTTTCTGAAAATCCGCCAGTTCTTTTTTTTCGATCTGCTTGACATTGACCGCTTCCAGACCGGCGGCCAGGGCAAGGGCAACAATGAAAACAAACGCTTTGCTATTCATTTTTCCTCTCTTTGATGATCAACTTGAAGATTTTTTTTCCGCTCACCACCGCCGGCACTTCATACTGATATTCGGCAATAGTGGACAGCGCCATATTGGCTTGATCATTGCCCAGTGAATTGAACAACAGGACATTTCTCAGGCTTGAAGGCAGGTAGGAATATTCAAACCCTTTAATGAATACCCCCTGGGCAGGAACGAATATTTTCAGATAAATGCGGTTGTTCCTGCGGATATTGTTGATGGCCCGGATCAGGGCGCCCAGTTTGGTCGGAAAATACACGGTCTTGATGGCTTTGGTGTCGAAATCAGTCACCGCGCCCGCATCCGCTACCAACAGGTAAAAAACCGAACCCGGCTTCAGGTTGGGCGCCTTAATGATGATTTGTTCCTCAAAACTATCACCCTTTTCATTTTTTAATTTCATGCGAATATCCATCAGTTCTCCGGGCAAGTAGGAATTTTCGTTGATCAGTACATTTTCTAACTGGGCTTTTTTTATGGTCTCCCGGCCACTGATCTCAAAATCCATTTTTTGGATTTTTATGCTTTTTTCCTGGTTGTTCAACAAGAAATAGTTGATGGCCATGACCAGGGTCGAGAATTCGTCGAAAGCCGTGGTGCCGCTGAACAGGTCGTTCAAAACCACATTTTCTTCATTTTCAATGAAGATTTTTCCAGTGACGGAAATAGATTGGAAACCGAATTCCTGGAACTCGACCAACAGGGCATTCAGCAGCGAAATATAGGTCAAGGTCGGGGTCAGCAGTGGGTGGTTGACCACTTCCAGGTTGAAATTGCGGTTGCGGTTCTTCAGGAAAATCTTCAGGGGGATCATGTAAGGGGTTTTCCCCAGCTCGGCCAGAACTCCTGAAAAACGGTCCTGCTGAACGGTACCCACCATGTTCCGCGTGGTGGCCAGCTTGAAGGAACTCTCATAGGAAGGCACGACTGAAATGACTTCGGCCCGGTGCAAGGGGAATTCCACTGTGCCCAGGTTGAAAAAAGGATGTCCGAAAACATACACCTTCTTGCCGTCGACGTGGGTCACCGTGCCGGTGGCGGCATAAGAGGCATCACCGCGAATGAGCGGAATGGAGACCGCGTCGGCCGGCCGTACAGTGAACATTTCAGCGCTCAATTTTTTTTTGTCCACTTCAGCACCGATGCCTAGATTCTGAAGCGGCACGAATATTCCCTGCAGAACGTGTACCGCTTCCGGACAGAAGCCGCTGCTGCTGGCAAAGAGCTTGATCGGCGTCAGGTTGCGCGCCGGCGAAAAATTCATGCGGCTGACCAGCTCGTTTTGAATGGCTTCAGCCACACGCTTGACATTTTTCTTGCTAAAATCGATCTTGATATCGGAAATCTCCACATTGGCGACAGGACCGCTGTAAGCGGAGATTTTCAGAATATCCTCGATCGGCGTGATACCGGCGATCGGCTTTTTTGAAAAATTGCTCAAACCGTAGGACACGGAACCGATGAGTTTACCGTCGATATAGACAGGGCTGCCGCTCATGCCGGCAATGACCCCGCCCTCATTCAACTCCGGGGCGAAAAGTTCGGCGATGATCAGGTTTTTATCGGAAACAAACTTGTCAAGGATGCCCAGTACTTTGAATTTGAAGGATTCAATATTGCTGCCTTTAAAAATGGTTTTGCCCTCGCCTTCCATTCCGGTCTTGATCTCCGACAACTTCATGATATCGGTCGCCAGCAAGCAACACGACAACCCCAGACTGACAATCAGCAGGATGCTTCTTTTCATTTGCTCTCCAAATAACGGTTGACAACTTCCATTACCCTATCGAATTTAAAAGGTTTGTAGATCAAATCAGCCACGCCCAATTTTGCTATTTCTCCTTCTTCCACGTCCTGGGATCCGGTCAGCAGGACAACCGGTGCGTTACCGCTGTTGACCCTGATGCGCCCAACCACATCCGGGGCTTTTTCTTTTTCAAGGTTGTAGTCGAGAAAGATCAAAAAATAGCTGTTGTGGGAAAGCAGGTACAGCGCTCGCTTGGCATTGCTGACCGCATCACAGCCGATTTTCATGGAAGCGAAAAAATCGGCCAGCAACTCACGGATATTCATTTCATCATCCACAACCAATATTTTTTTTTTATTCATTCTTTCTTTTATTACGAAACAAAGCTGATAAAGGATATCATAATCATAAGCAAATACAAAATCAAGGTGAATTCCTCGGCGAAAACCGCAATTTAAGGCATTTTCTGCTGGATGACTGTTTCGGAACGGTCGTCGGCGCTGGAAACCGAGATTTCATTGTTACTTAAATCAAACGTCAATTCCTGCCCCCTGGTTGTCCCGGCATTTTTTTTAATGATCTCGGCTGAATTCTTGAATAAAATGATTTTCCTTGTGTAAAACCAATTGAGAAACTGCGCTTTTCCGGACAGGTCTTTTTTACTGAAGGCCGCCTGGTCGGCAGCGGTTATTTTTTCCAGCCGGTCATCGTGGTTGAAAGCTAATTCGATCTTGCGGGCGGACAGCATGTTTTCCGCCTGCTGCAGCCGGGCGTCGCCCTCAAGGACGATTTTCAGTTCGTCGGCATGGAAAACCATGGTTTTGCCGTGCAAAACGACCTTATCGTTATCGGAAAAAAATTTCAGATCGGCATAACCTCGGCAGGATATGCGGTTGCTCTTGGTTTCGAAGAGCAACTCCCCGGCCTGCAATTCGATTTCGTCCTGGAACAGTTTCACGTTTCCCATGAAACGGGTGACATCCCCCTTTTCACTCATTTCCATGCCGGAGGCGGTGACGAACACCGGCTTGGCACGCAACAAGACATTCTTTTTTTCAGGGATCAGTGTCGCTTTGACGCCTTGGTCCGAACCCAAATGCCTGAGTTTTGTCTGGATCAAGAATTGGCTGGAATTGAAAATGTTTTTCTTACTGATGATGGCTGCGTCCTTGCCCAAAATTTTGATGCGGGAATTCGGGACACTATAGTCAAGACGGACGGCCGTGCCCGAGAAATCATTGGTTGCAAACTCGCATTTTCCTTCAGCCTGGATTTGGGCAAGAACTCCATCCTTGCCGTAAACGGCCAGCAGGGAATCAGCTTTGATTTTTACATTGTCCTGGCCTTGGCTGGTCATTGATCCCCTGGACAATGTCCGCACTTTATCTAGGTTTTGTGTTTCAGCGTTCAAGGAAATTTCAATCGCTTCAGACTGTACCCAGCCGTTGTTCTCTTGATCGGCCAGAACGATCCGGCCATTGCCATGGACTTGGATCTGTTGCAACTTGCCCTGGGGATCATACAGCATTTTGATCAGGTTGGCGGAGATTTCCCGGCTCTGCTCCAGGCCGTTTTCTCGGGACTCTGAGCTGCGAAAATAACTGTTGCCGATAGCGGCAACGGTCTTCAGGTTGATGAAATCAGCATCAAATTGCATAGATATCCAATCACTACGGACGATGGCACCACTGCCGGCCAATTCCGCGTTTTTTTCAAGGATCAGCAAATTCTTTTTTTGAATTACACGGAAAATCCGGGAGCCAAAATCATAGGGCCGTCCGGCCCGGATCCAAACGCCATTGCTAGCGAAAAGTTTCAACGCTTTTTGGTTGATATAATACTGCAGGCCGCCCTTAGCCCTGCCGCTGATGTTTTTTAGCTTGAACTCCACACTTTCCTGGCTGGAAAGTATATCCAGATCCTTCAATAAAAAACTCTGGCTGGACAGGGAAAAATCATCGGAAAAAATACGAGCCTGGTCCTGGATTTGAAAATCGTAAAAATTGTTGCTGGCAATTCCAGCTTTAGCCGTTATATGAATATCCTTGTCCAACTTGCCGGTTTTAAAGATCGTGGCCGTGATTTCCTTCATCAGCAGCTGGTCGTCATTTTTTCTCTGAGACTCCCGGCATTTGATCTCCAGTTTCTTCTGGTTGTTTTTGTCGAAATCATAGTAGGTCAGGTTGACCCCTTCGATTTCGGTGTCAACTGTTTTTTTGGCGGCTTTTCCATTCTTTAAACGCAATGGAAAAAACAGCAAAACCAGAACGGCCAGGATCAAAAAGCCGGCCAAAGTCGAAAAACGGGTTATCTTGCGAATAGGATCTGTTGATTTCATTTTTTCTCAATAAATCGGCGCAAATCGCTGACAAGCAAGCGGTTGAAAATCTCCGAGCCGGATCGGGAGAGATGGGAATTGGTCTTGCCATATCCGCCGTCGATAAAGTAAGAAGCGTTGGCCAAGTCAAAATGGCTGGGATGGTTATAATCGAGAAAATGGACGTTGGCGTATTCTTTTGCAAGCAGATTGAAGAAGCGCTGGAATTTTTTGTGGTTGCGGTTTGTCCAATACGTTCCAATATATTCTGGCAGTGAAACCAGCAGGACGGTCACTTGGTCACGCTGTAATTCATCCAATAGCTTGACGAAATATTCCCCTTCCACACCCGGATAGCCGAAAAACATAACCTTACGGAAACGAGGCGGCTCCGCCACATCGATTTTCCCTGGGCTGACCACGCCCCGATAGGCTTCCATTTGTGCCAGGTCCCGTTCAATTAAATAATTCTGCTCTTTCCAAATGCTTTTTTTCAGATTGTTTAAAACCATGTTGCTGAATTCATCGATTTGGGGCTTGTTGGCCAGCAGCAGCGAAAACCCGCGCTTAAAATAGCTGGCGTCGACAAGATCGCTAGCGAAGCGTTTCAACCAATGCCTCTCAGAGGTAATGTTGAATAGGAAATAATCCAGGCCGTAAATGACCACCCGGGGAATGCCCATGAATTTTTTGTATTCCTGATAAAAAAAATAGTTGTACATCGGCCCTTTGCCGACAAAAGCCTCCTTGAAGGAACGGGCCCCGAATGTGTTCTTGATATACCAGGGGTGAATGCCGTCAAAGGTGCGCGAGGTTCCCAATATCAAGACCTTGTATTCACTTTTGCCCTTGGCTGACGCAAATTTATCCTGCAGCGAGTAGGATGAAATACCGCTGTAAAAACGTGCTTCGGCATGGCGAATCACCATGAACAGCAAACGGTCGAATAGGAAAAGAAAAATGGCGAAAAGCAGCAGGTCCGCTAAAATCTTTTTCGCGGATTTCTTAAAATTGGAAATAGATGAATTCATTGGAGCTGTCCACGGCGAACACGACGAGCAGGCAGCAAAAAAAAGCGAAGGCGGCGACTTTAGCTATCCTCGGGAAGCGCTGCCAGAAGACGATGTGATCCTTGTTTTTATAGAAATATTCAATCAACAAAAAAAACAACAGCAGAATGAGATCGAAAATGAGATAGGCACTGCTGTTTTGAGGCTTGGCCAGACTCAGCCGGCGGATGAAAGTCAGAGCAGCGCCTAAAGATGGAGAACGAAAGAAGATCCAGGCGAAAGAGACCAGATTGAAAGTGAAAAAAACGCTCAGGGCCGTGCGCAGCCAGGGTAGGCGCTGCAAGCCGGTTTTTTTGACGATTTTTTTTCGCAGACGTTTGCCGGCATAGGAAAATATCTGGTAAATGCCATAAATTCCGCCCCAGATGACAAACTTCCAACTGGCTCCGTGCCACAATCCTCCCAGCAGCATAGTCAGGAAGATGCCGACAAAATATCCCCAGGTTTCGGCTTTTACGGCCAGGAGTTTTTCGCCTTTGATCCTACGCATGACGGCGTAAGCCAGAGGCAGGAAGAGATAATCCCGCAGCCAGCTTGAAAGTGATATATGCCAGCGGCTCCAGAACTGGGAGATGCTTCTGGAAAAATAAGGAAAATCGAAATTCTTCATTGATTCAAAGCCCAGTATACGGGTGATGCCCACCGCCATATCACTGTAGCCTGAAAAATCGCAGTAAATCTGGAAGGCGAAAAAATAGACGGCAAAAACCAGCTGCAGACCTTGGCCTTCGGGGTTGCGGAAGACCTGGTCCACAAAGAACGCCAGGCGATCGGCGATAACCATTTTCTTGAACAGCCCCCAGACGACCAGGCGGAAGCCTGAGGTGATCCGCTCCCAGTCAAAATCGACCGGATTTTTCAGTTGGGGGATGAATTGCGCGGCCCGGTCGATCGGACCGGCCAACAACTGCGGAAAAAAAGACACGTAAAGGGCATAGATGCCCAGGTGCTTTTCCGCCGGAATTTTCTGATAATAGACATCGATGAGATAGCTGATGATCTTGAAAGTGAAAAAGGAAATGCCGATCGGCAAAATGATCTTCAGGGACGACAAAGGCTGTACGTGCATGAAATATCCCATCAGGTCATGCACAGTCTGCCGGAACAATTCCAAATATTTAAAAACAAAAAGCAGGCCCAGGGCAGCCAGCAGTCCGGATAAGAAAATAAATTTGCGCCAGCCCGGAGTTTTGGTTACGGCCATGCCCCGGGCGGCGAAATAGGTGACCAGGGTCGGAAAAACCAGCAGCAGCAAATACTCTTTTTTCCAATAGCCGTAAAAAAAATAGCTGCCCAGTAACAGTAAAAGCCACCTGAACTTTTGCGGCACGAAAAAATACACTGCAAAAATTACGGCAAAGAATCCCAAAAATTCAATGGAATTGAATAACATAATTTTACAATATATATCCTAACAGCCGCGAGTTGTCAATTGGAAAATCCGGAGAGCCCGGCTTTATCACCAATCCCCCATCCGCTTCTGCAGTTCCTTTATCAGCAGGGCATTCAACCGGCTGGCGCCTGCCTTGGACAGGTGCGAATTGGCCCGACCATAGCCACCGTTAAGAAAATACTCAGACTTGGACAAGGGGAAGCTCTCCGGGGCGCAGAAATCGCAGATAAACACATTGCGGAAGTCCCTGGCCCAACGCTGAACATCTTTTTTGAATTTCCGCTGGTTGAAATTGGTTTTCAGTGTACCAATATGATCCGGCAAAATAAGCAGGCAAACCCTGACCTGATCCCGCTGCAATTCCTCCAACAATCGCTCCAGATATACCCCCTCCCTTCCTGGGAATTTCCTGAAGGGCGCTCGCACAAAACGCGGCGGCTTGTCTTCCATCAAACTCTGTGGGCTGGAGATGCCCACGTAACGGTTCATGAAGGCCTGGTCACGTCCATGGCCCATGCTGCCGCCCCGGAAATACTTTTCTTCAACAAAAAGCAGGCCACGATCCAAAAGATCGTCAAAACGGGCTTTGTTGCTCAATAGCAACAGGGGTTTGGCCAAATGCTCATTTTGTTTCAGGTCGACCCCCAGGCGGGCTATCAACAATCGGTTCGACTCCAAGGAATAGATAAAATAGTCGATGCCGTAAATGATCAGCTTTGGCGGCGGAAAGTGCTTCTTGAATTCCCGGTAAAAAAGGTAATTGTAACGGGGACCCTTTCCGGCATATGCCTCCTTGTAAACGGTTTTTGCCAGACCTTTGGTCAAATAAAGTGAATGGACTCCTTCAAAAGTGCGGGAAGTGCCCAGCAGCAAAATCGGATAATCTCGATTGCGCTCAGCTTTGCTGAAAACACCGGTCCGCGCATAATAAGCAGATAAGCGCGCCTCCAAGCTCCGCAAACCAAAAAAAAACAATCGGTCGGCGAGCAGAAAAAACAAAGAAAAAATGAGAAGATCGGATACGATTTTTCGCCAGCCGGCCGGCACTCCGGTCAACCCGTCCTTCATTTCAACAGAAAAGGAGAAACCAAGGGCAAAAGTATGTCGGTGCTGCGAAGTGGTTTGTTCTCAAGGGCCAACGTGGATCAGTTCTTGTTCCACTGCCTGTTTATGTTTTTTTTCCTCCAGGGAAAGGAATTCCAAGCGCTCCTTCAGGAAGGCGTTTTTTACGCGCTGCGCCACCAGCGAATAAATGGTCTGGCTTTCTATCTCACTTTTTACGGCGGCCAGCAGCAGGTCCGCCAAAGCGTATTTTTTCAGCTCCATATCTTTTGTCTTTGCCTCCTTCTAACAATCGGCCGCCGGCTGTTCAAAGGCGGCTCAATAATTTTCAACGAAAACTTCGAAGTATTCATGAGGATGATCGCAGACCGGACATTTTTCCGGAGCAATATCGGATTCGATGATCATTCCGCAGACACGGCACTTCCAAGCGACCTTCTGTTTCTTTTGAAAGACCGATTTGTTTTTTACATTGTCCAGCAGTTTGCGGTAGCGGATTTCATGCCTCTTTTCGACCATGGCGATCTGCTTGAAGGTGCGGGCGACCTGAGGAAAGCCTTCTTCTTCAGCGATACGGGCGAATTCCGGGTACAGGCTGGACCACTCCTCGTGCTCGCCGTTGGCTGCGAATTCCAAGTTCTTGACCGTCTGGTCCAGGGCCACCGGATAAGCGGCCTGGATCACGACCGGCTCACCGTTCATTTCGGCTACCAAGTGCATGTAAAACAATTTGGCGTGCATGCGCTCGTTTTCCGCGGTTTCCAGAAATATTTCCTCTATCTGCTTGAATCCTTCCTTGCCGGCTGTTTTGGCGTAAAAAGTGTAGCGCATCCGGGCCTGGGATTCCCCGGCGAATGCTTTAAGCAGGTTTTCAGCCGTGCGGCTGCTTTTGAGTTGTTTCATGCTTCGACCTCCATAAAGATATTGTATCTTTATCAAGACCAAAGTCAAGGTAAGAAAACCAGGATTAGGCTTCAGGATCGTTTTTCAGGATAGCCATGATTCGATCCAGGTCGGCACCGGGACGGACGATCCTGGGCGGCGACACCGTGACATCGACCAGGGTCGATCCGAGCGATGGCGGCAGCACGCCCCCGTCGATCAATATGTCAAGGCCGGGGAATTCCCCGGCAATTTGCCGCGGGTCGTTCAACGGTGGCCGGCCGCTGCGGTTGACCGAGGTGCTGACCAAGGGCAAACCGATTTTTTCTATCAATTTCAACAGCCGCGGAAGAGCGGGCAGACGGATGCCGATCTTGCCACTGTTTTTAAACAGCTTGGGGTCGATAGCCGGGTTGGGCTTGAACAGAAAAGTGAGTTTCCCTGGCAATAGCTTTTGCAGCCATTCATCAAATATTTCAGGTAAATCGGCGGTCAGAGATTCCAGCATGGCCAGCGTACCCACGGCCACTGAATACGGCATATCGTGCCGGTTCTTAAAACGGTCAATTTTTTCAATCAAGGCCAAAGAAAAAAAATTACCGCCCAATCCGTACAAGGTATCGGTTGGATAAGCGATCACCCCGTCATCATGGAAGCAATCGCAGATGTTTTTAAAATGACCGGGGGCCAGAATGTCGGAAAAGGGGATCATGATCATGGGTAAAGGAGAAACGGCCGGACGGATTCGGCATAGGCAGCGATCTCACACTCGATGTCATCCTGGATTCGGGTAAAGGGAATATTTTTTTCGATGGCTTTGCGGATCAGGTCCGACCCGCAGATCATGTCGATGGGCGGCCGCCGGAATTCGAATTCATAAGGCGGCTCCTGCCAGCGGAATGCTTCGGGGTAGAGCCGTGCCACCTTGCGGATCAATTCATAATACGTCTGGAAGCTGCGGAATTTTTTCCGATCCAACACATGAACGAGTACACCACGGCACACTCGACCGGCGTATTTGGAAAATTCGGGCTTGAAGAAAATGGGGACAAACTGTGCCCCGGGCTGTTTCAGCCCCCGCAACTCTTCGACCAGGCGGGAGGGATCGATAAAAGGAGCGCCGGCCATTTCGAAAGGCCGGGTGGTGCCCCGGCCCTCGGAGATATTTGTCCCTTCGAGCAAAACGGCCCCGGGATAGACCAGGGCCGCGGCCAGAGAAGGCATGTTGGGCGAGGGCAGTGTCCAGGCCCCGTGAAAAAATTCCCCACGCGACCAGCCGCGCGCCTTGACCACGGTCAGGGGCACGTCCAATCCGTAGTAGCTCAGGGCAAAAGAAAGAAATTCAGCCGCGCTCAGGCCGTGGCGCATGGGAACCGGTAGCTGAGCGACGATACTGAAATGGTCGGGGCGGGACAACGCGCCCTCGAGGTCGCAGCCGTTGAGTGGGTTGGGACGGTCCAGGACGATCACTTCGATGTTGCGCCCGGAAAGCCAGCGCAGGAGCATGACCAGGTGATTGAGGAAGGTATAGACCCGGGTGCCCACGTCAAAGGGATCGACGATCAGGAGTTCGATGCCCCGCAGCCATTCTTCTTCGGGCAGCAGCTTTTTCCCGTACAGGCTGCGCACCTCCACTCCGCCGGTGCTCCAGAAAAACGAGGGCGACGGGACCATATTGTCCTGCTTGTCGATAAAAAAACCGTGTTGCAAAGACCATATGGCTTTCAGGCTGTCGCCGGCCAGGTGCCGCGCCACTTCATAAACCGGGTGGCCGCTGCCGTCGATGTTGGCGCTGCCCGTTACCAAGGCCATATTGCGGCCGCCGACGACTTTCTTGTATACTTGCGGCAGGATATCAATGCCGTTCAAAGCTCTGGCCAAATTTCACTCCTGTTTTCAAGTATAACATCGGTCCGAAAAAGTCAAGGGGATCATATCCTTGCGCTTTGCCGCTTAATCTGCTATAATTTTTTTTTGGGAGGGTATGTGCACAATTTAAACGGAATAGACAGCAAGTTCAGATTGGCGATATTGGTAGCCCGCCGCGCCAAGCAGCTCATCGGAGGCGCCAAAAGGAAGATCGAGATTAAAACCGATAACCCGCTCACCGTGGCCATGGAAGAATTCAGGCAGGGTAAAATAGACTTTGACGTGCTTTATGAAGAGGCATCCATCTTCGGCGATACCGGCATGGGACAAGAGGCGGACACAGGCGAAACCGGGCTGACGGGTGAGATGGTCGACGGCGAGGATGAAAACGATGCCGAGGAAGTCGAAATCGAGGTCGAGACCGAAGCGGAAGAACCCCAGCCAGAACCTGAACCCTGAATTGACGTCAGTGAATGAACACCGTTATCCGATCGCCCAACTGGATCGGCGACGGGATCATGTGTTTGCCCGCTATCCGGGCATATAAAGAACATTTCCCTAAAGAACGCCTGGTCATTGTCGCCAAGCGCTACCTGGCCGACATTTTCCTTAACATACCTGAAATCGATGAAATCGTCCCCATCCCGGACCGCTGGACAGCCGCAACTTATTTCGCCTGCCTGAAAAAGCTGAGGGCAAAGCATTTCGACCGTGGCCTCTTGTTCACCAACTCCTTTGCCTCGGCTCTGCTTTTCCGCCTGGCTGGGATCAGGTCCTGCAGCGGTTATAACCGTGACGGACGCGGCTGGCTGCTCAGCGACAAAATTCCCTTTAAAAAAAATCTCGATCATCATCAATATTATTATATGAATTTGATAGAACACCTGGTCGGAAAAAAGATCAGCCCAAGAGTTGCAACCGGCCTGGTCGTTGCCCAAGAAGAAAGCGAATGGGCGGCGGGCTGGCTGGAGGAACAGGGCATAGGCACACGATCATCTTTTTTGGCCATAGCGCCGGCCGCGGCGTACGGCAGCGCCAAGGCATGGCTGCCCGAACGTTTCCGCCAGGTGATCGTCAGCTGGCAGAAGACCAACCCAGATTGCTCCATCCTGCTTCTTGGCGGTTGGGCCGAAAAAGAGAAGATCGCGGCCATTGCCGACGGCCTGCCCGGCCGGGTTATCAACCTGGCCGGCCGCCTGACCCTGCGCCAGACCATCGTCATCCTGGCGCGCTGCCGGCTATTCATCGGCAACGATTCAGGGCTGATGCACGCCGCCGCCGCCCTGGCGGTTCCACTGGTAGCTGTTTTCGGTCCCACTGAACCCGGAAAGACAGCACCCATCGGCAAGACGTACCGCCTGCTTCACCACGGCGCCGACTGCACTCCCTGCCTGCACCGCGAATGCCCGACCGATCACCGCTGCATGAGCGCCGTCAGTTCCGACGAAGTCCTGGCAGCAGCCGCCCAACTCTGGAAGCAAGCTCTACCCGAAGCAAAATGAACAAAGCGATTTTTTTGGACCGCGACGGGACATTGATCGAGGACCGCGGCTATATCTGCGATTTTTCCCAAGTCGCTTTTTTGCCCTTCGCTGTGGATGCCGTGCGAACCATGAACCGGGCCGGATACCTGGTCATCGTGGCCAGTAACCAGTCGGCCGTGGCCCGGGGCATTTGTAACGAACGGCAAATAATCGAATTGCATCGGCAACTGCAAAGCCATTTCAAAGACCGGGGAGCCGAAATCACTGCCTTTTATTACTGCCCGTTCCTGGCCGAAGGCAAATTGGCCCGCTACCGCTTGGACAGCCCTTTGCGCAAACCGGCCCCGGGCATGTTGCTGCAGGCCGCCATTGATTTTGACCTGGACCTGGCCCACAGCGTCATGGTCGGCGACAAGCCAGACGACATCGAGGCCGGAAGAAGGGCCGGTTGCCTGACCATGCTGGTGCGCAGCGGCCAGGGGAGGTTCAGCGAAACCGCTCTGGCCAAGACCGGGCCTGCCCCCGATCACACGGTAGACGACCTTCTGGCCGCCGCCCGAATCATCGCGACCTTATCCCCACCCCCAGCCGAACGGGATTGAAACATCCTGCAAGAAAAGCCGCAGCCGGCTGTTTAAAAAAAATATGGATCAACAGACATTGACCGACGATGAGATCGTCACCGCGGTACTTGCAGGCCGACGCCAGGATTTCGAAATATTGGTCAGGCGCTATTCAGGCAAGATCATCCATTTCATCACCCGCATGACCCAGGACCGCGATGAAGCCCAGAGCATCGCTCAGGAAGTCTTTCTGAAAATTTTCCAGAACCTGCCCTATTACAGGAAGGAAAACAACTTCTCGGCCTTCATTTTTAAAATTGCCAAAAATATGACATTGAACTGGCTCAACCGGGAAAAACGTACGGTTTTTTTTTCACGCCTGCTGGGCCGGGAATTCAACAAAGCCCCCTTTCGGCAGGAGCCGCCGCGGCTTTCTGCTCATGACCAAAGCAAAAGAGACAGCGAAATCATGCGGAATTTGCTGCTGCTGCCTGAAGAGCAGCGTCTGGCACTGATCCTGAAGGTTTACCTTGAATTTTCCTACAAGCAGATCAGGGAGTTCACCGGCTGGTCGATCCCCAAGATCGAAACTCTGATATCCCGGGCCAAAAGCAGGCTGAAAAAAAACATCCTGCTGCAAGAAAGAAGCCGGGAAGTTGTTTACACAGCGAGGAAAAAATGAATTGCAAAAAAGTTTCCCGATTGCTCAGTCCCTACCAGGACAGGGAGCTCACTCCTTCCCTGGAGCGGCAAGTGGAATTCCACTTGCGGGACTGTCACGCTTGCCGGACCGAATGGGACGGGCTGCAGGAGCTGGTAGGCAGTTTGAAATCTCTGCCACCACCGGCCTCCGACCCGTATTTCCCCTCAAAGGTCATGGCCGGGCTGCAAGCCGACAGGGCCAGAAAATTCCGCCTGCTGCCGGCCATTGCCTATGCGCTGGTTTTTCTCACAATATTCCTCAGCGGTTTTTTTCTGCAACTGTCTTACAACAACACGCTGGGGGCCGAGAAACCTCAGGCTGCGACCTTCACTGCCGTGCTGTTGGAAAATCAGGACCTAGGACTGCTGGCGGTCCATGACAACACCCTGGCCCTTTTTGACGGTAACGATCATGAATAAAAGCAAAGTACTGACCCTGCTTTTCACCGTTTCCCTGGCTCTTAACCTGGCTTTCCTGGCGGCTTTTGCTTTCAAAAATATCGCGCAACACCGGCCGGTCCCGCCCTCTGAATTGAAAAGCGATTTCGGCCTGAAAGCGGGCCAGGAATCACGGGTCCACGAGATCGTCCGCAAATTCAAAATCAATTCCATCCTATTCAAGGAAGATATCCTGGATAAGCGGGTGGAGATCGTCGAAGAACTCGGCAACCCGCTATACAATACGGAAAAAATCGCCCAAAAGACCGAAGAACTGAACCAGTTGGAAAACCAGTTGAACCGCGATTTCATCGCCGCCCTGCTGAAGATCAACGACATCCTCGAACCCTCCCAGCGGTTGAACATGATCTATAGCCTAAGCTGCAACTGGTTTTTCTTCCATCACCGTCCCGAAAAAGGAGGACCTCATGAATAAAAAAATCATTTTTCTGCTGATCATGTTTTTGCTGTTGGGTTCACTGTCCCAGGCCCAGAACGGAAAAAGACTGCTGCCAAATATGCTGAACAGCATGAGATTCGGTTTGCACATGGCGGAAAACAACCTGTTTGAAGCCCGCTTTATCCTGCACTTGAAAACCGAGATCGGACTCACTTCCCAGCAGGAATTGAAGATTGAAAATATGATGTTGGCCTATGAGGAAAGCGCCATCCGCCGCGGCTCCGACATCAAGGTGCTTGAGCTGAAATTCGCATCACTGCTCAAAGGCAATCGCATCGACCGTCGCGAAATGGAAAAAATGGTCCGCGAAACCGCCAAGATGAAGACCGACCTGCAGATCGGCCATCTGAACTACCTGCTGGACGTGCGCGACACCCTGAGTCCCGAGCAGATCCAGAAACTTGAGAAAATGAAGGAAAAATTCCGCCGCGAAATGCGTGATAAAATGGGCAAAAGAGGCAGCCAGCCCCTACCCCCCTTCCCAGCCAAGGAAGACAGGGAAGAGAACCCCGAAGCATTTTGAATTCATTTGTTTGTCCCCCCGGCAGGGGAAAGGCGATCCCCCATTCCTCCCCGCCTTTCCCTTGCCGACCTCCCGCCTGCATCATCCGCACCGCGCCGCGCGGCCGGTCCACCGCAATCTTCTACTTGGATATGAAGCGCTTGAAATTCAGCAGTGAAATCGAGACCAGAGTCAGGGCGATGCCTGCCAGAGTCAGCAGGTCTTTCCAGAAATAGGCGATGCCGTTGCCTTTCAGGAAAATTTCCCGGA
>Ga0307378_10003245_pt1 | contig 23993 bp, 10 predicted proteins | sample UN1MG_FD_202238 | JGI IMG/M metagenome (GOLD analysis project Ga0307378, IMG submission 202238) | Soil microbial communities from Risofladan, Vaasa, Finland - UN-1 | ecosystem: Environmental > Terrestrial > Soil > Coastal area > Acid sulfate soil | place: Finland: Risofladan, Vaasa | collected...
CTGACTGTGCCAGAAATTGCTAATGCCCTGGGTGTTAGTCGAAGAACAGTATTTCGGTATATGGCTGGAGGTTAATCCTTATTGCGGTTGGTGTCACGAATGTTGGGTTTAGGCCAAGCTCTACGGGTGGTCACTGAAATGATAGGAATCTATTTGGAGCATAAGAGAGTTGAAGAGTCTCTGCAAAAAAGTGAGGCCAGGTACAGAGCGATTTTTGAAAATATGAGTAATGGAGTTGCCGTTTATCATGTTGTGGGCAATGGAGAGGATTTTATCTTTAAAGATTTCAATAGGGGAGCAGAAAAGATTGAAAATCACAAAAGAGATGCCCTTATTGGCAGGAGTGTTATCGAGGTATTTCCCGGTATCAAGGATTTTGGGCTCCTCGATGTGTTTCAGAGAGTATGGAGGACGGGAAAAGCAGAGCACCATCCTGTTGGCATGTACAAAGATGGATTGGTTACCGGATGGAGAGAAAATTTCGTTTATAAGCTCCCTTCCGGAGAGATTGTAGCTATATATAGTGATGAAACAAAACGTAAGGTGGCCGAAAAAAAATTGAAGGAAAGTGAGGAACAAAAGCGCGCTATCCTGGACGGTTCACCTAATATGATGTTATATCTTGATAAGAATTTAACAATTATTTGGGCAAACAAAAAAGCTGCTTCCGTAATTAATAAAACTTTATATGATATTATAGGGTATACCTGTCATAAGATATTTCAGGGAAAAGATACTCCATGTCCAGGTTGTCCTTGTATAAAAGCCTTACAAACTGGAAATGTTGAAAATGAAATTGTGCATCAGCCTGCTATGAATATTGCAGGTGAGACTTATTGGGACAACTATGCTGTCCCGATAAAGGATAATCACGGTCAAATTATCGCTATCACTGAGATCGCTCACGACATCACCGCGCGCAAGCTGGCGGAGGACAAACTGCGGGAGAGCGAGGAGCGGTTCCGCAGGCTAGTTGAAACCACCAGTGACTGGATATGGGAAGTGGACAGAAACGCTGTCTACACATACGTCAGCCCCAAAATAAAAAGCATTCTTGGATATAAACGGGAAGAAGTGTTAGGGAAAACACCTTTTGACCTTATGCCTCCTGATGAGGCAAGACGTATTGTTGATATTTTTACTCCAATTGCTGCTCAACATAAACCGTTCAAGGAACTTAAAAATGCTAACCTTCATAAAGATGGTCATCCGGTTATAATCGAAACCAGTGGAATACCCTTCTTTGATAAAGAGGGAGTATTCCAAGGTTATCTTGGTCTGGATCGTGATATCAGCGAAAAGATACGAGCAGAAGAAATAACCAGACTTGCCAATGCAGAGCTTGCCCAAATATTCAATACATCAGTTCCTTTATGTCTGATTGATAAAAATCACAATATACTTCGGGTTAATGATACCTTCCGTTCTTTTTTTGAGATGGAAAGAGATACCATTTTAGGCAAGAAATGCTACGACATATGGCAATGCCTGAAGTATGATACCCCTGAATGTCCTATGATACACGTTCAAAACGGCATAGAAAAAAGTGAATATGAAGTAAATAGAAAACTCATCTCTGGGAAGATGGTTTCCTGCCTTGTGACTACAGTCCCGTATCGGGACCCTGATAATAACCTGCGTGGTATTATCAAAAGTTATAGTGATATCACCAGCCTCAAACGGGCAGAAAAAGAAATAAAAGAAGCTGATGCAATTATCAATAGAAGCCCGGCAGTGGCTTTCACATGGAAAAACGAGGAAGGCTGGCCGGTAGAGTATGTTTCGAAAAATGTTATAAAGTTATTCGGATACACAGTAGAGGATTTTATTTCCGGGAATGTAAGCTACGCAAAGTGCATTTATCCCGATGATCTTGAACAGGTAGGGCAAGAGGTAATGGCTTTCAGTAATGAAGAGGGAAGAGAAGAGTTTGTTCATGAGCCATATAGAATAATAACAAAGAATGGTAAAATTAAGATAATCAATGATTGGACCTTAATTGTGAGGGATCTGGAAGGGAAAATCACCCATTATAAAGGAATCATGCAAGACATCACCGAGCAAAAGAAGATAGAAGAAGCGCTCATGAAAACAAAGGCCCAGGCAGAAGCAGCGAACAAAGCAAAAAGTGAATTTTTAGCTAATATGTCTCATGAAATTCGCACACCGATGAATGGTATCATGGGCATGACAGAACTTCTCTTTGATACTGAATTGAACAAGGAGCAATGTGAATACCTGCAAATGATTAAAAGTTCATCTGAATCATTATTGAATGTTATTAACGATATTTTGGATTTTTCTAAGATAGAAGCTGGATATTTAGATTTAGAAGAGATTGGTTTTGATATGAGAGCCACCCTGGAATCAATTGTTGATATATTAGCCTTAAAAGCCTTCAACAAAGGATTAGAACTTACCTATTATATCAAACCTGATATTCCTTCAGCTCTTGTGGGTGATCCAGGCAGGTTACGTCAGATAATGGTTAATTTAATAGGTAATGCTATAAAGTTTACTGATGCCGGTGAGATATCTATTAAATGTGAATCTGAAAGTGAGGAAGATGGATCTGTTCTCCTTCATTTTACAATTTCTGATACAGGCATTGGTATTGCTGAAGATAAATTAAATTGTATTTTTGAAAGTTTCTGTCAAGCAGATGGCTCTTCTACCAGACAATATGGAGGAACGGGATTAGGACTGACTATCTCTAAAAAGTTATCTGAAATGATGGGGGGTAAAATTTGGGTAGAAAGTGCAATAGGCAAAGGCAGCACATTTCATTTTACAGCAAGATTCCTTCTTCAATCTAAAAAGAAACCGCCAGGGTGGGTATCAAAACCATTTGAAATACAGGGGTTACGAGTTTTGATTGCAGATGATAACTCTACTAACCGGAAGATCCTGCGAGATATGATTTCCTATTGGGGGTTAATACCACAAGAAGCAAAGGATGGAAAAAGTGCCTTATATGAGCTTGAGGAAGCAGCTAAAGACGGTCATCCTTACCATCTGTTGTTGTTAGACTTACAAATGCCACAGATGGATGGATATGAAGTAAGCCAATGTATTAAAGATAATAGGCTCTTATCCGATGTCAAAATTATTCTGCTTACCTCTTTTGCTCAAAGAGGAGATGATGCCCGCAGTAGAAAAACAGGGATATCGGGCTATCTTCCAAAGCCGATTAAGCAATCCGACCTCTTTAATATTATCATGAGTGTATTAGCGCAAGGGGAATCGATTAGCACGTCGGATAAAGCTCGACTCATCACCAGGCACACCATAAAAGAAGATTGGTCAACCCAACCATTAAAGATCCTTCTCGCTGAAGATAATGTTATCAACCAAAGATTTGGTCTCAAATTATTGAATAATCTTGGTCATTCAGTAGTGCTGGCAGATAATGGACAAAAAGTTCTCGATTTAATTGAAACACATCCTATTGACCTGGTGTTACTGGATATACAAATGCCAATTATAGATGGATTTGAGGCAACGAGGATCATCAGAGAAAAAGAAAAATCCTCTGGCATACATCTTCCCATTATTGCTATGACCGCTTATGCGTTAAGGGGAGATCGTGAAAAATGCCTTGAGGCCGGGATGGACGGGTATATCTCTAAACCAGTTAAAATCCCTGAATTGGTGAAAGCTATCCATCAGATTATTCCTGAAAAAAAGAGTATGAATGATGCGTTGGCAGAGAATTCAGTATTCGAGGGAGGTATTGATCTAAATGCTATTTTGGAGTCATTTAATGGTGATTCAGATTGGTGTAAAGAGATCTTTAATTTGTTTGTAGAAAAGTGCCCGGATTATTTAGAAACAATACGAACAGCAATCTCAGAAAATGATAGTAAAAAGCTGAAAATTGCAGCTCACAGCTTCAGAAGCACAGTATCATATTTTAAAGCTTCCAGTATCATTGAGTTGGTGCTAACCCTGGAATTAATGGGAAAAGAAGGGAAATTAGAAGGTGCAGAACAAACCCTTTCTAAAATAGAATATTTAATCGGTAGATTTATTCCTGCAATGAAAAATACTCTTCATACAGCACTCGATACGAAAAATTCTCCGGTAGTAGTTTGACATTTTTCAATTACTACCAAAATCTCTCCTGCCTCCATTTCGAAAACGAGGCACTTTCCTCTGAATAAAAAAATGACCCCAGGTAATTCATACTCTCCTTGTCTCTCTGTTATTCCGGTCAGCCGCTTTCATCGATCAGCTCCGGCTACCCCCTTGTCAGGAAATAACCGAAGTAACCACAAACTTGCGGCCTTCCAGATCATCCAGAAAAACAGCAGATTCTGAATTACCTGAGATCTGCATTAATTATCGGCAAGAGAAAAGGAAGGCCACTACAATTTTTTTCTGCACATTTAATGTTTTTTTCGTATTTTATTCACTCGTATTTTATTCACTCGTATTTTATTCACTCATATTTTCTTCACTCATATTTTCTTCCCCGCTTGACGTTTGATATATTCAATTTGACTTAACTAAACGGTAGATATCGATAGCCTTTAACATCTACATGCCCCTGGCCTAAAACAAAATCAGAATTCCGCAAGCTCTTTGCTGATTGATCCCTCGTCCCGGTCAGTTTCCACTAATTGAAACTGTGCATACCGGGGCTTGTTATCATTGAGCCTTTTTGTCCGTAATTCTACAGCCTTCCTTTGAGGATGAGTTTTGATGGTGATATAAGCCCTGACCAGGTTGGCTATTGTGGCCTCCTGAAAGAGGAATTGTTCACCGGTTGAGGTTTCAATAACTGTGCGGAGATGCTTGTGGCCATCAGGGATGCCCACAATAACCCTTGTTATTTCTTCATTGGAGAAAGAACTCTTCATGTTTTTCTCGCCTCCTTAATCTTTTCCAGAGATCAAAATTCCAATTTCCAACTTCTGAGACTCCTGGATTCTGGCCACTGACATCTGCTCACTCTGGCCACTGACATCTGCTCACTCTGGATTTTGACATCTGGCCACTGGCTACTGTCTTCCGGTCAATTGTCACTGTCATCCTCCCACATTGTACCAGACAGGTGCCATCATGGCGATAGGTGATCGCTCTACTGGGCACTTTTAAAAAAAGTCTAAACCGTCATGTTCTGCCGCCGCAGGAATAAAAAGTGTCCGGTAGAAAATAAACGCAGGCAGTGAATAAGTACAGGTAGTGAATAAACGCTGGTAGTGAACAAACGCCGGTAGTGAATAAACGCCGGTAGTGAATAAACCGCATACGTCTACGAGTGTAAGTATTTCCGGGAATGACGGGATTGAGACTTTTTTGGCTGAATACACTTGTAGACTTTTCCAAACAAACGATAGGCGAAACAGGAAAAAAAATGGAAAGCGGGCGAAAAAAAACGATCCCAGGCAATTCGTTATCCCCCTCCCCTTCAGTCGCCTTTTCGTATCAACAGTTTCCATGGCAACCCTCGGCGACTCCTTCTCAAGGGGCAACCGAAGTTACCAGAAACGTGCGACATTTCCAGGTCATGCAGAAGAACAAGAGGTTCTGAACTACCTGGGATCTGACTTACTAATCGGTAAAAGGAGAAAGGAGGCATTACTTATTTGATGTAAAAAAAGTGATATGAACGAGCAATAAAGGGGCAACAAAAAAGTAACAGTAGAGTAATAGCTGCGCACACGAAAACCGATATTATTATGTTCTTGAAGTTCAGCATGTTACACCTTTAAGGAAACATGTTACACATTTACGGAAATTTGTTACGCCTTTAGGGAAAACTGTTACGCCTTTACAGATACAGATACCTGTTACACCTTTTATTAGGTAAGGGAGAAGAATTGGCTTTGGAAAAGCTCGCGATAGCCGAACGGAAGGTGAAAATCCGTTCTATCGAAGACCGTCCTATCGAAGGCCGTTCTATCGAAGGCCGCGATCAGGAGCGGTGGGATGAATACGTTCAGGCATCTCCCATCTCCAGCATCTATCACCTCTCGGCATGGAAAAAGGTTCTGGAGTCAAGTCTTGGCCATCCTGTTTATTACCTCTATGCAGAAGAGGAAGATAAAGGGGTGGTCGGCGTCTTGCCCATGGCGCATCTGAAAAGCTGGTTGTTCGGCTCACGTCTGATTTCCCTCCCCTGCTTTAACTATGGGGGAATATGTGCCCAAGACCCCGAAGTGCAAATGGCTCTGATCCGGCAAGGAATGGAGATTGCCCGCAAAATCGGGGCGCAGCACATCGAGCTTCGCCAGATGGAATCCTATCCGTGGAAACTTCCTGTCAAACGGCACAGGGTGGCGATGGTTTTGGATCTCCCCGGCCCCTGGTCGAAACTCTGGCAGGGATTTTCAGCAAAGCTGCGAAACCAGATCCGAAAAGGAGAGCAACAGGGGTTTGAGTTCCGCCAGGGAGGAGAGGAGGAACTCGATGCATTTTATGAGGTATTTGCTCGAAACATGCGGGACCTTGGCACTCCGGTCCAGGGAAAAAAATTTTTCAAGGCTGTTCTGGCTACCTTTCCGGACCGGTCAGGGATTTGTACGGTCTATAAGGGAGCAAAGCCTTTGGCCTCCGGCCTGGTCCTTGGTTTCAAGGATACCCTGGAAATTCCCTGGGCATCCTCCTTACGGGAGTACAATTCCTCATGCGCCAATATGCTGCTCTACTGGGGAGTGCTCCGGTATGCATGTGATACGGGATACGCTTCCTTCGATTTTGGCCGTTCAGCTCCTGGCTCAGGGACCTATAGGTTTAAGGTACAATGGGGAGCGAAACCCCGCCCCTTGTATTGGTATTACTGGCTGAGAGAGGGGGGTGACCTTCCGGCCCTCCATCCGGAAAATCCCAAGTACCGCTTGGCCATCCAATTGTGGAAAAGGATGCCCCTCCCACTCAGCCGGGCTATCGGCCCCTTACTGGCCAGGAGTATGCCGTGATGGCTGCCCCAATCATGGTGAGTACACGGATTTCTACTGGCCCTGCTGGCCCTGCTGGCCCTGCTGGCCCTCCTGGTGCTGCTGGCTCTGCTGGCGTGGCAATCTGTTTCATCCACCCTGCCCTGATGTGATAGTGATGTGGATACAACGAACCCTTCCTCCGACTGCGGCACCTCTTTCCGGGCGGGAAATCATGGAAGGATTACACGGCTGGTTCAATGAGACACGGGCTGAGGAGAAGCTCAAAAAAGAGTTGTGCGATTATTTCTGTGTGTCGAATTGCTGGCTGGTATCTTCGGGCAAAGCTGCTCTTACCCTGATCCTCAAGGCGATCCATAGCCTTTCACCGGAAAAAAAATCCGTCCTGATACCTGCTTATACCTGCTATTCCGTGGCTTCTTCCGTAGTTAAAGCCGGGCTGTCTGTAAACCTTGGCGACATTGATCCGGAGACCCTGGATTTTAATTATTCCCTTCTCGAATCTCAGCTCACCGGACAAACACTCTGCCTGGTCATTAATCATCTGCTGGGCAGACCGGCAGATCTGGACCATTGTCTAAACCTGGCCCGCTCAAAAGGAATCTGGGTGGTGGAAGATGCAGCTCAGGCCATGGGTATCGGGTGTCAGGGGAAAGCAGCAGGAACCAGAGGAGATGTGGGATTCTTCAGCCTGGGCAGGGGGAAGGTAATCTGCGCTGTCGAGGGGGGAATCATCGTAACCCGAAACCCTGATCTGGCAGCCGCATTGCAAAAAGAATACCGGAAACTACCCCCGTATACCTGGCAGGAAAAGGTAATTCTTCTAGCCAAGGCCATAGCCCTGGTGTGTTTCTTACGTCCATCCATCTACTGGCTGCCCGACCATTTGCCCTTTTTAAAGCTGGGGCAGACTGAGTTCTCCACCCAATTTCCCCTGAAGCGGATGTCCGGCTTCCAGTGCGGCCTGATGCGAAGATGGAAGGAGAAAATGATCAGGCTGAATAAGGCCCGTCTGGAAAGGACACAAGTATACAAAAGACTGCTCGGTCAAAGGCTGCTGGAGCACAAGGCGCTGGATCAAAGGCTGCTGAACCAAAGGCAGATGGAACATATGTCGCTCGACCACAGACCACTGGACCAAAGGCTGCCTGGGGCTATAATTTCCGCGCGTGGACTGATCGGCAACGCAAACTCCGGCCTGGAACTGCCTGGTGCCGTATGTGGGGCCGTGTGCTCCGGTTTGGGACTGCTTGAAGCTGAGCCATTTAGCCTTGAGGCCGTGACATCTAGCCTGGAGGCTGAGCCATATAGCCTGGAACTGCCTGAAACCGTGTCCTCCAAACTGCCGCCCACCCATGATGAGGCGGAGCCTGCACCTTTGCCTTTTTTGCGATTTCCCCTGATTGTGGAAGACCCGAAACAGCGAGAGCATATTTATCAACAGGCCAGGCATAGAGGGCTGGGTATAAGCCGAATGTATCCGGACTCGATCGACGGCATAGCGCAGCTTCAAGGTCAAGTGATCAAGGGTAACTATCCGGCGGCCCGTAAACTGGCTCAAACCCTGCTCACCCTTCCTACCCATCCTCTGATTTCGCCAAAGGATCAAAAGCGCATCATCCGCCTGGTCAGTAGTCAGTAGTCAATAGCCAGTAGCCAATAGCCAGTTATCAGTTATCAGTTGTACCTCGTATCCAGTATCCTGCAAAAAGATAGGGCGGCATCTTGCCGTCGCACTCCAGCCGCTACACGTATCCAGCATCCCGTATCCAGTACCCAGCATAAGCATCCCGCATCCACAGTACCCAGCTTAAAGCATCCCGTATCCTGATCCCCTACCAGCATCCAGCGCGGCAGGAACCAATAAAGCAGCGGCTGGCAGGCTCTATGAGTTTGTCGTTTACTTCAGGGGAGGAACCTGGCTGGGTAGCAGGCGGCTTTGTTGAAGTGTCATTAGATGTTCCGTTATCTGGAGGGGGAATAACCGGGGGATCTCCGGTAATAAGCGGATTGGGATCATCGAGAACATTCGCCAATGAATCGAGATCAAAAAACGCCGCAAAAATCTCGGCACTGTCACCATCTCCCGACATCCAGGCAATGCAGTTACCCTGTAAACAGGGATAGCTGTTTTCCCTGACTTGCTGTTTTACAAAGTATGGCGAGGTATAAAAAAGCGGCGGGGTTAGAAAACCCCGCCTATCGAACTGTCAATACTCTATCGAAGTGTCAATACTCTTCCTGATGCTCTATATACTGAATACTTATGCTCGTGTTAACCACTACGTTGATGTTAACCTGGATGCTCATACTATTACATATGGATGCTCATGCTATTACATATGGATAGCATCAATTGATGCTATCCATACAAGAAGACTCTCCTAGTGATATATTAATCAGGCACTTGGCATCATCCATACTAACTTTCCCATCCTTATTGACATCAGCACAATCAGGGCATGGGCCGGTCGAAAGATAGCACTTGAACACGATCTGTGCATCCGCATTAGTAACTGCCCCATCGCCGTCAAGGTCCCCATTGCAGATATTAGGTTGATTGCATCCAACCCATTGGCCATCCTGGCAGGTCTCCGTTCCTGAGCCATCAGCACAGGGTCTGGTCAGGTTCTCATCCGTCTGGCCATTGCAGTCATTATCTATACCATCGCAAACTTCGGGCTGTGGCTGCGGTGCGCTGCATTCAACCCATTGGCCAGCCTGGCAGGTCTCTTCTCCTGAGCCACACAGAGTGGAGCAAGGTCTGGTCAGGTTCTCATCCGTCTGGCCATTGCAGTCATTATCTATATCATCGCAAACTTCGGTCTGAGGTTGAGTTGCGCTGCATCCAACCCACTTGCCATTCTGGCAGGTCTCTACTCCCTGACCACACAGGCTGGAGCAAGGTCTGGTCAGGCCCTCATCCGTCTGGCCATTGTTGTTATTATCTATGCCGTCGCAAACTTCGGGCTGGGTCTGCGCTGCTCCGCATGCTCTGGGATAAGCAACGCTCACGGAGTGTGCCGCTGCCTGACACCAATTGGACTGGGTCTGGTCATCACAATCGCAGACCGGATCAGCCACATTCGGGCAGGTTTGCGGAATCATTGAGCAAACTCCCAATCCCTGACAATCTCGCACTCCTCTTTGACAAAAACTTCCAGCCGGGCATTGATCATTGGCCAGACAACCCACTGCACCGAATGCATAGATTCGATAGTCATAGCTTCCAATATAAAGAGTACCGTCAGCACCAATGACTGGTGAGGAGTAAATCTGTGCCCTGGTTCGGTAGCTCCAGATCAGGCTGCCATCCGGCCTTAAGGCATAGATCGAGCCATCCAAACTTCCGACATAGATCGTGCCATCAGCACCAATAGCCGGTGAAGAATAGACAGCTCCTCCGGTCAGGTATTTCCACTTCAGGGTACCGTCGGGATTCAAGGCATAGACGCTCCGATCATAACTTCCGACATAGATCGTGCCGTCACGGGCTATGGCCGGTGAAGAATTGATCTGATCACCTGTTTTATAGCTCCATTTCAAATTGCCGTCAGGCCAAAGGGCGTAAATATTGCCGCTATAGCTTCCGACATAGATTGTAGCGTCAGCTCCTATGGCAAGCCCTACCAGGGCAGGCGAGGCATTCCCCTCATCAGGCTGACAGTTCCAGATCAGGCTGCCGTCAGGCCGTAAGGCGTAAACCTGACCGCTATTCCCTGCTACGAAGACCGTTCCATCAGCTCCTATGACTGGTGAGGAATACATATACAGAGGGGCTGTCTGGAAGGTCCACTTCACGCTGCCATCCTTCGGGTCGAGGGCGTAAAGCCTGCCGTCATGGCTTCCAATATAGACCGTGCCATCCACTCCTATGACCGGGGAAGAATCGATATCCCATTCGGTCTGGCTGACCCACTTCAGGCTGCCATCGGGATTTAAAGCGTAGACATTGTCGTCGCCACACCCCACATAGATGGTGCCACCCGCTCCTATGGCCGGTGAAGAATAGATCTTGTCACCCACCTGGTAGCTCCAGAGCAGTCTTCCGTCAGGCATGATTGCATACAGCTTGTTATCCATACTTCCGACATAGATAATGCCGTCAGCTCCTATGGCCGGCGATGAATGCAGCTTGTTCCCTGTCTTGTAATTCCACTTCGGTACATTGATTTGCGCACCGACAAATGGACTTTGGCCGGTGCGGCCTGAATCGTATCCTTTGCATGGCCAGGCACCTGCAGACAGCCCCTGGCTAGAAGCAGTTGCTGTCACCATCCCCTGACTAGAAGCAATTTCTGTTGTGGCTACCGTTAAAATGAATAATGCGGCCACACTCATAAAGAAAAAACTCTTTAACCTGTTATGACTTCTCATAAACCTTTTCCTTCTTCGATTACTCATTGACTAACCTAGTAACGTTCACAACCTTTTTGAGTAACGTACGTTAATTTTTCTTTACTCTTCTTTACTCTCTTTACTCTTCTTTACTCTTCTTTGCTACCTTTACTCTTCTTTAAAGCTCCTTACTCTCTTTAATCTCCTTACTCTCTATTACTCTGCCACGTTCCGACTATCACCTCCCCTGAAAGCGCCTTCAACGATAAGGCCGCTTCTCTCTATCATTGTTATATCACCGTGTATTGCAATTTTATCATGAAATTATTTTCTTCTTTTTCACCGCTATGCATATAATACCCAAAATATAGGATAATGGTCAATCAAATCTGTAGAACTACTATCTTTCATGGTCTCTCGACCATCCTGTTTCGCACTTGTCTTTTAATCCGTTGACGAAAAACCTGCCCTTGTCAGCAAGGGTATAAATTTTCCCCATGCTACCCGTTTTTATAAGCCCTGAATGACGATAAAAAGATTGAATGACCAGCCACGGACCCCAGTAATTATGCGACCCGTTAGCATTACCTTATTTACCTGAATCTTAAGCATTTTACTTGTTCTTAACCGGGGTCGAACTGAGTGCACGGTATACTTGCACGGTATACGAGAGATCCCATGACTGATAATTGACTCATTACTGATAATAAACATTTATAAATTGATGCAATCCACGTGCTCATGTCATGAGTAAACTATTCATTGCACCATCCATCGGCAAAAGGCGCTTGCTGCTATTTATAGTATATATAATCTTAAGATAAAATTCAGATCTTTTTATTCAAGGGGTGATAAAAATTTCTCGGTTAAATCCCACGAAGATTGAGAACAATCAATTCATACTCCCTATCATACTACTCCCTATGAGGAGACTTTTGGGGTATTTAGCTATTATTATTCCCCTCCTCTGTTTAATAACTGTGTTGAATTGCTGGGCCGGTGAGGTTGAAGAGACGCAAAAATTAATGGATGCTTATACGGAATTAGGTCTTGAAGATTTAATGGACATCAAGGTGATTTCAGCAGCAAAGAAGGAACAAAAATTATCCGATGCGGCTGCCGCTATTTTTGTAATAACCCAGCACGACATACAACGCTCCGGCGTAACCAGTATTCCCGAAGCACTACGCATGGTACCAGGATTCCATGTGGCACGGGTCAATACTAATCAATGGTCCATAACCTCTCGCGATTTTTATGGAAATACGAATAATAGATTGCTAATTCTGATTGATGGCCGTAAAGTATACACGCATACATTTTCCTCCCATTATGCGCAGGTGCATAATGATATCCCCCTGGAAGATGTTGAAAGGATCGAGGTCATCCGCGGCCCTGGCGCAGCTCTTTGGGGCGCTAATGCAGTAAATGGAGTAGTTAATATCGTCACCAAAACTTCAATGGATACCCAGGACGTTCTTATTACTAACGGCACAGGGAAAGAAGAACCAGGTTTTGGCAGCCTCCGCTATGGTTTGAAACTGAACCCTGATACATCCCTTCGGGTTTACGGTAAGTATGCTGCCCAGGATCACGCAGTTTACGCTTCAGGTGATGCCGCTAATGATGAATGGAATGTACAGCGTGAAGGATTTCGTATGGATTGGAAGCCCTCAGACTCAGTCCTAATGACCTTGCAGGGGGACATCTACAAAGGTGAAGTCGCTAGCGCATACTCAACTTTTTCTTTCGTCGGCAGAGAAACCCCTTCTTTCGAGATTATCGATGATCGGGCAAAGGTTGCAGGGGGGAATATTCTTTTACGGTGCGCATATACTCTTTCAGCATCTTCCAATATGGCGCTGCAAATGTATTATGACCAGGTTAAAAATCCCATATGTATTTTAGGAGAAGACCGGGATAGTTTTGACCTTGATTTCCAGTACGGTTTTTCCCTCGGAACCCGGCAGGATGTTTTGTGGGGACTCGGCTATAATTTAACTCAAGTTGACGGTAATGAAAATTCTCCCAATTCCTTTAAATTGGACAACCCCTCCGATCATATGTTCAGCACTTTTGTGCAGAATGAAATAACGCTCATCAAGGAACGCCTACTTCTGATGTTAGGGTCAAAATTGGAGTATAACGATTATATCGGATCAAAAATTCAACCCAACATAAGATTTTTATGGACTCCCCATGAGCGGCACTCTGCCTGGATGTCATTTTCTTACACCAAGAGAGAAGCCTCCAGTGCAGAAGAAAACGTTACCTTTTATCAAAATGATCGCGAATTTCATATGGATCGAGACCTTGGGTCCGAAGAGCTTTCAGCATTTGAACTGGGCTATCGTGCTCAACTCACCGAACGATTCACCATAGACATTGCCACCTTCTACAACAACCATGAAGAAAATTATACCATAGTTAATTCAAATAACGCGTTTTCAGACTCTAATTCCATTCCACCGGGTGGCCCCCCTTCCGATCCATCATTTGATAACCCGCCTCCAAATCCAGGCCCAAGACCTGAGACTGGAGATATCTTCGTCAATGAGAAAAAGAAGACCTATGGAATAGAGGTAACATCTGACTGGTCGATAGTAAGCTGGTGGCGACTTAAAGCCGCTTATACCTATCTCTATCTTCACCATATTGGTCCCAGCTTTGTAAAAGAAATGGTTGAAGAGGAGACTCATAATCAATTCTCGCTTCGAAATTCAATGGATCTAACCGGGAACCTTAATTTCGATCTTTGGGTCCGCTTTGTAGGGAAAGTTATACCTGAAAAATTAAAAAGCTATTATACCCTGGATGCCCGCCTTGGCTGGAGGCTTCGAAAGGACCTTGAGCTTTCCCTTGTGGGTCAGAACCTGCTCAATGACCATTACACCGAATACTCTCAAAATGGTGGACTTGATGAATTACCCACAGAAGTTGAGCGAAATATATATGGTAAGATAACATGGCAATTTTGAACTAAGTACAGGCCGCGAAAATTTCGCGACCACTTGTAGGGGCGGCCCCCTGTGGTCGCCTATGTACGGGCAAGGGCAGGCACAGGGGCCTGCCCCTACGATACTGGCCGCGTGTTTAACGCGCTGTGTATTAAGGCAGAATAAAATATTATCTCATAGTATAAATCATAGTTCAAATGATGCGAGATAATTTCTGACAATCTTCCAATGGCAAACAAGAGCTTGTGCATGGCTATATCAGCAAAGAACACAATGTGTTATAAGGCGTTCCAATCCAGCGCCATCCTCTTTGCATTGAGTATCCTCTTTGCATGGTGTATCTTCTTGGGCAATGGATCGATAGTTGAAGCTGAGTCTCCATTGCCGAATGAATATTTGATAAAAGCTGCCTTTTTGTATAACTTTGCCAAGTTCGTCGACTGGCCTCATGAAAAATTCGAAGAGCCCTCATCTCCCATTAACCTCTACATACTTGGAGAGGACCCCTTTGGTTTAGCCATTGACTATATCGTAGGAAAAACAGCCCAAGGCAGGAGTTTTTTGATAAAGCGAGTGAGCAGGGACGAAGACCTTGGGAAATGTCATATTCTTTATATCAGCGCGTCGGAAGAAAAGTTTTTACCCAAGATCCTGGACAGCTTACGCGGTTCTTCCGTATTAACGGTGGGAGATGTGGGAAGCTTCGCTCGAAACGGAGGAATCATCAACTTAATCAGGGTGCAGGATAAAATACGTTTTGAAATAAATGTAGACGCAGCCCACCGTGCAGGTTTACGCATAAGCGCGCCTCTTCTGCAACAGGCAAAGATCATCAGGGATAATGGCCAGGAAGAGAGGCACTGATGATGATATTTTCCCATATATCTATTAAACGTAAACTCACGGTAATCATGATGCTGACGAGCGTCATCGTGTTACTCTTAGCCTCCATAGCCTTTATCGCGAATGAATTGATCAAGTTCAAGCGCTCGATGGTTGTGGACCTGGCAACTCTGGCTGAGGTCATCGGTACCAACAGCACTGCATCTTTAACCTTTAATGATCAAAAATTTGCCGACGTTGCTCTGACTTCCCTGAAGGCCGAACCGCACATTATAGCCGCATATATTTATACCAGGGATGGTAAGCTGTTTGCCAGATATCACAGGGACAGCATGAATGGACAATCCCATAATTCTCAGAAAGAAATCTCTCAGAAAGAAGAGCCCCCCACCCTCCTCCTGAATGATCCTGCGAAACTCCTCAACATGAAGGGACAGGGCCATTATTTCAAATCCGATCACCTGGATCTGTATAAGCCCATCGTTTTAGACGGCGAAACGATAGGTACGATTTGCATACGATCCGATCTGAAAGAACTGAATTCCAGCCTGAGATGGTATGCGATTTCCGGTGTTATAATCATGCTGATATCTTCTTGCCTGGCCTATTTGCTGTCATCAATATTACAGCGCGTTATCTCTGAGCCTATTCTGCAACTGGCGGAAACGACACAGGTCATTTCAAAGGAAAAAAATTACTCTGTCCGTGCAAAAAAAATGAGTGATGACGAACTTGGTACCCTCATCGAGGGTTTTAATGAGATGTTAACTCAAATCCAGGTACGGGATGAACAAATCAATCGGCACAGGGAACAACTTGAAGACCAGGTTACCAAGCGTACTGCCGAACTGATAACTGCCAATACTGAGCTGAAGACTGAAATCGATCAGCGCAAGCTGGCGGAATCAGCCTTACGGGAGAGTGAGGAACAATTCAGGCTTATATTTGACAATGCAGCGGACGCGATCGTGTGGACAAATCCGGCGACAGGCCTGATCACGAATTGCAATAAGGCTACGGAAATTCTTTTGGAGAAAAGGAAAGAGGAGATTATAGGACAACACCAGATATCGCTTTATCCCCCTCGGAAAAGGGACTATTACACAAACAAGTTTAAAAAAGATATGGCAGCACTGCGCACTGTTAAGGAAGAGACGGAGGTAACAGTAAAATCAGGGAAAAGCAAGCCTGTGGAAATATCCGCTTCCATGATTTTTGTCAGAGGAGAATCCGTAATTCAGGCATCTTTCCGGGATATTACCGACAGGAAACGTGTGGAGGAGGAAAAGCAAAAAGCCAAAGAAGCTGCCGAAGAGGCAAACCGCCTTAAATCACAGTTCCTTACCAACATATCGCATGAGATCCGTACACCTCTCAATTGTATCATAGGCTTCACTGAGGTCATTTTACGCTCTCATTCCTTAGAAACCATTCACCGGCAAGCCAGGACTATCCTGCAAGAATCCGAAACGCTCCTTACCCTCATCAATGACCTTCTGGACAACGCCAAAATCGAGGCGGGAAAACTGGAACTGGAACACAGACCCATGTATCTTCCTCAATTACTGGAAACTATTGTAAGCAGTGCACAGGTGCAGGCAAAAATAAAGGGACTTACCTTCCACCTGTCACTCAAAGAGGATGTGCCCCGATATGTCATAGGCGATGCCCTGCGACTCCGCCAGGTGTTAGTGAATCTGGTTAGCAATGCAATAAAATTCACTCTTCAAGGCGAGGTATACGTGATTGTCGAACGGCTTAAGACCGAACCAGGACAGGTACAGGCGGTGCAGGCAGAACAGGCGGAGGCGGTAAAGGCAGGACAGGCGGTACTGCGGTTTTCCGTTATCGATACAGGTATCGGTATTCCGGAAGAAAAACAGAAAACCATTTTTCAGAGCTTTACCCAGGTGGATGGGAGCACCACCAGAAAATACGGTGGCACGGGACTGGGCACCACTATTGCCTGGCAACTCGTCGAGCTGATGGGCGGGAAAATGGAGCTGAAAAGCAAACCGGGGAAAGGCAGCACCTTCAGGTTTGTCGTGGCACTGGAGCCCTGTCATGGACCCACGCCGGACGAGCTCGATAACCTGCCGCCAGTGCAGTTAGGAGTCGGTAGAGTACAATTAGAAGGCAATAGCATCCAATCAATAGCCGATGGCATCCAGTCAGTAGCCGATAGCATCCAATCAGATTTTGATGGCATCCAATCAGTAGCCGATAGCATCCAATCAGAAGTCGATAAGGACGAAAGGCGGCAACGACAACGCACAGGCTACATACTTCTGGCCGAGGATTACCCGCCTAACCGGGAAATCGCCCGTATCCACATCGAGAGCGCCGGATATACCCTGGACATGGTTGAAAACGGAGAACAGGCCGTAGAAGCCTGTCAGAAACGGAAGTTTGACCTTATTCTGATGGACGTTCAGATGCCGCAGATGGATGGATATGAGGCCACCCGGCTTATCCGATGCAAAAATTTATCGTATACCAATGTTCCTATCATCGGGCTGACTGCCCATGCCGGTGCCGCTGCCAGAAAAACCTGCCTGGAAGCAGGCATGAACGATGTCATCACCAAACCTATCAGGCAAAATACCTTTTTGGCATCAATCGACCGATGGCTGACATCAGACCAAAACGGACCGGAATCCGCCAATAGCCCCCAAAAAGATACAAAACACGATGTATGGGACGAATTTTCCCCCTCTCCTTCTCCCCTTCTTCCTCCTCTTCCTATGAATTATCAGGAAGCGATTATGGAGTTTGGTGAGAACAAAGCGCTTCTTGATAGCGTAATCCATAAGTTTATAGAAAATGTTGAGGCACAGATTCCAGTACTTAAGGAAGCATTAGAGAAAAAAGATACTGAAACATTACGGCACACTGCCCACAAGGTTCGCGGCGGGGCAGCCAACCTGACAGCTCTGTCTCTGGCTGCAACCGCTGAACAGCTTGAGACACTCGCTAAATCAAACAAGCTAAAGGAAATGGCGTATTCATTAGCCGGGTTTGAGGAAGAGTTCAAACGGTTAAAGCAATTTGTTTTTTATAGAGAAACGCCAATAGATACTAGGGAGACGCCAGGAGACAGCAAAGAAACACCAAGCGAAGGAAAGCAGGTAAAGGAAGAAGCAGCTATAGAGGAAGCAGGTATAAGTGCATGATCATACGTGGCGGATAAGTCTACAAGTGTAGGTATCCAGCCCAAAAGGCCTCAATCCCGTCATTCTCGCGAAGGCGAGAATCCAGAAGTAGTTGTTATCACAAAGACTGGATTCCCGCCTTCGCGGGAATGACGAGAGATACTTACACTTGTAGACGTATGCGATACGTGGGTAATCAAATCAAAGGGCGAAGATTTCAAGAATGAAGCCCTGGCTAAAATGAAAATCCCTTTCGTTGAGGATAATCGATGAAAATTTTACTTGTTGATGAGGATAATCAATGAAGATCTTACTGGTTGATGATGAATTGGTTAGCCTGTGCAAACTGGAGCAACTCATAAAGGATTTAAACCACCAGCCCCTTGTTGCTGACGATGGTGAAACCGCATGGAAAATATGGCAGCGGGAAAAGCCGGATATTGTCATTACGGATTGGATGATGCCTAAAATGGACGGACCACGCCTCTGTACGAAAATCAGGAAAGCGGAGTCAGGGGGATATACCTATCTTATCCTGGTAACTTCAAAGAACAATTCACAAGATATCGTAGCAGGTATGGAAGCAGGTGCGGATGACTATATAACAAAGCCGTTTCACCGAGACGAGTTGATTGCCCGTATAAAAGCCGGAGAGCGGGTCTTGAACCTGCAGATCAAGGACCTGGTCATATTTGCTATGGCCAAATTAGCGGAATCTCGCGACCCGGAAACAGGCCAGCATCTAAACCGGATACGCAGCTTTTCAAAAATCTTAACCCAGGCGCTTTCCCAATCAGGAAAATCAGAAAAATTCCCCGAAAAAATTGATTCTCAATTTGTTGACAATATCTACCTGACCAGCCCCCTCCACGATATTGGCAAAGTCGGCATTCCGGACTCTGTTTTATTAAAACCCGGCCGTTTAAACGAAAAGGAATTTAGTATGATGAAAAATCATTCCCTTATTGGGTACGAAACCCTTCGCGATGCTTTTAATATGTACCCCAAGGCTTCATTTCTTAAAATGAGTTGTGAAATCGCACTCAATCATCACGAGCGTGTAGATGGATCAGGTTATCCGAACGGGCTCAAAAAAGAAGATATACCACTCTCTGCCCGTATTGTTGCCTTGGCTGACGTATATGATGCACTGGTTTCCGTAAGGGTATATAAAAAAGCCTTTACTCATGATGTAGCCAAATCAATAATCGAGCAAGATAGCGGTAAACATTTCGATCCTGATATTGTGGATGCCTTTCTCCGGTGTGAAACCGATTTCATCAAAATCAGTGACGAATTTAAAGAAACCGCTATATTATCAATGTAATAATGCCCTGGCAAGTAACCGGCCATAAATAATTATAAAAAAATATCATGTTGCTGAGAATTTTATTTATGCCAATTTGGCATAAATAGAATTTGCACCCTCAGCTCTTTATCTTCTCTCTTGTTAATCACAAAAAGTCCGTTACCAAGCCCTTAATCGTGCCGAATCAGGCGAAAAGATTACCCATGCCAAAACACAGAAAATTGCAGCCAAGTATAAGGCAGAGCCTGGCAGCTAAAAAAAGGAAATGGAGTCTGCATAATGTCAATTCTTTCGATATCTGGAAATGAATGCTAACTCTCGCTTGACAAGTTATCACTGAGGGTAGTAATATTGTTATTCAGAAAACTATAAATGTGAGTTTTAATTAGGTTGACTTATTGTATTAATGATAAAAATTTTTTGCAATTAATTGTGTATAATTTTAGTTTATCCCATTGTTAATGCAGGCTTTCTGCTAAAATTTTGCACTGAAATGCAGGCTAGATTTGTGGATCTTTTGGTTATTAGTAACAACTAATCAGGTTCATAGGGGCAGCGGCGCAAAGGCGCAAAGTTGTTTTGCCTATATGCTTCTTCTTTCTTTGTGCCTCTCTGTGCCTTTGCCTCACTTCTGCCTGCCTTGTTGGCTGAAACAGAGCCTGATAATCTCGGTTCGATTTTAATCAGGAGGCTGTAATGAAGAAAATTTCTTATTTACGTCACAGGAGTCTCTTATCCTATTTATACTCTTACTCTTTATGCTCTCTTTTCCTGGTTGTCCTTGTATCCAGTACACTATGGCATTCAACGGCAAGCCCTGCTGAGCCAAACGGATTAGCCGATAGTGCCTGGCCATGCAGAGGGCATGACGCACAGCACACAGGGCAAAGCCCATACCTTGGATCGCAAACTGGTGCCCTGAAATGGAAATCTCAAATTGAGGCCAGAGGCTATTCTACACCGGCCATAGAGTCTGATGGCACAGTTTATGCCGGAAATTGGGATAAAAAGGTCTATGCTCTCAACCCAGATGGCAGTCTGAAATGGAGATATCAAACTGAGGGACCTGTCTATTTATCACCGGCCATAGGGACTGATGGTACAGTTTATGCGGGAAGTTATTACACGGTCTATGCTCTCAACCCAGATGGCAGCCTGAAATGGAGCTACCAAACTAAGGACCCTGTCAATTCCTCACCGGCCATAGGGTCTGATGGCACGATTTATGTCGGAAGTGATAATAACAATGTTTATGCTCTCAATCCTGATGGCAGCCTGAAATGGAGCAAGGATGTCGGGTCCTCACCGGCCAGAGGACCTAATGGCACAGTCTATCTCGGAAGTGTGGATGGCAAGGTCTCTGCTCTCAATCCAGATAGCAGCCTGAAATGGAGTTACCAAACTGGGGGTGGGGTTGGTTCCCCACCAGCCGTAGAACCTGATGGCACAGTTTATGTCGGAAGTCGTGATAACAAAGTCTATGCTATCAATTCAAATGGCGGTCTGAAATGGAGCTACCAGACTGGGGGCGATGTCGATTCCTCACAGGACATGGGAACACCGGTAATAGGACCTGATGGCACAGTCTATGTCAGAGGTGGGGATAACAAAGTTTATGCTCTCAATCCGGATGGCAGCCTGAAATGGACCTACCAAACTGGGAACGCTGTCTATTCCTCACCAGCCATAGAACCTGATGGCACAGTTTATGTCGGAAGTGATGATTACAAAGTCCATGCTATCAATCCGGATGGCAGCCTGAAATGGATCTACCAGACTGGGGGGGACAGGATCGATTCCTCACCAGCCGTAGGGTCTGATGGCACAGTTTATGTCGGAAGTAGTGATAACAAAATCTATGCTCTCAATCCAGATGGCAGCCTGAAATGGAGATACTTAACAGGGGACTTGGTCATTTCCTCACCAGCCATAGGGTCTGATGGCACAGTTTATATTGGAAGTGGGGATGGCAAAGTATATACTTTTAATCCGGATGGCAGCCGGGAATGGAGCTACCAAACTGGGAACGCTGTCTATTCCACACCGGCCATAGGGTCTGATGGCACAGTTTATGTCGGAAGTCGGGATGGCAAAGTCTATGCCCTTAATCCAGATGGCAGCCTGAAATGGACCTATCAAACTGGGGGCCGGGTAAGTTCCTCACCTGCCATAGGACCTGATGGCACAGTTTATGTCGGAAATGGTGATCCCATCCCTTATCTCGAAAGTTGGTATGCCACAGTCTATGCTCTCAATCCAGATGGCAGCCTGAAATGGACCTTTCAGACTGAGGGCTATGTTGATTCCTCACCGGCTATAGGGACTGATGGCACCGTTTATGTCGGAAGTGGTGATAACATGGTCTATGCTCTCTATCCGGATGGCAAACTGAAATGGAGCTACCCAACTGAGGGCGTGATCATTTCTTCACCATCCATAGGGACTGATGGCACCGTTTATGTCGGAAGTCGGGATAACAACGTCTATGCTCTCAATCCAGATGTCAATCCAGATAGCAGACTGAAATGGAGCTACCAAACTGGGGGCTGGGTTGATTCCTCGCCAGCCATAGGGTCTGATGGCACAGTTTATGTCGGGAGTCGTGATAACAAGGTCTATGCTCTCAATCCGGATGGCAGTCTGAAATGGAGCTATCAAACTTGGGGCTGGGTTGGTTCCTCACCTGCCATAGGGTCTGATGGCATAGTCTATGTCGGAAGTTGTAATGGCGAGGTCTATGCCCTCAATCCTGATGGCAGCCTGAAATGGAGCCGCGGAACCGGGGGCTCTCTCGATTCCTCACCGGGCATGGGAACACCGGCTATTGGACCTGATGGCACTGTCTATGTCAGAAGTGGGAATGGCGAAGTCTATGCCTTAACGAATGGGGTAGACATGCTCTCATTTTCCCCTTTGTCTACCAGTTTTACTAATTCAATTATTGTTTCAATCAGTTGTACTACTGTTGGGGCCATTATCCACTACACAACCGATGGAAGTGAGCCAACTGAAAATTCATTAGCCTATACTGCTCCCCTGACCCTGACGGCTAATACTACCATTAAGGCCAAGGGATTCAAAAGCGATTGGATACCAAGCGATACCGTAACAGAAATCTACACAAAGCTGGAGATTGCCTGGCCATGCAGGGGGTATGATGCACAGCATACCGGGCAAAGCCCTTATATTGGAGCACAAACCAATACCTTGAAATGGCAGTTCAAGACGGGAGGCCCCGTTGAGTCCTCAGCAGCCATAGGTGCTGACGGAACGATCTATATTGGCAGTGATGATCAGAAAGTGTATGCCATTAATCCGAACGGCAGCCTCAAGTGGAGCGTTGCAACCGGGGGAGAGGTCTGTTCCTCGCCTGCATTAGGCGCTGATGGCACCATATACGTAGGCAGTAATGATGGCAGGATTCATGCCTTAAATCCAGATGGCAGTCAGAAATGGATCTTCCCACCTGACATTGGTGATGATTATGGGTATGACCAATATATGGAAATAATGGACATAGATGATGTATTCTCCTCCCCGGCCATAGGGGATGATGGTACGATTTACTTTGGCAGTGAGTCAGGCGGGATCTATGCCCTCGATCCGAATGGCAATATGAAGTGGAGCTATCCGGATCCGTACCAGGAAATGGGCATGGGTGAGGTTTTTTCTTCACCAGCCATTGGGGCTGACGGCAGCACTATCTATGTCGGAAGTACTGACGGCACACTCTACGCACTGGAATCAGGCATTGACTATAATTACGATACGCGGGTGAAATGGAAATTTCAGGTTAAGGGCGGATTCTACTCTTCACCAGCTCTTGGAACCGATGGCACGATCTATGTGGGAAGCAGCAATGACAGTATCTATGCTCTCGATCCTAATGGCAACCTGAAGTGGAGCTATCGAACAAAGGGAGATGTCGATTCCTCACCAGCTATTGCAGCCGATGGCACGGTCTATGTAGGAAGTGATGATGGCTGTGTCTATGCCCTCGATCCAGATGCCACTGACTTCAATGAGAGGCTGAAATGGACATACCAGACCAAAGACAATGTCTGGTCCTCCCCGTCCATAGGGGCTGATGGTACAGTCTATATAGGGAGTAATGACGGATGGATCTATGCCCTCCTGCCAAATGGCACTCTGCTATGGAGTTACCAAACTAAAGGCTTGGTTACTTCCTCTGCGGCTATAAATAATGGCCTGATTTATATCGGTAGTGGTGATGGTCGGATTTATGCCTTCAGTGCTGAAGCTTTAACAGCAGTTCCTGCCGAATCCAAAGATGGGTATTTTTCGAGCAATTCCAATAAATCCGGGGGTGGCTGTTTCATCAGTTCATTGCGAGGCTATTAAAATATGCGAGACTACCAAAATGAACAAGGCTGATAACATGAACGAGGCCAGTAACATGAACAAGGCTAGTAACATGAACGAGGCTAGTAACATGAACGAGGCTAGAGTAAAATGAAGAGAGCAATTAAGA
>Ga0307378_10003250_pt1 | contig 23983 bp, 14 predicted proteins | sample UN1MG_FD_202238 | JGI IMG/M metagenome (GOLD analysis project Ga0307378, IMG submission 202238) | Soil microbial communities from Risofladan, Vaasa, Finland - UN-1 | ecosystem: Environmental > Terrestrial > Soil > Coastal area > Acid sulfate soil | place: Finland: Risofladan, Vaasa | collected...
GTTTCCCTCCATGGAAAAGGCGTCGCTCTTGTCGGGTGCGTGGATGGTCTTGTAATCGCCCTTGAATCCCGCTGTCTTGGGGATCTCCGTCATTGCGCCGGCATGTTCGCTCTTCATCTCGGATTCGTATTTGACGCGACCGGTAAAGGGGTCCAGGCCGTAAAGGCGGAGGCCTCCGTCAAGATAGGAAGACCTGCCCGAGGCAAAGTAACAAACGCCATCCTTGATCAACACGCTGCCGGATACCGGCCAGAGGGACTCCAATCGCTCTTGAACCACGGTCTGCTCGGTTCCCAGGGCAGCGTGGAAGGTCCACACGAGTTGGCCGTCCGATGCGCGAAGACAGTAGACTTTTCCGTCGGATGAACCGAAAAGGACCAGCCCGGCGAACAGCGAAGGGGGAGAGTCTACTCGGCTGCCGGTAGTGAAAGACCACGCCATTTCGCCGTTTTCCGGATTCAAGGCGAACACCTGATTCGTGCCCATCGAGGCGACGAGCAGCCTTCCCCCGGCAACCACCGGCGCCGAAAGGCGATCGGCCAGCTTCGTCTTCCACGCCGGCCTTAGGACCCGACCGAGGCCGTCGGGCGTGGCACCACTTCGCAATTCGTCCCGGCGATAGAACGGCCATTCTTCGCTCGGTGCCTTGGCCGACGCGCCGGACACGGTTCCGTAAGCCGGGCCCTTCTCCAGCCTGTTTTCGGCCGGCAGCACGTTGATTCGCCTCGTCGGCGCAAGTGCCCAGAAGCCGTACAATTTGGCTTCCATATAGCAGCAACACTGGTGGGGCGGAGCATAGAGCAGGCCGTTGCAGGGCAACATTCCGTACTGGCAGAGGCCCCGAACCCAGTTGTTTCGCGAATGATCATCCGCTGCCATGTCAATGAACTCCGCACCGCGTTTCGACATGATGATGAAACGACTCGTCGCTTTGTTGCGGTAGCAGCGGTGGTGGTGCGTCGCGGTCAGCAGCGCCGCGGTCAGATCGTTTTCTCCAGCGACGGCGCCCGTTTTCAAGTCCCGGCTTCGGGTGAAAGTCTCTCCTATCCAGACTTGCCCGTCGTTGACCAGGACGTCAACCGGCGACAGGAAAGTAGGCATTACGTCCGTTTGCCACAACATTTCGCCGGAGTCCGCCGAGATGGCGTGCAGAGTTTGTCCGTTGGTGGAAAGGACGACGCCGTCGACGACGACCAGAGTGGCGACCGACCAGCCATACCGCCGCTCCACGCCATGCGGCCCCGGCTTGTTCTCGGACATGTCCGGTTTCCTGGTCTCGACGTCCCATCGCGCCAGTCCGGTATCTCGATCGAGGCAGACTACGCGGTCGGCCTGTTGGAAGTACACGGAATCGCCGGACGCGGCGAGCGTAAGAGGCGTAATGCTGTCCGTCCCTTTCTTGGGCCACTGCCAGAGCAGGGTCCCCGTGTTCGGTTCGACCGCCTGGATCGATTTCGACTCTGCAACGGCAAGAGGCAGGGGACTCCGGCCCAGTTTTGCGTCATAAGCCTGTTCGGTCTTCTCCGCCGCAGTAACCGCCAGAAGCGTGCCGTCGTGTACGATCAGTTCTTCGGTTCTTTCGGTTCCCTCCAGAACTCGAATAACCCGCCCCGTGGCGGCGTCGAGAACGGTTACCGGGCCGTCCAGGCCAAGCACGGCGTACACGTTTTCCTTATCCGCCACCAGGAGTCTCTGGACCTGAACCGGCCCGCTTCGGAATCCCCTTTGGAAATCGGTCCACGTGGCGATCGGGCTTTCCCAGAGCAGTTTCCCGTTGAACGCGTCGCGAGCCACGAGGTTCCAGTCCGGCGGATTGGTGGTAGATCCTTGCCACACCTTATCCATAATGAAGAAGAGTCTTCCGCCCGCCGAGACCGGGGCTTGGACGCTTGCCAGCATGCCGTGGTGCCTTATCCAAAGCGGATCGGCCAGCCATTGCATGTGGCGCGGCGGCCCCACGACGGAATCGGCCGCCACGGCGTTGTTGTCCGGGCCGTGCAGAAAGTGCGTCCACTCGTCAATTTCGCTCGGCCGGGCTTTGACGGTCTTCTTTCCGTCGATGTAGACGACGCCCAGAGGCGCGAGCACGCGCATCATCTCGTCCATCGAGACCTCGGCCGGGTCGTCTACAACCAGCAGATTCACCAGGTTGTCGACATAAGGAAGGTGGATGCCGTCATAGGTGTCGACCGATACCCTTCCGTATCGGCCGAGCGACCGGATGTGTCTCCGGGCTCGTTCCACGTTGCTCGTGCTCGCGTCCAGGCCCTGAACCAGGAAACTTTCGTTCTTTCCCAGGGATGCCGTCAGCGTGCCGTCTCCGCAGCCAAGATGGACCACCAGCCCGCCCTTGATTTGGCACTGGTCAAGTATGTCCTGCCCCGCATCGGCAGATGCCAATGACGTGATTGCGCCCAAGACGCAGAACAGCATCACGACGAGTCTCCTTCACGGTAGGCGTTCACCATGTTGATGTTGATCTTCCCTCGCCATCGCGCGAAGTCGATGCGTATGGCGTCGGCCAAATGCGCCTCCTCCAGGACCAGACCAAAAGTGTTGCCGATGCCGTTGCCGGCGTGGACCTTTTTCCAAAGGCCGTCCGCCCGGAGGCTGATGGTGAATGCCTCGACCGTGCTGTCGGCGCCGTATCGGCCTTCCTGGATCTGGATCTGACTGACCGGCACGGCGTCTGGAAATGCGATTTCCAGCCATGGGGCCTGATCTTTCGAACTCGGCGCCCAGACCGAAGGGAGGAACGTTCCTTCATGGAATTCGGTGGCATCCCGAGCGATTACGGCCAAAGCGGGAGTCGCGTCGCTTCCTTGGCTGCTGGCCGTGGTTGCGGCGCCGATCGTCAAGCTTTCGCCAACGCTCGATATGACCGGAATGTCCATCGCCGGTATGTCGAGTTTCAACGCGACAATTGTGTCGAACTCGTGAACCACGTCGGCGGGCCGGCTGTTCTTGTTGTCATTGCTCAGCACGATGGTAAGCCTGCCGTCCTCCTGCGTTACGGCGGCGCTGCCGCCGGTCAAGACGCGCGAGGAGACCACTTTGGCCGGCAGGTCGGGCAGGGTCAAGATACCGTTCCAGGTGCCAAGCACATGAAGGTAGACCGTGTTGCCGTTCTTGCTGCGCGTGGCGCAACCCCAAGGCCCGGGCGTGTAGGGTCCGCCCCGCGTGGCGTAGATGCTCTCACCGTATTGTTTCAACCAGGCGCCCATCTGGAGATATCGCTCAACATGCCGCGGATTGATCGTACCGTCCGGTGCCGGGCCGGTGTTCAACAGCAAATTTCCCCCGTTGCCCGCACAGCGGACCAGGAGCCCCACGGCATTGGCAAGGTTCAGCGGTTTGCTGTCGCCCGAATAACCCCATCCGCCGCCGATCTTCGTGCAGGTCTCCCACGGTCGATTCACTTGGAACCGGCCGATCTGGCCTTCCGGACCGTCGAAGTCGCCGAAACGCCAATGTCGCGGGGCACAGCGGTGATTGGAGACCAGGTGCGGCTGGAGTTTGCGGAGCTTGTTCAGAAGTCCCGGTGTATCCCACATGTCGGGATGGTTGCCGAGGCCGTCCCACCAGATGCCGTCGATGTGCCCGTAGTTCGTGTACAGCTCGATAAGTTGCGGATGAAGATACTCGTCGCGAAAACGCGCGAATTCCGGGCTATCAACCGGTACGGCGTATCTCGGTTCGTGCCAATCGGGCTGAGAGTAGTACCAGAACAGCTTGACCTGGTGCCGATGACACGCCTCGGCCAGTTCCTTGCAGATATCCCTCTTGAACGGCGTACTCATGATGTCGTAGTCCGTGACTGCCGAGTCGAACATGCAGAAGCCTTGATGATGCTTGGCCGTGAACACGAAATAGCGGGCCCCGGCGTCCTTGATCATCTTGACGAAGGCATCCGCGTCGAACTTGACCGGATTGAACGTCTTGTAGAGGTTGTCGTACGTTTCGGCGGGAATGCCCCGTGTCACGGTGCCGTCGGAGGGGTGATGTGGACGACTGCCCATGCGGCTCCAGCTCACGGCCCCGGTCATCTGACACGACGGATCCCAGTGCATGAACACGCCGAATTTGTCGTCTTGCCACTCTTCAAGATATTTGGGGTCGGCATAGATCGTCGCCGCAAGCTCGGGCGACAGATTGCTCACATAGTCCGCGTGTTCCGTGGGCGGGACATACGGCTCGGTGACTCCGTCGTCGTCGTAGTCCGCGCCCGCCGATTGCGTGACGAGCGGACACGTAAGCAAAAAAAGCGATATTGCAGTCAGTTTGCGCATGGTTTGGGGCCTTCGGGTTGGTTGGGGAGTTTTTCAATGGTAAGGGACGGCGATTTCGTCTTTCCGTCGTAAGAGACCTCGACGAACTTCTTGCCGGCCTCGATTGGCAGCTTCATGGGGAACGTGCCCTCGTACATGTCGTCGCCTATCTTCAGGTACCCCCGGCGGCCCTTCACTGAAGAAGGTTTGAGCGGATCGCCGGCACCGCCGAATACATAAGTTCCCGTTTCGGCGAACTCAACGGCGAAATAGTAGTCCTTTGTCTTTTCCTTTTGCTCGTTCAGTCCGGAGTAGACGTGCCGCAAAACGGTGGGGTTCTCGTGCTTGGTTCCGACAACGACGTAGTAATGTGGTTTGAAATCGGCTAGGACGTCCTGCCACCAGTCCGCCCAGGCTTTTCGGGCCGCCGTTTCCAGCTCGGGGGAGCCGGCCTTGGCGATCCCCTCGCGGAAGCAGACGACATTCCCATCGGGCAGATACACATTAGTATAATCCAGCGGCCGGAGGATCTCCTCGCGAGTCCCGTTCCTCGACTGGTGGTCTTGGATGTAGACTCTTCCCTTGGGCGGCATCCTATCCGGATGCATGAAGCCGTAAGCACTGCGTCCGTCGAAGTCGACGTTCTCGGCCTGAGGAATGCCGCACATGTCCAACAAGGTCGGAGCGATGTCGATATTGGCGACCAACGCGGTGGCATCCTCGTCGGTTTTCAGCCCGCCGCCCGGCCAGTGGATAATGGCCGGAGTATTGCTGGCATACGCCTTCCGGTCCCCTCTCATGAAGAACGAAGGCGATTTGTAGCCGGCGCCGTCCGAAGTATAGACGAGGATCGTGTTCTCGCTCAAGCCAAGTTCGTCGAGCAGTTGCAGCAAACGCCCGATGTTCTGGTCGATCGATTCCATCTCCGCCGCCAATTCGGCGAAGTTGTACTTGGTTGCTTCGTCCGGAAAGTACCTGTCCACGTCCGTTCCGAGCGAGTCCATCTTCTCTCGGTATTTCCTCGAAAGCGCCTCGGGCCCGAAGTTCCCGCCGTGCGTGGCCCAGGTCGCCAGGTAGGCCATGAACGGCTTGTCCTGGTTCGTTGCGATGAATTTGCGCAACTCGCTGAACCAGACGTCGATTCGATAGCCCTCGAAGGGCTCCCATTGTCCATTGTGTCGCAAGACGTGTTGCGACCCGGTTTTCGAAAGCTCGCCTTGGAAGAACGTCACCACCTCGCCGAATCCACGGTCTTCCGGCCGGTACGGATAGTTGCCTCCGACGTGCCACTTGCCGTACTGGGCCGTCTTGTAGCCCGCGTCTTGAAATAGATTGGCGATTGTCGGGACCGCGACGTCCCCCATGATGTTTCTTCCATCCGGTGTTTGGATGTGTCCGCTGCGGATGTGATATCGACCGGTCAACAACGCGGTGCGCGACGGGCCACAGCGCGAGGCGCAATGGTAGTTTTCCAGATAGACGCCCTCGCGAGCGAGTCGATCGATGTTCGGCGTTTCGAGGAACGTGTTGCCGGCGAACCCCAAGACACTGGCATCGTGGTTGTCGATGGTGATGATGATGACGTTCGGGCGCGCCTTCGCGCCGGCATCCTCGGCCGCGCCGATCGAGCAGCACATCAGCGAAATCAATGACAGCGACATCAGGTAACCTCCCTTTGCTCGGACGAACGGGACGGTGAAGGACAGCCTATATTAGCATGTCGCGACCATCCCGTTCAACTCCCTTGCTGTTTACTCGAACAGGTCGAATGCTACGATCGTCGGCAGTTGTCCACTGGTTTCGGTGATCAGCAGACGCACGCGTTGAGCGGTGACGGGTTTCGCCAGGTGGACCGCGAGGTTGTCGATGGTGCCGGTATCGCGGTAAAAGGGCGTCCACTCGTTCCCGTCGCGGTATTGAAGCTCATAGGCGCGAACCTTGCCGAACAACTCCGTGATTCCGACCTCGTTGAACGTCTCCGGATTGCCCAGGTCCACTTCGATCCACGGCTGTTCGTCGCCCTCCCCGGGCATCCAGAATCGCCAGAAATGGCCGCGATGGTTCGTGCCGATCAGGTTTGTGAGTCCTTCTATTTCCTCTTTCGAGTAGCTCCGCCTCCTCGACTTATCGATACTGACTCCGTTGTCGTCGCTCTCTTCGCCGAAATGCTTGGTGAATTCGCCCGTTTCGAAACTGTAGTAGACGACGGTTTCCGGTGCGCCGCGTTTGCTGCGCGGATTGACGCTGCTGGAGGCCGTCACCTTGGCGTCGGTCGTCAGCGTGGCGCCTCGCATGGTTTCGATCGGTTCGATCTCCATCGTGTCTTTGTCGAGCGTCAGGGCGAAGATCGTGTCGACGCGATCGTGATCTTTCGGGTCCAGGCGGATTTCCAGCCCGGCTTCGGTCTGCTCGAACGTTGGAGTTCCGCCGGTAAGGCTCGTGCACGAGATGACCTTGGCCGGCAGGGCAGGCAACTTCAGTACGCCGATCGGCCATCGCTGGGTCACGTGCAGGTAGACCGTGTTGCCCCGGCGCGTCGAACCGCCCCAGCGGCCCGGCTTGTATGGGCCGCCCCGCGTCTTGTAGATGCTTTGCCCATACTTCTGCAAGAACCGGCCCATGCCGAGATAGTCCGCCTTTACCTCCGGGTGGATGGAGCCGTCCGGCGCGGGCCCGTAGTTCAACAGCAGGTTGCCGTCGCCGACGGCGCAGCCGATCAGCATCTGAAGGCAATCGGGCAACGACTTGACGTCCTTGCCGCCATTCCAGATCCAGGAGCTGCCGTGGATGACCGCGCAGGTCTCCCACGGACGGTCCATGTCGAAACTCCCCAACCGCTGCTCCGGAGAGCCGAACGAGATACCAAACGGTACCTTGCCGACCCGCCCGTTCGTAAGACATCCCGGGTGAATCCGGTTCATCATCTTGAAAAGGCGAACGTTATCGGTCCTGATCATGCCGCCGTCCCACCAGATGCCTTCGATCGGCCCGTACTTCGTCATCAGTTCTTCGATCTGGTTGCAGAAGTAGTCGTCGTACGGCCCGGGATTGGCGACGTCATAACGCGCGTCGTGCACGTCGACCTTCGAGTAGTACCAGAGGACTCGGATACCGCGTTTGTGGCAGGCGTCGGACAACTCCTTGCAGATGTCTCGCTTCGACGGCGTGCTCATCATGTCGTAGTCCGTGTAGGCGCTATCCCACATGCAAAAACCGTCATGGTGCTTCGTCGTAAAGACGACGTAGCCGGCTCCGGCGTCGACGGCCATCTGGGCCACCTCGTCGGCGTCGAACTTCACCGGGTCGAAGATGCGGTACAGGTTGTTGTAGATCGCAGGCGGCGTGCCCCCCGAACCTTGATACTTCTTGTACCCTCCGTTGAAGATCTCTTCCGGCACTTCGTCCGGGTCCTTGACGTCGGCCATGTATCCCAGTTCGCCCCATGCGGGTCGATCCGCAGGCGGCTTGTTCCAACTCAGCGAGTTCTTTTGCACCAGCGCGCCGGGGCCCCAGTGGATGAATATCCCGAACCGCGCGTCGCGCCACCACTGGTAATCGGCTTCCGTAGCACCGCGTTCGGCCGCGTCCTGTTGCCCGTGCGAGGCCGACACGGCAACAAGAGCTAAGGCCAATGTCACGAAGACAACCACGAGTACTCTCAACATGTTCCGCGCTCTCTTCATAGTCCTGCTTGCCTTTCACGTGGTATTGGATCATCTTGTAACGGTCGTCTCGCAGGGCGCGTTGCACGCCCATGTAGCCGAAGTAGAACGAATCGCGAACCGACGTTTCGGGATCGGCAAACACCCGGTCCTGGCACTTGGCGATCTGCCGAACGACTTGTTCCTCGTGTTCTTCGGACAACGCGCGCCACCCTCCCGGGTTGGACCCTCCCAGATCGATTCTCGCGGTCTTACCGATTCTTGACCACCACTCCATCACCTAGATACCGGAAGAAGCAAGAACATCACGCCAAAACGTAATGAATCACGGCAAGGTCATTCTACTTCCGGAGCACTCCTCTGCATAACATTTGTTACTGTACGCGGTTGTGTCGCCATCCACTCCCCTGGAATGTCCGGCAAGCCGGCTCCGGCCATCACTCTGGCTTGACGTTGATTCACGTGCCGAAATGCGTTCATTTGGGTTCCCAGTCAGCACTCCCCCTTCGTGCAGGTGGTCCATCACGCCGACGCAGGCCAACCGCCTGCCCCACGGCGCGGGGGGTCGCGCACACCTGAAGTTCTTGATTGCCAAAACACTGCGGCGGTCCGACACACCTGGTGTACGAGTTATTCTAATTCGCGGGGTCGCCGAAATCTCGCAGGGAGCGTCGTCACTTCGACTACTGACGCGGCGCTCGTCGACCACGTCTTCGTGCACGCGGTCAGCCGGCCTCAACCCATTGGCGAAGTTCGCCCGGTCGCCAGAAGATGGAGCGGCCAATCTGGATGGGTACCGGGACGAACCCGGCCGTTGACGAGGCGGTGGCCGAACACCCGGAATTCTTCGCGGGTTGGACCGAGGCCGACTTCGACGAACTATACAGCCGGGTCGGCACGGGTGGTGGTCTGACCGTGGAAGGCGCCCTGGAAGCCGCCCGATGGATGAACCGCAAGCGGGAACTGCACGAGAAGCTTGACGTGCTGCTGGAAAGCGGGCTGGGGGAGTTGGTGGCGGGGATGGTGGAGTTGGCGGTTCGGGGAGTTTGTGAGCGGGGAACAGGATCGGCGGCACAACACTGAAGGCCCCGGTCGCACCAGAGGTCAATGGGTCAGCCGGATCCTCTCGGCATCGCACGCAAGGCGGGCATACGACATTGGAGGAGGAGCCGGGAGTCCGACAATACGGTCGTTTGATGGGACTCCCCGACGTCATGTGCAGTCAGCCAGACTACCGGCATCGCTTATTCCTTCGGCTTGTCGACTTCCGTTGGCTCACGATAATTGATTCCCGCGGCATCGAGGCGTTTGAATTGCGTCTGCAGGCGCTGGAAAAATTCGGCGTAGTCGCGGCCCCGGTCGGGTTCGGGCGACCAGGCAATCTCGCACAGGGCGCACGCGCGGGGGTAGGTCTGGTAAAGGATATGAGGGAAGCTCTTCATCCTCTCGCCCCACAGGTTGGCCTGGACACCAAGGACCAGCTTCGGATTGATCTGTTTGATATGGTCAGGCAGCGGCTGCAGCTCATAGGCCCGACTGAGCGTGATCACCGAACCGCCAAAGCCCTGCGGCTCGTTTTCTTTCTCGGGCGACTGCCAGTAGTCAAAGTAGCAATGGGCCGTCGGTGTCATCACCAGGAACTGTCCGTTGTCGGCGGCCTTGCGGACCAGTTCGTCGGACCGGCCGCTGCGCCAGTACATGCCGATAGCGCCGGGCTTGGCCCCACTTTCGAGAATTTCGTCCCAGCCGACGAGCGTGCGGCCCTTCTTCTGCAGGTAGTCCGACATCCGGCTGACAAAATAGCCGTGGAGTTCGGTCACACTTTCCAGCCCCTCGTCCTTCATCCGCTTCCGGCAGTCGGCGCATTTCGTCCAGTTTCGCTTTCCGCATTCATCGGCACCGATGTGGATGTACTGGCCGGGAAAGATTTCCAGCATCTCATCGAGGATGTTTTGCAGGATCTCGTACGTCTCTTCCTGGCCGGGACATATTTCGCCGCCGCCGGTCCGCTTCGAATCGACGGTGCAGCCGCATTCGGGACAACCGCGCAGAAGGCCACCACAATGACCGGGCATCTCGAATTCCGGCACGATATCGACGAAACGCTTCTTGGCAAAGGCGACCAGGGATTTGAGTTCGTCCTGCGTGTAATAATGCCGGGCCAGGTTGTGATAGGTCTGGTTCTTTTCGCGCTCTGGGTCGGCCGCGTTGCGTGCCTTCTCCGGGGTCAGATTTGGGTACCGCCTCACCTCGACCGTCCAGTTCTGGTGATCCGTGAAGTGGATCTGCAGCTTATTCAGCTTGTGAATCGCCAGGTAATCGACGTACTGCTTCAGTTCGTCGATCGTCCAGTAATGCCGAGCCGGATCGATCAACAGTCCCCGCCATGCGAACCGAGGCTTGTCTCGGACGGTCACACAGGGAACGACCAGTCTTTCGACCGGCGCTGCCTTGGAGACATTCGGCTCGTCGGCTGGCCGTGGCGGAGGAACCGTCTGTTTGCCGCCCAGCTTTCCTTCGACCATCGCCGGCGCCCGAAACGCCTCAGGCGGGGCGAGCTGCAAGAGCGTTATCCCGCCGTAAAACGCGCCGGCTGCCTGCGGGGCCCGAATCACAACGCCCTTGCCTGTGACCGTGAGCAAATAACCTTCATCGCCCAGCTCCGGGTCCGCTCCGGCGGTCGTCATCAGGATTGCCCCGGACACCGCATCGACCGCGTCGGTCGGCGCGGCCGTCACTTGCTCTCCAAAAGCCAGCGACAGACGGCTTGCCAGGTAGTCGGCCGCACTGGCCAGACGTGTGTCGCTCTTGGTATAGAGGACCTTCGTCCCGGGCGTGATCGCAGACTGGCCCCACTCAGTCTTCATCTTGGCCGGCTGCGGAATCAACGCTGGCCTATCAGCGGCAAGCGATGCACAACAGGCCACCACAGCGGTCACATAGCCCAGCAAAACGAAAACAATCGTGTAGCGAAGTGAGCGGCTACGGGTGATCATGACAGTGTCCTTGAACAAGCGGGTAATGGTGCGGGTAGGTGTTCGCGGGCTGGGCCGCATCGTGGGGCCTTCAGCAGGGGTATACGCGTGCTAGTTTACCACCATTAGAACACAAATCGAAGGTGCCGGTTCAAGCCTACTTGGCCGTGGCGTAGCTCCTCACGTTACCTAACAGCACCGTTCCCGTCAGTTCAGCGAGTTGCCGCCGGGTGTCAAGAATCGTTGGGTTCTCAACGCATCCGAGCAACCCCAGCACGACGGTTTTCTGCGACGGCGTCAATCGCCCGGATTTCTCCACCCGATTGAGGGAGGCTGGCGGTCACCGCCGAGTGTTCCAAAACCGGTGGTTTTCTGCGCCGACTCAGAAACATGGCTGTTCCGACGGCTTTACGGGACACCTGGGGCAACCGCACGAGGGAGATAGGTGAATTCTCGCGAAAGCGCGGCGGTGTGTCGCACCTCCGACTCCAGACGCGAGTGGCCAACGTGCGTCGGTGTGCGCCACCGACGCGCCTTGCGGCAGGGAGCGAAATTGGGTCGGCGTGTCGGACCTCAGCGCGCAAGGAGTCGCTGCGGTGGCAATGCACCCCCCGCCTGATGAAGAGGCTTAGATCTTGAGTTTTTTCGCGGGAGATTAGGACATGCCAGTCTGGGACTACCCTTCCGCAGCCATAGTGTAACCACGGCGACCGAATGGACCTGTGGCGCCATTGGAATCTTTTCTGCAGCGGTTTCCATCCCACAAAAACGCAATCTGCAGGGAGCACCCCGTTGTCACACGCTGAAACGGTGGGAAATTCTCGCTCCTCATTCGTATCTAATGGTGCTTAGATTTGGTTGAGTTTGGTTGAGCAGGCAACATCCATGGAATTTGAGAGAGGTACTGCGATGTTCCTCATGATTCACGCCAAGGCTGCCACACGCATCGGCGTTGTGGGTGCGTCAATCGAATCAAAGAACCTGTTCGAGATCGCCGCCCAACAGGCTGCGGCCACGACGGGCGCAAGGATCAAGCTAATCTGGCTCGCAGGCGCACATTCGAATCATGTTGACGGTAGGATTCTGGTCGCGGACAGCTCTGCTGTCTCCGGTCGTAGCAAGGTCGAGGCAAGAGTCCGGCTAGAAGGCAGGAGCAGAGCAGACCTTCCGGCAATCCGAGATGCCCTCGTCGACGTCATTCAGAGGCTCTCCTGAGTGCCTGTGTGCCAGATCTCCGATGTTTTTTCCAATCTAAGTCGGAGTGGACGCATGCCTTGTGCTACCGAGTACCTTTGGTCGTTAGAATATGATAAGATGGCGCGTAAGCGTTTGAAACTCGAATTCGGCCCCGTGGCTTCGATGGCCGCGGCCGGTGAATACTGCTCGTTTGAGTTGGACGGCCCGACACTCGCGGAGGTAACCGAGAAAGTGGAGGCCCAAGAGAGAGGCGCTGAGCACGTTGACCAGCGACGACAGTTGCAGATGCAGTTCAGCGACGGATCTGCGGATGCCCTGGCGGAGTTGATGGAGCTGTACGGGGAAGCCCTGCTTTCGATCGCGCGCAGGCTTGTTGGAGAGACTCTCACAGATGATCTCTTGCAGGATCTCTTTCTCCGGCTGCAGGCGGAGGCCGGACGCTATGATCCCAATCGAAACTGGTTCTCGTGGGCACGTTTCATTCTCAAGAACCTCGGAATTGATGTTCTTCGACGCGAGGCCCGATTCAGTTCCCTGTCCGACGCTGCTCAAGTGCCTGATCTCGATCATGAACGCACAGATGTGATTGAAGTTCACGACGCACTGAATCAGCTCGACGCGCATGCACGCAAAGTGCTGGAACTTCGATTCTACGGCAAGAGGACACTCGAGGAGATCGCTACAACACTCGGAGTATCTAAGTCGACTGCAAAACGCTACGTCGACGACGCGCTGTGGGAACTACGCCGTTTTCTCGTACTATAGTAGCCAAGAGCAAGTCATGAGTAACCCAGCTTCATTCGAATTGGTCATGATCGACTTTGCTCGGGAATTCGAATTGCATCCGCTCCAGGCGTTGGTGCGGATTCAGCTCCTGCTACTCGACGAGTATTTGTGCCGAAAACGCATCGAGTTCCTCAAAGGAGTGGCGCCTCGGAGCGCCGGCCATCGAGGCAGGTCTGAAGACGCACGTTTCCAGCACTCAGTCAATGCCATCATCCGATTTGGCGTCATTGATGCGGTCGAAGGAGGGCATCTCGACGCGTGGGACCTACACACCTTGACATGCAATCCGGACGGAGTCTGGCAGGGCCACATTGCTGCTGTCGCCGCATTATCGCCCAGTGATGGAAACACTTCGGAACCGGGGCTGACAGAGATTACACTGCAGGGTGATTGGGATAAGCTGCGAGCACGGTTGCGAGAGTATTTTCCAGCGGTTGCAGAGTTTGTGGGAATTCCAGGTTATCTCTTCGAAGCGGCACTGGAAAATGTCGTTGAGCGGTCGCACGCTCTAGCTCAGAGCCGCTTTCGAGACGCGTTGCCGCAATGGTTGGCAGACTTTGCGGAAGTCGAAGGATTGCAGCTAGTACGCCAGCTGACAACTCAGGCGTGGGAAGAAATACTGGACAAGTATGTGCGCGGTGTCGTCTGCAGACAACTGATCGAGGAGAGGAGCCGGCCCGTCGACTGGCTTCGGGCTTTTGTTTCTGCCGTGGCCGACGCACCAACATGGAAGGAGCTACCGGATGTGACCTTGCCAGCTTGTTTGGAGCCGACACGGCATTTTCCCGGGTTTTGCGAACATGTGAGCGAGTTGGCAAGTTCGACGTACGAACGAGCGGCGTGTTTCTTCGAACTCAAAGCGTAGGACTGTACGAATCATTGCATCTTTCGTTGAGAACTATCCAGCAACTGCAAAACCATGAGCAAAGCGCCCTTCGCAGGTTCCGGACAACTCAAGATCAACCGGGAGTGGTTGCCACCGGTGGTGCTGCCAGATTGTCTCGGCTTGAAGACGCTGCTTGAGCCAGACGGGTCCGAACCGCGGTCGGACAAAGTGCCAGACCCGCTTGGCAAGGGAACCCAAGGGATCTGTTTTTTGGCGCGAACGACCGACGGGGCGGCGCCCGTTGTGGTGAAGTGGCTCTGGCCGCTGATTGGTTGTGCCCAGCCCAGAGCGATTCTGGAGGGCGTGCTGCGCGAGGCCGGCCTGACGGCACTGCCTTCGCACCCGCACATCATTCGCACGTTCAAGCTGCTGAAGCCTGCGCTGTCTTCCAATGGCCAAGCCCTACCGCCAGGTATTGTGATGGAGCGGTTCGACCGTACGCTGCACCAGTTTCTCGGGGACATTGGCGAGGGAGCCCTGGACGATGCTAATGCTGTGCGGATTTGTCGCGGGATTGCTGAAGGATTAAGGTTCCTTCACAACTTTCGATTGGTCCATCGTGATCTCGTGCCGGCCAATGTCGCCATTACGGTTAACCACGATTCGCGCGCCAACGAGCGCGAGGTGTCCTCCGCACTTGCCGACCTGAGCACATTGGCGGTTGACGCGCAGCCAACTGAACTCGCCGTCAGTCCGGCGGACAATGGGTACATGGCGCCTGAACGGACTGGTGGGCCGCCGCGAAAGCGCTGGGACATATACTCTTTTGGCCGAATCGTTCGCGACATTCTAAGCGTCTGCAGGCAGGACGTACCCATCCTCAGCCACATCGCTTCCCGTTGCTTGTCGGACCCTTTGCAGCGGCCCACGAGTGACGAACTCTGCGACCTGTTCGACGATCTGTCAGACGAGCCACTCTGCGCACCAGTGTTCGACGCGAAGCGGCAAACGGACTGTTATCTCGTAGAGACAGCTAACCCGTCTTTGCCTCTGCAAACTCCGGCAGTGGGGGAGTTGGCGTCTGATGATCTTCGGATGCTCGCGGACAATTACAGGCGAGGATTGCACAACGACGTTTGCGGCCACACCGACCAGCTTCTCCGTACACCGAATCTCGGCCGAACCGTCAGGGGGCAGGCTTTCCTGCTTCGCGCCGCCGCACAGCATCAATTGAGTATGCACAATGACGCGCTGGACAGCATGCGTCAAGCGATGTCGCTGCTCAAAGAGAGTCCGGCGTGCAATGCGAACCGTATAGTATGCCAACAGGCCGCGGGCCACACGGAACAAGCTCGGGAGCAGGCCCTGCGAGATGCGACAAAGTGGCCGGAGAATGCGCGGACCGCCATTGTAGCAGGCCTTGTCCTTGGCGAAGCAAATGAACGAAAGGACGCGATCACCCAGCTTGGCCGGGCGGCGGAAATCGATCCCGCATCGGCAGAACCGTGGCATGTGCGGGCCTGTATTCTGGCGAGATGCGGTGAAGTCGGCAAAGCGATTGAAAGCTGCCAACGCGCTATTGAAAGAGACTCACACAACCCTCTGTACCAGAATCAGATGGGCGTGCTTTTGGCACGAAAGGCATGCATAGGAAAGAAAGATCCCGACGAAGCCTCCCTGCGTCGCGGCTTAGCGCACTTTGAACGGGCGGTTTTCCAAAGCGGCCAGGGCCTTATTCAAAACACCGATTACGTATTCAACCTGGCCGTTGCGCAGTTGATTTGCGGGGATGCTCGACGCGCAATCAGCACGTTGGTCGAGTCTGGAGCCACTCTCTCCAACGACAGCCGCATGCTCGCCTGCCTGGGCGAGTGCTACCTGATGACTAGGCAGTGGGACGACGCTATCAAGATGCTCCGCGCTGCAATGAAACGCGGGGAGCACACTTCCGCGATCCACAACAATCTCAGCGTGGCGCTGTTGTCGCAGGGAGAAACCAAGCTAGCACTACAGGCTCTTAAACGCGTCAGCGATGCCGACACATCGGTGCCCTCGGCCCGTATCAACATGGCGCTGTGCTTCTTGGAAATGGGAGATCCTGCCTCAGCACTGACGGCGCTTGAGCAGGCAGAGGCACTGGGCCTTGACAGTTGGAAGTTGCATTACTTGAAGTCCAAGGCGGCGGAAGAGTGTGGGGATTGGCAGACGGCGATCCTTCACGCGGATGGAGCAGCGCGACGTTCGCCGCGCAAGTCCCTCTTTCATCAGTGGGTCTTAACGCTCTGTAAGAAGTACTTGCCGACCCGGCTGGAGGCGTCTCTCACCGCACTGGAAAGCGTGTTGCCCCCTTTGCAGGCCGACCCGCACACACGCAAATGCCTCAACGATCGCATTCGCGGAGCACTTTCCGAATATGCCGCGTTCGTCACCTCCCTTGACACCCACCGTGACCCGGGCGTGGTGCAAAGCATTGACGTGTTGGCTGCGAAAAACCTCGATGCGCTAACTGCGCTTCTGGCTATTGATCGCTTCCTGGCAAGAGTACTAGGCTCTGTCGAATCACCAGATACAATGGTAACGTCGGGGACTATCGAGGCATGGGTGGGTCAAGTGCAAGCACTCGTGCGCGGAAGCACGACGGAGTTCGAACCCACTCTTTATCGCGAGGCTAAGGAGTCTGCCACGGACACGGTGCTCGGTTTGGAATCCGAAACGAGAACCAAGTTGGCAACCGAACCGGATAACCCGACAGGAAATGTTCTTGATGCGACATCCCTGGATAACGCGATTAGCTTTGCGATCGATGACCCTGGATCCGCACTCAGCGGCACACGTTTGAAACTCCTGTCTGCGATGGCGAATGCAGCGCGCGGGTTCGAAGAGTTGCGGTGTCTCCCCCAATGTCGAATCAATGTTTACGAGCACCAGATCCGTGCCGCCTTGAGTGTGCTTTATACGTGCGATGGCCGCGCGCTGCTTGCAGATGACGTCGGACTTGGCAAGACCGTTGAGGCCGGAATCGTGATCAAGGAAAGGCTTGCCGCCAAGGAAGACAGCACATGTTTAATTATCGTTCCCGGGCCCCTTGTCGAGCAGTGGCGGGGAGAGATGATGAACAAGTTCTCTTTGGACTTCGCGGTCTTCTCGAGACGGTGGGACAAAGACAGATGGAATGCGGAGCCGCTGGTCATCGCGTCGTTATCCAGACTTAAGCGGCCAGAGTATCGAGGATTGGTCAAAGCCAAAGCGTGGGACATACTCGTTGTCGATGAGGCTCATCACGCACGCCGTCCGGGAACGCTTGCTTGGCGCTTGCTGAACAAGATCCGAGCCAGGGACCGCTTGCTGCTGACGGCTACACCGATTCAAAATCGTGTCCGCGAGCTTCATGCGCTGATCAATCTGGCCAAACCCGGCCTATTGGGGACATACGGCGCATTTCGCGATCGATTCGTTGCGTCGGATGACACGGTTGGTCGCCGGCTCAACGAGAGAAACGTGCCGCAGCTGCGAAGGTTGTTGGCATCCACCATGATCCGGACGCGGCGAGATCAGACGTGCATTGACCTGCCAAGAAGGAAACTCCATCGGAGTGTCATCGAACTGTCGCCGGAGGAACGAGCGCTCTATTGCGACGTGTCGGGTTACATCCGGCATGCAGTAGGACCAGGAGCGGAGAAGGAAGGCCACACGAACCTGGCTCTTTACGTCCTGGAAAGAGAGCTTTGCAGTTCGCCTCACGCCGCCGCATCGACAATCGAGAAAATCGCCAGCCGAGAAGACATTTCGAGCTCAGTTCGTGCGGAACTGGACGATTTTGTCCGGCGCTGCCGCAAGCTTAGGACATGGACGAAGATGGAGACGCTTCGTCAGCTACTGCACGGTATCAGCGGCAAGACGATCGTGTTTACGGAGTTTACCAAGACCGCGACTGCCATCGTAGAGAAACTGGTGGAATCCAACATTGAGGCGGTCTTGGCAACCGGTGCGACACGCAATCTTCCGGCACAGATCGCGGCACTGAATGGTGAGGTCGACGTCTTGGTGACAACGCAAGTCGGCGGTGAGGGGCACAATCTGCAAGTCGCTTCGAATGTCGTCAATTTTGACTTCCCGTGGAACCCCATGCGTATCGAGCAGCGAATTGGACGGGTCCACCGGATCGAGCAAACTAAGACCGTGCACGTTTACAACTTCGCTACTTGCGACACAATCGAAGATTACGTCGTGACGGTGCTGCAAGAGAAACTCCATCTCTTCGAGAGAGTGATGGGAGAGGCTCAGGCCATCATGGGAATGCTAAAAGAGTCCAAGACCCTCCAAGCGTCGATTCAGGCGATTGTTCGCCAAGGAAACATCGACGAAGGATTTCGTCACTTGCATGAGGAGATCGACGCGGCGATACACAAATCCGCCCGCGCGAGCCTGCTTATCGACGAGTGTTGCATCGGTGTTGACCCGACTTAGACGCTGTTGGGATAGTCGTCGGGGAGTTTCGGCATGTTACAAGATGTCTCGGTTACGAAACACCTGGTCCACGAGGCCCTGTCCATAGTCGGTGCGGCTATTGAAACCAGCCCAGACGGCGTGCTCTCATGCAGCGGACTGCCACGCGATATCTTCGGCTCCGAACAGCGTCGCATTGCTTTCGCAGACAGCTTCTTCTCCCTGGATGAATTTCCCGATGGCGTGGAAGTCATCAGCCCCGGAAGCCCGATGTTTGAATCGATTGGCCTATTGGCGGCCGACGCTCCACTGTTTGCGTTTGCGTCGCGCCGCAACTCAGATCTCAACCCCGACTTTTCAAAGCAGCTCATTCGATGGACCGATTGCATCGTAACTGATATCCGCGACACCGTGATCCGTCGCACGTGGTTGTTCGAGCATTACTTCCGCGCCCGTTTTTTTACATTTGACGTCGACGAAGCAGTCGTCCGCGTTGCTATAGATCATCGAACGGGACACATCGCAATCGATCAATGCGATCTCAGTCGATTGCTTGCCTGCGAGTCTTTCGGTAACACATCGCGCTCAGATGTCCCGCAGGGGGAAGAGATACAACGAAGCCTGGCGATTGCCCGCACTTCCGTGGCGCGCTGGACCGCGGCGGAGCGAGATCAGATACTTGACAAACTCAGCGGTCGTCGGCATCACGCGGAAGCGTCACTGCGACAATTCTACGACAACCGTGAGGCAGAACGACGGGAAGTCGAACGTAACGCCAGACGCAGGTTGCGGTCTGCGAACGATCCCGGAGAAGCCGCGGATTACCCGGCGGCGCTCGTTGATCGCCATAGGTTGGAGCGCAAAGAGGACAACAGTGACATGGCGGCACAGATGGAGGACCTTAAGCAAAAATACTGCATGTGTGAGATTCGGCTCGAACACCTCGCGACAATCGTGGCTGACACGTACTGTGCGTCTCAAACCCTGACGCTCGCGCGCGGCTCCACATGCACTGAGGCGATCCTCTCGACCGATTCTGATTCAACCCGACCATCGTGCCAGAGTTGTTTTCATTGCCGCACCGAACTGACCATATGTGACAGCGGGCATGTCGCGTGCAAACTATGCATGAAGATATGCGAGTCTTGCTCCCAAAGCGTATGTCAGGCCTGTGGGGTCCTGGAGTGCCCCATCTGCCAGCGTACCATCTGTTCGGACTGCAGTAAGCAGTGTCGCTGCGGGCGTTTCGTGTGCCGTTCCCATATCAAGACTTGTCGAGACCACGGGGCATTTTGTGAGGCTTGCGGCCCCGAGTGCGCATCGAACGCCTGCGACGCACACGTATGTCCGGAGTGCGTGAACGAGCAAGTCGTCTGCACACGCTGTGGCAAAGCGAAGTGCGAGAAGTGTCGGCGGACGCACGTTGACTGCGGCTCGGTGACTTGTCTCGACTGCTTGGAAAGGGCACGAAGCGCTTGTGGAAAGTGCGGGCATGCTCTCGTCGTGTGCTGGAAATGCGGTCGCCCTAGGAAGCGGTGTCGCATTTGCACCAAGACGATGTGCCACGCCTGCGAAGCCCAGGGACGCACTTGCGGGAGTTGTGGGGGGACCATGTGTCGCGGCTGTGCAAGCGACCTGATGGCCGAGTGTAGCGACTGTGGCTGCGCGTTGTGCCCAAAGTGTGGAGAACGTGGCCAGTGCAAGGCGTGTTTGGATCGGTCGCGTCGGGCCCGACAAGTTGCGACGAACGCAGATAGGTTAGCAGGGCTGTCGAACACGAAACTGGTCCGTCGATTCACATCCTTGTTGGCAAGGTGCGGACTGTCTGACCTGCAGGAAAAGGTGCTGAGCTCCTGTAAAGCTGAGGACGGAAACATCGCACTCGGTTTCTGGCAACATGCGATTGACAGTCTGAACGAAGTCCACGGTAGGAAGCGAAATGATCTGGCCATTCTCATCGAGCGAACCGCTCCACTCCATTTGTTGAACACGACAGAACTGGAGGAGGCATTGCGTACCAACTCCGAGCCGTAGGTCAGCATCGGCGTGTTCAACTGGAGAACGGATGCGTCTCACGTCTGCCACTGCGTCCGCCAGTGCCGGAGCATGGAAATGCGGATTTGACTGCCGCACTGGGAGAGTGAATGCGGGCCTGCGCCGGGGTCAGGCTTTCCACAGGTCGGCCCATTGAGTGTGCCCAAGCTGCGTTCCGTCAGAAGTCATCGTACACTCTCCCATCTGGCCGCTTCTCCCCTACCGTGACTCACGCAGCTTTCTTGAACGCACTTTACACTTACCTTGCTGGCAACTGTCTTAACTCGCATCGGTCGCCCCCACCGACGCGTGGAGATAATCCAGACGGCGTCCAACTCTTCGTCGCCACACAGACGTTCGATTACGTATCGAACTCGCTCGACCGTGTGCTCGGCCAACAACTGAAGCACACGGATGTACTGACGCACACCCGGCCGAGAGCCGTGACGTCTCTCCAAGCGCTCTCGAAGTTGCCCAAACACCGCAGGCAACTTCCACTGACGGTAAACGTTCGAATGATCCAACGCCGCCGGACGGCGTCCAAGAGCCGCTAAATAGTGCAGCGGCTCGAGCACCTGGTCGCCCGACACATAGCTCCGCCGGTGGCTGGTAGGGATAGGCTGAATCGCGCCCTCCGCGCATTCGACGAGGCTATCAGACTTCGCCCGGATCATCCGGAGTCCCACGAAGAGCGCGGTTTCACTCTTTGCCGCCTCGGCCGCGACGAAGAGGCGCTTGCTGCCTTCAACCGCGCGCTCGCGCTCCGCCCGGACTACCATCAAGTGCTTTTCAACAAAGCGCGCACGTTGTGTTTTCTTGCGTACAGGAATCCCCGGCGATTTCCACCGAAAGAGGCCTTCCGAGAAGCTATCGGTTTGCTAGAACGCGCGGTTGAAATTGACAAGGGCACGCTTCGCCGGATAAGTCGCGACCGCGGTGTTTTTCGTAACATGAAAGCAGACCCGGAGTATGGCCCTCGCCTTAACGAGTTGGTCTGGGGAAGGCCTCCTGAATCTGGATGTGACGTGCCAACGCGGTAGCCATGCTTTACGTGGGGACCCTTTCTCTCGACGGGCCAGAAAGGACGGCCGCTCCCTCGCGGCTTGGTGGATGATTCGCGATCTCGCCCCGGGCAAATCGCTCGGTGCGTCCAATTGCGAGTTGCCAGGGCGCCTCGGTCGCCCCCACCGATGCGTCGAAGGGGTCTCGGTCAAAGTGCGTCGGTCACATCGACCGACGCATCGAAGCCGCACAGTGGGGGGCAAAGTCAGAAAACGTTGGGTTCTCAACGCATCCGAGCAACCCCAGCACGACGGTTTTTTGCGACGGCGTCAATCGCCCGGATTTCTCCACCCGATTGAGGGAGGCTGGCGGTCACCGCCGAGTGTTCCAAAACCGGTGGGTTTATGGGCACAGCTACGATTGCCGGAACTCAACACCCGTTTGCAGGAGCTGGTGTCGGACCGACGCGCGCAAGATGTCGCTCCAAACGGGCTGCCAGAATCCATCCGCTGGGGGGCACGGCTAGAATCGGCGTGTGTCTTCTTTGCGCCCCATTTTCAGTAAGCGTCACCCCGCACTCGCTGGCGGTCAGCCACTGTCGCTGCCGACAACATGGCGGGTTCAGGCCGGTAGGCAGAAGATCGCCAAGAAATTCGTACAGGCTAGACGCAGGGGCGCGCGCGACGTAGGCTACGAGGCGAGCCTGGATGGGTTTCGGGCTCAATCCAACTGGGAAATGTCGGGGAAGACTATTTCGGTGACGTTAAAGATGCGGGTCACGCCTCCGATAGACAAATGAGTTTATGTCGGCACGTTTGTAGGAGAACCCCATGACCACAAAGCCCTCCCAAAATGGACAGGCCATTCTTGTTGTGTTGTTCACACTGTGCAGCTATTCTGCCGCCGCGTTCGCGGAGGACCTACGGAAAGTCGGCGACGAATGGGAAATCGAGCCGTTTGTTCGTGCGAGGCTATTCAAGTTTCCCGAAGACCCGATGCATCTGAAAAGCGGAGTCCTCTATCCTTATTGCGTTGAACTCACCAATTTGCATGAACACCGGGACATTTGCCTCCGCATACGTCTGAAGGTGAGGCCCGACCGCGGACTCGAGGTGACTCCCTCCGGCTGGCAGTACGACTGGCTCGACGGGCGGCGTTTGGTAAAGGATCGCCCGGAGCGATTCTGGTGGACTCTCAAGTCGACGTTGCCGGATGACGAGTCCGGCAGATGGAACACGTTTCTGGAATCTCAGGTACTTTTTTGTGGTCACCATTGGGCACCATCCGAGTATCCGCCCACCGGGCGGCCGGAGCCTTCTTATCCTGTTCCGACGAAGGCGGCCGCAGACGAAATGACCTGCGTGTGGGACGACGAACAGTCGAAGGGCTATCTACGCATCGTTGACGTCGACGGCAAGGTGGAGCAAGCCGAATATGGAGTCCGATTGAAGGAGGGCGCGGTTTACGAGGCGCTTCGACCGGTCTTGGTTGAGGCGAAGGACTTCGTCGAATTCGAACCAAGTCCGGGCAAGAAGCAGACCGTATTGCTCAAGTCGAACATCAGTCTGGACCAGGGCAGCCTGTTTACCATTGAGGGACTCAACCAGTGCCTTGCCGTTTATCGGGGCCGGGCGCGGATGTCCGTCGAACCGCAAGGTCCGAACGCCGCCCTTTTCAAGGAAAAGGTAATTGACAGCCACTATTTTAAGCCCCGTGTGCGTCGCCGATGGTTGAAGACGGACTTTGGAACATTCGCTCCCAAGCAAACGGATTTCCTGGTTGAGGTCGAACCCACGTCGCAAGCCGTCCTGAGCGTCCTCTCCGGCGAAGTGGAGTACACGCTCCCAACGGGGCCGTCGGAGGAGCCCGAGCAGAAAATCGGTCCCACAGGAATCGTCTCCGCCGGCGGGCAACTAATCATACAACGACAAGATGCGGACATCGCGCATTACGACGATCCGCAGCACTGGCGGGTGACGCAACGGAAGACCGATGCCGCCGCGATGGAGCAACGTTGGCTTTTCGGTCTCGGCGAAACGCCCCTGGCCACGTGGGGGAACCTGTACTGGCTTGACGCAGATGTGCCGTATGCTTCCAAGGCCGTTCGGGAGTGGTTGGGACCGGTGCAAACAGACTTGACGGGGCAGAAATACTGCGCCCCATTGCGAGAACTCGCGCACGAGATCGGCTGGGAACCACTGGTTGGCGACGTTTTGCGAGCAGCCGCCGCCACGGGTAAACCGGCGTTCATGGTCCTGCGAGACCGTTCGCAGGCGGAGCACTTCGCGTTCTACGACGCAGGCAAGAAGGAGTGCTTTAACGTCGAGTTCGAGCGATGGATCGGCGATGAACCGCTGGGAATCGTCAGCAAGGAGTTTTTGCCGGACGGCACTCTTCGTGTAGTTCACGGCGACAGGAAGAATGGCCAGGTGGCCGTCTCTCGTCACGAACCGAACTTCGAGAACTGCAACATCACGGTAGGAACGTTTGCCTACAAAGACGGTGCACTGCAAACCGCAAAGGTACTCGACTCCCATGCTTGGGAATACATCGCCAAGGAGAACGTCGGCTTCGGCGAGGGGCTGGCCGCACTGCGCAAGTCGAACGGAGAGTACTCAGATATGGATTTTGTTACGCACTTCCGCAAGGAGTTCGGCGGCACCGTTCATGTGGTCGCCGAGCCCAATGGCAGGTACTCCGTCCAACTCTTCATGGGGAATACCTGCTGCATCGTCTTCTATCTCGACGGCGGAAATATCAATAAAACGATGTATGTTGACCCCCGAA
>Ga0307378_10003251_pt1 | contig 23978 bp, 16 predicted proteins | sample UN1MG_FD_202238 | JGI IMG/M metagenome (GOLD analysis project Ga0307378, IMG submission 202238) | Soil microbial communities from Risofladan, Vaasa, Finland - UN-1 | ecosystem: Environmental > Terrestrial > Soil > Coastal area > Acid sulfate soil | place: Finland: Risofladan, Vaasa | collected...
TGGGTCCAGTTGCTCGGACGGCCGACTCGCGCTTTCAAATCCGTATCCTCTTGGCATGTTAATGGCCCCACGGCCATATTGCGGCTCTATTGTATTCGCTCCCGTTGATTGTCCTCTTTGTGAATACTGGCCTCTCGTGCTTCTGCCGGTTGTTCGACCCCGGGTGCGTGAACGCGTAGATTCGGCTTGTTTCATTTCTCTTTTTTGCTGCATGAGTTCCCTGTTGACCTTCAATGATTGCCTTCGCCTGTTAGTTCGCAGAATGTCGATGGCCTCGGCAGTCTTTTTGGCTGATTCCTCAACAGCTACCTTGCATATGAAATCAATTTCATCCTCGAATTGCTTGTCAACAGTCCTTAAAAGAATTGTTTTATTATCATTTCTTGATTGCTGCCACTGACGTAACTCATTTTGGCTTTTATCGGAAACCTCCTTCACTGCCTTCTCCAGGCCATCGAACGTCTTAACACGTGTTTTAATCTCGTTCGGATCGGCAAGTATATCCACCTCGATAGATGATTGACCAGTGGTCATGCTCCTGCCACCTGGCTGGTTTCTGCCTGCTGAACCCGGATAGGAATTTGCTCCCTGCGGTCCTGCCTGCGAAGAATAAAGCCTGTCACCTCGTAATTCATCCAGGTTCGGCTCTTGAGCTCCTTTCTTGATCAACAGATCAGCGATTTCCGTCTGCCCGTTCTTTCTCGCCAATGACAAAGCGTTGTCGGCCCGGCCGTCCATAACATTGACATCGGCTCCCTTTGCAATTAGCGTTTCCACGATGGCTTTCTGGCCGAACTCCACCGCGAAATGCAGAGGCGTCCTCCCACGATTGTCTTTTGTATTAACATCAGCTCCTTTGTCAATAAGTAGTTGAGCGATCTCCGTCCGTCTGTTCCGAATTGCAGTTTGTAGCAGTGTCCAGCCCATTCTATTTTTCGTATTCACATCCGCACCGGCCGAAATTTGAGATTTGACCTGGTCGATGTCACCGTCAACGACAGCCTGGTTCAGGGTTTTTGGCCGTTGAGCAATAGCATCGTTGAGAGCAAAAGACGCGAACAATAACAAAACCGATATTGTAATGGCTAAACGCTTCACGGTATGTCCTCCAAAAAATATTAACCTTAAATATAACTCATCAGCTATTATAACTGAGTATTTATCGGGCAAACACAATTAGTTACTCTCCTAATTATACATCATATTGTCTAATTTCTCACGAAAATATTTTTTAATCTACTTTTTCCGGTATTTTATTAGATTTCCTCTCCACAAGCCAAGCCTATCCTTTCCAGGATTCCGTCGAATTCGTCCAGTGAGTAAAACTCGATTATGACCCTGCCTCTCTGCCCGCTTTTCCTTGTCTCAATACATACTTTGGTGCCGAGCTGACCAGCCAGTTTGTTCTCGATGTCCAGGATATGAGGCGGTTTTGAACGGACCGTCGTCTTAATCTGGCCGGTACCGGCAAGATATTTTCGTACTAATCGTTCAACTTCTCGAACGCTGAGCCGCCCTGCCATCGCTCGATTTGCCAGTTTTCGGCGAAGCTCATCCGTCGGTAGCGCAAGGATGGCCCGGGCGTGGCCCATGCTGAGCTGGCCATTAGCCATCATTTGCTTGATTTCGTGCGGTAAGTCCAGCAGCCGTATATAGTTAGCAATTAACGACCGGCCTTCGCCAAGCCTTTCGGCTGCTTCTGCCTGCGTCAAAGAGAATGCGCTTATATATTCATGGTAAGCTTTTGCCCGCTCGATAGGATTCAGATCTACCCGGTGTATGTTCTCAACCAAAGCCCACTCATGCAATTGCTCATCGCTTGCTCTACGAACCAGGGCAGGTATGCTTGTCATTGATGCCAGTTCGGCAGCTCGCAGCCGGCGCTCCCCTGCAATAAGCTGAAAGCCGGTGCCAATTGGCCGGACTATAATCGGCTGAATTATGCCGTTTGCCCTGATTGACTCAGTCAATTCTTTTAATTCCTGCTCATTCCATACTGTCCGGGCCTGATAAGGATTAGGCGATATAGAATCAATGCTGATTTTCTGAAGCGAATCACGCAACTCCTTATCAGGAGGGAAGTTAGAGACAGCCGGAGAACCGGGCAATATCTGCTCAGCCTCTGAACCTTCAATAGTTATAGGACCTATAAGGGACTGAAGCCCCCTGCCCAGATGTCTTGGCTTTTCTCTTTTCCTGTCGGCCATATTCATACTCCTTTACACAATTGCCTGGGGATCTTGCTTCCTTTTCCCGTTAATAAACACAACTTATGTGCTAAACCAAATAATATTTCGGAATACTTACTGTAAAATCTGCAGCTTAGCCAGCACAAAATATCGATTTTTTAAAAAATGTTTCACGTGAAACAATAAAAGGAAGATAGATAAAGCATGAGTAATAATTTTCAGGTATCAGCTACTTTGAAGAAAAATTTTCTGTAGTATGTTACCAGAACAGTTTTCTATCATAAGATTTGATATTGAATAACAAGTAATACCAATTGGATTTAGTTCTTGCTCCACACTGTCATTCCCGCGAAGAGCCTGCCCTGAGCGAAGCCGAATGGGCGGGAATCCATTTTTCCCCATCCTGGAGCCTTGGTAAAGGGTGAATCTGTGTTACCTAACACAATCCCACCACTACAAGCTCACATATAAAATGCAATTAGTATAAGAAGCTGGCCGTTGGATTGTTGAAAAAGGTGAGATTGCTTCGTCGCTGCGCTGCTCCTAAGGAAATAGACGGTTTTTACTGCGGAAGGATTGAGATTGCCACAGTCGCTGCGCTCCTTCGCAATGACATTGGTTGGCTATTTTCTTTTCTATGCATCCTGAGAATCAGGTCAGGTGCTCGCAATGACAAAAGGTTCATTTTCGCGTCATTGCGGTCGATTCGAAGAATCGCACGGCAATATCAGGCATTACGGCGGGACTTTTTCAACAGGCCCACTATCTACAGATTTCGCCTGTTATCGCTACATTATAATCGCTAAAGCTTAGAATGTTTCACGTGAAACAACGATGCAGAATTTGCATAAAAGGCCTGTGCAGGCAAAGACAATATCATATAATTCAAGTTTAAAATACATTTAAATCAGGCCCCCCGGCAAACAAATATATCCTTTCTACTGCTCTATTGACTGATATCAATTTCATACAGAAGGCAGTGGATCTGTCTCTATCAAGGGGATAATTATAAGGGAATAAACGATTATAAAGTGTTGAATATTGTCGAAATATACCGTATTTAGCAACACTTTAGCTTCAGATGTTTTAAGAATTTCCTCGTATTCTGAAGTAAAGACCTTTGCTATATTGACTCTCCTGGCAGGTAGCTGTTCCATAAACTACACTTATAGCAGGGGGGCAAATGGTCTGTTTAAATATGAAATGCTACGAATGGTCTTTTTATAAAATCAGCTTAATTTGTTTCAATACGGTCGATTGATCCATTCGATTTATCCTTATACTCTGTTCAGGATCGTTCAGTATCTTCCCTGAGCTTGCAGGATGGGCTTCATTTAATTCAGGGCAAAGTTTGAATGTACCGGCTTTTGCTGTTAGTTTGAACTTTGTCGTTGGCCGCTGATTTGCCTCGCTTTGATAAATGCGCATCAATAACTTTGTTGTTTATACAACATATTTTGTAATGTCTTGAAATTACGCAGATTATTCTATACAAAAACTGTATTTAATGACTATATAAGTTTATTGTCATGAAGTGATTCTGCTTCTTGAAACATTATAAATCCGTATTAACGGCAACAAAAAAATATTGACACATGGTGACAGGCAGGGTAGATACTTTTGAGGTGTTGCGATTTAACTTTGCATGCCGCCACAGTTTTATCCCATTATTAGAAAAGTCCGTTCTGATGAAAGGGCGAACCAGATGTGGCTATTGATCCTTCTTCTGCTGTCTGTCGTTTTAATCATCGTTACGACAACCAGGTTGAAGCTCCACCCGTTTCTCGCACTTCTAATCGCCGCTTTCGGATACGGCGTCCTTTGCGGGAGAATGACGCTTCAAGAGGTTGTCCAATCCGTAAACGCCGGCTTTGGCAGTACGATTGGCTACATTGGTATTGTAATACTGGCAGGGGCGGTAATCGGTACATTTCTGGAAAAATCAGGCGGTGCGTATAAACTGGCTGAGAGCACGTTGAAACTTGTAGGCAGAAAGAACGTGCCTTTGGCTATGGGCATAATCGGTTATATTGTAAGCATCCCCGTGTTCTGCGACTCGGCCTTTGTGATTCTTTCGCCGTTGAGCAGGGCACTTTCCCGCAAGTCGAAAATATCATTAGCAGCAAGTGCCGTGGCGCTCAGCCTCGGCCTCTACGCCACCCACACGATGGTTCCCCCGACACCAGGCCCTGTGGCTGCGGCAGGGCTGCTCGGCGCCGACCTTGGTCTGGTTATCCTTTGGGGTGCTTTAGTGAGCATTATCGCCCTGGCTGCCGGCTGGCTTTTTGCGGCAAAGTTCGCCGCCAGGGTTTATATCGATCCTGAGAAAGACTTCGAGCAGTCCGATGTAGAAAAAGTCGCCGCCGAAGCTCCTTCCGCCTTAAAATCCGTGATTCCAATACTGCTGCCAATCATTTTGATTGTGCTCAGGTCGGTTGGAAATCTTGAGTCTCATCCATTCGGCGAGGGTAACATAGCAGTTATCATAGATTTTATCGGACAACCCGTCGTGGCGTTGCTCATAGGCGTTTTCTTTGCCTTCCTGCTGCCGAAGAAACTGACCACCGAGATGCTTTCGGCTTCAGGCTGGGTTGGCCAGGCTGTCCTTACTGCGGCGACAATCATTATCATTACCGGCTGCGGCGGCGCTTTCGGTAAAGTCCTGCAGAATTCCGGAATCTCCGATGTGGTTAAAGGTTATCTCGGCCAGAGTGCCGGCCTCAGTATCTGGCTGCCTTTTATCATAGCTGCAGCTCTAAAGACGGCACAAGGCTCGTCAACCGTAGCGATCATTACAACAGCGACAATAATGGCGCCGCTCCTTGGGACGCTCGGCCTCGAAGCACCTACGGCCAAAGCACTTGTAGTCGTCGCGATCGGAGCCGGCTCGATGGTGGTCAGCCATGCCAACGACAGTTACTTCTGGGTTGTCACGGGCCTTTCCGGCATGACTGTCAAGCAGGGCTATAAGCTGCAAACGCTCGGAACTCTCGTGGAAGGCGCCGCGGCCGCTATAGCTCTATGGATTATAAGCTTAATCGTTCTCTGAGCAAAACTACAAATATTGTGTCTTTTTAGTTTTTAATGATGCGGTGATTTGTAGGGATTTAATATTATGAAAGTCGTCGTTGCAATGGATTCCTTCAAGGGCACTTTAAAGGCAGTCGAGGCCTGTAATATTATATGTGATGCAATAAAAATTGTTTTATCGGACGTTACGATTGTGGCTAAACCTATGGCAGATGGAGGGGAAGGAACCGCAAGTGCGATGATTGAGGCGGCCGATGGCCTTTGGATTCCACGTATGGCCATGGGACCTCTGAGGCAAATGCGGGTCGAGGCGGGTTTTGCCTGGTTCGAAGATAAAACAGCTCTTGTTGAAATGGCTTCGGTAAGCGGCCTTGAACTGCTTAAACCCGATCAGATGAATCCGCTCAAGACGACCACATACGGGACCGGCCAGCTCATAAAAGCTGCCGTGCAGCATGGAGCGAGTAAAATCCTTTTAGCTGTCGGCGGCAGCGCAACTGTCGACGGCGGACTCGGTGCCGCGATGGCGTTGGGCTTCAAGTTCCTCGACTATAACAAAAATCCCGTCCCGCTTGGCGGCGGGGGGCTCGAAAAAATCGCTAAGATAATCAGGCCGGAACACTCATTACTGTTGAACCGTCACGGTAAACCTGTTTCAGTAGAGGTGCTCTGTGATGTTGATAATCCGCTCTGCGGCGAGAATGGCGCTGCTGAAGTTTACGCCCCGCAAAAGGGCGCAACACCTCAAATGGTGAAACGATTGGAAAAAGGACTTGCCCATCTGGCGAAGCTTGTTCGAGAGCAGCTTGGCCGGGATATCGAGAACATCCCCGGTGCAGGAGCGGCAGGGGGTCTGGCCGCCGGGGCGGTTGCTTTTATGGATGCAACCATCGTATCCGGCATAGAAACGGTAATGGCCCGGAGCAACCTTCGCGATGAGCTCGAATCCGCCGACTGGGTCATAACCGGCGAAGGTTCATTCGACCGCCAGTCACTGTCCGGCAAGGTCATATCCGGAATCCTGAAAATGGCTCGCCAGACCAATACTCGCGTGGCCGTGATCGCCGGCCAGGTCAATATCCCTAAAGCCGAATACCGGGAAATTGGTATCTCCATTGCAATACCTGCCAAACCGGACGATATGCCCCTCGATGAAGCGCTCAGTAAAAGCCGGACTTTGCTTGCCTCGGCTGCAAAACGTTTCGCCACACAATACCTAAATGGATGAGTTTATACCAATTGTAATTAAGATTTGCGCCTTTGTCATTTCGACCGGAGGGCCACGAAGTGGCCCGAAGTGGAGAAATCTAATAAAAACAGATTTCTACACTCCGCTTTGCCGCGCTCGAGATGACTCAAACAAGCGCATTTATTATGTACAATAGGTATTATATCCCTTTTAATCATGCAGGGTTACTATGATATAAACGTGATTAAAGAGCCCCTGCCTATCTGACGAAAATAAGTGCATATATTCTTTTTTTACGAGTTATTTTTGCGAACACCGCTGATTTGTAAATGGTATAATGTATATTCAGAAGCAGTTTGTAGAATCTATTCTTTAATACTGATCTAAACGTCTTAGGAGGCAAAAGTTTATGAGTTTTAAGAATCCAAAGAATTTGATCGTGGTTGTCAGCGTAGTTGCAGCTCTCTTGGCGGGAACGGTTCTGCTTGGCGGCTATGCGATAAGTAAACCTGCCGATACGGAAGCGCCGGTAAAAGCCTGTCAGGCAACAGGCAGCGGCTGCCCGATGATGGCCGCTTCGGCCGGATGTCCTAAAATGGCCGATGCCGGGCAGACTGGAATGCCATGTACGACGTGCTGCCCGAAGCCTTGCTGTGCCGGTGGCAACGCCGATGGAATCTGCGATAATCCTTGTCCGATTCCCTGCCCGAAGCCGTGCTGTGCTGAAGAAGGCTGCTGCGGAATGGCCGGAACAACCGGATGTTGTCCTATGACTGCCGTGGAAACTGCCGTCGAATAAGCTATTGGAGATATATAGAGTATAACCGGCAGAAAGTAAAATTCATGCCGGATAGCTCATTATAAAATATTTTTATAAAAAGGGCCGGATCAACCAGTTCGCTGGTGCCGGCCTTTGCTGTGCGCCTGCAATAGGTAACCGCGGATTTACCCCGTGAGATAACGGTTTTGCCTATCTCATGGGGTGAACGCAGATTAAATCATTGTCTATCCTGTTATCCTGTCAAAAACTTTAACCACGAATAAACTTGGCGAAGCCCGAGGCTGCCCCAAGTTAATTCGTGGCTAATTTGAAAAAACAAAGCCAAACGCCGACCTATTAGTCTGTCAAATTTGATTTGATAGCTTGGAAGGGTGGCAGCCTCAAGCGCAGCGCTCCCCTGAGCGAAGTCGAATGGGTTGGGGATGGTTTCTCCTGTATTCACCATCCCCAAAGCTTTTAGCTTTGAGGATGCCACCCAATTGTGGGAATGATAACTTACAGAATTAAGCATGACAGACTACTATGGCCGGAAATCCGACAACTCCGGCTTTGTAGCCGGACGCCTGTTGCCCCGTGTTGGCCGGGAAACGAGTTGAATGGGGACCAAACGACAGATGCCGGCAGATTTAAAAAGATGCGATTTGAAAAAACAAAGCCAATTTTATTAGGGCCAAATGAATGCAAATGTCTTTATTACAAAGGATTACGGGAATAAACGCGACCGGACAGACGGTGAAAACAAAGCCAAACAAAGCCAATTTCAAAATCCTACCCCAAGGCAGCGGGAAGAAAAAGAGGGTGTCAAGAACGAATGTCGCTTTCTTGAACCGTATATCGGGGATAGAAAGGTGTATTGGGGTACCGGCCCGTTCTCGAAGGCGATTAGCCGGTGGGGAAAATGCCCCCGGACAAGGCGGAACGGTAATTTTTGAAATAATGCTTGCTCTCGGAGCGAAAGGTCGTTATTATTCGGGGTTTGGTATTTTGTCGTTAATTTGGGGTGGGCATTGCCCACCAACTTTGAAAATGGTGTGCTGTGCACACCCTACCAGGAACTACCAGGAACTAACGACGATAAATTAGGAGATAAATCAGTGAAAACTGAAATTTTAGACGCCGTTGAGAGCAAGAGTCTCAAAGACAATATCCCTCACTTTGAGATAGGCGATATCGTAGAGGTTCACTGCCGCATTAAAGAGGGCGACAAAGAGCGAACGCAGATATTCTCCGGCACGGTCATTGCACGCAAAGGCCGGGGCATCAACGAAAACTTCACCGTCCGGCGTATCGTCAATAACGAAGGCGTCGAACGAATCTTTCCGCTGCATTCGCCCAACGTCCTTGATATCAGGCCGATCCGAAGCGGCAAGACCAGGCGAGCCAAGCTCTATTATCTGCGTAAGCGGACCGGCAAGGCCGTCAAGCTCGCCCAGCGGCACAGCGACCACACCGTCTCAAGATAACGAGATCGATACGAAACACGAGATACGAAATCTGCTGCCGAACAAACGCAGGCCGCCGGCGGATAAGGAGCTGCTCGGCCGATGGGGTGAAAAGCGCTCCGAGAAATTTCTCAAACGCAAAGGCCTCAAAACGCTCACTCGCAACTTCTCCTGCAAGACCGGCGAAATCGACCTGATTATGGTCGATAGCGACGGGACGCTTGTCTTTGTCGAAGTGAAGACCAGGGCGAACGAGGATTTCAGCCCGTCCGAGTCGGCCGTCACCGAAGCAAAAAAAACCAGAATGCTCCGGGCGACACGCTACTTTCTTGCCGCCAACGAGATCGAGGACCGCCCTTATCGCTTCGACGTGGTAACAATCGTATTAGGCGAAAAAGGCCCGGCCCGGATTAGTCACTATGAGAACGCCTTCGTGCCTTAAGCTGGAAATTTCTATCTGTTCCAATATATTCCGGATAATTTAAGAGAAATCCTGAACGTTTTGTCGATCTTCATGCCTATAATAGTATCAGTGTGATGATCGCGGATCGGCTTAGTCTAAACATCATGAAGAATCCATCTCTGATCTGGCGGGGCAATTAAGAAGTTCGTTCGGAGAAAATGAACCATGAAGCGTGATATCTTTTCGTACAGAATACTCCCATTTGTTACTCTTAGTGCATGGTTGTTCTTGTCTCAGGCCGAATCATTCGGCTTCCCTACCGGCTCAAACGACTGGCATTTGAATTCTTCCTTTCAGGCAAGAGCCAATGCCGATTTAGTCTGCAAAGTGCAGATACTATCCATTCGTCAGGAGAGAGTTGTCAAAGGCAACCTGTTCCCGGGGGAACCGGATTTACTCGAAATGAAAGCCACGTCGAAAGTCCTGTCCATCATCAAAGGCGAATGTCCGGACGTCATTAAAATCGAGTTTCTTCGCCCAACAAAAAGTCATTCGACGTTAGGTCTTCTGCCTGGAGAGCTATATACCGACTTATCAGAAAATGAGGCGTGCCTGGTTTTCTTGAAGGTATCGGGACCCAATTACAAACTGAATCGGATTCAGAGCAAGGCAAGGGTTCAGCCGGAAGTGGTTGACTACAATCTGGGCGAGACACCCGATTTGAAGCTGCTGGCGGAATTTCTTGCAAGCTGTGACTCGGAGAACGAGATGGTTAAGCTACAGGCGGCCGAAGAGCTTGGTTATCTTGGCGATGCAATGATTCGCAAACTGCGATTCTCTAGGGAGGACAAAGAGCTGTTTCGGAAAATGGCTGCCGACTTGAACAGGGCAAAAGAGGCGCTGAGGAAAATGCGCTCTTGTGACGATATGGTTATAAGAAACGTTTCCATTATCTCCAGTTTTCAAGTGGATGACTCTCCCGGCATCGAAGGGCCTCTGGAGTTGCTGCTGATGAATCCGTCCGATTTCGATTTAAATGATTCGCTCAGGAAATACGGCATAAGAGACTTTTGCATTTCGAGTCTGCAACTGAGACTTTTAGAGACGATGGATGATACTACCCGACGGGTTGTGGTAGATTTTAAAGACGGTTCGGTAATTAGAAGAGAAATCGGCAGCCCCTATCCGTACAGAGGCGTTCGAGGTTTTGACTATGCAGACTTCTACAGGCAGGCCCTGGATTGCGAAGCGGTCAAGAACAGCGAGCAGATGCGGGCCGCCATAGCCAACGTATTATGGATACGATATGAAAGAAGAAGTGTCCCTGAGATGATCAAGTTCCTTGACCACTCGAGCATATACATTCGCATGGCGGCCGTTTCGGCCTTGAGAACATGCATCAATTCAGATCGCTCAAACTCATGGGAACCAGGTGACTTCTATAATCCACAAACGACAGATCCAAGTTCGAGCAACATTCCGGAAAAACCAATTGAACAGCGACTAAAAGATTATGAGGATAACGAGCAGGAATATATACAATATTGGAAAAATTGGTGGCAGGAACATAAGAGCGAATTTGAGAGAAATGAGCATATAAACAATGGAACTGATTGATACACATTGTCATTTGACGTTCGAGCAGTTGGCCGGGGATATCGAGGCCGTCATTGACCGCAGCAGGGCCGCGGGCGTTGTCGAGTGGATAACCATCGGAACCGACCCGCAGCATAATCGAAAGGCCGTCGAGCTTGCGAACAGATTCGAGAATATGTACGCCGCGGTCGGGATTCATCCGCACGATGCCAAAGATGTCACGGCTCATACCATGGACGAGTTCAAAGAGCTTACCCGAAGTGAAAAAGTCGTTGCCATCGGCGAGACGGGGCTGGATTTTCATTATGATTTCTCACCCCGGCAGGACCAGAGACGGATTTTCGAGGCCCAATTGGAAATCGCTCGGGAGCTGAATCTGCCCGTTATTATTCATAGCCGGGAAGCGTTCGATGAGACAATAGATATTTTGGAGCAATTCATCGGTTTGAAAGGCCGGCTAAAGGGCGTGGTTTTTCACTGCTTCAGCGGTTCTGCTCAGCAGGCAAGGATCGTTCTGGACCACGGCTTTTATATCTCTTTTACCGGCGTCGTGACTTTCAAAAACGCCGAGAAGGCCCGCCAGGCCGCCAAAATCGTGCCGCCGGACAGATTGATGCTCGAAACGGATTGCCCTTACATGTCACCGGCCCCGATGCGAAAGCAGAAGATAAACGAGCCGGCCCTGATGGTCCACACCGCCCGTTTTTTAGCAGAGCTAAAGGAGACGGAACAGACCGATTTCGCCCGGGCAGTCACCGCCGCCAGCAAAAGCTTCTTCGGCCTGCCCTGATTCGCTTGTGCTATTCTGTTCATGTTTCCTTTTTCCTTGCAAATCCCGCTGCTACGGCGTATAATAGAATAGACCTGCGGATTTGACTTCAGTACCCGGCAACAGCGGTACGTTGTCCTCGGCGCCAAGCAACTTCAATACGACACCTGTGGAGATAAGGCAAAAGAGAAAACACAGGACAAAACTGGCGAGTTTTTTTCGACGAACGCCTTGTCAGTTGCAAAGGGGGCTTTTTAATGGAGAAACAGATGAAAAAATATGCTATAGCAGCCATAATTACGGCCGGACTGATTAGTCTGGGTATCCTCTGTTATAGATTATCGAAGCCAACCGAATTTAGACCATCGATGCCAACCGAAAGATTCTACCTGCGCTCATACCGGACGGGCAGGCTCATAGGGCCTGTTCCCCTGAAGTCGGGCCATTTCCTACCGCCATTGGACGAACAAAAATACATCGTCGCTGACCCTACTGAGTCGGAGCTCGAAGTCAGAAGATGCCTGCTTGAGACGGCTGGGTACGATTCTCACTATATTGACTGTGAACTTGCCGATGTGGTCCAAACGATCAACCAGATGTTGAAACACCGGCTGGGCGACAAGGCCCCGCCTGTTCTGATTGAGTCTGTGTACACATCGCAGTTGCCGTTAATCACGATGGATATAACTAAAGAGTCAGCCTACGATGTGCTCTGCAACATTGCAGCCAAAGCACAGGTTCGCATCATTGTGGAACAGGGCGCAATCGTTCTAGGCCAAAAGGAATTCAGGGAGATGTCCGTCAAGAGCCTGGACAGCTACGAACAATAGGCCATCAGCAGGGCCTATGAGCATGAGGTTCATGATTCGATGCCGGCAGGAAACACATCAAGAACGACTTGAATGATTCACTTGATGGGCTTGAAAAACGCCTTGCATTTATAGCTTTGGGGCGGTAGACTCAGCAGCCTTATGACGCTCGCTATCGAAACCAATGGACTGACTCGCTGCTTCGGCGATTTGCGTGCCGTGGACGGCCTCGATTTGCGCGTGGAAGCCGGCAAGTTTTACGGCTTTCTCGGCCCCAACGGTGCGGGCAAATCCACTACCATAAAAATGCTCACCGGCCTGCTCGCAGCCACGAGCGGCTCGATGCGCATCCTGGGCGAAGACACGAGCGACACCGAGAAGGCCAGGCAGGTCAAGCGGCGCGTCGGAGTCGTGCCGGAGGAGCTGGCACTGTTCGATAATCTTACCGGGCGTGAATACCTGACCTTCATCGGACGCATGTATCAAATGCCCATAGCGACGGTGCGCGAACGCTGCCGGGAGCTGCTGGCCATGATGAGCCTGGATAACGAAGAAAAGAAACTCACCCTCGAATATTCGCATGGTATGAAGAAGAAACTCACATTAGCCGCGGCGTTGATTCCGAATCCGGATTTGCTGTTTCTCGATGAGCCTTTCGAGGGCGTCGATGCCATCGCCTCCCGCGTGCTGCGAGACACGCTGAAGCGCTGCGTGGCGCGCGGCGCGACTGTGTTCCTGACCTCGCACGTTCTGGAGATTGTGGAAAGACTCTGCACGGATGTCGGGATCATCGCCGAGGGCAAACTCGTGCATCAATGCACGATGGACGAAATCTGCGCCGGCGGCTCGCTGGAGGAATTGTTTCTGGAGGCCGTCGGCAGCAACCACGTCGAGCGGCAGAAGCTAAGCTGGCTGGAGGATTAGATGAACTGGAGCCAACTTCGCACAATCATCTGGCTTCGCTGGCGCCTGACGCGAAATCAGTGGTCTCGCGGCGGGCAGTTGAACGCCGTGCTGACAATGATCGTAGCCGTGGCCTTGCTGGTCTTAGGGGTCGCAAGCGGCATTGCCGGCGTGCTGGTTGGTTTCTTTGTGCTGGCCGAAGCATCGCCTCTGCGTTTGCTTGTCATGTGGGATGTGTTAGCCGGTGTGTTTCTGCTTGCCTGGACGATCGGCTTGGTTTCGGAAATCCAGCGTTCGGAAACAATCGACATCGGCCGGATGCTGCATCTGCCGATCTCGCTGAAAGATATTTTCTTTGTGAATTACCTCGCATCGCATCTGACCTTCAGCATCATTCTGTTCCTGCCCTGGACGATGGGCCTTTGCGTGGGACTGAGCTTGGGCAGAGGTGGACTCATGATTGGGCTGGTGCCGCTGGTGCTTTGTTTTGTCTTCATGATCAGCGCGTGGACCTACTGCCTGCGCGGGTGGCTGGTGACGTTGATGGTGAATAAGCGCCGCCGCCGCGCCATTATCGCCGGGATCACCTTCGGATTCATCCTGCTCACCCAGGTCCCGTATCTGATCGGCAATCTCCGGCATGATCGCAGAAAGCACGCTTCCGAAACAACACAATCGGCGCCGACAAAGGAACCGACAACGGCCCGTCCTGACAGCCCGGACGAAAAGACGCTGCCCCGAGTGGTATTATTGGCACATCATTTCGTGCCCTTTTTATGGGTTGGAAACGGCGCGATGTCACTGGCTCAGGGAAATGTCTTGCCCGCGGTTTTGGGTACAGCCGGTGCATTCGGCATTGGTGCGTTGGGTTTGAGGCGTGCCTATCGCTCGACCCTTCGTTTCTACCAGGGACAAACAGCCGCCAGGAGGTCTAAACGAAAACCGAAAGCCAAAAAACTCGCCGGTGACGGGAATAACCTCATCGAGAGACAACTTCCCGGCGTTCCTGAAGAGGCCGCGGCTTCGGCGCTGGCATTCTTTCGCTGCCTGATGAGGGCGCCCGAAGTGAAAATGATGCTGGCGACCAATTTCATCATGCTTTTGATTTTCGGGACGATGATCTTCGTAAAGAGTTCGGCGAAAATAAGCGACAACTTCAGGCCGTTCATAGCCACCGGGGCCGTCGTGTTTATGTTCCTTAGCCTAAGCCAGCTCATGTACAATCTGTTCGGCTTCGACCGGGCCGGCTTCCGGCAGCTCGTCCTGCTGCCGACGCCGCGAAAGCAAATCCTGCTGGGAAAGAACCTTGCGTTTCTGCCGGTCGCGGCCGGAATCGGAGCAATCTTCCTCTTAATCGTCTGGATTGCGATGGGCGTATCGTTCGTTATAGTTATTGCCGCCGGCCTGCAGTTACTGGCGGCCTTCCTGCTGCTCAGCATGGTGGGCAACCTGATATCCGTGCTCGTTCCTTACCGCGTTGCCGCCGGGTCGCTCAAGCCGACAAAATCTTCCACGAAAACGAGCATTCTGATTTTCGTATCGCGCATGTTCTTTCCGATGGTCATGGCGCCGATATTCCTTCCACCGGCGATGGGACTACTATGGTCCAGCGCCGGGTGGCTGCCGGCCGCACCGGTGAACCTGTTGTTCTCGGCGGCGCTGTTGGCGCTGCTGGCCTTCTTTTACCGGCTCAGCCTGCCCTCTCTCGGCGAGCTGCTGCAGCGCCGGGAAAAGGAAATCCTGCAGGTAGTCACCAAAGAGATTGAATAAGCCCACCCCGGCCCTGCCTGAGTATTTGAAAAAAATAATCCAATCCTCCCGCCGATAATACTTGATTAGCAGCTTCGGTTCTGGTACAATAATTCTCGGACGGACGATGGGCGAGCACGATTGGCGTGAGGACGACTGTTCAATACCCGGAGCGAAAGCTGCGGCCATCCTGAATAACACTTGAGGAGTCGGAATCCGAAAGAGAAGGAGGTAGTTTTGAATTATAAATATCATCGTATATTAAATGTTCTTGCCGTGCTTTGCTTCTGTTTGATATTGCCGCTATCCGTATCTCGGGCTGCGACTTATTATATTAGTCCATACGAGCGAGTTGCCAGTGACAGCAATCCCGGCACCGAAGCTCGACCCTGGAAGACGATCGGCAAGGCCACGCCACTGTTACGGCCGGGAGATACTTTATTAATAAGAGCGGGGATTTACAGAGAAGCTGTAATTTTATCACAAAGCGGAACAGAAACAAATCCCATAAAGATTATGGCTTATCCCGGAGACAAAGGTAAGGTAATAATCAACGCAGCAGAACCCGTTAGAAACTGGCAGAAGTGTGCGGGTCCTGATGATTGTGCCGGAAATCCAAACTGGAACCAGATCTATTATGCGGATGTTCGAGGCCTGGTTGAATTTCACCCGGACAGTAACTTTGCGATCAGGCAGGTTTTTCAGAATGGAGAGCTGCTCAATCGTTCTCGATATCCGGATACGGGATGGAGTTATCCGACAGGTATTCCGGACTCCCGGACGGAATTTTCCGACAGCTCTTTATCCAAGCCGGCCGGATATTTCAACGGTTCCGTATGCCATATAAAAACGGAAGTGTGGCAGATTAACCACATTGATATTGCCGATTATTCCGGAGATACTATCACCCTTTCGGAAAGTCCGCGGTATGATATTTCAACGAGGTTCGGATACTACATCACCAATATTGTGGGCGAGATCAACGAGGAAGGCGAATGGGCGTATGACCCGGCATCGAAGAGGCTTTTTATATGGCCGGAAGATGAAGAACCGGAAGACATCGAAATCACTTATCGAAAATTCTGCCTGCGAACATACGCCGGTGTTTCATCGAATGAAGTGCGGGGATTGGCCCTGCATAATGCCTACGCCTATGGCATCTGGGTATGCAGAGCCAGCGATGTGAGAATTGAAGACAACACGGTCGAGCATTCCTATGAGCACGGCATCTATGTGGACGGATGGGGCGGCCGATGCGATAATAATCAGATCATCAATAACACGATAAGACACGCATGTTGTTATGGCATTGTCGTTGATGGCGATTCCCATAACAACAATGTCCAGGGCAATTACGTCTATGGCATTGGGTCAGAGGATTTCGCCGGCGATTTGATGAATGGGCGGGGGGAGGGTATCATTGTAGGCGGTCCGTCTGCGCGGGTGTTCAATAACAGGATAGATTGCACGGGACATACGGGTCTATACTTGTCGGGTGGAGCCCGGGGCCGGGAGGTGTCGTGCAACTACATCACGAACAGTTGCCTTTCGTTGTCTGATAGCGGCGGCATCTATGCGGCCGGCTTCGCTGACGGGCCGGAAGAGGATTGGATACACCACAACATATGTGAAGACATTATTGGCTGCCTGTCCATGGATAGACAGTATGACGTGGGAAGTCCGCCGACCATAGAAACACACTCCGGTGACGCACCGGGCCTGTACATTGACGAAGAAGGCAACCATCGAATCCTCGAACACAACACGGTCATCAACTCTCACATGACAGGCATGCACTTCCACTGGGCGCCCGGCAATGTCGTAAGGCACAATACGTTCTACGCCAACAGAGACTACCAGGTATTTCTCAGCGGCAAAGATGAAGCTCGAAAGATTCTCGAAAATGAAGACTTTTCCGGCAACATTATGTTCGCAACGGATGCACAGCAGAAAACATTTTTCTTAGCGATAAATTATGATAATGTGCACTTCGGTCAATCGGACAACAACTATTTTTATAATCCCCATAATAGCCGGCATATACTTGTCAGCCGTTATGACGCCGGCGAAGGCAGAACGGTACATGAGGATTTGACTCTTGACGGCTGGCGCGCATTATCAGGGTACGATGCAAACTCGATGGAATTCTCATACCTGGATCAATTCGATGATATAACAATAGATCCCGAAAAAACGTCGCGGATTATTTATAATACATCGCTCGATGTAATCACCATCGATCTGGAACCGGATAAATACTGCGATGTGCAGGGAAACAAAATATATGGGAGCGTCACTTTACAGCCCTTTGAATCGAAAATTCTTATATCATCCGATTTTGAAACCCCGGACCTTCTCATCGAAGCAGATCTGAATAAAAACCTTAAAGTCCGGTAGCGACTGTCTTGAAAATCAACTAAATTTAGGATTCCAGGCTTCATTTTTTGCAACTATTGCAAGCAGCTTTCGCATAAGAGTAATAATCGCCGTCATTTTGGCCTTCCCTTTGACAATCAGATGTTGATAGAATCTGCGGATGAAAGGATAGGCCTTAGTCTACATTGGATTTGTCCGTAGTTGAAAGGGAAGTAATGATTAGATTATGTAACGCGAGCTTCTTGGCAATGATCGCCGTTGGATTTGCGGCGGCGAGCCTGTCACATGCGGCGGTTTTTTATGTCGATCCCGAAAGAGGTGACATGGCCGGCGACGGCTCGGCCGGTCGTCCCTGGGAAACTATCCAGCAGGTCTTCGAGCGCAATATGATTCAAACCCGTGACAAGACAGGACGCTTGAAGAATCCCGATGCGCCCGTGAAGGCCGGTGACACGATTCTGCTTCGGTCGGGCTATCACGGCGAGATTAACTGCCGGGGGGCATACAATGACGATTATATCACAATAGCCGCCGAGAAGGGGCACGAGCCGAAAGTGCGGCGAATATTCTTTTCGACCGCCGGCAAGTGGATCATCAGGGGACTGAAGGTCAGCCCCGCTTTCGCGCCAGAGTACAAACGCGACCGCCTCATCTATGTGGTGGACTGGGGCGGACCGAGCAGCGATTTTGTGATAGAGAACAACACGCTCTGCTCATCGGAAGACGCCCCATCGTGGTCGGCGGAGCAATGGGACAGCCTGGCCTGCTATGGCATTTGCGTTATCGGAGAGAGGATCAAGATCCGAAATAATACGCTAAGGTATGTCGATTATGGCATCTTCATCATCGGCGATAAAATTACCGTCGAGCGAAATTCCATCGAACATATCTCCGGAGACGGGATCGTCTGTTCGGCCGACAACGCATCGCTGATCGGCAACAGCATAAAGTATTTCTACAATGTCAACGACAACCACGACGACGGCATCCAGTTTCATCGCGGCCGGGACAAAAAAACGCCGATCTACAACGCGGTGGTCCGCGGCAACTCCGTGATAGCGTGGGACAAAGCGGTGAGCAATCCGTTGATCAGCAGCCCGCAGGGTATCTGCAACTTCGACATCCCGGCGATAAACTGGCGCATAGAGAACAATCTCGTGCTCGTCCGGCACCATCACGGCATCACGATTTCCGGCTGCCAGGGCGGCGTCATTATTAACAACCTGGCGTATAATCCGTACGGCGGAAATTTCCTCGCCGGCATTCTGCTCGGCACAACTCACGGTAAAACGCCGAGCAAAAACACCGTGGTACGCAATAATCTGCTTGATTCGCAAGTCGAGATGCCCCAAGCGAGTAATACGGCTGACTATAATATTGTGGTCAATGACCCGAAGCGTTACTTCCGCGACCCGGAGAACTACGATATGAGACACAAACAAGGCAGTCCGGCAATCGACGCCGGCAGTGTTTCTTCGGCACCCAAAATCGACATCGACGGAGTGCCGCGACCCCAGGGAGCAGGCATTGATATCGGGCCGTACGAATTCGAGAATGCTCCAGCACCGGCCGGCAGATAGAAAACAGGACCTGTCCTGTTAACAGTTGAGCCTATCCGACTACGCCCAAAGCGAAGTACACTCAGAATCCGATACCCTTTTCTCAATTCACGCCCCATGAGTCTGATTTAACCAGGTGTCCATTCGTTTTGTAATGTCGTTTAGCAGCATTAAAACGGGTTTTTTAGGGACGACTTGACTTTTTAGCAAATTGTGCCTATATTAGTGTAGTCCGGCAGTATTAAAGTACGCTGGAATTTAGCCACCCCATTAATTCGGGGGGAGGTGCTTTAGGTTGAAAAATTGCAGGCAACTTCTCGTCAGCATTATAAGGACAGATCGCATACATGGCAGGGATGTTCGATAACAGCATGGTTCTTCAGGTTCAGCAGGCCAACGATATCATTGACGTGATCGGCGAGCATGTAAGCCTGAAGAAAAAGGGGCGTGAAATGGTGGGTTTGTGCCCTTTTCACGATGACCATCGGCCGAGTATGAATGTCAATCCCGTCAAACAGATCTTCAAATGTTTTTCCTGCGGGGCCGGTGGGGATATATTCAAATTCATTCAGATGCGAGAGAACCTGACTTTTCCGCAGGCAATCGAGAGATTAGCCGAGCGCGCCGGCATAAAGCTCGAAAAAAGGCAAATGCCAAGACGTCTTGCGAGCGGAGCCGACACAGGACAAAACGGACAGATAGAGGATGTCGATCCGAACAGGCTGGCCAAGGCCAACACTTGGGCGGCTCAATACTTCCAGCAGAAACTCAACGATGATAAAATGGGCAAGTTTGCCCGAGATTATATCGCCGGCAGGCAGATTAGCCCCGAAAGCGTGAAAAAATGGCAGCTCGGCCTGGCGATCAATTCTCCGGATGGACTGGTCAGGGAAGCGAGGGGAAACAAAGGGGTATTGAAGCTGCTGGAGCAGGCGGGGCTTATCATGGGCCAGAATCAGGACAAGTTCGTCAATCGGCTTATGTTTACGATTACCGATGTGACCGGCCGGGTGATTGGCTTTGGCGGCAGGACGCTGGACGATAACGGAGCCAAGTACATAAATTCGCCCACGACGGTGCTCTTCGACAAGAGCAATTCGCTGTATGGTCTGGAGCAGGCCCGGCACGAAATTGTCTCGACGGGGACGGCTGTCGTCGTGGAAGGCTATACCGACTGTATCATGGCTCACCAGTTCGGCTGCGGCAACGTTGTCGCGGCACTTGGAACCAGCTTCACGGCGGGGCACGGACGCATCTTAAAGCGGTACGCCAAGAAGGTCATCCTGATATTCGACAGCGACGTAGCGGGGATCGAGGCGGCCAACAGGGCGCTGGATGTCTGCCTGGCGCAGCGGATCGATATCAAGCTGGCCTCGGTGCCGGAAGGCAAAGACCCGTGCGATTTTCTTTTAGCCGCGGGAAAAGAAGGCTTCGAGCGGCTCATCGCCGATGCGGTTGACGTTTTCCGGTTCAAATGGGACAGGCTGAGGGAGAAGTTCGCTACCGATGATACGTTGGCGGGCAAGAAGTCGGCCATTGATGAATACTTGCAGACCATCGCTACAAACCTTCAGGCGGGCAAAATTCACGATATCGACTTAGGGCTGCGAGTAAACCAGATTTCGAAGATTATCGGTCTTGACAGCAGACAAATCAACGCCGAGCTGAATAATCGCCTCAGGCGAGCGCAGAGAGCCGCCAGCTATGGTAGTCGGGGCGAAAACGTGCCCGGAGTCGATTACGGGCAGGGACGTTTTGCCGCAGCTCAGCGAGAAGTGATGGAAGTACTGCTCAATGAGCCGAAACTGTACGAGACTGTAAAACAAAAAATTACAGCGGACGTATTTGATGTACCGATACTTGGGCAGGTGGCTGCAATCCTGTTTGAGACGCTGGATGGCGATATAAATGCTTCGCTGAAAGAGATTCTGGCCCGGACCGAGTCTGTGGAGCTTGGCAACTGTATCATGGAATTGGCGGCTGCCGGTCAGATGAAGGGCAATTTTGAATCCAGATTGACCGGTGCTTTCAGCGCGATGAAACGATATCCGGCACAGAAACAAAACGGCCTAACCGAAAGAAAAGAGGACCAAACAGAGTTTCTCCGACGAATTTATGATAATACGGGAAGGGAAAATCCGCATAACGTGGGAATGGTGTAGCGAACAACCGCGGGCATATGGCCGTAAAGGCAAATGGGGCGCTGAGATGTTTGCGATTATGCCGGATTGAGAGTAAATCGACTTTCCGTAACTTGTGATTACGGATTGATTTTATAAAATATAGACAAGGGTGCTAATTGTGGCAAAAAAACGAAAAAAGACACGTGAAAAAAAGACTGCTAAAAAAGAGGCTGTTAAAGAAATCGTGGCTGAGAACGAATCGACAATAATCACTAAAAGCAAAGACGCCGAACAGCAAATAAAAATGCTCGTCAAAAAGGGCGAGAAAAAAGGATTCCTCACTTACGATGAGATGAACGATGATTTGCCGGAAGATGCTGTTAGTGCAGTTCGCCTGGATCAGTTGCTGGCGACGCTGGATGAGAGGGGAATCAGCCTGATCGATGAGGCTGATGCGGAATCGCGACAGGCTGTGAAAACAGAAGATGATGAGTTCGAGGAAGCAGATGAATCCCTGGACGATGAAGAAGACGATAAAGATAAACAGCTCAAAGATGAGGATGAACTGCTCGAAAAACAACTTGTCGGCGAAGATGTCGCTCGACGAATTGACGATCCCATCCGGATGTATTTGACTCAGATGGGCCAGATACCACTGCTGACGCGGAATTCTGAAATCTCTTTAGCAAGAAAAATTGAACTGGCTCGAATGGCCTTTAGAAGAAAAATGCTCCAATGCGACTACTGTGCCAGAAACTCCCTGGATTTACTACAGCAAGTCCATAACGGCTCGGTGTCTTTTGATAGAACAATCAAAGTCGGCACGGCACAAAACATGACCAAAAGCGTGATAAAAAAACGACTCCCCGAAAACATCAAAACAGTAGATCAACTGCTTGAGGTCAACCAAAGTCTATTTAAGCAAACTCTCACGAACCAAAACAAGAACGAGAGCAAAAGGGCATTAAAACGATTGCGCAGATCCAAGCGAAAAATCGCAACACTTCTCGAAGAGCTAAGTCTGCGAACCAGCAGAATTCAGCCGGTAAAAAATAAGCTCCACGGCATCTGCGATAAAATGCATCAATTAGAGCAGGCAATCGCAGCAGGCCCCAACGGAGATATTACAACCGAAGATATAGGAGCAATGGAGCAGGAACTTAATGGTCTCCAGGAATTGGTAATGGAAACGCCGGAACAGCTCACCAAGAGACTCGCCGTCCTGGAAAAAGTCTACTCCCAATACGAGGAAACAAAGCGAACGCTCTCCAGCGCGAACCTGCGTCTCGTCGTCTCTATCGCCAAGAAATATCGCAACCGCGGCCTGAGCTTTCTCGACCTCATCCAGGAAGGCAACACCGGCCTGATGCGAGCCGTTGACAAATATGAGTACCGCCGGGGCTACAAGTTCAGCACCTACGCCACATGGTGGATTCGCCAGGCCATCACCCGCGCCATCGCCGACCACGCACGAACCATCCGCATCCCCGTCCACATGATCGAGACAATGAGCCGGCTGCGGACCGCCGGCAAAGTCCTGCATCAGAAATTTGGAAGAGAGGCGACCGTTGAAGAAATCGCCGAGGAAGCAGAGATGACTATCGAGGAGACCCGCCGGGTGCTGAAGATTTCCAAGCATCCGATCAGCCTCGACAGACCCATCGGAGAAAGCGAGGACAGCTACTTCGGCGACTTTATCGAAGATAACGAAATTGATTCGCCCGTCGCCTCCGCCACGCAGGAAATGCTTAAAGACAGGATCGACGTGGTCCTGAAAACCCTTTCCTACCGCGAGCGCGAGATCATCAAGCTGCGCTACGGAATCGGCGACGGCTACACTTATACATTAGAAGAGGTCGGGCGAATTTTCAAAGTCACCCGCGAGCGTGTCCGCCAGGTCGAAGCCAAGGCCATCCGCAAGCTCCAGCACCCTGTCCGATCCCGAAAGCTCGAAGGTTTCATGGACCACAAAACCGCGTGAACAATTGATTATCGATTATTGATAATTAGCCCCGCAATTCATTGCGGGGTTTTGTAAGGTTATTATGGGTTTTTTCTTGAAATGATATCGTCCCAAAGCTCCGCAGGAATGTAGGGTAGGCTTTAGCCCACCGACCAAAGCACGTGACATTCTTGAACGTGGGGCAATCCTTCGACCCGCCCAAGGTCGGGTTTATTGCGGGATTTTTTGCCCTATACTAAATCGTGCGAGGTAGCACGTAGCTTCGCATTAGTCATGCCGGTTGACTCGCGGATCGTGGCCCTTTGTTCGCACAAGGCGCGCAGACCAAGCATCCATGTGAAAAGGCAAAAAGCACCTTCTTGTCGGCTCAGCGTGCCTTGGAGTCCGAAAAACACGATGCAGAGAATGGGCAGAAAATTACTACGCGTCCTCCTCATCTCCTTCTTCCGGCTCGCACATACATTCAGCAGCCGGCTCCCAACAACCGGAACAGACTCCATCCTCAATGGGGGCACCACAAACTTTACATGGCTTACAACCACACGTTTGACACATTTTTTCGCGCCTTAAAAAGAATCATGTTAATTTCAGTTTGTTCAACAAGGCCTGGAAATTCTTAACGAGTTTCCAACGGCGCCGAAATAATAAACGCCCGCCAAAAAAAAGCAATAGAATTATTAAAAAATTTTTCCTGACTCACCGTCATCCCGAGCCCGTTCGGCTTCGCTCAGAGCCTACCCTGAGGAATTCGAAGGGGTAAACTGCGTCGAGGGATATGATAATTGATTATTGACTATTTAGCCCGCCGATTCACTCGGCGGGTTTTCTTTCAAATCAACACGCAAGAGCATTTTATCCCGCAGCACGAGCAAGTTCTGACCATTCTCCAGGCTATCAAAACCTATCATTACCAAGCACAACTCATCGAAAAATGTACCGGACACGAATGGCACTGACATAAGCGCAACATCTTTTGATGAAAGTGGTTACGAGAACTGCCATTCTTAGGTATTCTTTCGATTTCTTTGTGCCAATTTCGTAAGATCGTCAGTCTGTCGAGTCGAAGGTATCTCCGGAAAATCCAAATCGGAAAGGGC
>Ga0307378_10003252_pt1 | contig 23974 bp, 22 predicted proteins | sample UN1MG_FD_202238 | JGI IMG/M metagenome (GOLD analysis project Ga0307378, IMG submission 202238) | Soil microbial communities from Risofladan, Vaasa, Finland - UN-1 | ecosystem: Environmental > Terrestrial > Soil > Coastal area > Acid sulfate soil | place: Finland: Risofladan, Vaasa | collected...
TAATGTCGTGGTTATGAGGCAAATTAACCGTAAAAACAGCGTTAACTGGTGGTGGCCTGCGGGAAAATAGCCCAGCAGGCGAGCGGTGATTTGCCATAAACAATTAATCAAAGTTTTAGGGAAAGCAGCCTGTTGGAAGAGCAGGCTGCTTTTTTTGTTTGTATTTATGAGGATTTGCGGATAAAAAATACGATTTAAGGTCAAGGCGATGGATGAATACAAACGGATAATACAGGTCGCGAAGCCGGGACAGATAGTCCCAATCGTCAAACAGATTAAGATTGCCGAGCCGGTGGAGTTTTTTGCCAAGGTCAGCGATTACGGGCGGGCGGAGAACAGTTGTCTTTTCGAGTCGAAGGAGCACCTGGCGGAAAACGCGTTGAGTTTCGGTACGGCCAGGCCGGCGTTGTATCTGACGGGTACGGGGGCAGATTTTACCATCAAGGCGCTGAACAAGACGGGCAGGCGGATGCTGAAATATTTGTCGTCTGATGAGAGCAGGTTTGGTTTTTGCGAATCGGTTGACTTCGGCGAAGAAGCAATCGTCGGGCGTATAAGACAGCAGGAGGAGACGGTAGATGAGCAGACAAGGCTTGGCAGTGTCAACCAGATGGATGTACTGCGTGCGGTGGCGTTTTCATTCAGTCTTGCGAGCAAGCCATTCCGCGTGACGTGCGGGCTGCTGGGGGCGCTAAGTTATGACTTTATCGACCAGTTCGAAAAGCTTCCGCCAAGCAAGGAGGACATCCTTGGGAATCCGGATTACGAGCTTTATTTTGCAGACAATATATTTCTTTGCGACCACGAGCATGGCAAGGGTTATTTGATTGTCAATTGTATCATAACCGATGGCGACAGGGACGCTGTTATGGCAGAAGCACAGGAGTGTTTCGACTACTACTTTAATATCTCACGATTTGATACTCCGAAGGGGCAGCGATATACGGGAGAGCTGCCGGAGCCTTCAACAGATACGAGTCAGGACGAGTATGAGCAGATGGTTCGGGTCGCCAAGCAGCATATTATCGACGGAGATATTTTTCAGGTGGTTTTGAGCAGGACCAAGGCAGAGCCTTGTCCGGATGAGCCATTGGATGTTTACAAGCGGCTGCGGGAATTGAATCCGTCGCCTTATATGTTCTATATAAAGACGCCGAATACGACGCTGATGGGTTCGAGTCCGGAGTTGAATCTTCGAGTGAGCGGAACGGCCAAGCGTGTTGTTGAGATACGTCCGATAGCAGGTACCAAACCGCGGGGTAAAATCGGAGACGCGATTGACCCCGACACGGATTTCCGTTACGAGGCGGAACTGAAGCTGGACCATAAAGAGCTGGCTGAACATATAATGCTGGTTGATTTGGCAAGGAACGACATTGCACGGGTGGCGGGCGCCGGCAGCAGGCTCGTTACGGAGCTTCTGACAGTTGAGAAGTATGAGTCGGTACAGCATCTGGTAAGTAATGTGAAGGGGGCGCTGGCGAAGGACCTTGATGCTCTAAGCGCGTATCTTGCGACAATGAATATGGGGACCCTGACCGGTGCGCCGAAGATAGAGGCGATGAAGATAATCCGGGAGCTTGAGAAGACCAAGCGTGGTTACTACGGCGGGGCGGTAATGTATCTGACGGTTGACGGCCAGTTTGATAGTTGTATTACGATAAGGAGTCTTCAGGTGAAAGACCACGTGGCTTATATTCGTGCGGGGGCCGGTATTGTGCATGACAGTGTTCCCAAGACTGAGTATGAGGAGACCGAGCACAAGGCACAGTCGTGCCTTAGGGCAATTCGGAACCAATAGAGTAAAAAGAGATTTTAGGATAAAAGTGCAATGGGCGAAAAAAGAAAGAAAGTTTTGTTTATCGATAACTTCGATTCCTTTACATACAACCTTGTGGATGATTTCTGCAAGCGTAACTGTGAGTCGAAGGTTTATCGAGCGGACACGAAACTTGAAGAGTTGCAGGCGATAGCGGAGGAATTCGGGCCGGAACTGCTTGTGATATCGCCGGGGCCCGGGACGCCGGACACGTCGGGAGTGACGCTTGAGGCGATAGATTACTTTAAGGACAAACTGCCGATTTTCGGAGTTTGCCTTGGTATGCAGGCGGTAGCGCAGTATTTTGGCGGTAAAATCGGGCATGCGCCAACGCCGATGCACGGCAAGCCCTCGAGAGTGACGCATAATCAAAAGGGGATATTCGAAGGTGTGGAAAATCCGCTGCAGGCGGGCAGGTACCACAGTCTGTGTGTGCTGGAGCTTCCGGAGTGTATGGAGCAGACGGCGGAATTCGAGGGTGTGGTTATGGGTGTAAAGCACAAAGAACTTGCGGTGTGCGGCGTTCAGTTTCATCCGGAGAGTATTTTGACGCCGGCAGGGGGGAAGATAATCGAGAATGTTCTGGCAATGTCCGGTTAATCAGAGCGAAGGAGAAGATAACAAAGGATGGCATCAATAAGAGAATATGTAGAGACATTGCTGGCAGGTGAGGACCTTAGCTTTGAGGGGGCGGGAGAGCTTTTGGATATTATTTTCGAGGGAGAGGTTCCGGAGGCTCAGGTAGCGGCGTTCCTGACGGCGATGCGGATAAAGGGCGCAACATCGGCGGAGCTTGCGGGCCTTGCAAAGTCTCTTAGAGAACATGCCGTCGCGGTCAAGGTTAATGTTGATAACCTTGTCGATACCTGCGGGACGGGCGGCGCGGCGATAAAAACTTTTAATATTTCGACGGCGTCGGCACTGGTGGCAGCGGGTGCGGGGGTGTATGTGGCCAAACACGGCAACCGTGCGATAACAAGCAGTTGCGGCTCGGCGGACGTATTGGCCGAATTGGGTGTGAAGATAGACTGTGGTGCCGAGACTGTCGGGAGGTGTATAGAAGAGGCCCATATCGGATTTATGTTCGCCCCGATGTTTCACCCGGCGATGAAATATGTTCAGCCGATACGCAAGAGTCTCGGTTTCAGGACGGTGTTTAATATTCTCGGGCCCCTGGCAAATCCCGCGGGTACGGCAGGACAAGTGCTGGGTGTGGCGGATGAAAGCCTGATGCCGACGATAATCGAGGCACTTAAACTGCTTGGTGTTCGTCGCGCGATGGTTGTGCATAGTGACGGGCTGGATGAGATAAGCACGGCGGGGATTACGAAAGTCGTCGAATTAAAAGACGGTGAGATTACGAATAAACAAGTGGACCCCAGTCAATTAGGAATCGAACCGGCTGACGTGGGGAAAATGAAGGTAAGCGACGCAAAAAGCAGTGCCGGGATAATAAAAGATATCTTAGGCGGCAAGAGAAGAGGAGCATACAGGGACATTGTTGTTTTAAATGCCGCAGCGGCGATAATAGTTTCGGGTTTGGCCGACGACTTCGAATCGGGTTTGAAGATGGCGGCCGAATCGGTTGACAGCGGCAGTGCGGCGACCTGTTTAGAGAAGCTGGTGGAAGTTTCGAACAGTTGATAAGTTGGAAGTGACGAACAAGGGACATGTTAATAGTCAAGGTTAAGATTTGCGGCATTACGAATTATAAGGACGCTGTGGCGGCGGTGGATATGGGTGCGGACCTTTTGGGTTTTAATTTTTACCGTAAAAGCCCGCGATACATAGAGCCCCAGAAGTGTGTTGAAATAATAAGGAAGCTTCCCGCTTTTGTGAACACTGTCGGGGTTTTTGTGAACGAACCGATAGAGCGGATTTTTGAAATAAAGAACCTTTGCCAACTGGACTGGGTACAGCTTCACGGAGACGAATCGCCTGAGTTTTGCCGTGGGTTTCTGTCGGACAACGTGCGTACGATGAAAGCGATACGAGTGAAAGATGAAAAGGACATTGCCAAGGCCGAGGATTTTTTTACAGACGCAATATTGCTTGACGCGTTTGACCCGGCCAGGTACGGCGGGACGGGGATAAGCTTTGACTGGAACATTGTAGGTCATATGAATAAGCGGGTTTTTCTGGCCGGCGGTATAAACCCGGACAACGCGGTGCAGGCGGTGGAGCTGGGGGTATATGGTATAGACGTCTGCAGCGGGATTGAGCTGCGTCCGGGCAAAAAGGACCACAAAAAGATGAAGAAGTTGTTTGATAATATCCACCATTTGAGAGCTTAGAGGAATCGGATATGAAGTATAAAGGCAGATTCGGAGATTACGGCGGTTTTTATGTGCCGGAAGTTCTGATACCGGTTTTGGAGGAACTGGAGGAGGCGTTTTACCGCTTTTATGAGGACGAGAAGTTCGTCTCGGAGCTTTCGGAGCTTTACAGGCACTATGGCGGCAGGCCAACGCCGCTTTATTATGCCAAGAGGTTCAGCGAGCACGTTGGATTTAAGGTTTATCTAAAACGTGAGGACCTTATGCACGGCGGCGCGCACAAGGTAAACAATACACTCGGTCAGGGTCTTTTAGCGAAATACATGGGCAAGACGAAAATAATCGCTGAGACCGGTGCGGGTCAGCACGGCCTGGCGACGGCGATGGTCGGAGCGTTATTTGGCATGGAGACGAAAATCTTCATGGGTGTAGTTGATATCGAGCGACAAAGTGTGAACGTCCATAAGATGAAGCTTTGCGGCGCGGAAGTTATCGGTGTCGAAGGCGGGACGGGGACGTTGAAGGACGCTATAAACGACGCCCTTCGTTACTGGACGGCGCATGTGACGGACACGTTTTATTTATTCGGTTCGGCGGCGGGGCCTCATCCTTATCCCACGATAGTGAAACATTTTCAATCGTGTATCGGCAGAGAGGCGAGAGAGCAATGCCTTGAGCAGATGGGCAAGCTGCCGGATATAGTTGTCGCCTGTGTAGGCGGGGGCAGTAACGCAATCGGGATATTTTCAGGGTTTGTAGATGACGGGGACGTTAAGCTAATCGGAGTCGAAGCCGGCGGCGAGGGAATCAGCACGGGCAAGCACGCGGCGACTCTTGTTGTGGGTCGTGTAGGGATTTTGCACGGCGCGAAGGCGTATCTGCTTCAGGACGAGGAAGGACAGGTTTATGAGACCGAATCGATAAGTGCGGGACTGGACTATCCTGCGGTCGGGCCGGAACATTGTCTTTTGAAAGATACGGGACGGGCGGAATATGTTGCGGCGGACGATGCGGATGTGCTTGACGCATTTGAATTACTGACCAAATGCGAGGGGATACTTCCTGCTCTCGAAAGCTCACACGCACTGGCGTATTTGATGAGCCTCAAGGGTAAGCTGGATAAAGATACGACGGTGGTTGTGAATCTTTCGGGCAGGGGTGATAAGGACGTTGGAATCGTAGAGAAACACAGACCGGTGAAGTAAGGGTGTGACTGATGAAGACATATAAGGAAGTTTTTTCGGAGCTGGACAGGGCGGCGCTGATACCGTTTTTCGTTATAGGCGACCCGGATTTTGATACGAGTCTTGAGATTATCAAGACGGCCATAGATTCAGGAGCGGATATTCTTGAACTGGGGATACCATTTTCCGACCCGATAGCGGACGGGCCAACAATCCAAAAGGCGGACATCCGGGCCCAGCGGGGCGGAATGAATCTGAGCAAGGCACTGGATTTCATAGGCAAGGTCAAAGATTATAAGGACATTCCGATAGGTCTTTTGATGTACTATAACCTTATCTACCAGTACGGTGCGGAGAAATTTTTTACCGATTTCCACGAAGCGGGCGTCAACAGTGTTCTGGTCGCAGATTTGAGTATCGACGATTCGGACGAGATTATTCCTGCAGCGAACAAAGCCGGCCTTGATACGGTTTTTATGGTGACACCAAACACGAATACCGAAAGGATGAAGCTGATAGCTTCCAGGACGACGGGCTTTATTTATATGGTTTCGCTGTTGGGCGTTACGGGCAGCCGAGAGGAACTGTCCGGTGCGGTAGAATCGCTGGTTAGCAAGCTGAAAAAGCTGACGGATGTTCCGGTTTGTGTAGGATTCGGCATCAGCAAACCCGAACATGCGGCGACGGTGGCATCGGCGGGGGCCGACGGGGTAATAATAGGCTCGAAGATAGTCTCGCTGATAGAAGGTAACCTGCAGAACAAACAAAAGATGCTCGATGAGATTTCAGCTTTTTTGAAGGAAGTTAAGCGGTCAATCGAAAAGGCGGTTTAACAGGCGGCCCTTTACATAATATCGATTGGAAATCAATTCTGTATCAATTGATATGCGCGGACAAGCTCGGCAACGCTCCAGGCCTGAGCGAAACAACCTCTTGGTTTGTGGGGTGGGTCTCCATCGAATATTTCCGAGATTTGTCCGAGACAGCCGTCTTCTACAAGGTGCCGGAGTAGGGGCTCGATAAATTCGGCGGCCTGCTTTTTGCTCTTTTTGTCGAAGTCATTGACCTTGAGGAAGCTTTCGACAAACGGCCCAATCAGATAAGGCCAAACCGTTCCCTGATGATAAGCCTCGTCGCGTTGTCTTTGCGGGCCGGAATATTGGCCTTTGTAGTGTTTGTCGTCGGGGCTGAGTGTCCGCAGGCCATAGGGTGTAAGCAGGCTTGCGTGAACGGCATTTACGACAGACTTTTGCTGCTCCGGGGACAAAGGAGAGAAGGGCAGCGAAACGGCGAATATCTGGTTAGGTCGCAGGGCATCGTCGGCTGAGCCATCGGGGAAGATACAGTCATTGAGGTAATGTTTGTTTTCGTTCCAGAATAATTCAGAGAAGCTGGCCGCTACTTTATCAGCCATAAATTTGTAATGTTGGGCGGTTTCTTTGTCGCGAGAGCTGTAGAATTCACAAAGGTAGCAAAGGCTGTTATACCAAAGAGCGTTTATCTCTACAGTTTTTCCATGTCTGGGAGTAAAAGCGACGCCATCAAACTTTGCATCCATCCATGTCAACTGAGTATCGCTGCTGCCTGCCGTTATAAGTCCGTCAGAGTCGGCGCAAATACCGAACCTTGTTCCCTTTTGGTAGGACTCGACAATACAGCGAATAGTAGGCAAGAGCTGCTGTGTGAAGGTTTCAGCATCGTCTGTGGCTTTGAGGTATTGGAAGGCCGCATTGATGAACCATAGCGAGGCATCAATACTGTTGAAATAAGCGGTGTTTGTGCGGTCATCGAACCGGTTTGGAATCATGCCCTCGTCAGCGGCGGCGGCAAAAGTAGTTAAGATTGACCTGGCTTCATCGAACCTGCCGGTTGAAAACAGCAGGCCCGGCAAAGAAATAAAAGCATCCCTTCCCCAGTCTGCGAACCATGGGAAACCGGCCAGAATGGTGGTCCTTTGTGACTGGTCGGAGTCGCCGTTTGTGTGACGTCTGGTAATGAACTGGTCAGCAGCAAGGGAGAGTTTTCCGAGGATTTGGTCTCTGGTTCTTGCAGAAGCAATTACGATACTTTGATTTCTGTGGAGTTCGGCCCGGAGCTGCTCAATATCAGAGCTGAACCGAGGTGGGCCTGAGGTTTTATTGCTTCTTAGGTTTGCCCAAAGTACGACTTTGCCCGGTGCTTCAATGCGGTTCTTGAAAAAGCCGGGAGCCCACAAGTCCTCTGTAAAGTCCTGTCCTCTTTGTTTGTCGGTGCGATATACAAAATTAAACCACCATTGCTCATCAGGTTCGAATTTCATCGAAGGGCTGTGCAAAAATAGCTCGCAGCTTCCTGGTATATCATGACGAACCACGAGATTGTCGTTGAGCCAGCCCGCACGGAGTGACGCATGTGATTTTTGCAGGTCGTGGAAATCACGCAACCCAACGAAGGGGCGCAATACAAGTTCCACGGGCTCTTTTACCCTGGTGAAATCATAAACCACACAGACCGTGTCGTCGTCGCGTAAAAGGTATATAGACTTTGTAAGTTCAAGGGCCCAGGTTGCTTTTTGAGATGTTTTGTCTGGTATGTCAAGCTGGTAATCGAAGTGTGCGCCAGTACCCCGACGGAATTGCTTTATGTATTTGAATCCTTTGGGCGTAATTTTTTCATTGAATTCAAAAGTCGAAAGGTTGAACACCTGCCCTTTGGCTATAACCATTTCCATACAGCTGGCCAATGCCATTATTCTGTTTGTGGGCGGGTTTAGTGAGCCGGTAAGCAGGCTGTGATAGCGTCTTGTGTTGCAGCAGGCAATGGTTGAAGATGCATACCCTCCCCGCGTGTTGGCCAGAAGCCATTCCGTATCGAGGAGGTCATCGATGTTTTTCCCGCTGGTTGCAACGGACACAATCGAAGTATCGTCAGTTTTCTGCAGTGTTAACAAAGTTACACTCCCAAAGAATCAGGTAAAATCGAGCAATCAGAACCGGGCAAATATCCCAAACATATCAATACATCTAATTTGCCATTTGTGTTTTAATTCCGCACGGCCTGGTTTTTCGCCTGCGCCGGCGGAACACGTCCTCATTTGAGTGTTTAGAGCACCTCTTGCTAAGATCACCCAAAACATTCATAAAGTTAACATAAGAATCATAAGGCGAATCGTACGGATTAAAATACTTGTGCACGTCGCCGTCGGCGAAATATTTGGTGCACATGTAATAAAAGTGGTCTGAGGTTTGCATCATCCTCCAGTCGGCGATGATTTTGTCATTATTGGTTTTTTTGACTTTATTTTCAAGCCGGTAGATTTCATGGAGAGCGTTTGACTGCATGGCGTTTCCGAGCCAGGCGGAGAGGTCTCTTTCGGTATCGGCCCAGCTTATAAGGTGCGGCACGTCAATGGTACCGACAGGTTCGTACGCCTGCACGACCTCAGATGGTGTTTTGAAATCATTGTCGGGGTGCTTTAAGACCTCTTCGGGCAGATGTCTCATAAAGTCGAAAATTCCGGTATCCTCCCACTGGTGTTCGCCAAATGTTTCATAGTCCATAAAGAGGTTAACCATATTGCCGTTGCCGTTAACGCTGCTTATCCACTGTGCGAATTTGTCGGCGGTAAGAGGCCATTGTGACCAGCTGCGGTTGGAAAATCTAAACGCAATATCATCGCTTAACGTATAGTTTTTCAACATGAGCTTTAGGTCTTCACAGCCTTTCGGCCTATAGAGGAAATTGGGGCTTCGATATCCCAGGATATGGTCGGCGCCTTCGCTTATTATGGCGTCGAATTTTCCCATTGCCGCGATGCTTGCAGCCAAATCATTATTGTATATCAATTCTGTATTTCTGAATATTCGTGGTTTTTGGCCGAAGAGCGACATTATGGTTTCAAGATGTTTGTTCACCTGCTCGGTGAATTCGTCATGCGAGTAAAGGAAACTCAAGCTGTGATAATAAGTTTCGGCCAGGAACTCGACGCAGCCCGTCTGTGCCAGAGCATGAAATGTGCTCAGGACCTCCGGACAATAAGTCTGGAGCTGTTCCAATAACACGCCGGTAAGACTGTAGGCGACTTTAAACCTGCCGTCGTATTTTCTTATCATGTCCAGGATAAGACGGTTGGCGGGAAGGTAACATTTGTTTGCGACTTTCCGGCAGATGGCATGGTTTTTATCGTCGTCAAAATATCGGTCGTCTTTGTCAAATACCGTATAGTGTCTCAGTCGCAGGGGTTGATGAACCTGAAAATAGAAGCACACTGATGCCATAACTTTGTTCTCTTAAACTAAAATTCCTTTTATACCGCAACTTATACCGCAACAAGTGTTTCCTCGTAGATTTTCAAACACTTCTGAGCACTCTGTTGCCATCGAAGTTTCCTTACCTCGAAATTGCCGTGACTACGCAGGGTCGCTTCGAGAGGCGGGTATTTCAACACGGCTACGATTTTATTGGCTATTTCGTTGACGTCCCAGAAGTCGACTTTGAGGGCGTGTGTCAGAACTTCGGAGACGCCGCTTTGTTTGCTTATTATAACGGGTACGTCATTGTCCAGAGCCTCCAAAGGTGCAATTCCGAAAGGCTCGGATACAGAGGGCATGACATACAAATCAGCCATTTTATATATTTTCTGAACGTCCTCTCCCCGCAGAAATCCGGTGAAAAGGACCTTATTTCCGATACCGAGTCCTGCGGCCATTTCGACAGCCCGGTCCATCATATCACCGGAGCCCGCCATGACAAACTTGACATTGTCAACCACCTCAAGAACCTTTTTTGCGGCCATAAGGAAATACTCCGGTCCTTTTTGCATGGTAATCCGGCCAAGGAAGAGGACGATTTTTTCGTTTTTTCCTATACCGGTTTCGCTCAAGGCCCAGTTGTTTTTGCCGTTTCGTTCCACTCCGTTGTGGACGACCTCGACCTTATCGCCACTGACGCCGTATCGGCTGATGATAATATTGCGCGTGAAGTGGCTGACGGCGATTATCCTGTCAGCGGCGTGCATTGCCTTTCTTTCAATGTCGTAAATCACCTGGTTGACGTTTTCGCCGCTTCGGTCAAACTCTGTGGAGTGGACGTGTATAACAAGCGGTCTTCCACTCATTGCAGCGACGACGATTCCCGCCGGGTAGGTCATCCAGTCGTGTGCGTGAACGATGTCAAACTGCTTGTGCATCGCGAGTTCGGCGACAACAGCGGCATAGCGATGTACTTCAGTATACATGTCTCCGGCATAGTTCATTTCGCCCACAAACTCACATGTTAAACCACCAGCCCCGCTTATCTGCTGTTTGCCTCGCAGGGCCTGGTTAATTTGCCGCTGATAAACCTCCGGAGTGGCGTAAGGTTGAAGCGAGGAATCGACAGTACAAAATGTTGTATTTCTCAACTTGTCGGTTAATTTGAAGGTTTTTGCCTTTATTGAGCCGGGAGTCAACAAATCGACGTGAGTTGCATAGTGTTCTCCGACCATTTTTGGCAATACAAAGGTCACTTTAATGCCAAGTTCATCCATAGCCTTTGTGAGGCCGTAACAGGCCGTGCCGAGACCCCCACTTATGAAAGGCGGGAACTCCCATCCTAACATGAAGACCCTAATGTTGCCGCCGCTTGGCTGGCTGCCGTAACTATTTGTTGCAAAAGAACTTATAACTATTTCCTCCTCAATCTTATATCAAAAAGGCCCCTTCCCTTGCCCGGACCGTTTTGAGTTTAAGTATCGAGCAGTCAAAAATTACTATCCATCGGTGAGCATCTCATCGACAGAAAAGCACTTAACCTTAATTTTAAACCGACAAAATGGCGTATCTACGGCGGCTCTATTTTCTATAAATCGGGATTTTCTGAGATATAAGTTCAATAAATTTCCCCCCGAAGGCCGGTACTAAATACCGATTTTGCGGGGATAATAATAATAAAAAAAATTGAAATTTAAACTCTGATTTTTTTTAAGGTCCGGTAGTATTTTTGATTATCCCGTCTGAGGGCTATTGAGGGCTCTTCAATCGGGCCAAAACATCCTCCAGTTTTCCCAGTAGTTCTTCTGGTTTTGTGTTCGGCGATATGGTTTTCCGGTCGGAGAAATAAACAAAGACCGTTCCGTTACAAGAAGCGGAACGGCCTTTGTTGTCTACTGCGGCCGCAGTTGTAAGTTCAGCGGCCAAAAGAAGTTAGAACTCAGTTGGTCTACAGGTCCTGCGGCTTGACGGTGCTTCGTCGATTTGCCTTTGTACGTTCAGCCGCCTTGTCGAGCATACAATAAAGCCTATCGCTAATTGCTCCAAGTGCGTCTGATGAGGTCATCATCTTCTTACTTTTGATGTAGGCCTTGACTTTGCTGGCCACAATCAAAGACTCTTTTTTCTTTGCCATTATAAAAGTCCTCCATGCAAAAAAGTTAATTATACACGTTGCGGGCCAAATCCGTCATGGCCAGCACTTCAACAACAGGTAGTTTATTACACGCAACAAAGTGGATTTGCAACAAAAAAATAGCCTGAAAAAGCTATTTTTTTTGGTTATAGGGCCGATAGGGAAAAGTGCTTGAGAAAAGCCGGCTGAAAAAAAAATCGGTTTTTTGAGAAATTGTCAATTTTTAATAATTCAGACGGCTGATTTTGACGAAAAAATTTGAACAGAAGTTATGAAAAAATACAATACTAAAAAAGTATCTTTGACGGAAAGATAAAATGGCAAAGCGAACCCCAAAAGCCAAGAAAACGGAACATCAGGAATTTGTCGTAGTTGCTTATGCGGAGGACCTGGAACAGGCCAGGAACTACGAGACTTTGCTTAAAAACAACGACATTGAAACCATCGTCAAAGAACGACACGATAAGTCAACGGACACCGAAATGATTGCCGTGATGGTTCCCGAAGACAGCCTGGACGAGGCACACGTTGTGATCGAGTCGCAGGATGCCTACGACGATTTTTATGACTATGCACTGGATGATGAAGAGGACGAAGACGAGTTCGAAGCGGATTTTTACGATGATGATTTTTAATGTAGCGGGAGCATCTGGCAGTTAAAAAACGGAAGCCTGCTACCAAATTAAAGTACGGGACAACCATGGTCAACAAGAAGTTTGTGGAACGCCGCGGCGGTCAGAACCGCAGAGAAAGCGTAGTTGAGAGGCGTCTTGGCCTGGACCGAAGAAGGGGCCCGGGCAGGCGAAGAAGCGATGACCGCAAGTCGGCAGAAGAAGGCCATATGTCGGATGAGCAGTTCGAATTTCTTATGGCCATCGATGAATATAAAAGTAAAAATTCGAGACCCTTTCCGACGTGGACCGAAGTTCTTGAAGTTATAAAGGCACTGGGTTACCGCAAGGTGGCCGAGCCTCAATCGTTTGAACAGCTTGATAAAAAAGTTAAGGCCAGATAAACGGCTCCTGCATATAACTCGAAAAAGTCCCTCCCGGCAACTTTCAAAGTTCTGCATTAACTGCCGCCAATCATGATACTATGCAAAAATCGGTATGCCCTGAGAATGTGCAGAAAAGGCCCTCCAAGGCAAATGCCCTGTTTTTACCTGTTTTAAGCGTATATATAACCGGCAGTAAGCCCGGAAACAGTTCGTGTCGCAAAAAGGCAGAAAAAAGACGCAATATGGTATTGTTTTGAAGGTAAAAAGAGGGTATAATTGTACGATGCGCGTTGGGAGTTTGCGCTTGTGAGGACAAGAGGTTCTTCGCTGTACTGTTCGAGAATTAGCTTGTCTGTTAAGGCAGGTGGATTTTTTGACCTGCCCCTATAACTAAAAAGAGTTTTTTAAGTTTATTTTTATGAAAGGAGGAGACACATGAATAGGAATTTTCTCATTTTGTCCCTGTCTGTTCTGGTTTTATCCACAACGGCATTGGGGTATGAGGGCCAGGACCTCTTCGGTGAATACTACATCCCCGTTGGTGATCCGTGTATCGATGGCGTTATCAGCCCCGGAGAATGGGACCATGCGAACTGGCTTGACCTGGACGAGGTTTATAACGGTGACCCGCGTGACCTTTCAGATGCCAGATGGGCGGCGATGTGGAGCCCGGAGACCAACCGTATCTACGTGGCAGTGACGGGTACCGACACGGTTAATATTTTCGGGGATTACTATGGAGACGAGGGCTGGAATAAATATGACCTTGTGGAGGTATATGTCGACGCAAACAACAGCGACTGGTTCCCATACCAATTGGTTTGGAATGATGAAGGCGACGAAATCGGCGAGGATTATGCGCAGCAATGGATGACGGGCAATGACAATAACGACGGGTGGTGGTGCGAGCTTCCGCAGGAAATGGATTATTGTGACACCAACCCGCTTGCGGACGAGTACAGACCTGAAATGGCAACCACGATTGTGCTCACGCCCACGGAGGATGGTAACGTATTGACGTATGAGTATGCTCTGACGCCTTATAAGTCGTTCGGGTGGCTCAGCGGGCGTGAGACGACCGAACTGCAGCTTGAGGCGGACCTGAAGGTCGGTCTCGATGTGATTATGAGCAGCAAGAGCAGCACAACCTTCGGGATGCTTTGCGAGAACGCATGGGACGGAACTGAGGATTTCGACGGCGATGGTGAGGCGGACGAGATAGTCTCAATAACCAAGTGGAATCTTGCCTCAAGTTTTCTGGACCATTGGCTGGTTCTTGATGTTAACCAGTCCTGGCGTCCGAGGCCGGCTAATAAAGCTGTAGGTATGCCCGGAAACGTAACCCTTCAATGGAATGCCGGCAGAAACGCCGGAGAGCACCATGTTTACCTCGGCACCAGTTTCGAAGATGTTAATGGTGCAGATGAGTTTTCGACAGGAATATACCGAGGCCCCCAGGCACTTGGCAATACGACTCATACGCCGTTTGAAAGCCCGCTGAATTTGGACACAACTTACTACTGGCGTATCGACGAGGTAAATTCTACTCATCCCGGTCAGAGCTGGAAGGGCAATGTCTGGAGGTTCAGGACAGGCGATTATATTGTCGTGGAGGACTTTGACTCTTATGATAAAGACAATCCATTGGTTTATGACGAGGGTACCGAGACTGGTACTTGGATTGACGGCTACACCAACGGGACCGGTGCCGAATTATACCTTGAGACCGGTATTGCCAGGGATGGTCAAGCGACGGGGTACAGGTATATAAATGATTACTTCGAGTACTTTTACTATTCTGAGGCGAAGGCAGATATTGCGGATTTAGGAGTATATTCCAACTGGTATGCCTCCGGTGTCAAGGCATTGAGCCTGTGGTTTTACGGTGAGCCCGACAATTCCGCGACGGTCAACGACAGGATGTATGTTGCTCTCGAAGATAGCAACGGCAAAGTTGCCGTTGTTCCCTATGATGGTGATACCAATGACGTAAAACTTGAAATCTGGCAGAATTGGAACATAAGATTGGAGGACTTCAACGAGGCCAACGACGTTGACCTCTCGAGTGTAGCCAGCATTTATATCGGCTTTGGCGATAGATACGACCCGGCAAGCGGTGGCGAGGGCTACGTTTACTTCGACGATATCAGGCTGTATTTATCCAGATGCATTCCCGCCCGTGCCCAAGGAGATGCAACCGGTGATTGTATTGCCAATTTTGAGGAGCTTATAATAATGGCAGGTGACTGGCTCGAGAGCGAGTTTACCGTGCCGGTATCGGAGCCCGACGGGGAGTTGATATGGTACAGGTTCGACCATGATGGCACGCCTAGTACCGCCGTCGATTCTTCCGGCAACGGCTATAACGGAACTGTCACCGACGCCGACTGGATCACTGAAGGAGCCGTCGATGGGGCGCTTAATTTTGACGGAATCACTACTCAGGTAGACGTTCCGCTGGAAGCTCTGGAGTCCATAACGACAAAGGTAACCATAGCCCTGTGGCAGTATGGTGACCCCGCCATACAACCCAAGGAGGACAACCTTTTCGAAGGTACGCGGGCTCACGAAGGTGAAGATGCCAACGGCATCAGGGTACTCAATGCCCATGTTCCCGATGGTGGTGAGCTGATTGTCTGGTGTGCCGGCAACCCCAATGACGTATATAGCACAGAGGTATGGGATGACTGCGAGCGCATCGAGAAAAAAGCCGTTCCGAAGGAATATGAGGGCAGATGGAACCACTGGACATTCATCAAGGACTGCGATGCCAACGGCGGTACGGGCGTGCTGGAGATGTATCTAAACGGCCTCCTGTGGGATATCGGCTATGACGTCAACGTGCCGCTGACCGATACAATTGACGATAAGTTTTTGATTGGTAATGGCTGGGATGGCTATTATGCCGGCGCTATTGATGATTTCCGAATCTATAACAAGGTGCTCACGCAGGACGAAATCGCGTATCTGGCAACCAAAGGTACCGGCTATTACCTCCTGCAGGATAGGGAAACTAATTTTTATGAAGACGAAAAAATCGACTTGATGGACTTCGCGGTTATGGCTGACTATTGGTTTGAGGAACAGCTCTGGCCGTAAACTTTAGGGCAATTGCAGTTTATCTTTTGGCACAATTATTCGGGGCCCATACCTTTTGAGTATGGGCCCCAATATTTTAGATACTTTTAGCGTGAGGGGAAAAGTTAATCCAGTGCGAGTTGCGGCAGATAAAAGATGCCGGGGCCCATCCGGGCCGGATAGGGCCTGCTGCCATCGGGAGTCATTGAGACCCGCATTGGAATTGTCTCGGCCGGCGAGTAGGTTTCTACGTGGCCGTCGGTGAAGGCGGCGTGTAATTCTACTTGGAGTGTATCCAGGGTGATGCCGTCCACATCGGGGTACGACCAGAAATCCGATGAAACGCTGGTTCCGGGCGTAACTGCCGCGGACTTGAATTTTTCACAGCAGCCGTAAGCATTGGTGCTGCCATAGAGAAGTTTGTTTCGCCAATGGCCGTAACCGAAATAATCGCTAACAAGAAGTTTGCTTTGTTCTTTTTCTGCCGATAACTTCTGCGGGCCGATAAAGACTTCATCCCTGCCTTCGATAAAGCCGACATAGTTCCAGTAAAAGCAATACGTACCTATGACGGGGTCCTGGTCGTGCGGCGTGTCGGGATTGTTCCAGTCGTCGCCTGCTTCCCAGGATTCGGCGAGGTACTTGTATTGCGTTGGAGCGTTGGGACAGAACATGACCCTTTCATCGTCTATGTAGCTGCGGAGATATGCGCTTACCGAACGATACTTTCTGATGTCCGGTGCCGCAGAGCTTGTCAACATCGTCGGCTCCTGCCAGTTCCAGGTTTCCTGTGAAGAGCCGATATTAGCGACGGACGGCGGGTATTTACCGTTGTTGTCGGACGCGTAGGATGTCACGGCAATTACGATTTGTCTCTGATTGCTCATGGTGCGTACGGCCCGGGCCTTGTCTCTTGCGCTCTTCAGCACGGGCATCATAATTCCCGCGGCCGCAGCGATAATCACAAGCGCGACGAGAAGTTCGAACAGACTGAAAGCCGGTGCCGGTCTGTGCAAATGGGCAGGCCGACTGTGATAAAAACACAGAAACTTACGGTCTGTTGTATTCATACGACTTTAATTTTAGTTCTTGCCCGAAATGCCGGGCCCTGTAAATTATTTTCCAAGATTTCCTGCTACGAGTTTGATAAGCCACATTATTCCCATCCCGTTTTGCTGTGATGGCTTAGCGGTTTTTGTCCTCGGCTCGGCAAAATCCTGTCCAACATCATCGATATCTTCAAGATAGGTAAATATAAATTCTCCCTTCGCGTCCCGGCCCTGAGGGTCAGATACTGAAAATTCTATTCTTTCGACAAGGTCTTTTTCCATATCAATAGTATAAAGGATCTGTTTTTCTTCGCTGGTAAGAAGGATATTGGCTTTGTTGGTTTCCGCAAAGTATTCCGTATCAAAGAGGATTTTTTTTTCGGCGGCGTCGCGTCTTATAGTGTCGATTGCATGCAGTCCCATCCATGGTCTTGGAAGGCCCTTGAAAAAGGCTCCGCCTTGATATCTTGCAAGTGTTTCACCGTCGGCACGGGAGATTATCGCCACTGTCGGGCTGTCGAGAATCCTTATTCCGGAGCCGGTTTTTAACATGAGCCACGGATAGTGCTTCTGAGATGCCGAATACACGAAGGGAATCCGTCCGGTGCCTGCTATTTTTTCCCTGTTTATTTTTCCTTCAATCGTGAAATATGTCCAGCGGCGTTTGTGCATTTTGTCGCGATTGTCAACGACCCTGGCCCATGTCGGCCAATCGTATCGAAAATACTCTTCGTTCAATAAGTTATGGTGATGTGTGACCTCAGAATAAACATTTTGCAGGGTGTGTTTTGCCACCACCAGCAAACCACTCTGCGTGCTGCTGATATATTCCATCTGGTTGTCCTTGTCTTCAACCGTCGAGAGGAAATTCTGTAAATCAGCATTGTCGGTCGGCAATCGGCGGACGGTAAGGTCGCTGGCCCAGGAGCGGTGGTTTTCGATGTATATAGTATTGGTTTGTTTATCGAAGTGATAATTTCCCTGGTCATCCTGTAAGAACTGACAATAAGAATAACCCGTCTGTAAATCCTGGCTGACCATCCTCATCATAACGGGGCCCTGGGAATTCGAGGGATAGTAATACCAGTATTCTTCGGTCTGTTCGTTTTCCTGGGATGGCGCAGTCTGGGCTTTTTCAAATTTTTCCTGAACAGTGGTTATTTTCCTGTCTGACCATGACACGGTCTTGTCCACCCATATAGTAGGCAGCATGGTGCCGCCGACAAAAAGCCCTCCTGCCGTAAGCATAACAGCAGCCGCCTTGAAGGCGATAATTGCAGGTTTGCTGCTTGCAGCGACAATCAGGCCTGCCGTCAAACCGGTCCTCACCGCCGCTGCGGTTATTGATATGCCTGCCGCCGCAGCTTCACTTGGAGCAGTTATCTGACCAAACAAAATCAGAGCCGAGAGCAGGAACTCTTTTCGCAGCCCGTTTCTTGAGAGCTGCTTGAGCAATGATAGTCTTGCCCGTCTGAAGGTCACGCGTGCGTTCAGCTCACTGCATTTCATTAGTTCAGCGATTTCAGCGTATTTCATTTCCTCATAGCATCGCATGGTCAGTACGATGCGGTATTTCGGTTTCAACTGCTTCATTGCGTTTAGGACTATCTGCCTTAGTTCCTCGCCGAGGAGGCGGTTAAGTCCGGAGGCGTTTTTAGCAGACCGGTCCTCCGGCGAATCCCAGTCTTCTGACGGCATTGGTATTGTTTTTTGGCGGCTTTTTATTGAATAGTAGTGGCGTATCCTGTTAAGGGCGATGGCCCGCAGCCATGGCCAGAATCGGTCGGCTCTTTTGAGTTTTCCTAATACCTTAAACATTTCCAACAGGCTTTCCTGAACAATATCCTCAGTTACATCGTCTCGAAGCAGGATTCTGTAGACGTACGTTCTCAGCCTCCCCCGCACCAGCTGGGCCAATTTATCGAGACTGTCCCTGTCGCCAAGCTGGGCCTGCCTGACTAAATCGATGTATTCTGTGTTGTCATACACTTTGCAAAACCATCTAATAAGTGCACCGAACTTTTAATTTGTTACACTTTTTTTTGAAAAAAGCTTTAAATTTTCCCAAAAAGCACTGAATTTGTCCGAAAAACGCACCTTTTGCAGGCCAAAAAGCTCAGGTAAACCTGCAAAAAATACGGTTTTTATGTAATTTTTTTCTCTTTTACGGATTCTATCTCAGGCGCAAGATACGCAGCGACAAAGACTTAATGCAAAAGACAGAAATGTTATGAATAAGGAACGAATGCGAAATATGATAACCGACAAAATAAATTATGATATTTTTGTCCTGCCTTTTTCCACTAATAGTATGCGCAAGAAGGGCTTCCTGTTCCACATTTTTTTTGTGTGAAGATGAAAAAAGGCCGGCAAATGGCGTAAAAACAGGTAAACACCAGGAGCCGGCCCGTATGTTTAATCAGGCAGTTTTAAACCTGATTTGAGCTCGTATCTTTGGGGGCAAGGCAGTTATTTTGTAATTCGACTTTTCGCTGGAGTATGCCGCGAACCAGCGCTGCAATACCATTACCAAGAAAGACAGCGGGTACAATGAACAATACGCCAAAGGGAAAGATGGGCCTGTGACCACAGAATAACATGGCGCCAAAGATTATGGCTGTAGCTGCTGCGATTACGAGCATTGCTATACCTTTGGTGATATCATTAATCCATGTTCTGGCCTGCGGCTTGGGGGGCATTATTTCAGAAAGTGGTATGCCTTTTTCGATGGCTGCCATAATCTGTTTGTGCTCGAGACGCTTTTTGTAGTAGTACACCATGCCGACTATTATTATAGGTGTTGAGAGGCCGACAAATACAATTAATACCTGGAGCCCGTGTAAAAGTTCTAACATTTCTTTTCTCCTTAACTTAAAAACGATTTCAATATACCGATTACTATTATGGGAGTTGAGAAGCCGATAAACAAAATCAATACCGTGAGCCCGCCTATAATTGGTTCTAACATTTCTTTTCTCCTTAACTTAAACACGATTTCAATTTTGTTATTACTTTATTTTTATAGAGCCGTTGTGAGTTTCGATATTAAGATTACCTTCTCCTGTACCGATAGTTCCTGTGAGTTCTTTTTTGTTTACTTTTCCTATTAGGGTTATCGGCAGGCCAGTATTTATTGAGCCGTTGTGTGTAGATGCATTGACTTTGGCTGAGAAGTTCGGCGGAGCTGTAAGTTTGACGTCGCCGTTATGAGTGACTATTGACACATTACAGACAGGCGGAGCAGTTTTGGAATAAGAAGCATTGATTTGGCCGTTGTGGCTTCTTAGCTGCATATTGCCTGAGACCTCGGCGCAAAGTACGTTGCCATTGTATGTTCCAAGAGTCATATCACCCGTGACGTTTTGGCAATCAACGTTCCCGTTATGCGTTTGAAGGTTGATGGCGCCTGAAACCTTTTTGGCAGACACTTCTCCGTTGTGGGTTGTGCCTTTGACCTGGCCTGTGATATTAGTTATCTCAATTTGCCCGTTGTGAGTGGTGAGGTCCAGGCTGGTTTTGTCCGGGACTGTAATAACGAAATCGACGCTGACGTATTTACGGGGGACCGGCGCGGGTTTTTCAATTTTGGCGATTAGTTTGTTGCCGGATGGTTCGAGTTTTATTTTGACTTCTTCGGCGAGCTTTTTTGCCTTTTCTTCGTTGTCAGCCCTGGCGGTTATCGTAGCTATGAGGTTGCAGTCAGTGACGTCAGCGCCAGCAATCGTGATAGAGCCGTTGTGTGTCTGTGTCACAAAAGAGCCGCCCTGTGACATGGAGGCTGAGAGATGAACCACCTTTTTATGCTCTACCAGCGGGATACAGCCACCCATCTGGAGGCAGGAGCCGCACAGAAATACAATCATCAGCACAAGATAACAGGTCCAAAAGGGTATTATTGTTTTTGGTCTTAGAAAGAAATAGTTTTTCATTTTTCCACCTCTTTTGCTTTTTTTGTATTATTATTGCCTTTTATGAGTTTGTCGCAGGTTCTGTGTGGGAGGTTTCAAAAAAGTTGTGATGCTTGCATAAAAGCGGTTTAAGGCTAAAATGCGGTGGTTGTGTCCTTTTCTTTGAGTGAGTTTGGGCTATTTTTATGAAGCGTGTTATAAAAATATGGCTTCCGGTGCTGATTGTGGCTGCTGGAGCGGTCTTACTGGCGTTTTTTCTGGATTTACGGGCCCGAAACGCAGACAAGGCGCCGGTTTACGGATACAAAATCATCAATACGTATCCCCATGACCGAAACGCGTTTACGCAGGGTCTGGTTTTTGAAGGAGGAGTTTTATATGAAGGTACGGGCCACCTGGGCCGCTCGGAGCTTAGGCAAGTGGAGCTGGAAACGGGGCAGGTTTTGCAGTTCAGTAAACTGGGGCTTGAATATTTCGGCGAGGGTATAACGATATACCAGGACAAAATCATCCAGCTGACCTGGAAAGCGGGTAAGGGTTTTGTTTACGATAAGGAAAGCTTTAAATTGCTGGCCGAATTCAGCTATCCGACACAGGGATGGGGCGTCACCTGTGACGGTGAGAATTTGATTATGAGCGACGGTACGGCAATGCTGTATTTTCTAAATCCCCACACGTTTGAGATAGTAAAGCGGATTAAAGTTAGGGGCGGTAAAGGAGCTATAGAAAAACTAAATGAGCTGGAATATATCCAGGGACAAGTTTACGCCAATGTCTGGGAGACTAACCATATTGTCAGGGTTGACCCGCAAACGGGAAAAGTGGTGGGCTGGGTGGATTTGACAGGACTTCTAAAGCCTGAAGATGATCCGCTGGGTATTGGAGTCCTCAATGGCATCGCCTATGATGCCGAGAATGACAGGCTTTTTGTGACCGGGAAATTCTGGCCCAGGCTCTTCGAGATTCAACTGGTTTTGTCTGAATAATGAGATTTTGAAAAAATGTGAAACTTTCAGCCAGTGGGAAGCGACTAACAAAAAAAGGAGTGTTTCTTGGCGCAAAAAACAGCAAAGAGACATAAAAGCGTTTGGCTGAGAAACCTGTTGTCGGGTGACCATGAGGCTTTTGCTGAGTTTGTCGAGGAATACAAAGAGCAGGTATTTTTATGCAGCCGGACGTTGGGTCTAAAAGATGATGAGGTCGAAGACGTGGCGAGTGAAACATTTTTAGCCGCTTATAAGGGGATAAGAGGGTACAGGGGTCAGGCTGAGTTAGGCACGTGGCTGTGGAGGATTGCATATTGTCAGGCGGTAAATTATCTTCGGAAAAATCAAAGGAAGCATCAACTTCTAATCGAGCCGGATGAACAACTTGCAGATGACAGGGCCGGACAAATTTCAGCGGGACTTGAAAATAAGGAACAGGCGGAATTTGTCTGGCGGGCGGTTGAGCAACTGCCGCGACTCTGGGCCGTCGCGGTCGTTCTTTTTTACCGGGAAGAAAAAAGTGTTTCAGAGATTGCAAAAATAATGAAAAAACGTAAAAATACGGTTAAGACGTATTTGTTCAGAGGCCGAGAAAGGTTAAAAGAGCTTATTGGCCCGGCTCTGGGAGATTATATCGATGATGGCAAATAGAATGGACAACAATTTTGATAAAGCTCTGGGTAAGGCACTGAAAAGTCATGGTGGGTCTGTTCCGTATAATTTTACCGAGCGGGTATTAGAACAAATCAGAAGGGAACATGAGCAGAAGGTTCTGGCGAGGGTGGTTCTGCAGGAAAGACTTGCGTTGGCCGGCTGTATTGTGCTGGGGGTCATTATGCTTATCGTGTGGGTGACTTCTGCGAATGCTGTGGTGGATTTCACAGAATTAATGAGGACTTCTATTAACAAAGCCAACGATACAATAGTGTTTGTCATTAGCCAGTGGCAAAGTTTCGCGGTCTTTGTGGTGTCGCTGGGATTTGTTCTCTACAGTTTCATACGTTTTCACGTGGTCGATACTTAGCGAATGGGGCGGGGGGCATATTATAACCATTCCAAACAAAAGCCTTGATATACGCGGCCCTGCTGATAAACTTGTGGCTGCTAAAAGGCGATTTTCGAACGGCCTTTGAAATCAAGCGGCAGAAAAGGACAAACACAGTAGTTATCTAAGGAGTCTTAATATGGGTGAGTATTCAGTAAGCCCCGACGGCCATAAATTCCCAATACCGCAGGAAGGTGACTATGCCGGGGAGTTTGAGCGCATAGAGTCACTGGTCAAAGCAGCAAGAGGACAGGGCAAAGAGATAGTAGTAGTGATGGGGGTTGGGTTTGTCGGCGCGGTGATGGCCGCTATAATTGCCGATACCGTCGACAAACAGAGCGGTAAACCAGGCAAGTTTGTTATCGGCTGTCAGCGTCCGAGCGTTCGAAGCTACTGGAAAATTCCGCTGCTTAATCAGGGCAAATCACCGGTCAAGGCTGAAGACCCCCAAGTCGCCCCGATGATAGAGCGCTGCGTGCTGGAGAAGAAGACCCTTGTTGCCACTTATAACAGTGACTGTCTTAAGCTGGCCGATTGTGTTGTCGTGGACGTGCAGTGCGATTATACCAAGACCGAGTTTGGAAACATGCGAACGGGCAGGGCCGAGATGGGTGCGCTGGAAGCGACAATAAAAACCATCGGCGAGAAGGTGCCGGCCGAATGTTTAACGCTGATTGAAACGACGGTAGCGCCGGGCACGACGGAGTTCGTCGCCTGGCCGGTTATGAAAAAAGCCTTCGCAGAGCGGGGTATCGATTCTGAGCCCTTGCTTGCGCACAGTTTCGAACGAGTGATGCCGGGCAAGGAATATGTTTCATCGATACGAGATTTCTGGCGTGTCTGCTCGGGCTGCAACACGCAGGCGAAAGAGCGAGTAGAAAAATTCTTAAGGGAGGTTTTGAACACGGAAGAATATCCTCTTACTGTTATGGACAGGCCGATTGAATCGGAGACTACGAAAATCGTCGAGAACTCGTACCGGGCCACGATACTCGCGTACCTTGACGAATGGAGCGTCTTTGCCGAGCGCAACGGTGTGGACCTTATCAAGGTGATAAAGGCAATCAAGGTCCGGCCGACACACAGTAATATGATATTTCCCGGCCCAGGCATCGGCGGGTATTGCCTACCCAAGGACGGAGGGCTCGGCCAGTGGGCGTACAAGCATATCCTCGGTTTTGAGGACGATATCTTCAAAATCACTACAACGGCAATCGACATCAATGACACGCGGGGCCTTCGTGCCGCGACACTGACCAGAGACGCTCT
>Ga0307378_10003253_pt1 | contig 23963 bp, 22 predicted proteins | sample UN1MG_FD_202238 | JGI IMG/M metagenome (GOLD analysis project Ga0307378, IMG submission 202238) | Soil microbial communities from Risofladan, Vaasa, Finland - UN-1 | ecosystem: Environmental > Terrestrial > Soil > Coastal area > Acid sulfate soil | place: Finland: Risofladan, Vaasa | collected...
TGCTATTACCGGCGGCTGGAGCCGCCGGCAAGCCCCCTGAAGGGGGCTAAACACGAGGCACAACATGTAGTGGCTACTGGAGTGAACCGGATAGCCAGAATGATGAAAGATCTGCTCGGCTTTCTTCATTCCTCATTCTTCATTCCTCATTCGACTTCCAGCCTGCTCTTCCCGATCCCCATCGCTTCGCGTGCCTCGTTGAGGGTTGCGGCGGCCACATGGCGGGCTTTCTTGCAGCCTTCGCGAAGGATGCCCTCGATCGTGTCGGGCTCGGAAAGCAATTCGGTGCGTTTTTTGCGGATCGGCTCGAGATACGAGTTCAGCCGCTCGGCCAGCTCCTTCTTGCAGTCGACGCAGCCGACCTGTGCGGCGCGGCACGCAACGTCGATCTCCTTGGCTCGCTCGGGCGCAAAGACGCGGTAATAGCTGTGCACGTTGCACACTTCGGGCCGGCCCGGGTCCGTGCGGCGAATGCGCTGCGGATCGGTGAACATCGCGAGCACCTTCTTGCGGGTTTCCTCGGGCGGCTCGCCGATGCCGATGGCGTTGCCGTAGCTCTTGCTCATCTTGCGGCCGTCGAGGCCGAGCAGGCGCGGCGCCTGCGTCAGCTTCGGCTGCGGCTCCGGGAAGACCTCGCCGTACATGGAGTTGAACCGCCGCGTGATCTCGCGCGTCAGCTCGAGGTGCGCCACCTGATCCTCGCCCACCGGCACCACCGACGCCTTGTAGATCAGGATGTCCGCCGCCTGCAGGCATGGGTAGCCCAGGAAGGCGTAGGTGGACAGGTCCTTGTCGGTGATGTTCTGCATCTGCTCCTTGTAGGTGGGCACGCGCTCCAGCCAGCCCAGCGGTGTGATGCAGGAAAGGATGATGTGCAGCTCGGTGTGCTCGGGGACGTCCGACTGCACGAAGATGGTGCTGCGCCCGGGGTCGAGGCCGCACGCCAGCCAGTCGGCGACGTTGTCGATGGTATTCTGCGGGATTGCCTGCGGCTTGGCGTACTCGCTCATGAGGGCGTGCCAGTCGGCGACCATGTAGTAGCAGTCGTAGGAGTCCTGCAGGTCGCGCCAGTTTGCGAGTGCGCCGACGAGATGCCCGAGGTGCAGCGGGCCGGTGGGCCGCATCCCCGAGAGAATACGCTGTTTTGCCATCAGGGGAATCCTTTGCCTTACCACATTGTGAGCAGCTCGCCGAGGAGCGTCGCCGGGACGCCGACGAGAAACACCGTTGCCCGCGTGATGATGAGAGCAATCAGGATGAACGGCGCGTATGGGTACAACTGCTCGTATCGCACCTGCAGGCGGTACGGGAGGTAGCTGTGCAGCACGTGCGAGCCGTCGAGCGGCGGGATCGGAATCACGTTGAAGAACAGCAGCACGAGGTTGATGTAGACCGCGAAATTGAGCATGCCCTTGAGCGTGTAGTAGCCAGGCACACGTTTGAGTGCGACGAATATCACCGCGAACGCGATCGCGCTCAGCAGGTTCGCGGTCACCCCGCCCAGCGACACGAGGATGTCGTCGCGCGAGGGATACCGGAAGTTGTACCTGTTCACCGGCACCGGCTTTGCCCAGCCGAAGCCCGCGAATAAGAGCATCAGCGTGCCGATGGGGTCGAGGTGAGCCAGCGGATTCAGCGTGAGCCGCCCCTCGAACAGGGCAGTGTCATCACCGCACTTGTGCGCCACCCAGGCGTGCGCCCACTCGTGAATCGTGAGCGCCCACAGGATCGCCGGCAGCGACAGGATAGTTTGACGAACCCATTCAGGGCTGAAAAAAGCAAAAATGGCCTGGTTTTCCCTTCTCGTTCTTCGTGTTTTTTCAGGTAGTCCGTTCACTGTACAGGGTATCAGAAGGAGGCCGTGGAATCAAGGAGAAAGTGCAGCGGTGCAGGCTGGACATAGTGGACGAAGTGGACCAAGTGGACCAAGTGGACCCTGGGACGCCTGGCCCGTGCAGTTTCGAGCGCCCATTTCCCCGACAACCGCCGTGCGTCCTCTTCCTTCGATGTTCAATGTTCGACGTTCAATGTTCGATGTCCTCTTCTCTTCACCCCACCACCTCTTCCCCCACTCCCCCACGGTCCTTCCCTTTGCCCTCAAAACTCATTGACACCCCTTCGCGCCTGCGCTATAATAAAACAGAGAGTCGAGGTAATCCATGTTGAAACAGTCAGGTCTTATCGCCTTCGCGGCGCTCGCCCTTGCGGCGGGCTGTTCCTCCGCGCAGAAGCGGCCCGACGTGCTCGGCCCCATCGGGCAGCCACAAGACGACCCCGTGGCCTCCGCCATGATGGCCGACGCCAAGGCGCTCTATGACCGGGAGCAGTACGGCAAGGCCATCCGCCTGTTCACGAAGCTGTCCGACCGCTCGGAATTCGCCGATGCCTACGCGTCGGAAGCCGCCTTCTACGTCGGCGAATGCCAGTTGCAGCAGGGGAATCTCGTCGACGCCTACTACAGCTATGAGAAGCTGCTGACGCAATTCCGGAGCAGCCGGCGCTTCGGCGATGCCGTCGACCGCGAGTATTTCATCGGCGACGCCTTCTGCACCGGCAAGGTTTCGACATTCTGGAAGCCACGCGGATTCGGGGCGAAGGTACTCCTGCGGGCACTCAAACACCGCCCGTTCGACCGCAACGCCGTCGAAGCCCAGATGCTCGTGGGCGACTACTACTTCGAGAAGGGCAACTACGACGACGCCCTCCTCCAGTACGACCTGGTACTTAGCGAGTATCCCGATTCACGCTACGCACAGACCGCACGGTATCGCCGGGCACTGTGCCTCTACAACAACGTGAAAGGCAAGCGCTACGACAACGACCAGATCGACGAGGCGATCGAGGGCCTGAAAGCCGTCGAGCAAGACGCCGCCGCACGGCAAAAATTCGACGAGAGCGACCGGCAACTGGCCGACATCCAGGTCAAGCTGCACGACCTCAACGAGATCGCCGCCCGCGAGAACTACGATACCGGGCGGTTCTTCCTCAGGAACAAGAACAAGAAGGCCGCCGCCGCCTATTTCCACGCCGTGATCAGGGATACGCCGGGCTCGTCGTATACCGATCGTGCCCGGCAGGCGCTGGCCGGCTTTGAACAGGAACTGAACAAGTGAAAGCGTTTGCGGGGCCTCGCGTCCATACATCGGTTGCCCTCGCGGTCGGCGTGCTCGCGCTGGCCGCCGGCTGCTACCGAGTGGCCGGAAAACCCTACGAAAACGTCAGCACCGTCGGCGTCAAGGTGTTTGTGAACAAGACGCTGTATCGGGACGTCGATTTCGAGCTTACCGACGCCCTTCGCCGCGAGCTTTCGGCCAGCACGTATTACACGGTCGAGACGCCCCGCAACGCCGACGCCGTGCTCGAAGGCGAGCTGACCGACTACCGCGAGCTCGCCGAAGTCGTCGACGAAAACCAGGTGGTCACCGCCCGCCGCATCGTGGCAGCCGCACGATACTCGCTCACCGACAACCACACGGGCGAGGTGCTGGCGGGCCCGAAGACAGCCAAGTGGAGCGAGCTCTACCGAACGCGGACCGGCCTGCCCCTCGACGAAGTGCGGCAGGAAACCTTCCGCAAGCTCGCACGGAAAATTGTTACTCAGGTATTCATGCCGTGGCCTGAAAACGACGGCCAGGCTTCTTCCAAACAGGAGTGAGTCATGGGGAAATCCCCCAACGGAGACAACGACAACAGAAACTCCGACCAGCCGGGCGGAGGCGGATTCCGCACCCGCGCAATCATCGTGTGGCTGCTGATCGCCGCCGCCGTGGTGGCCTTGCTGCAGTTCCTGCCCAACGTGTCGCAATCGGATGAACCCAAGAGCCTGAACACCTTCTATGAGAAGCTCGAGTCGGGCCTGGTCGTGCGGGTAGACGTTGAAGACAAGGCCGTGATCGCCACCATGAAAGATGGAACGACTTCCGGTTCCAGCCCCGCGCAGGTCAAGTTCAATATACCGGCCGATCACGTGGGCGACCTGCTGGACTATCTGCGCGCTTTCAACCAGAAGCAGCACGAGAAGGGTTTGCGCGGCGTCGAGTTCACGTGGCGGCCGCAGCACTGGTCGATCGTGTTCATGCAGACGTATCTGCCCTGGCTGCTGATGCTGGGGCTGCTGTGGTTCCTGCTCACGCGGGCGATGCGGTCGCCCGTGGGCGGCGGCGTGCTGTCGTTCGGCAAGAGCCGGGCACGCCTCGCCAAGAAGCACACGGGCGTCACGTTCGACGACGTAGCCGGCATCGATGAGGCCAAGGAGGAAGTGAACGAGCTGATCGAGTTTCTGAGGAACCCGACGAAGTTCGAGCGGCTGGGCGGGCACGTTCCGCGCGGCGTGCTGCTGATCGGGGCGCCGGGGACAGGCAAGACGCTGCTCGCCAAGGCCATCGCCGGCGAGGCCGACCGCCCGTTCTTCAGCATCAGCGGATCCGACTTCGTCGAGATGTTCGTGGGCGTGGGGGCGTCGCGCGTGCGGGACCTGTTCCGCCAGGCCAAGGAAAACGCGCCCTGCATCATCTTCCTCGATGAAATCGACGCCGTCGGCAGGCGCCGCGGCACCGGCATCGGCGGCGGCCACGACGAACGCGAGCAGACACTCAATGCCATCCTCGTCGAGATGGACGGCTTCGATTCCGATGACCGCGTGATCCTCATCGCGGCTACCAACCGGCCCGACGTGCTCGACCCCGCATTGCTGCGGCCCGGCCGGTTCGACCGCCAGATCGTGGTCGACCCGCCCGACATCAACGGCCGCGAGGCCATCCTGAAGGTCCACACACGCAACATCAAGGTGGCACCCGACATCGACATGCGGCAGATCGCCCGCGGCACCACGAGCTTCTCCGGCGCCGACCTCGCCAACCTCGTCAACGAGGCCGCCATCATCGCCGTGATGAAAGGAAAGGAACAGGTCGAGATGGAGGACTTCGAGTCCGCCCGCGACAAGGTCCACTGGGGCCGCGAGAAAAAAACCAAGGCCATGTCGGAAGACGAGCGCCGCACCATCGCCATTCACGAAGGCGGCCACGCGATCGTCGGCAAGCTGCTCGAGCCGGTCGTCGACGCCGTTCACAAGGTGGCGATCATCCCCCGCGGCATGGCACTCGGCGCCACCATGTACCTGCCGAAGGAAGACACCTACCTGATCAGGCGCGAGAAGCTTCTGGGCAACATCACGGTCGCCCTCGCCGGCCGCACCGCCGAAGAGCTGGTCAGCAACGACATCACCACCGGCGCGCAGAACGACCTCGAGGTGGCCACCGAGCTCGCCCGCCTGATGGTCTGCAAGTGGGGCATGACCAAGGAGCTCGGCCCCATCAACTACAGCGAGAACGAGGAGACCCTCTTCCTCGGCCGCGAGATCACCAAGGTGCGCAACATCAGCGAGGACACCTCGCGCAAGATCGATGCCGCCATCCGCGAGATCGTCGACCAGTGCAGCGCCCGGGCGCGCGAGCTGCTCGGGAAGCATCAGGACGCCCTCGCCAAGCTGGCCGATGCGCTGCTCGAGTACGAGACGCTCGACGGCCACGACGTGGAGCTGATCCTGCAGGACAAGCCGCTTGAGCACGCGCCGAAAACCGCCGCACGACACCGGGCAAGGCAGGGATCCCCCGCCCCGGCCGATGCCAAGCAGCCCACCACGCAGGACAAGCCCCTGCCGGAGTTCCGCGAAGGCGTGCAGCCGGCGTAGCACAAACGCCCTGGGTGGTGGGGTGCGGAGGACCGAGCGAACATCGCGGGAAGCTCGAGCAGGAAGGCCGGATTCTTCGTCCACTTCGTCCATTTCGTCCACTATGTCCACTGCCCACAGAAGGAACGAGAGGCGATGCCATGAAGAAGACAATCGTTTTCCTCCTGGCTTGCTGTTTCTCACCCATTCCTCCTGCAAGGGCCCTCGCGGCTGACGGCGGCCTGCACACGCTCACGTTGTCGGCCCGGCCCGAGGTTGGCCTGGAGATCTACATCGACGGCGTCACCACCGGGCTTCGCACCCCCCAGACCATCAGCCTGCCCGCCGGCATCCACACCGTGCGATTGGTCGCGCCCCGGTTTGAAACGGAGCCGGTGTGGTCGACCGAGTACGCCGACGGCACGGCGAGCGACTACATCCTCCACCAGTACAATCAGAGCACGGTCAGCGAGAGCATCGAGCCGGGTTGCACGCTGGCGTACAATGCCACGGACGTCACGTTGTTTGGCGATTACTCGCTGAAGGCAACAAACACGCCCGGCATGAAGATGCGGGCGCACCCGAACCTGAGCTGGCACTGGCTTTCGCAGAATCCCTGGATCGCGAACCCCCTCGAAATACGCGAGTCAATGGTCAACGTCTGGACCTATGTGAGCGGCAGCCCCGGCCCGGCGCCCAATTGGTTCAGCCTCATCACCGTGGTCTTCGACGCCGGCTGGGACAGCGGCACGCAAGTGACGACCACGGACATTCTCACTGAGGATATGAAGATACGCGAGTGGTTCTGGCTGGATTCGGGCAAGGGCAACCGTCAGCCGGTTGTCGACGCCCCGCGATATCCGCTCGACAAGTGGGTGAAGCTGAGCCTGTACACGAAGCTCGACGGCGCACAGAGCCACGTCATGGTCTTCCAGGACGACTACCTGGTGGTCGACGCCCCCAATGTCGATTTTCAGCCCGCCAACAAGCGCCCCGACTACATGCACTGGGGCGGCTACGGCTCGGAAGGCAACGGCACGCTCACCATCTGGAACAGCAGAACGAGTGTGGAGCGGGTGACAGGCCCCGGGCCTGCCTTCTCCTTCGCTCGCTGGGAGCAGGACGGCAGGCCGGTCGCCGGGAACGTCAGCAGCGTTCAGATCGACCTCACCGCCGACGCACAGTTGACCGCGCGCGGCGACGTGCCCCTTCTCGACGGCGATATCAACGGCGACTGCCGGGTGAACATCCTCGATCTGATCGTCATCCGCTCCCGCCTCGAGCAGGACCCCCAGACCGGCGACAACTGGCGGGCGGACGCGAACAACGACGGTGCCATCAACATCCTCGACCTCATCTACGTGCGCAACAAGCTGAACACCCGTTGCGTCGAGGAGACCTTCGGAGCCGAGTCGAATCCCACTGGCGACCCCATTGGCGGCGGCGGCGGCTACCGCCGGATCGTTGCTCCCGGCGCCGCCCGCGTGACGACCAAGGCCGAGCTGCTGAACGCTCTCGCCAACGCATCGGCCGGCTCGACCGTCTACGTCGATGACTCCGCCGAGATCGATCTCTCCGGCTGCCAGAACGTGCTGATCCCCAGCGGGGTGACGCTGGCTGGCGGCCGCGGCCGCAACGGCTCGGCAGGCGCGCTCATCTTCAGCACCCAGCTCGAGACGTTCCCCCTGTTCAAGGCGAACGGCCCCACCGTACGGCTGACCGGGCTGCGCCTCCGCGGGCCCGACCCCGAACGCCGCACCGAGCAGATGAGCGAGCTGTATCAGCAAGGGCAGTATTACAGCATCCCCAACTCACGCGGCATCCAGACCACGCATCCCGGCCTGGAAGTCGACAACTGCGAGCTGTCGGGCTGGAGCCACGCGGCGGTGTTTCTCATGCCCGGCGCAACCGGCGCCAACGTTCACCACAACGATATCCATCACAACCAGCGCTGGGGCCTGGGCTACGGGGTCTGCCTCGACACTGCCGACGCGTTGATCGAGGCCAATACCTTCGCATTCTGCCGCCACGCCATCGCCGGCACCGGCCGGCCAGGCACGAGCTACGAAGCCCGCTACAACGTCGTCGCGCCCGAAGACGGAGACGGCCACAGCTTCGACATGCACGGCGGCGCCGACCGGGGAGACGGCACCAACATCGCCGGTGACTGGATCAAGATCCATCACAACACCTTCCAGGCGACCAGCGTCTGGGCCGTCGTGATCCGCGGCGTGCCCACGCAGTTGGCCGATATCCATCACAACTGGTTCCTGCATTCCGACCCGGCCAGGACCGTGCTCCAATCCAACGCCACCGGCAACATGGAGGTACACGACAACAGGTACGGTCCGCTCAAGCTCCCCATGCAAGCGGGGAGATGAGCAGTGCGGAAGCGAAAGGTCCGGGAGGCATCGAGGCGGGTTCAATGGCAAATGAAGTCAAACGCCAACGGGCGAGCTGAGGAGGACTTGAGCCATGAAGTATCTGTATCCTGTGATTGCCGGATCGGCCCTGGGAGTCGGAGGCCTGGTGGCCATGCTGAACGGATTCGGGGGATACATCTACTACCTCTGGTGGCTGCTGTTGCCCGTCATTGTGGTGTTGAGCCTCGCGCGTGTTGGGCAGCGCCCGCTCGGCCGTCTGGGTACGTTCGGCGTGATGGCAGGGTTGGCCGCATCACTGACGGCAGCCGGGGTCGGCGTGCAGATTCTCAAGAAGCATTCCACCTGCCGGGCTGTTGATGCCGTGATCGCCGAGCTTGAGAAACACCGTGCGCTCCACGGCTCATACCCTGCCGATCTCGCCGGCATCGAGAAACCTGCCGATCTCGTGATCAAGACAAGCAGGACAACACCCAACCGCATCATGATAGAGGGCATCAACGACTGTGATGCCATGTTCTACCTGTCATCCGACAACTGCCTCTGCCTCGTCCCCGTGACCCGGACCATGCCGATAAGCATCACGCGGTTCTACGCCTACCAGTGGTGTACGGACGATCCCCATTGGCGGCTGGAGAAGATCATTTGGTGGTTGGGAAGCGTGAAGGCGGAAGACCGGGCGCCCTCCGAGGGAACGGCAGGCCGCTGAATCGAGCGGCTGACGCCGACCTGCGCAGGCCGGCGCAGCGAGCAGTACCTCATTGCGGCGGCGCGGGCAGATCACGACACCGTGCGTTTCCCGGATCTATTGGCAATCTCGGACGCGTCCATGATGCGAAGCACGTAATCCTCGGCTGAAAAGTAGTTACCTGCGGTCTGCCACAGGCGCAGGAGCGTTTCGGCAACGCGTTGTTTTGCCTCGGGCTGGAATTCCGCCCATTGCCAAGCCTGCTCAATCTCTTGCATCTGATAGATCGCGCCGTGGTAGTTGTAGTGAGGCGAATTCCCGGTTGGCCATGAAAGCGTATTGGCCCTCTGCCACTCGGGTGCGGCGTCGCGGGCCGAAGCCGGCAGGGCCTCGGTGACGGCGGTGTTGCGGGTTCTTTCGTACAGCTTGAGGCAGAGCAGGTAGCGTCCCTCCCGCACGCGGCCGGTCTTGATGTCGACGTCCTGATACCAGCAATTGAATCTCGTCCAAGGGAAAACGGCACTGGTGGTGATGAAGGTGGCGACGCACAGGAGGGTCACGCCCAACGCGATGGCCACGCTTCGGAATGTCGCTGATTTCATGGACACTACTCCCGTCCCGATTGGGGATCGCCGGTCGAGTTTCCACTTGCCTTCCCCCGGTTCTGTTTGTATTATAACACGGTCCCTGTCAAATGAATTGGGTACTGCACGTTGAAAACCGGGAATCGCCAGTCACGCCTTCTTACCATTCAGCTTCCTCACGGCCGATCCCTCACCCTCGGTCGCCGCACGCTGATCATGGGCATTCTGAACGTCACCCCCGATTCGTTCTCCGATGGCGGGCAGTTCATTGATGTCGACGCGGCGGTGGAGCACGCGTTGGCGATGGCGCGCGGCGGGGCGGATATCATCGACGTCGGCGGCGAATCCACGCGGCCGGGTGCGGAGTCGGTTAGTGTCGACGAGGAGTTGCGGCGGGTTGTCCCCGTCATCGAGCGGTTGGCGGAGGCGGTGGACGTGCTGATCTCCATCGACACGGCGAAGCCCGCAGTGGCCCGCGCAGCCCTTGCCGCCGGGGCCGCCATCGTGAACGTCATCACGGGCCTGCACGGCGATGAGGCCCTGGCACGCGTGGCGGCCGAATTCGGGGCGGCCCTTGTTGTCATGCACATCAAGGGCACGCCCCGCACCATGCAGCAGAATCCCGTCTACGACGACCTGCTCGGCGAGGTGATTGCCTACCTCCGCGAGAGCATCGCCATTGCCGAGCGCAACGGCGTGCCCGCCGAGCGCGTGATCGTCGATCCCGGCATCGGCTTCGGCAAGACCGTGCGGCACAACCTCGAGCTTATGGCCCGGCTGCGCGAGCTGGAAGTGCTCGGCCGGCCGATTCTCGTCGGCACGTCGCGGAAGTCCACCATCGGCAAGATCACCGGCAAGCCGGCCGACGCGCGGCAGTTCGGCACCGCCGCCACCGTCGCCATCTGCATCGCCAACGGCGCCGGCATCGTCCGCGTGCACGACGTGCCCGAAATGGCCGACGTGGTGAAGATGGCCGACGCGATCTGCAGATACCGGGAATACTGACGCGTGAGGAAATGTGGTGGGTGCTGTTGACACGAAGACAGGAAGACACGAAGGAACACGAAGAAGAAGAAGAAGAAGAGGAAGAGGAAGAGGAAGAAGAGGGGAGAACGTTATCTTTTTTTCTTCAGCCCCAGGCCCCAAGCCGCAAGCCCCGAGCCAACATGCTCTATCTCGTCGCCACTCCGATCGGCAATCTCTCGGACATCTCGCAGCGGGCGATCGACACGCTCCGCTCGGCGGACATCGTTGCCGCCGAAGATACCCGCAAGACGGGCCTGCTGCTGAAGCACCTGGGGATCAGTGCGAAGCTGCAAAGCTACTACGAGCACAACGAGGAGCGCAGCGCGCAGGAGCTCCTGCCGCACCTGCTCGCCGGCGAAAACGTGGCACTCGTCACCAACGGCGGCACCCCGTGCATCAGCGATCCCGGCTATCGCATCGTGCAGAAGTGCATCGAGCACGATATCCCGGTGGTATCGATCCCGGGGCCGGCGGCGTTCGTGAGCGCGCTGATTGTCTCGGGGCTGCCGGTGCACGAATTCCACTTCTACGGCTTCCTGCCCAAGAAGCCCGGCCAGCGGCACGACAGGCTTGCGGCAATGGCCCAGCTCGGCGGCACGCTGATCTTCTACGAGTCGCCGTTCCGCGTCGTCACGCTTCTCAAGGATTGCCTCGATGTGCTGGGCGACCGCCGCGCGTGCGTCGTCCGCGAGATCACCAAGAAATTCGAGGAGACGCTCCGCGGCACAATCTCAGAACTGATCGCGAGGCTGGAAGGCAAGGAATTGAAGGGCGAGTGCGTGGTGATGGTGGAGGGGATCGGGAGGGACTGAGCATCACAACGCCGCGGCCGCGGCCGGCGGTTGGAGGTTCACCTGTTGCATAGCTTTCTTCGATACCTCTACTTTCGTAGGATAGGGGTTCGGGACACGAGCGCCGAACTGCCATCAGTCCGGCGCCCGTGCGGCATTCCATCTTGTTGGCATCGCCTATCACCCTTTCACCGTTCCCTTCACCCCATCCCCACGATAGCAGCCCGCACCACGTCCGGTAGGTCTTCCCAAGCCTCCACTACGAGCGGCAAATCGACCGGCAGTTCCCGGTCCGTTGTGCTCTGGTTGTGCTCGTTGTGCTCGAATTGTGCTCGAATTGTGCCCTGATTGTGCTCTGATTGTGCTCTGATTGTGCTCTGATTGTGCTCTGATTGTGCTCTGATTGTGCTCTGATTGTGCTCTGAAAGTGGCCGCAAGAGGGCGGGGAATTGTCCAGGTTTGTGCAGCCCGTGGCATGAGCCGTTTCGAGATTCCCTTGTGGTTGGCCGCCTTCTGACATGAAATGACCGGCAGCGGGTTTGTCTTGTCCGTTGCCGGTCTCTTGACGGGTGGTGGAGGATAGGGGATTCGAACCTAAGCCCTCTGCCGTGTCGCCAAAGTCGGACATGGGACAGAGCAAGTCGAACTCCTGCCACTTGACGCCGGAATCCCGCCAGCAGCAAGGGAATGTCGAAGGAGAGCATGCTGAACCTACGTCATGCGCTGCCGATTCCCCGCTGTCTTCCGGCAAGCCGCAGAGCACAACCAGAGCACAACGGGAACTCTCAGAGCACAACCAGAGCACAACGGCGGAGCCTCTGCCGGTTGACTTGCAGCTCGTGGTGCAGGCATGGGAGCGGCTGCCGGACGTGGTGAGATCGGCGATCGTGGGGATGGTGAAGGGCACGGTGAAGGGACGGTAGAACACTGTCAGTGCTTTCAGCGCTGCGCGGTGTTTCTACCCGTCCCGGTTTCCCTCCCGGCTGTGTGGCCGGGGCCGTGCAGCGCCTTGAAACGAAGAAGGGGAGCGCTTTCCGGGCGCTCCCCTTTTCTGTCGGGTTCACTGGCACACGTGCTATGGTGCGTACTTCTCGGCAAGGAACTTCAACCGGGCGATAGCTTCAGTGTCGCCCGCGGCAGCAAGGTCGAGTATCGCCTTGACGCCGGCGCGGTGGGCTGCTTCGGAGCTTGATGCGGCTGTCTCGAGCCGTCTGGCAGCGTGCTCCATGATCTGGCCAAGGGCCTCTGTCTCTTCGTGCCAGCTCAGGCCGGTGATGCAGGCAACCGCCATGCGGTAGAGCATATCCGGGTTGTTCTCATGGCTGGATTCGACGAAGGCGATGACGATGTTCATGTTCTCTCGGACCGTGCTGTCTTGAAGCTCTTCACTGCTATCGTTCTTGATGATGACCTTTGACATAGGGGACTCCGTTCTTTTTCGCTTGACTGCCCGGAGTGCTCCTGGTATACTTGGCTTTGCTGTCTCGGGAGCCTTTCGGGCTTTCGACTGCTGCCCTTCGTCGGTGACACGGCGAGGGGCATTTTCATGCCGCCACTGGACCCCGTGGCCGGGTAAGCACTTCACTTCTCGACGGTCTGCTGCCTTGGCTTGTTCCAGTAAGGAGAATGGCACTTCGGGCATACCGTTGGAGATTCTCCCTTGCGGGGGAACCACCGCCAGCCGCAACGCAGACACGCCAACAACGTTCGGTCATCGGTCATATGCACCTCTCTTTCTCTCTTGCCTGCCGCCATACTCGGTTGCCAAAGAACGCCAAGTGCTTGACTCTCTAATCATACATCAACTAATCACGTTTGTCAAGTGAAAATCCGGGGAATTTTCTCACAATCGCACATGTCGTTATCCGGCGTGCGTGTTTCGGATGAAAAAAATCCCTGGCGGACTTCTCTTTCCCGTGTGTTCTGGTCATCTTGGCTGCTCGGCCGTGCCAACACGCTACAGCTTCCACAGTGAGCCTGTAGTTCCATCGCGCTCAAGAGCTCGCGTCTTGTGCGGGGCTGCCAACAGGGGAATGCCGCTGTCGATCGGACGCGCCGCGGCAAAGCCTTTCGTGGTGCACGTGCTGGCACACAGAACGCTCCAGTTCGACGCGGACACCAATATTCGATGCAGAACTGCCTGCGATGCGAGAAGGGCCGGAAATCGCGTCCTACGCGGCTGCTGGATTGTTGCTCCCCCAACGTCAACGGACTCGCCCCTGTGCGGACTGTGTTGGCACACGCGCCACGGGCGGCTGCAGCTCAACGATGGCCGGCTTGCCGGCTCATTGTGGACCTTGGGCTGTCCACACATCAAGATAGAACACTACATGTTGTGTTCTGATAGTCATACTAACACAATCTGTTGTGTTTCGCCTGCCAGGGTGACGGGTGTTAGACTGAGGGGGAAGCGGGGTTCATCGGCGCCGGCGGCAGAATCCCCGATGTTGGCATTCCTGTTGAGCACTTCGGGCTTTGCCCGGCTGCGCTCGATGGTGCCGCAAGCAAGGCGTGGGGTGATGCACCCCCGCCCACGCTTCTGTAAGTGATGATGCACCAACGACTTACGGAATCCGTAGGCTGCCGTTGTGCCGCCGTTGTGCCGCAGGTGGGGGAAGGCGTGGGAAAACGGGCTGGAAATAGGGTGGTAAGGCCCGGAAAAAGTGATCCACGCCCCCCGGTCGGCTCCGCTGTCACTCTTGGCTTAACCTCCCCGACAGGACATGAATATTTTACATGATTTTTCGGGGGGATGTAGCGTTTTCCTACAGCATTTTCCTACAGCATTTTCCGATGGACAACCGCAATGTGTTGTGGTATGCTGAACGTAGTACACTATGGGTGGTGGTTCCTGCACAATGCAGGCAGTTTGGCGGCTGTCGAGGGAATGACAGATGATGCAGATGACGCAGATGGCGCAGGCTCAAGCGGACGTGCTGGTGACGGATCATCTTCGATGGGCGGCTGGCATTGCCGTTCACATGCTTCGCACGGGCCGGCGCGGAATGCTGGATGACGCCGTTGCTGGCGCGCACATGGGATTGGTCTGCGCGGCACGAAGGTTCGATCCGGGAAGGGGCTGCACCTTCAGGACGTTCGCCACTTCGTGGGTTCGGGCGAGAATTTGGCGGGAGCTGCGCAAGGCGCGGCCGTGCGGATATTCCTTCGTGATGGACATGCCTGGCGACGATCCTCTCGTGATGGATCCGCCTGCACAGTCGCCGGGGCCGGCTGATGTCGTCGCGATGGAGGATGACCGGCGGCTGGTGAGGCGGCTGGTTGGCCGTCTTGAGCCGCGGGAGGCTGAGGTGGTGTCGATGCTCTACGGGATCGGCGGCAACGAGCCGATGACGATGACGGGGACGGAAGTCGCCAGTCGGCTTGGGTTGAGCCGCGAGGGTGTCTGGCACGTCTGCCGCCGAGGGCTTGCTCACATCCGGGCGGGCTGGCTTGCAGCACACCAACGACGGCACACCAACGGTGGCTTGACTTCTGCCGGGATGCGTGGTAGGATGGTGGCCGTTGGGGGCGTGGGCGAGCCGGACTATGGCAGGCGTTCAGAAAGGAATCGCATGAGCGAGTCAAGCAAGGAATCGAAGCCGGAATTGAGAACGGATGGGGCGCGCCTGGTGGCAAGCCTGCAGAAGGAAATGCAGGTTCCGGGGGTGGTGCAGCCCAACTCGAAGGAATTCCCCCGGCTGGTGAAGCGGGAAGGCAAGCAGTAGAGGGTGAGTCAACTTCCATCCCTTCCAACGTTGGGCGCGGGGTCGATCCTCACTTCAACGTTGTTCACCTGCCTGAAGAACTTCTTCACCGAGTCAATCGGTATGCAGCCTTTGGGCGCTTTCAACGTTTGCAGCTTGATCTTCTTCCCTCCCGCTTGTATTCCACGCGATATCCAACTGTGCACTGCTGAGGGCTTGCGCTGCATGATCTCCGCCAACTCCCCTGACTTGTAGAAGCTGCCGTTCCGGGGCGCCGGTATCGTCAGCACTGTTCGGGCTTGTGCCTGTGTGTCATCCCGCATTCTCGCATGGGACGGAGGCTTTCGCTCTGGTGCGGGAGGGGTGTTGTTGAGCAAGGCGTCGAGTTCTTCAATCGTGGTGATGGGCTTTCGGGATATCTGAAGTACTCCGTTGGTGTTGCGGTTGCCGATGGAAACAGTATAGCACAAGGCACAAGGCCAGTCAATACCGGAAGCGGGAGAAGGCGCCGTTGGGGAAGGATGCGGCGGAGGGCGTTGACCGGCTTCCACTTTTCACTTGACGGCTGGGTGGCGACATGCTATGCTCAATGGCCCACTGTGCTACTCACCAGGTCATTCCCACGTGAATTGTCTTCTTCTACCGGAGGATAGCCCATGGTTCTGGTCCGAATACGCCCGCCCGAGCCTGCCCAACGTGCCAGCGATCCACATGCACGGAATCAGTCGCCCGCCGAATGGAGATGTTGCCTGAACAGGGCTCAACTGATGGTGCTGTGGGCTGCGGTTGCCGCGCTCGCCGTGATGGTGATGGTGCCGCCGTGGCGGGTGAAAGACGTGGAGATGACGCGCGAGAGCCGGCGGGAAGGCTACAAGACGGTGTACACAGCCTGGCAGACTGTGAAGAATGTGACCGGGCCGGGAGGCTATCGGCCACTGTGGTCCCCGCCGGAAGAATTGAGGGTTGTTACAGCCAAGGACTACCGCGGCTTTGACTTGGGAGTCTGCTCTTGCAGCCCCGTGGGGATCGACGCCTACCGGCTGTCCTTCCAGATCGTCGGCTTGCTGGCAGTGTCGGCGGCCGGTATCTGGACGCTGAGAAGGCGAGGGGAAACGGCAGAAGGCCCGGCAGAAGATACCGGGCCCGCACAGGAGACATCCGCAATGCCAAGACCACGAAAGCCGCTGATAGGAACCGAAGAACATCTGCAGGCGATTCTGAAGGAACGGCACATCCCGCCGGAGAGCAAGCTGGGCAAGCTGGTGCGGGAGAAGTGCTTCCCGAAGGACAAGCCTCGGGACAAGCCGCAGGATGGCAAGGACAAGGAAGAACGGGAAGAACGGGAAGAACATCCTTGACCTTGCCGCTGCGTTGCGGTATGCTGGACGGCGCTTCAGCAGACAACGAATAGCGGGCTAGGTTCTCGAGACCGAAAAGCGGTACTCCGACCGCCTGCCCGCTGACTTCTTCGGAGATCGGTACGGAGGCCGATCATGACCGAACACGCCTGCGACTTCCCGCAATCCCTCAGCCCTTTTCCTCAGCCAGCCGTTGAACTCAAGGACGCCACGAAAGAACGATTGAAGAAGGAACCGTTCTTCCTTCCCAACGCCTATCCCGACTTGGAATTCGAGTATTGGCGTTTTCAACGCGCCGGAACCCGCGAAGATGAACTGCTTGCAGTAGATGAACTGGACTCGTGGCCTTGGCTGAGGTTCTGCATGTTCTGTGTTACCGATGACCGGCGGTCAAGGGAATGTGCTGAGAGGATCAGTGCGTTCTACTACAAGCCAAAGGACACCGGGCGGGTGACCTGGGGAGAGTACCGCGAAATCCTGACGTTGGCGATTCAATGGTGTGCTGAGGAAGCCGGCAAGGAGTGCGAAAACAACGAACTGCCTCTGCCGTGGGGCAAAGGCGGCGACTGTGTACCGCGGACAGCACAAGACCATGAGACAGTAGAACGGTACTATCGAGACATGGGCGATAAAGTGAGGAAAGCGAAGCTGCCGCCGGAAGCGCTCGTGAATGGTGCGGACGGTGCCAACACCGAGCCGATCGAGGAAGATGCGAAGCCGCGCATCACATGGCAAGAGGCCGCCAAGAGCCTGTTGTTTGAACTTGAGAGGCACGCCGAACCGCGAAGCATGGACGCATGGGGGGAAGTCGTCGGATGCGCGAAAAGCACGGTTTCAAAAGCGATGGAGAAGATGCCTGCTCTTCGAAGTCTTCTGCTGAACCAAGAACGCCAGCCGCACGCCCAGAGCATAAACGACGTGGTAGCAGATTCCGCTCAGGCCGCCGGCACGGATCCCGCAGATGCAGCCGCTGAACGCATAGATGACGCCGAACAGATAAAGGTCGATGAAGCGCTCAAGCGCCTGATGAACAAGGCAGCACCGCAAGAACAAGAGAAGCTGAACGCCTTGCCGCGATCGAAGCTCAACGAGCTCGGCCGGCAGCTTCTCGATCAAGAGGCCGATGAGCGAACCCGCCGTGATGGCACAACCCGCCTGCTGAACCGCAGACCGTAGGTGTTCGCGGCTTGTTCGCGAACAACTTGACCTTGCAGCGCAACGACTTAGGTTCGTTTATGCGAACAAACAGCCTTCTTTCGTAAGGGCCAGATGCCCGGAGAAAGAAGGCTGTTTTCATGACCGACATTCCCCTCCTGAACACGCCCGGCAGAATCGCCGAACTGCTGCATGTGCCAATACACCGCATTGTTCACATCCTGAACACGCGGCACGATATCACACCTACGGCCCTGGCCGGCCGCGTTCGCCTGTACGATTCAACGGCACTGGCACGAATCAGGTACGAACTGAATGTGCAGGACGCGCGACGAGATAGCGTTCCGCAGGCACGCCAAGAGCGGGAGAGGAGTGCATGACGCGCACCGAGCTTGAGCAATTCTTTCGGGGCCTATCCGGATCCGATGGCCAGTTGACCGCCTTCTGCCCCTGCTGCGAATCCGACCGCACCGATGGAGAAGGGCACTTGTCCATCAGCACGGGCCAAGGCGGGCGGCTGCTGCTGTACTGCCACCGCGGATGCGCTTACGACAACATCGTTCAGGCGGCCGGGCTGCCGAAAAACGACGGCTTCGCTGCTGGACGCGGCCCTGGGAAAGCACCGGCCAAACAACAGCAACAGCCGGGCCGTGGGGAGCGGAAGACGCGCAAGTCGCCCGTGTGCTCGTATCCGTACACCGACGCGGCGGGGAAGCTGTTGTACGAGGTTTGCCGGTTCGATGTCCTGGACAGCGACACGGGCCAGAAGGTCGGCAAGGCCTTCTTCCAACGGCGGCCCGACCCGCAGACTGATGGCGGCTGGAGCTGGAAGCTGGGCGACACACCGCGCGTGCTGTATCGGCTGCGGGAGCTGATCGAGGCCGACCACGCCGCGTGGGTGTTCGTGCCGGAGGGCGAGAAGGACGTTGACGCCCTCCGTGCCGTTGGGCTGGTAGCCGCCTGCAATCCGGGCGGGGCGGGGAAGTGGAAGACGTTGGCCGATGATTCGGCTCTGGCCGGGCGGCGGGTGTGCATCGTCGCCGACAACGATGGGGCAGGCCGCAGGCACGCGGCAGATGTCGCCCGGCGGCTCTACAGCAAGGTGGCGGAAGTGAAGGCGATCGAACTGCCGGGCGATGCTGTCAAGGACGCCTCGGACTGGCTGGAGGCTCACGACGGTCAGGACGGCCCGGACCTGGCTGCGGAGCTGATCCGACTCGCCGAGGCAGCCCCGGCGGGCGTACCGGACGATCCGGCCGACGACGGGGCACCGGCGCGGAAACTGCTCTACTCGTACGACGAGCTGGTGGCTGCGTTTCCCCGCCAGAGTGAACTCATCATCGGCGGGCTGCTGAGGAGAGGGGAAACCGCAACGGTGTGCGGCGGCTCCAAGACGTGGAAAAGCTGGCTGACTCTTCAACTGGCTATGACGGCATTAGAGGGCGGGAATTTCCTCGGGTTCAGGGTTGTTCCGTGCCGCGTTCTGCTGGTTGACTTCGAGTTGCAGGGCGGGACGCTGCACCATCGAATCGACGTGGTAGCCGACGCGCTCGGCGTGCCTGCAGATGCCAGGCGGCGGAATTTGACCGTGCTGTCGGCCCGCGGCAATCCATCGGTGACCATTGAGACGCTGCCGGGTTTACTGGACGGGCTGCAGTTCGATATGTGCATCATCGATCCGCTGTATCGCGTCTACCCTCCGCAGTTCGATGAGAACAGCAACTCGCAGGTCGCCTCCCTGTTCGCACGTCTGCAGGAGTTGGCAGAGGGGCACCAGGCGGCGGTTGTGACGGTCCATCATCTGGCGAAGGGCGGTCAGGATTTGAAGGCGGTGCGGGACCTGGGCGCCGGCGCGGGTGCGATGGCTCGGTCGGCGGACGCGCACGTTGGAATCAGGGAGCACGCAGAGGACGGCTGCGCTGTTCTCGCCGGCGTGCTGCGATCGCTCCCGTCGTTCGATGCGTTCGGGATTCGCCGGGATCATCCGTTGTGGGCGCGTGATGACGGGTTGGATCCGGAACGGCTGCGGCGCCCGGGCTCGGACGCGGGACAGGCGAAAAAAACACTGTCGCCGCTGAGTTTCGCGGTGAAATACGTGGGCACCAAGCGCCGCACGCGGGCGGAAATCCTGCTCGACGCGACCAATGACATGCCGGACAGAACAGCCCAACGCCTGCTCATGGCCGCTATCGACGGCCGGCACCTGAAGAAAATCCGTGACGACAAGGATCGGCGGAACTTCTGGTTTGAGATCTCCGATGCGGGTGAGAAAACCTAGATACCAGTTGCGCCCCGCAACTCATTGTTTTCGCCAGTCGGGGAAGCCGTGCAAAACCAAGGAAAGTGGCGGAAACTATATATAACACACCCCCCTTATAAAGAAATATGCAACTGATTGTTTTCAAGCCCTGGAAAAGGCCATAAAGAGCCTTTCCAGGGGCAAGTGATTTCGCTGCAACTCATTGTTTGATGGGCACGCTCGGATGACCTATCGAAGCTACCTGCGGCAACCACCGATCACCGACGATCTCGAGCTTGCCCACGACCTCTGGCATGCGACGGCCTGCTGTCCCGCACCTGCCCACCAACGGCGCAACTGCCAGGACAGGCGGCGGGCACGGCGGGAATTCGCCAAGTGCTCAAGCTGCCGGTGGATGAAAGGGAAGACGTGAAACACAAGCACGCAAGAACGGGAAGTCTGGGGGCTTCGGTTGCGTATTCAGCCCTTGTGCGGCTGACCAAACAGCTTGACCAACGGACGGCTTACATGTGCGATCTTGCCGATGCCAACACGCAGCGGCCGTTGGGCAACGTGGTGATGGGCTGGGACAAGGGCGGCCGGGGAGCCGTCATCATCGCCCTGAACGACGGCAAGTTCCGGAACGTGACGACCTGCACTGCGGATACGATCGCCGACGCGCTCACTGCCGCCGTGGGCCAGCTTGACGAGGTGCTGACGCCGGGGTGTCCTCACTGCGAACGTCTGCGGGGCGCCGTGGGCGATGCGATAGAGGAAATGTGCAGGCAGCGGCCCGACCTCTTGGCATAGGTGTTGGCACGAACGCAACGTTTTCTATCTGGCTGCCGGCCCGGGCCGGAGGCAATGCACTCCCTCCCCACGGTGCCGGGCGGCGGCCAACGAAAGACAGCAACGGGAGTGCGCCGAGACGACGATGGGCGAGCTTGATATGCACGTGCGTCATCTGGGAAAGCATGCCGTGCTCGACAACGCGAACGGCAGCGCGATTTCGACGTTCCCGGCGCCTGTAGCTGCTCCGATCGAGGAGCAGGCGGGGATTCGGTCGCAGTGGTTCCCGGTGGACCGCTTCCTGATGGGGGCGCTGTGGTTCCACGGAGCCGGTGCGGACGGCGGCACCTTCACCTACGACGTGCTGCTGCACTATCCGGTGCACAAGACCGGGCGAGGCTACGTGCCGCGGCTCATTGCCAGCGGAACGGCGACGCTCTCCACCTACACGGCGGCTGTGCCCGGCGTGGCCACTGCCAGCGACCGACTCGCCGACACGCTGACCGACGACAGCGGCAAGAGCCTGGCTGTGGTGTCTTCGCCCGCGAACAACACGCCGGCCGAGCTGAGCTTCGACACGATGGCGGCCGGGTTCGTGGAAGTACGAACGCGGCTGGGGACAGCAACGAAGGCTTCGGCGATCCTGATGCTGGGGAACGCGTCCGGTTTTTTTACCCTGAGGCGCTTGTTGGCGGGTAGCATGCTCCCCGCCGGCAAGGGTCTTGCGGACGTTCTCGGCGGGTTCAGCGGCGACGGCGGTTCAGACATTACCAGCTCGGCTTTTGCGGCGATGCAGGCGATGGCGCAGTGGAACGACTGGCGACTGGCATACAAGGTCATTCCCTGCGGCGGGACGGGCAACGTCAATGCGTTCACGGTGGTGGCGCCGGTTGAATACGAGCTTCTTGCCGTTTGCCGTGCGCCCGTTGGGTTGGCCTTCGGCAACGTATCGCTCGGTTACACGGGTGCCGTGACAGAACTGATCGGCGATACGGCGGACAGTGCCTTCCTTGCCGGCGAGATATGGAAGTCCGATGCTACAGCGACCTTGAAGCGCGGACTCAGTAGCGCTCTTGTGCTCGGTCCTTACGTTGTTGGTGCGGACACGGCAATCGTCTTTGCCGATGGCGGGGGAAACGGGCTGATCATCGATCTGATGTGCCGATGGCGTCCACTGCGGAGCGCGGCGGGCACAACGGGAAGCGTTGTCGCGGCGTAGGCATGAAAAAGCGCGCTCGGGTCCGGCCCGCGCGGGGCTGAATCCGGGCGCGCTCAATCAGGTTCCTTCACAGCCCGTTTCTGGCTCAACACGAAGGCATAGTCGACGGGGCCGACCGGCGTCTTGGAGAGCCTGACTTGGTGGCCTTGCCCGAGGATGGAGATCACCGGATCGGTATCGTAGACAGTGGCATACCCGATGACGGTCACCACGGCGCCATAGCTGCACGAGATGGCTGATTCGAGAGGCAAGGGAACCAAGGAACACGAATCCGTAATGTCGATGGTTTCGGCGAATGCCGCAGACGCAATGACGAGGCACAAGACGGCAATCAGGCAGATGGACGCGAGAGGCTTCATTGTTTTCTCCTTGTGGAAAGAAGCCGCGGCGTCCCGGTTTCCCAGGGGCCATTATCGCACGGCAGGAGTTGGCTGTCAAGCACAAACTGACGACAGGATCTGACGACAGGAGTACGACGTGATGAGCGAACAGGACGTTGAACAGACAGATGAACAGACGGTTGACCAGGCGGACGCGGGCGGCAGTGAATCCCTTCCTGCCGATCCTGGCGGCGATCCGCACGGCGAGAAGGCCGACGAGAACGGCCAGGACGGGCTTGTGCTCGACACGCTTGCCAGGCTGCCCGAAAAGACGATGCTCGACGAAGCGGCACTTGCCAAAGCGCTGCACGTTGCACCCCGCACCGTGCGGCGGATGGTTGCACGCTGGCAGATCCCACCGGCAGTGACGCTGGGCGGCCGCAGCGTGTGGTTCGCCGGGCGCGTGTTGGCACACATCGAGGCGGCGGCCGAACGTGCGGCAAAGGGAGCCGAACGCGACGCGCGAAGATTCCGGGAAAATTTCACTTGACTTTGTGTCGAGCATGATGTATAATTCCCCGTGAGGTGATGATGAGCACGAAACGAAAACCGAAAGCGAAGATGGGGCGGCCTCCGTTGCCGCCGGGCACACAGAAGGCTATCAGGCTGGGCGTGCGGGCAACGAAGGCCGAACGCAAAATGCTCGAGGCCGAAGCGAAGAAACAGGGCTGCACCATCAGCGACTTGCTGATGCGGCCGTGGCGCGAGGGCCGGAAAGGACGGTAACAATGGCGTTCATCTTTCAGACACACGATCGGAATGGCAAGGCTCACGAGAAGTGGAAGTACCGCATTGTCGATTGGAACGGCAGGCGGAAAACCGCAACCGGCAGCACGTCGGAACCGGAGACGCGAAAAATGGCGCTGCAGGCCGAAGCCCGCGTTGCCAGGATCCATGCCGGGCTTGAGGCGCCGCCCACATCTGCCAACAGACACCGGCACCGGCCGTTCGATGAAGTGAAGGATGAATACCTTGCGTGGGGCAAGGCCCAGGGCGGCCGGGGCGGGAGGACGTGGAGCGCTCAGCACGCCGACAAGCGCGAGCGTTCGCTGAAATGGTGGAAACAGCGGCTCGGGCTGGACGTGCTGATTGACCTTGAGGGCATTCTCCCACGGGCTGAGGAAGCACTGCGCGAGCTGCAGGCGTCAAACCACGCCGGCAAGACGCTGCAGAACACCGCCGAAGCGCTCAAGAGCTTCTGTCGATGGTGTGTGGCACGTGGCTTTCTGGCAGTCGATCCGCTCAAAGGGCTTGCACCATTCAGCACTGAACCGAAGACGATCCGCCGAGCGCTGACGCTGACCGAGATCAGGGCATTGCTTGAAGCGGCACCGGAGCATCGTCGGCTTGTCTACGAGGTCGCATTCTGCAGCGGCTTGCGGAAGAATGAACTGCGGTCGCTGTCGGTGGACGATCTGGACGTCGATGGCGGAGGCCTTCGCCTTCACGCCGAATGGACCAAGAACCGCAAGACGGGTTTCCAGCCGTTGCCCGTGGCACTGATCCAACGGCTGCAGGCGTTCGCGGCAACGGGCACCGCGGCAAAGCTCTACAGCACATTTCTCAAGCGACGCGATGCGACGCTCGAAGTGCCAGTAAGCCCGATGCTCTACGTGCCAAGCCATGCGGCCAGGGACTTTGACGAGGACTGCAAGGCGGCCAAGATCAAGAAGAACGCGCCGGGCGGTAAGGTGGACTTCCACAGTTGCCGGGTCGCCTACGTATCGATCGTGTTGGAAAGCGGAGCGGGAGTGAAGGAAGCCCAAAGCCTTGCCAGGCACGGCACCCCTACGTTGACGCTCAACACCTACGGACGCGCCCGCGAGTCGCGTCTTGCCGAGCTTGCTGAGGCCGTTGGGAATGCCGTCTTGACGGCTGAACCGGACGCCGAGAGCACAGCCACAGCACAAAAGGTTGCAGTCGGCGCCGAAAGTTATGATCCTGCAAGGAGTTACGTGGTGGAGGATAGGGGATTCGAACC
>Ga0307378_10003254_pt1 | contig 23960 bp, 24 predicted proteins | sample UN1MG_FD_202238 | JGI IMG/M metagenome (GOLD analysis project Ga0307378, IMG submission 202238) | Soil microbial communities from Risofladan, Vaasa, Finland - UN-1 | ecosystem: Environmental > Terrestrial > Soil > Coastal area > Acid sulfate soil | place: Finland: Risofladan, Vaasa | collected...
GCTTGATCATCCCTCCATGAGTGACGGTTTTTACGGTGGATGAACCAATACATTTAACCTTTACTCTGGCGGACATCCTTTCCCTTTCTTCATAATGGTATCCCTGGGTAAATTCCACCATCCTCTTCATCGTTATACTGATGGCTATAAGATCCACAATAATTCCCGAATCTCCCGTTGTGAGATCTTCCATGTCAATGGATGTCATGAACATAGACGTACCAGGATCTATACCTGCCAGTGTCACCACATTAGGGGTGCTCTGCAGCTCAAGTGTGCGTGGTTTTCCCATTTTGAGCTCTCTGATAACTTCGGGAGAAATTCCTGTCAACGCATAACACTTCATTTTAATCACCCATACATCGGAAGCTGTTCTTTTTTGGGAATTGTCTCTGCAGACTGCACCTGTTCGGAAAGTTTTTGCATTGTTGCTTCGATCTCCTCGGCCTGTTCAAGAAGAGGCTGAGTGTCAAGGGAAATGTCATACATCTTGTTCAGCACTTCAATGGAAGCAGCAGACGCACGGGGATCGGGCGCGTTGATAGTTTCCCCAAGCAATCCATAGGCATTGATGTTTCTGATCTTGCATTCGGTCAGAATACTGCTTGCTATGCCCGATATACTCCCTATTGGCAGGATGATGGTGCTGTCCTTGATGCGGGGTAATGCCTCATTAGAGGTGGCGACTCCAAATACTCTTTTTTCAGGTTCATTCGTAATAATTCCGGCGATAGTCACTACTTCCCGTATCTTGAAAGGCATAAGCCAGTCCATGATTCCATTGGCAACCTCGTAACAGATCATGGGATGTATGGGGATATCGGCCACAATCACGGCGAGGGCATCCTTTTCATACATACGGATAGGGACATTGATTACTCCTTTGTTCATCATGGCCAGAGGCGGGAAGTATTTACTGTTCATACTCCCGATCTCGTTAAATTCCAGCTGTTCGACCATATATTGGAGAGCAATACTCCCAACAAGGCCACTTCCTGGAAATCCCATGAGAACCGATGACCCCTCCTGTGTGAGGGGCTTGGAGTAGATTTTGATATCTACAGGATCAGGCGACATTAGATTAACATATTTCATTCACCTAAAAAAGTATTATGCAAGAGTATCCGGTAAAAAGGGGATATACAAAAAATCTCGAAGTAAACATTGTCGAAAAGCTCAAAGAACATTTCGGGACCGAAATTCAGAATGAGGGGGGACATTACCGCATATCCTATGGAGCGTTAAAGCTGCTGGATGTCTCCATTGGTGATGGAGAAAAATCCGTGGTAGTTGATACCGAATCCGATACGCAGGCGAATGATGAGGTAATCCTCGATACAAACAGGCGTTTCAGGCGTTATCTTGATGATATAACCGGGTATTCCACCAAGCAGCGGGTGAAAAAGGCAAAGACAATCGAGAAAAAATAGGGATTAGCCTTATTCAATCACAATAGCTGGTTTGAATGGAAGCGCGGAGAGAGCCTTTGCATGCCTGCTTTCGCCTGTGTCTTTGATAAGGATTGGAACCCCGAATTCTTTTTCCAGGAATTGTGTTGCGTCCTTGAAAACCCGTCGTTCATCAAGGTCGAGTGCGAGGAAGAGTTCGACCAGTTGGGGCGGTAGCCTGTGGATGAGCGTTGTTGTCTGTTTTACGGTATCTGCCGCCTGTTTTCCTCTCTTTCGCATGGTATTGTCTTTCATGATCTCGCGGAGAACGGTGGTCCGTTCTTCTGATCGCGCTACCCTGGAAAATATTTCTTTTTTCCAGTCGGGTGCAGTGAAGATGGTGATTGAAGAGGGAGTCATCTGAATAATTTTAAGAATTGATTCTATATCATCAACCGTTCTGGCCAGAAATTCCTCTGCCAGCTCCAGCCTGTTGTCGATCAGGGCAGGATCCGGTTCCGGCCAGGGCGCAAAGGATACCAGTCCTTCGCCGCCCATATCTTTCCAGAGTTTTTCGCAGGTGAATGGAATGATCGGTGCAAGCAGACGAACCCATGAGGAACACAGTTCCTTCAGCGCCCTGTTCCCCGGCACTCCCTCCGGCAGACGGCGGCGATACCATTTCAGGTCTGATTCGATGGCAAAGAACGACTCCTGCAGTGCCTGCCGGGTCTGGAAGTTCTCCAACGCAACAGTGGCACGTGAAATATGTCCCTGCATCCTGGAAAGGAGCCAGAGGTCCAGATCGGAATTCTCCCCCGAATAGCCAGGGGCATCGCTGACTGTATTTTGGAATCTCTCTATCTGTTTTCTTATGGAGGTGACAAGCTCATTTCTCCAGTCAAAGTCCTGCCAGGGCTCCGCACTGCCCACCAGAAACATCCTCACCGTGTCTGAACCGAATTCATCGATTGCATCTTCCAGAAGGTACACGTTCCCTTTGCTTGAGGACATCTTTGCGCCGTTTAAAAGACCCATGCCGAAGACTACCATTCCCAGGGGGAGACAGGGCTTGGGAAAGATTGCGGTATGATGGAAGAGCTGGAATGTGAGATGGTTGGAAATGAGGTCCTTGGCAGAGAAACGGAAATTATAGGGGTACCAGTAGAGGAATTCTTTTCTCATTTCGTCCAATTTTTCCTTTTCAGGGAGATTATCAGATTCCATTCCAAGGAAGATATAGTCGAAGACATCAGGAGTAAGCAATTCTTCCGGAAAGTCCTTCACCTGGTGAGCGATTGTATAGTATGCCATATATACGGTCGAATCGCTCAATGGCTCTATCAGCCATGCAGGGTCCCATGGCAGCCGCGTACCAAGCCCAACCCTGCGGGTGCAGGCCCAGTCATTTAGCCAGCCAATTGTACGTTCGAATTCTGCCCGGACTTCAGGCGGAACCAGATTCATATCTTTCAAAAGTGCCGCAACTTGGGCTTTCCAGGCCGGGTCGCTGTACTGCAGGAACCACTGGTCATGAAGTATCTTCACAAAGACCTGCGCGCCGCACCTGCACACGACCTGCCGGGTGTCAAACTCATACATATACACAGACTGATACTTTTCCACCATCAGATCCGCAACGCTTTCGCGTGCTTCGCGAACGCTTTCCCCACCATAGCGATCAAAAAGTTTTCCGTGGGAAAATTCTGCGCTATATACTTCCTGGGTAAGGGCCTCCATCCTGGGATCGTGCTGGTCTGTGATTCCTGCCTTTTCAACAGCCTCGAGTGCAGGGATTTCGCCGTACCCCTTCACGGTAATCAGGGGAAGCGGTTTTATCCCGGTATACAATCCCCTGGACTGGAGATCGCGGAGTGCAATATAATCGAACGGAGCATGGGCGGGAACGCTCATGACTATCCCGCTGGCCATATCAGGGTCGACAAATGCAGCAGGAAGGATTGGGATTTTTCCACATATGGGGTGAGACACTGTCTGGTCAATAAGCGATGATCCTGGAATTTCCTCAACAATCTCCACGGTATGATCCTGTAGAGCCAGTTTTTCCGCAGCCTCTCTGCTTACGATCCATGATTTCCCATCCAGAAGTACCCTGACATACATCACATCCGGGTTGACCCACAGGTTTGTCACACCGTAAATGGTTTCTGGCCTGAGAGTGGCAGTAGGAATAAATGAGTCATTCCAGGAAAACATGACGAGGGTGAATTTGATGATCTCAGCTTTATCTCCTTCCAGAAGGTCATGGTCTCCCACCGGGTTATCGCACTGGGGGCAGTAACGTACAGGGTGGGCGCCCTTGACAACGTGACCTGCTTCGTTCAAGTGCTTCCACTGCCACTCGATGAATTTGCTATACTGCGGATCAACCGTAGTGAAGCGGCGCCTCCAGTCAATGGAAAGCCCGCACGCACTCATTACCCTCTGATACTCCCTTGAAAAATGGCGAACGATGGCCAGGGGGTCCACAAATTTCTCCAGTACATCTTCAGGAACTTTGTAGAGATCACGATACAGCTGTATGGCCTTGGGATCCCCCTTGGCTATCCGCTTGGAAATTCCAATTACCGGGGCACCGGTGACATGGAATGCCATGGGATACAGGACCTCACGTCCCCGCATCCGCCAGAAACGTGCGATTACATCCGGTACAATATATGTTCTACCATGGCCCACATGCATTGCCCCGCTCGGATAAGGGTAGGCCACGGTAAGATAGAATTTTTCACGGGAAGATGGATTTGCTTCAAAAGCATGTTCCCATTCAGTGAGTGCAGTCTCTTCCGACTGCCTGGTTTCTCGACTGCTCACGAAAATATCACCCTTTTTTCGAACCTGGAAATAAAATTTATACTGGTCTTAATTTGATTATATCGCCATCATTATAGCGTTTTATCATTTCCTGGGCAATGGTGGAGTTCTTCGCCAGGTGTATTTCGCCGACTTCGTTGACCGTTGCAGTGAAAAGGTACTCCTTGGCGGCAAAAACATCCACGATCTTTCCACTCTGTTCCAGGCATATTATGGCCAACTGTTTCTTGTCCATTCGAATTCTCACACCTCCACCCAGTTGGAGTTCTTCTTCTGCGTGCGGCTGGGGAGGCTGTTTTTCAAGCTCGGTCCTAGGCCTGATATCGATTCCGATTCCCACTTTATTCACGATACCAGCGATATTTTTCCCACCTTTTCCAATGGCCGCTGGAACGTCCTTGTCATCGATGTACACCAGAGCCTTGTTGTCGGAAAGCATCTGTACATCGACAAAGCCGTCTGTATATCTCCCGATCTCCCTCTGGATCTCCTTCTCTATAATCTTCCATGAAGACGGTTCTTCCTCTTCTATCTGGGCTGAGGGAGGTTTTAAAGGAGTAAAAACGATTCCAGGCTGCATTACGGGCATTACGATTGTCTCGGAATCATATTTGAAAATTTCGAAAACCAGATCCCCTGTTTCATGGTCGGATACGGTAGTAACCGGCCGGAGATTGATCTCGCTTGACATGCCCTCAGGAACCTTGATGGTAAACCCTACATCATAGACATTGGTAATTTCACCCCTGTCTACGAATATAATGGTATTCGTTATCTGGTGGAGGACACCGAAATCAACCCTGTCAGAAAGACGTTGAAGGGCATCGTGGGCACCCATGGCATGGACTACCCCAACCATTCCGATTCCGGCGAGTCTCATATCCGCAAATACTCTGAAATCCATATTTTTGCGAAGTTCATCAAAGACTACAAAATCAGGCCGAACCAGAAGGAGCACATCTGCCGTTTTCTCCATGCTCCCTTCGAGGGCCGTATACTGGGTAATATGGTCGGGTACCTGAAGCTCCCTTGGAGCCTCCATGGTTTTTACCACAAACCCCTGGTCTGACAGGTACATTGCGATGCTCTGTGCAAGCGTGGTCTTTCCTGCTCCAGGGGGACCTGCAATAAGGAGGCCTCGCTTATCCCCCATTATCCTGTTCTTGATCACGTTTGCCTTGTTGAAATCCTCGAGAGTTACATCTACTATCGGCCTGACTGCGGTTATCTCCATCCCGTCAGAAAATGGCCGTCTGGCGATGGCAATTCGCATGGATCCAATCTGAATCACAGTCACACCGCGCATTTCGAGTTCGATGAAACCGTCCGGATCCCTTTTGGCTCTCTCCATGATCTCTTGTGCCATGTTCCGGAGTTCATGATCCGTTGTCGGCTGATCTCTGATTTTGACCAGATGCATCTCCTTAATCGTACCTTTTTTGGCGACAGGAGGAACGCGTTCCTTGAGAAATACCGCAATTGTATGTTCATCGAAAAACTGGTCTATCGCCAGCGGAGTGAAATCTTCCTTCTGTGGTTTGAGATAAATTACATCTAGTCCTTTTGCCCTGCCAACTTCGGCCTGGACGACATCACTGGTGATAAATTTCGCATCATGCTCTATTGCAACGTTGCGAATCAGTGCATCAATCTCCCCGCCGCTTGCGAGTTTGACCTGTTCCAGAGAAGGCCGGCTGCCTACAAATTTGAGTTCTATAACCCCTTCTTCGGCCATCTTGCAGAGTGACTGGAGCTCTGTAAGACCACTAAAACCTATTTCCCGTCCCTGGTTTGCCTGTGCCTCGAGTTCTGCGATTACGGCTTCCGGTATAATTATTGATGCCCCATTATATTCTCCGGTTTGTATCATTGATGTGATGCGTCCGTCTATAACGACGCTTGTATCAGGTACTAATATCAAAAAATACCACCGAGTATATACTTGTCATTGATCTTTATTAGCATATACCTTGGATGGATCAAAGACCCGGTCTGATATCACTTCTCCGTCAATTGTCCGGTAAAAACAGGTTCTATATCCCGTGTGACAGGCGGCCCCCTGCTGCTCAACCTCGTAAAGGACGCAGTCTTCGTCACAGTCTACGAGAATGCGGATAACTCGTTGAAAATGGCCGCTTTCCTCTCCTTTTTTCCAGAGTTTTTGCCGGCTGCGGCTGTAATAATGGGCATACCCTGTGGATCTGGTAAGGTGTATGGCTTCCTCATTGGCATAGGCCACCATCAGGACTTCACGGGTTTTTTCATCCTGCACAACCACCGGAATCAGGTCATGTGCATAGTGTAGCTTGAGCATATCATCCTCCAGTTAGAATCCTCATTAAAATAAAGATTATATCTCCGAATACCAGTGCGAGTCCCGTCCCGATTGCTATGGGGACGATAAAAGGGACGCCATATGATATCCATACTTTTCCAGATTTTCGATAAAGATAGAGTTCTCTCTCAAATTTCTCTGGAAACCGACGAAGGTCTTTGGTGTACACCCTTCCCTCCCCGCTGATAATTCCTCCGAGTGCTTCGCGGATAGTAAAGAACCTTCTTGTTATCATGCCGTTCTCTTCGTGGATGTCTTCCATCACAAACCCGAAAGATTTCTCGATGGATGTACCGTCAACGGGGAAGCCCAGGAACCGGTAAGGGAATGGGGCTTGATTTCCCCCGGCTAGATTCAGAATATAAATTCCCAGGGGAGTGAAAAGATTCATGACGACAGCATTGACCAGTACTGTGAAGGGAACGAACCCGAGAGGCGGATAGCCGCCAATCGGCTCAAATGGAAATGTCGGCAGGCAGATTGCAAGAAAAATAAGTGCCCAGGCGTCTGCACCTCCAAAAAGCCTAAAATATGCAAAACAATAGAAAATAACAGAGAAAAGGCCGGTCAGAAGCAGAAAATACAGAACAGGAGCCAGGCTGCCTTCAAAAAAAAGACTGGTATAGAACCATATCGCCATCGGAATGCCCACGGCAAGCATGGGGTACCATGTAGGAAATGGCACCCTCCGATCCCTGATGTCAAGTATGGACGAATAGGCGAGAGTGGCCAGAATCACGATTGATGAAACCATCAGGGGAATTATCATGGATAATAGTATACATGCGACCTGATTGAATTTATTTCTGGCTCTCCCTGCCAGGACGAAATAGGGGAAGTAATATGAGTGTGCGAATTTATATTTGGATATCTGGAGAACCCTGCCAGGTTCAGGTGCATCAGAAATGCCAGATAAGAATGAGTACCAAAAAGCAGAAGATATAATAGAGAATATGGTAAAAAATTCCCATTCAGTGGGAATTTTCCCATTTAATGAGCTTATTATCTATGCAGCTTCTCGGAATCTTTTTGGTGTAGGCATAGGATCATTGAAAGATAAAAAATATTATATTCTATTTTCTGAGGGAAAACCTGAAGGGGCAATAATAACCGATAAAACCGGTACATTGGTCGGGGACAGGGCTGTGTACACATTGCGGGAAGCAGACGACTATGAATTCTACCCGCTGAATTCAGCGCTCATCGAGAGATTAATTCTCGGTTGCCGAATTTTTGATAAGAGTCACATAAAGAGAAACCTGGCCCTGGACATTCCTCAGGTCGGGAAAAAGTCCGAAGGTATTGGAATTTTTACGATGATAATAAAAAAAGAAAGCATTCCTCAACAGGGAATGAAAATCATGATCAGGAAAGACGGGCAGATTATGGGGAGTGATTTTACCAACAAGGAAGGGAAAGTGAGTTTCAAGCTGAAATCCGGGAAATACGAGATTGTTCTTACCCGAAAAGACCAGGGATTATCTCTGTATGAAGTGAGATTCAATCCTGACGTACAGAGAGGTCCTTCAGTTCTGGATTTATGACAATTTATGGGAAAAAGTGTAAAATCTCATTTTTTTACTATTTTTTTTAAGCAGCGACTTTTTTTTATAATGAATGAGCAATAGATTTTAATAAAAAAAACCAGAAGGTAATTTTCATGGAGAGGAAAAAAATTGGAAAAGAAGATTTTAATGCCATAATTTCCGGGGAAAAAGATATAACAGAATTTATGGAGATCAATCCGGCAGAGGGCACAAATTATTGTTTTGGTGTGCTTACCGCCAGCAATCCGGATTATCTTATTAAAGCCATATATGAGATGTATGAGGCTAACCTGAACAAAAAGCTGGCCGTGAAAGCAATTACACAACTTTTCCGTTCGATTGGACTGGGATCGGTCGGTCTCAACATCTTCTTAAAAAAACTCGGTATGAATCTCACACCGGCAGAATTCCTGATGCTGGTCTTCAAACTCCAGCACCAGCAGGGTTGGGGAGCGCCGGTTGAACTGGTAGAGCAGAGTGATAAAAAAGTGATAATTCGCACTGCAAGGACTTTTGAATCGCAGGTGATGGGGGACTGGAAAATGCCGGTTTGCGGCATTCACAGGGGTTGGATTGAAGGTATTCTGATGGCTGTCACCGGCAAGAACTGGTTCTGTATCGAGACAAAGTGCCATGCAAACGGCGATGAATACTGCGAGTTTGTTGCCGATCAGGCAGAATCCAGTTGGAAGTGGAAGGCAAAAGCAATTGTCAGGGGAGATTCGGCTATCACCGAATTTATCGAACATAAGCCGATTGAGGGTAAAATCAAGCTTATCGATGATTCGGCTGTGATGATGCCCCGTTTCATATTCACTTCAATGATGAATTCGTTAAAAAAGACGATGGGAGAAATGCCTGCCGGAGGCGTGAACTATCGCGCATATATGGACATGGGCAAGGAAAATGTGGAGCACTACAAGAAGATGGGTATCACCGACCCCAACGACCTTGCGAATATGGCATTTACCTTCTATTCCCAGATGGGCTGGTTCCGGATTATAAAAATGGAGTGGAACGAGGAGGCAAAGACCAAGACGATGACTCTCGAGCATACGGTAGAGTCGGAATCCTTTGGCAAAACCGGCAAAAAAGTTTGTTTCTGTACCGCGGGACTCCTCGCGGGTATTGTGGAGGGAGCATTTGCGATCAAGGTTCAGGGGCGCGAGATACAGTGCAGGTCCAAGGGCGATGAATACTGTGTTTTCCAGATTAAAAACAGGGTTGAATAAGTCCCAAATTTAAAATTATATCTTCAATTTTTTTATTTCTTCCACATTTCTGGCCAGCACTTCAATTTCTGAGTCGGTAAGTCTCATTTTAGATTCCATCTGCTCAAAGTCACGGAGAAGTTGCTGGATCCGGACATTCATCACATATACAATAAATAGCAGAACGATAATTACAATGCCGAATATAATTATCAGAGATAATTCCAGGGTCATTTTTTCCCCCTGAAAATTACTTTTGCAAATCGTTCGATAAATTTATCCCTTGTTTCCTCGGATTTCTCATCATATTCGACTCCGGACAGATCGGCGGCTATTTTCTTCATTGCCACAGATGCTGTCGAAGTTGGGAATTTGATAACGACGGGTGTCTTAAATGAAGCAGACCTTCGTATATTCGGGTCTTCAGGGATGGATCCAATAACCCTGACCCCAAGAACTTTCTCCATCTTCTGACGTACAAAATCGGGTCTTTCCACACCCGCCCTGTTGATGATTACTCCCAATACATGGCCGCCTACAACTTCAGTGAGGATCTTTGTTTTCAGGGCATCCACAATTGAAGAAAGTTCGGGATTCACAACCAGGATAACGTCATCGGCCACTGCCAGGGGAATCACGCCATCCCTGCTTATGCCAGCCGGTGCATCGATAAGAAGAAAATCACATCGTTCAACCAGATCCTGCAAGACATCTTTTAACCTCTCCGGGTTTGCCTGCTGAAAGCCCTGCAAAGAGATGCCGCTCGGGACCACCTGCACTCCCCCTGGTCCTTCATAAATTGCGTCATTCACGCTGGATTTCCCTGCCAGCACTTCATGAAGTGTAATCGGAACGTCTTCAAGGCCGATCGCCAGCCCCATATTTGCCATCCCGATATCTGCATCCATGATAATAGTTTTCTTGCCGAATTGTGCAAGGCTGGTTCCAAGATTCACTGTCACAGTAGTCTTTCCAGTACCTCCCTTTCCAGACGCAAATGTGAAAACTCGGACCATTCAAGCCTCCATTTAAAAGGAATTGTCGTTGATTTATATAAGTCTAATGACAGGAAAAGGTTGAAATGGCTATAACCACTTTTCAAAAAGCCTGACTACCTCATTTTCGATATCGGAAACTTGTTCGGGCGCAATATCTCCATCGCTCCTGATTATGCCGATGAGAGACGAGCCATGATATGCCATCTCGAAGATGGATATCCCCGGTTCCGCTATTTTCTCCCCGAGAGAATGGAGATGGCTGAACCGTGCAGCATCAGCAACTCCTGATTCTGCACCCCATGAACCTATCGCCAGACCGTCAGCACTTGAAATTGTGAGAGAATTTAGCGAATATAGATTACAAATCATTCTCAGGCCCTCTGTTATATCATGTGCCCGCGAGATGTCAACTTCGGGCACCGGGGAAACGAACGGTTTTATTATATCCTGCTTTGTAACTGTAGAAGAATCTGAAATGGAAGTCTCCGGCACCTTTCCGGTTCTCCTGGATTCCCGGGATATCTGTGAATACAATTTGGACAGGAATATGGCATTCATCACTCCCAGAAACAGTGTGACTGCAAGAAGTATGAGGATGATAATAAGCAGATAGATTTCCATGCCGATTACATCCATTTAATCCTCATCCCTGCTTTTTTTCGATTCAATGAGATGTTCAAGGTGGAGTTTTCTGATCATCACCATGCAATTGTTGCGTATTTTTTCATTCATACTTTCCAAATCCATTGCTTCGAGTGCCTCGAGTTCTTTATGAAGTATATTGAATTCATCCCTGGCTGTGATTTGCGGGGATTGAACATAATTTTGATCAGGATCGGTGTGCCTGCCAATAACAGAACTTTCCACTCCGGATTGACCAGGATTCACGCCCGCCACCACTCCTTCTCTTTCTATACTCCGGGCATCTACAGCCTTCGGCGCTTCATGATGTACGTTTTGTATCTCTTTTTTAGACTTTGAGAGCGGAGAAGAAGTCACAGTGACGGGGTCTTGCAGGATTCGTGCATTGGTATTGAACTCCAGAGCAAGATCTACCTGCACCTCCGATAGACTGGATAGTGCGGCGTCCACAATATCTTTCACATCCAGAGTTACAATCTGATCCCAGGCGGCATCACCTACCATCGCATCATATCCGGCAAGGAGGATCGTTCCATTTCTGAATACAAGGATTATTTTTTTGTCCAGGTAGGATATTGTGCAATACCCTGTGAACCGTTCTTTGCGCAGTTCATCAGCCAGAGAATTCAGGCTAATCCCGCGTTTCAAGGTCCGAAATGTTCCCCTGGGCAGTTGCATATATATTGAAAATATCCTTTGTCCCAATAATAGTATTGATCAATCTCTTAAAATAGAGAAGAATTTTTAAGAGAATGGCCATATTTTTGGGTTATTCGTTTCAAAGTAATATGACTGAAAAAAACCTTTGCAAACATTTTTATTTATATATTTCAAGAAAGATGTTTTATAAGAAAGGTGGCACACAATGTTGAAACAAATTCTTGGAGAATTTTTAAAGATTGATGGTGTAACGGCTGCTGTTGTGGTTGGAAGAGACGGTTTTGTAATTGAAAGCGCGGCGTCGGGTAAAATGGATATCGATGCGCTTGGCGCCATGGCATCAACCGGTATGGGTACCTCTGAAGCAATGGGAAAAGAGCTGGGTAAGGGAGAGCTCAAACAAATGCTTGTAGAACTGGAAAGAGGACCTATCATCATGTCTCCGCTCTCTGCAGATGAGCTGATAGCAATTGTTGCGGAAAACGAGTCAAATGTAGGCAGAATCAGGTACGAACTAAAAAAGAATAAAGAACGTCTAGTTGCGGCACTCTAGGTATGACGCTGCCTCCAGGGAAGTATTCGGGGATTGTAAGAGATCCATTTGACCCCAGTGCCCTTTCCATGAAAGGGACATTTACTGGATTATTAGAAGTGAAGTCATCTGATGAGAAGGGCTTTATACTTTCCAGGAATGGCAAGTTTATCGCAGCTTTTTATCGCAATCCATCAGGGCTTTTCAAAGGAAATGCGGCTTTGGTTCAGTTGGAAAGCTATCGAAATAAGAAATCGGGAGGAATCGATGACTCCGAATCCGGGTTTCTTATGAGGGCATATACCGAGCAGGAATACCAGCAGTCCCTGGAATTATGCCAGGAAAAAGGGCTCATAATTGTAAAAGAAGAAAAAATCCAGATTTCAGAGGTTATGGATAACCTGGATGAACTTGATCTCAATAACCTCCAGAATTTACCAGGAGTTGTCGCGGTACTGGTGTTTTTTGAGGGATTTATGGTAAACTATTTTGGTGATGTTAATTTTGAACAGGTAGCGGCAATTGCCGAAGATTTTTTCCGGGCTGGAAAAAAAATTTCGGCAGATCTTGATATGGGCGAGTTAACGCAGATCCTGTTGGAATCTGAGAACCGGAAGTGCATTATCACTCCATACGGAGATCTTAATCTCTGTGTGGTCGCTACCAGCGATGCCAACCTGGGGATGATCCGGCTTGCGATCAGCCGGATTAAAATGGGGGTGAAATGACAGGATCCAGGCACTTATGACTTCTGGGCCACATATATATCATAGAGAGCAGATATGAAATAATGGGGAGGGGTATTTCCGATGACTGAGAAGGAGAAGAAGAATTCGCCATTTAAAAAATTGTTTGGCAAACCGAAAACGGGTGCGAAAGAAGCGCCACCTCCACTTGAAAAAGAGATAAAAACCGGTGATGATCTTGACGATCTGATGAAAAGAATCGGGGTTTCTTCATCAGATGATATATTAGAAAATCTTCGAGAACCCATCACTCCACTAGAATCAGTGGGAAGTACGACTGGAGATGAAATTCGCCATACCGAAGATGACGACGAAAAAGGGAGGGATTTCCGCCCCTCTGATCAAGAGGCGGAAGGAAAGAGGGAATTTGAGCCCGCACAAATTAATAATGCGGATGTCCCGCCGGGCGGTCCGGAATGGGGAAGTGAAGATGAAGGCGAGGTAGTAAGCCATACCGCATCCTCAGCGGGCACGCGTCCTGGCGTCCGGTTCGAGCCGGCAAAGAAGACAGTCTGGACAGCCGGGAAAGCAGGTCTTGAAGAATCGGTTATATCTATAGATCAGATAAATGACCTTTCCGGTCTCATTCTTCCCAAAGGCGCCACATTTGAGGTTGATGAACTGAAGGTTCATGATCGTGCCAATATCTTCGGAAGCGAAGGGGAAGTTGAACCCAATATGGGCGATCCTTTGCGGGGTGATCTCTCGGAGGCCGGTTTAAAGAGTATTTCCGATGCCGCCACGGCGGTGGTAGAGGAGGCTCCGAAAGCGGGCTTTTTTGGTAAATTAAATCCCCTGAATATCATCCATCATGAAGTGGAGGAGTACAATCCGCGAATACACGGAATGCTGGTGGATCTCACATTCAATCCCAGACCTGATGTCGAAGAGATCGAGAAATATTCAGTAAATGAACCCTATTCTTATATCAGAATTTCTTATGACCATTCAACGCATGAAAATACCTACGAGGTGATCGAGCCGGTACTGACCATGGCAGAGTCGGATCTCTTTATCGATATAAAAGAGCGGATATTTGAGCGGCTGGATATTAACACGCAGGATATCGTCTCCGAACTGGCAAGAAAAACTCTGAGGAATGTCACTGACGATATCATCACAGATTACGGCATTTTTTTGTCTCCAATCCAGAGGGAGAAGATCCTGTATTTTATGTACAGGGAATTCCTCGGAAACGGGATGATCGATCCGATCATGCATGACCGGTATATTGAGGATATCTCATGTGACGGGGTGAATAGTAACCTCTTTGTGTATCATTCCCGTTACGAATCCATGAGGACAAATCTTTTGTATACGAGTTCGGAAGAACTTGACTCATTTGTGACCAAACTTGCCCAGCGGTCAGGAAAATATATTTCCATCGCAGAACCGATGCTCGATGCCACCATGAGTGACGGCTCGCGTATCCAGATGACACTGGGCACGGAGGTCACGGCACATGGTTCCACATATACCATACGTAAATTCCGTGATGAACCTATCACTCCCACTGACCTTATCGAGTGGGGGACATTTTCCCCGCTGTCGATTGCATTTTTCTGGCTGGCGGTTGAGAGCGGAAAATCCTGCATTTTTGCTGGTGGAACGGCTTCCGGAAAAACCACTTCCTTAAACGCCATTTCCCTGTTCATGCCCCCTCTCGCGAAAATTGTAACTCTTGAAGATACGAGAGAACTCAAACTCCCACATCCAAACTGGATTCCAAGCGTGACCAGAACCTCATTTGATACTGAAGGGAAGGGGGAGATCAATATGTATGAACTTCTCCGGGCCGCACTACGACAGAGGCCTGAATATCTTCTTGTGGGTGAGGTACGAGGAAAGGAAGCCCTCACTCTTTTCCAGGCCATGAGTACCGGGCACATTACCTATTCCACCATCCACGCCGATTCGGTGGCAAGCATTGTGCATCGTCTGGAGAATCCGCCTCTCAATGTTCCAAGAAACATGCTCTCGGCCCTTGACCTGGTTTCAGTGCAGGTGCAGGCACGTGTAGGGGGGCAGCGAATCCGAAGAAATAAACAGATTGTTGAGATTCTGGATATCGATCCCAGGACCAATGAGCTGATCACGAATGAGGTCTTTAAATGGCATCCTGCCACAGATGAAATCACCTACTCCGGCAAATCCTTCATCCTGGAGGAGATCATGGAAGAAAGAGGATGGGACGAGGAAAGGATGCGCGAGGAACTCAAGATGAGGCAGGAGGTTCTGGAATGGATGCGCATCAAAAAGATACGGAATTACCATGACGTGAGCAATATACTGATCCAGTACTTCAGAGATCCGTCCCTGGTGATGGAGAAAGTGAGAGCTGACCTCTATGAATAGTTACGAGCGGATAGCTTTCCATTTGCTGGGGAAACGGGCGGCAAAAAAGCGGGATAAATATGCGGACCTGAGAAGCAACCTGGTCATTGCCAGAATGAAGATACCATTTGAGGTATACCTCTCAACCGCGTATATGAGTTCTGCAATTGCGGGAATTATAGGGGCCGTGATGCTGGGATTCTTTACATATCTCTTCAATCTTCCGGGCATTATCACTTACCGCGGAGCTGTCCCCGAGTTTATGTTTGTCATCTCCCAGTACAGCCTTTATATTGGAACGATTCTGGCGGTGATCATCTCATTTGCAGTGATAGGGGGGATTACGTTTATTCTTTTCCAGGTCTATCCCTCTTTGATTGCCGGGAATCGGAGGCGAAATATCGATGCAACACTTCCTTATGCTATCAATTATATCACAGCCATGTCCTCCGCGGGAATTCCACCTGCAGAGGTCTTCCGCCAGCTTGGGAGCAGCACAATATATGGGGAAAGTGCAACTGAAGCGCGGTTTATTTCCATGGAAATTGATCTATACGGGAAGGATCTCATTGATGCATTGAGACTGGTCTCGGCAACGACCCCAAGCATGCGTATGAAAGAGTTCCTTCAGGGATCCATGGGTTGTATTTCAAGCGGGAGCAATCTTACAGCATATTTCCGGACCAAGGCAGAACAGTATTCACTGGAAAATCGCCAGACCCAGAAATTGTTCCTTGAAACTCTGGGACTTATCGCTGAATCATATGTAACGGCCATGGTTGCCGGACCGCTCTTCCTGATTATCCTCCAGTCAATCATGTCTATCCTTTCCAACCAGGCACAGCCGATATTTCTCTATATCATCGTGTATCTGCTCATCCCGTTCGGCAGTATCATGTTTGTGATATTAATCAGTTCTATGACTCCGGAGGCATAAGATGGGGATAAAAGAATCGTTTTTGGGGAAATTTCAAAAGGGTGGAGAGGAAACAACGTGGACCAAAACCCCTTCACAAGCGGCAGAATCTCCCGAAACCGGAAAAAAAGGGATATCCGGCCTTTTCAGAGGTAGATCGAAAAAGGAAAATGCGCCCGTTGATCTGGGTCCGAATGAACTTGCTGTCTATGAAGAGGAGCAGCACCAGATAAAGCAAAAACTGGAGAAGGCTGTGAAACAACGGGCAGGTATTGCCCGGATTATGAAGCATCCCCTTAAATTTATTTTTGAAAAACCAGTCCATATTCTCATTGTCACAATCCCCGCCGCCCTGATAATTTTTCTTCTTGGAACCGCATTCGTGGTCAAGGAATATGGAATGGGAGTGTTTTTCAATTCAACTCTGGTCGATGACATCGTGGTGCTCTCCATACTTGTGGTAATCGTGCCCCTTGCAATTCTTGATTTCAAAGAGAGCCAGAGGATTCGCCACCTTGAAGAAGCGCTGCCAAACTTTTTCCGCGATCTTGCAGGCATGAATGATTCGGGGATGACTCTTCCGAATGCGGTTCACCTAGTAGCCCAGAGTGAATACAGTACACTCACGCCATATATCAGGCGGCTTGACAATGAGATGTCATGGAATGTCACATTTATCGAAGCAGTCCAGCGTTTCAGGGTCAGGCTGGCGACTCCATTGACCGACAGGAGCATCGATCTCATTGCCAAGGCCAGCAAGGCGGGGGGTGATGTGAGCGAGGTGTTGCGTGCGGCGGCCTATGATACCTACGAATTTATCCAGCTTAGCACAGAGCGCCGGAATAATATGCTGATATATGTCGTGATTGTGCTCATCTCTTTTGTGGTATTTGTCTTTGTTATCTACATCCTTGTCAGCACATTTCTTTCCACAATGGCCGCTGCCGGGAGCAAAGCGTTGGAGTCCGGAGGGGCCGCGGCATCTTTCATCGGCGCAGTGGATCTCTTCTTCTATGAGAGAATCTTCTCGCATGCGGCCATGATACAGGGACTCTTCTCAGGTCTGATGGCCGGCCAGATGGGTGAGAGCCGGGCAATTGCCGGCCTGAAATATTCAGCCATAATGCTTATTATTGCCTGGGTGGTCTTCAGGTTCTTCATTTCCTGAACTTTTTTTAACATATCCCGTTATATAATCCCCATCTCTGAAAGTCTGTGAGGGAGATATTCTTTTGTTACAAAATCAAGGCCTTTTGCAGCGAATGCCTGCTGTTCTGATTTGAGATTTAGCTTCAGCTGAAGTTCGATCTGATCTTTCCAGTATTCTGTAGCGAATCTGGGATCGGAAAGCTCACTTTTTAAGGCCGAAATATCCCTCTCGGTGAGGCGGTCTGATGGAAGGTCATAGTCCCTGATATCACTTGGCTGAACACCGATGAACCGGGCTTTCGGAGTGGCAAGAAGTTCGGAGATATGAGCGCTCTTTATAGCCCCATATGCCACGCTTGCATAGATCCGGTAGGACCAGGGATCGCCGTCGGTGAAGACCAGCACGGGGACATCGAACTTTTCATTTATACGGTTCAGCATCCGCCTGGTTGATCGTGCAGGCTGGCCTTTGAGGTGGACAAGGATGGCGTTGTATTCATCATCAAACCCGTTTTCCATAAGGCGGGCATACATACCCCCTGTTTCAATAGCAATGATGAATCGGGCATCGTGATCCAGCAATTCGACATTTTCCACGTTGTTCGGGATCTGGTATCCTGCTTCCCCAACATCCTCCTGGCAATGGATAATCCGTTCGCCCCTCCGGGTCAGTTCTTTCAGTTTCAGGGGTCCGAAAATTGTCGCACCATCCTCTTCAGGCCTCAGATGAAAGGCCTCGCGCTGCATGTCGGTGAGGATTTCAAGGTCTTCAATAAGGTAATTACTCTCATCCTGGGCGGAAAACTTGGCTCTTTTCCACCCTTCGGAGATATAATATAACTCTCTTAAAGTGGATGAACGGTTTTCACGGATCTGTTTTTTCAGAAACCAGATTACATATGCCATTTTCAGGAGGTGAAGAGCACTTTTTGCCGTTGCAGCCGAACGGACGCTCTCCCGGTCTCCATATTTCCAGACTTCACTCTCGTCATTATACTCGATATTGCGCTTTGTCCGGGTTGGCAGGGATATGGAAGGAGGCATTCCCTCTTTCATCTGGCTATACCACTTCTGGGCTATTGAGAGGAGTTTTTCGCCTACCAGCCCGTCGAGTTCATTCCTAGACATCCATATCCACCATTACCACGTTTTTCCTGTCAATTCCCCGGATCTCCAGGGATCCCCCTCCAGATCCCGAATAACTGGCAGACCATGAAGAACCCGGGTCGATCTCGATTTCCCACATCTTGGTATATTCTCCATCCATTTCACTCACAAATGCAGGAGGCGGATCGGAATCCTGTCCTGAATCACCCGAGATGTCATAGAGGGTGATCCGCCCCGATGTGCTGGTGTAGTTCCTGACCTCCAGAAAGATACGGTTATCGCGGGTTCCCCTCCTGGCCACCAGCCGCTTCATGATCCTTCCCTCTATAGTAGAGACGTCCGGAGGAGGGACCTCCAGTATTTCGGCAACCTTTGCGGCCAGCTCGGGAATAATTGCACAAACAGCCCTGGCCCGATCTTCCTGAAGTTTATTCCGATCCCTCCGGGAAAGATATCTCTTGAGATCACGGCCCAGGTCCTGCAATGCAAGAGTGATCTCTCTCTCGATCTCCGGAATGGAGGCCACCGCATCTTTGCTCTCACTGGTGAATGGCACGTTGGTGGACGCAACATGCACCAGGATCAGGAGAGGTCCTGTTGGCAGGCCTGCCTGGGAAATTCCATAACTCTTCCAGTTAATACCTGCCAATGAAGAGGTTATGGCACATGCACCCTGCTGGTAGACCAGGGGAACCCGGTTCGCGAACCGGAGGATCCGGGCATTTCCTTCGGACGTTAGTTTTCCGCCATATCCGATAGCGGCCTCCACCACAAACGGATGGCCGCTGAATACAGAACTGGGGCGGGTCCTGGCCTTAATGAAGTCGATCTGGAACTCCTTTTCCAGTCCCTTTATGATAAGATCCTCACCAATAGGTGAAAGACACTGTGTGGTGGATGGGGCCGGGACTTTTACCTTCTGCATCGCTTCAAGAAGAGATTTCTGCTCTTCCGGAGTCAGCTTATCTGGCTTGGTATCGGGGGAGAGCGCAGCCTTCCTGCACATTTCATTGGCAGTCTTGGCTCCTACCCTGCTGAAATTTCCTACAAGAAAATCCCGAAGAGTGGAATCATTTCCGTTCAGCATCCTTTTCAGGTGACCAAGCTCGATTCCATGTGGGTGAGGTTTTATTGGTTTTGGGCATTCGATCACCTCATCGCTGACCCGCTCAAAGACAAATGATTCATCATCCAGATCAACCCTGATGCGGGCATGCGGATTTACTACCGAGGTATATTTTAGATATTCAAGAAGCCTTTTCCTGGCAGCCATCGTACTCTTAAATTCAATCTGCACCCTTGTCCCATGAGTACGATCCCATTCCAGGGGCTTTCCTGATAGAACCTCGGGTTCGTTGGATTCGATATTGATCTGGAGTGAAAAACGGTATGCAGGTTGATCTGCCCCGGTCCTGGAGATTATCAGGCTCGGTTTTCCAGTGGTCAGCTGAGCATAGAGAACGGCGGCACTGATGCCGATGCCCTGCTGTCCCCTGCTCTGCTTTATCTGGTGGAATCGTGATCCATAAAGGAGTTTTCCAAAAACATACGGGATCTGTTCGGGGGTTATTCCCGGACCGTTGTCTTCCACAATAATCCGCATGACCTCACTTTCAACCCGCTGGATGCCGATATAGATGTCCGGAAGGACCATGGCCTCCTCGCAGGCGTCGAGTGCATTGTCCACCGCTTCTTTTATTGTAGTGATGATCCCCCTGGTGGGTGAATCAAAGCCCAGAAGGTGCTTGTTCTTTTCGAAAAATTCAGCGACACTGATACTGCGCTGTTGTTTTGCCAGCTCATCAGCAAGCGCCACTCCCGAACACCTCAGTTGCCGCACTTTCAAGGCTCATTTCCTGCTGAACCCCTGATTTCAAATCCTTTAGCATTACAACCCTTGCAATAGCTTCCCGCTCGCCGATGATTACGGCATAATCGGCAGATTTTCCTGCATTTGAGAGCTGTGCGCCGATTGATTTTGAAGAAAGGTCCATCTCAGCCCTTATTCCTGATTCACGGAAATATTTCGCTGTTTCCAGGGCCCAGTTACGTCCTTGCGGGGTATTTACAATTCGGACTGTCATCTCCTCCCGGGGTGGGAGATCTCCCAGTGCGACCATAACCCGGTCAAAACCTATGGCAAAGCCGGATGAAGGAATATCATCGCCACCGAACAGGTGGGCGAGCCTGTAGGCGCCGCCTCCGAGGACCTGGTTCTCAGCGCCCAGGTTTTGGGCGAAGCATTCGAACACCATACCTGTATAGTAATCAAGCCCCCTTGCAATGCCTGCATTGAGAGTATACTTTACCCCTGCCGCATCAAGGATTGAAAATATCTCAATAATTCGCTCTTTATCCGGCATTTCCCCGGTAATGGCAAAAGCATCTTCAAGCGTTCTGCACTGTACGAGGTTGACCAGTGACCCGGTCAGATCAGGCATTTTCAGGTCGTCGAGGTAGGCTTCCAGGGCATCAAAATCCTTTTTATCCAAATGCATACGGATTTTATGCTGGACCCCGGGGTCCAGTCCTGAAAGCATCTTTCGCATGAAGCCAAGGTGCCCTACGTGAGTGGAAAACGAGATGCCCGACTTGTCGAGAAGGTCTGTCCCGAGCATGATGGTTTCGGCTTCGGCCATCGCAGTGTCTGCCCCGATAAGCTCAACCCCAAATTGCCAGAACTGCCTGTAGCGACCTTTCTGCGGCCTTTCATACCTGAAGCAGTCTGCAAAATAAAACCATCTGAGCGGCTTTGGAAGAACACGCCCCTCATTTACGTACATCCTGAGTACCGGCGCTGTAATCTCCGGTCGCAGAGCCAGTTTTCTGCCGCCTTTATCCTCAAAAACATACATTTCCTGGACAATTCCTTCCCCTGACCTGATTGTGAACAACTCCAGCTCCTCAAATTCAGGTGTCGAAACTTCGCGGTAACCCCACTTGCGAGCTGAATCCCGCATCTGCCCCTCTACCTGCCGTCGTCGTTCCATTTCATCAGGGAGAAAATCCCTGGTTCCCCGTGGTTTTTGAAGCATTAGATCCGCTCTCCGTCTTTCATATTTATCTGGAACTGCGGACTCTGCCAGTCATTCGTTCCCATGTCCCTTCTTCCTTCCATATCTTTTCTCTCTTTACTCTGCCCTGGAGGTAGAGTGCAGCCAGGATAACGCCCAATCCCACGAGCTCAAGGGTATATATGGTCAGGGCAATACCGAATAGTGCCACAGCTCCCCATATAACTCCCTGATACGACGCTTTGCGATAACCTGGAAGCCCGGTCAGGTAAAATATACGCACATCTCGTAGCCACAGGTAAAAAACTACGATTCCGCCAAATACCGCGATATATACAAGGTAACTCATGGATATTATTGTATACTAGATCGTCTGCATTGAAAATAACTATAGTGTATCTTCCAGGAAAAATCCAAATAAACATCGGGTATAAGTGGAGATCAAGCCCGCGTGGTATCAGTGCCTCTCCGCAATAGCCTCAAGCCTTACCATGGCAATATGGATATTTCCAAATGAATCCGGTGGATACAATTTTGTATATTCCCTGTATATGGCGATGATGAACCTGCTCCGGAGACGGGAGGGAAGCCGATCAAGGTACGGCATCCATGTTGTGCGAATCCAGCCCGAAAATCCTTCCAGGCCTTCATGCACCATATCTTTACCTTTTAATTGTACGATGCACTTCGTAAAGCCGGTCTTGCGCAGGAGCGTAACATATTCGTCGGGATCAGGGAATGCATATGGAAATTCAAAATCCTGAAAATACCGGATCCAGGGCTTCGTTTCCATCAGGGGAGTAATGCATGCAAATAAATCTCCGGCATTTCCCCTGCCCCCCATCTGAATAACCATCAATCCTCCTGGTTTGAGTGATTGATATATATTTCGAAGCACCCTCCCCTGATCCTTTACCCAGTGCATGGCTGCATTGGAAAATACCCTGTCAAAATCTTCTGTATAGTCAATTGTGCGCATATCACAACAGAAAAAATCGAGGTTTGGGCATTCCTTTTTCGGATGTGTTTTTTTGGCATACTCTATCATTTCAGGAGAGGAGTCAATTCCAAGGACAGATCCATAAGGAACGATTTCTGCAATTTGTGCGGATATCTTCCCATCCCCGCAGCCAAGGTCAAGAACCATTTCCATCCCTGAAAGCTTCAAACCGGAAAGAAGATCCATGCCCCATTTCTCTTGCGTTGAGGATGAGGCATGATAATCCCTGGCATCCCATCTGTACTTATCAGCCAAAATTTTCACATCCTGGTGACTGTTCGATGCTTTCTTCGCACTTCACCTGGCCTCGAATTACACCCTGGATAAAAATCGGGATTGCCCGAACAGTAGTTTTTGATAATTGCGCTGCGTCATGATATTATAATAGGCAGTCATTACATTATGCCATCGAATTATATGCTTCGGGATGTGCTTGTCCGCTATCGGAGCGGGGAGATTTCGCTTGAAGAAGCGGAAAGGGAGATTGAAGGCCTTCGTATTGAAGCTGTGGGAGATCTGGCCTGCCTTGATATGGGCAGATCGATGCGCTGCGGCATACCGGAAGTGATTCTTGCCGAAGGAAAAGATCCGGAACAGATTGTCAGGATTGTCAAAAAAGTCGTTGAATCAACGAATAGGTGCATTATCTCCCGTATGTCGCCCGAACACCATGAGGTAGTCAGGGCTCTTAAGGATAAGGATGGCCTTTCGGTGACATTTCACGATGTGGCTCATATGGCCGTGATTTCCAAAGGGAAAGCCCCGGAAAAAACGGGAGGGGTGGTGGCAATCATTACGGCAGGTACCTCTGATATCAGGGTAGCGGAGGAAGCGCGGGTCATAGCAGAAGAAATGGGCTGCAGGGTACTGACAACCTTCGATGTGGGAGCTGCAGGAATACATCGCCTGTTTCCGGCTATCCGGCAATGTCTCGACGCCCATGTATTCGTCGTTGCCGCAGGGAGAGAAGGAACGCTTCCTGCAGTGGTAGCTGGGCTGCTGGACAGGCCGGTTATTGGCGTGCCTGTAAGTACGGGGTATGGGTATATGGGGCAGGGGAAGGCGGCCCTGGCCAGCATGCTCCAGTCCTGCTCAGTCCTGGCGGTGGTGAATATCGATGCCGGATTCACGGCCGGGGCATTTGCAGCCCGCATAGCAAATATGGTGGCAGAAAAATGACACGAGCATTCTATATTGGGAGATTCCAGCCATATCACAATGGTCACCAGTACGTACTCGAACGAATCGCCGAGAGTGTTGATGAGATCATCATCGGGGTAGGAAGCGCCCAGCTTTCCCATGAGCCTGAGAATCCTTTCACTGCAGGAGAACGGGTATTGATGATTACCGGTTCATTGAAAAGCCTGGAGTGTCCGATTTATGTAATACCTATCGAGGACATCAAGAGAAATTCCCTTTGGGTTGCTCATGTGAAGTCCATGGCTCCGCCATTCGATCGTATCTATTCTTCCAACCCCCTGGTCATGCGGCTTTTCGCCGAGGAAGGAATCGCTGTCCAGTCACCGGCAATGTACGGCAGGGAGCTGCA
>Ga0307378_10003263_pt1 | contig 23910 bp, 15 predicted proteins | sample UN1MG_FD_202238 | JGI IMG/M metagenome (GOLD analysis project Ga0307378, IMG submission 202238) | Soil microbial communities from Risofladan, Vaasa, Finland - UN-1 | ecosystem: Environmental > Terrestrial > Soil > Coastal area > Acid sulfate soil | place: Finland: Risofladan, Vaasa | collected...
TGGGCGCAGTCGATCCGTTCTTGCCCAGAGCGGAGGCACGCACGATGGAGGGAAATCCACAGACGGCCGGGCAGGTGCCCATAGCATATTTCAGAATTTCACGTCGATTGATCCTTTTGCCTGTTCTCATGTTTCACAACTCCCACTTCTGGTTTTAACCCATTAATCCTTCAGCACGATCCCCTGTGTAGCCAGACTATCCAGCCTAAAGGGCCATTGGCCTGCTGACCATACCATCGCCCGCGAGTTTACTGAGATGCTCCAGGCTGCGTTTGGCCTGTTCGGGTGTGCCACATTCCACACTGAACACAATGTCCCGGGGACATTTGTCTTTGACAATGCCCACAATTCTGGACCAGTCCAGCACGCCGTCACCACAGGCGCAGCCTACGGGCGTGCCAGTGACCTGCCCGCGTTCGGCGTCTGAATGCTCAACGGAAATATCCTTGGCGTGAAGATGTACCAGACGCTCGGCCACCCGGTCGAGCCAGGCATAGGGATCCTGCCCGGCCAGATAGGCATTGCCCGTGTCCAGGTTGATACCGATACAGGGCGAATCCACCAGATTGTAGATGCGGTCCAGACCTTCTGGCGTCTTGGAGTACTGGGCATGACACTCCAGGCCGATCTTGACACCCCGGCGCTCCGCCACGAACGCGGCCTCCTGCAGGGTGTACTTGATCAGGACAAAATCCTCCTCTTCCGTGGTCCACTTGGCTTTGATGCCCTCGTCTGTGTTGATAACCGGAACGCCGATCTCCGCCGCGACCCGGATCGCCAACTTTAGATACTCGCCGTGCACCTCGGGCCGGCCCAGAGGCCCGTGCGCCTGCAGACCCGATATCTTCAGCCCGGCCGCGTCACAGGCCTCCTTGATGCGATACGGATCATCGAACATGGACACCGTGTGAAAGTAGCCCGCTTCACTCATCAATTCCCTGCCAAAATGGACCATGGGCTCGATGTACTCAAAGCCCATCTTGGCCGTCTCTTCCACGGCCCACTCAAACGGCTTGTCCGAACTGCGTGAAAACTCGGTGTTTAGACCCACAAAGACTTTTCCCATGATAACACTCCATTCATAATCACAACATGGTACTTACACTCCCACTTGACGTGGGCTTGACTCTACCATTCTTTCATTATGGTTCTCCTTGCCCTTCGGGGCCTGCCTCATCGCAGAACCATTATCAAAAAATAACGCAGGAAACGGCAGAGCCTTTCCAATACTCACTGTGCCCATCCGCGAAGGACCAGTTTGTCCCGTCGCCGTGCCGCGACGTAACCTTGTCCCACCATCGCTCCTGGTCATACCGAACGGTCCAGCTCGACTGACTCAATCGGCCCTCGTCGACAAAAACCGCCCTTTGGCCTGGCCTGCGAATTTGCTCCCTGTTTTTGAGTATCTGCCCTTCAGCTCCGGGTATCGCGTCGTGACCATTCATAGCATCAACTATAGCATACGTTACCACCTCTCCTCGCACACCGGTCGGGCACTTGTAGAGCTTCAGGCTCGGACAGTACGGATGCAGCAGCCCGCGTTTGATACCATCTATTCGTTGTTCTTCTGAAGCATCCCGGCCCGGCCAATATACCCAGCAGGTGCCATCTTTGTTGGCAGCGCCGGTATTTGTACTGCCGTTGACCATCTTGCCATCGTTATCATCTGCATACATGGTCCACGCCAGCATCATCTGCTTGAGATTGCCAAGGCAAACTGCACGCTTGCCCTGCTCTCTGACCCTGTGCAATGCAGGCATCAATATGGCCATTAGTATTGCAATAATGGCGATTACGACCAACAACTCAATTAGAGTGAATCCCTTGGTGAGTTTCATGATGGCTCTCATTTAACTACCGCAATCCGGCAGGATGGCGATCCTGGCGGATTCCGGTTTTCTTACCGCATTCAGGTGAGCTTGATCTACGGTTCAGTCAGAGAATTATCCTTCAGCCAGTCTTCCTCTAATATGGCTAAATCCAGTTCATCGACTTTGCAGTCACCATTGAGGTCTCCAGGAAATGGCACGTAATCGGGCAGTGACTGGGCAGCCTCACAACCGTCGTGATACACGTTGATCGTAACCGTGTCCGAACCGGAGTATTCACCGTCAGAGGCCTCCAACTGCAACACATACTCGCCCAAGGCTGACAGGGTAATACTCGTATCCTCGGCGCTCGGATCGGCAATCACGGCATCAGGGCTGTTGGGATCGTCGGGTTCACTAACCACCGTCCACAGCACCGTATAAGCGTCGTCATCGGTGACGGTAGCGTCCAGATTCTTTGTCATTACGCCATCGACCAGCCAGGTAACTGCATTCGCGCCGGCATCCACTTCGGGAGGCAGATTATCTGCGATGAAACTAAAAATAGACCCATAAATCGGATCGTTGGGATCGCCTATATACGTGTCGACCGCCCAGTAGTACTGCGTCTTAGGTTGAGCTTGCACAACAACGGAGGTCACCGATTCCTTGGTCACGATTAACTCCGCCGCGATGAGGCCGGGGTTGGTGCCGAACCACACATCCACGGGCGTGCCCTCGTCGACAGTCCAGCTCAGTTCGACCGCGCCGGGTCCTACACCGCCACCGTCGGCCGGATACGGATTGAAATTGTGCAGGGCCGTCAGCGTGGTTTGGTTCGCCACTTCGTCATAATCCAGGTTCAGCGTGCCCTGGCCTTCATAGGCGGTAATCCAGCCGTTGTCAATGTATCCCTGGACGGCCGCAACGTCATTGCCATCCAGTATCAGCGTACCGGCTCCGACGTCCATGGTGCCCACAATTTCGGTGCCTTCAATCTGTTTCATGTTTAGGGTTCCGGCGCCGAGAATGCCACCATGCAGATTCACATGCCCGGCACCGTTAAAGGGTAGCTCGATGCTTGAGGCTGTGATAGTCCCGCCGGTCATATTGACGGTGGCCACACCCGTATGCCCCACATAGAGGGGACCGCCGGCCGTAATGGCGCCACTTATCATGTTAAGTGTCCCTTCACCACTAGCTTGCCGGGCCACGACAATGAAGTTGTTTGTCGTCAGGGTCCCACCATCCACGGTCAGGTCACCACTCTGACCCGCTCCAACCCATGAATCAAGGGCGACGGCGCCTTCGTTGACGATTGTCGGGCCGGGTACCACCTGTATCCTGGCGTTATCGCCAGCCGTTGGGAGGGCGCCCGAACTCCAGTTTTCCGGCGTGCTCCAGAGGTCGTCGGCGCCATTACCGGTCCAGTTCAAAACAGCAGCCTGAACGTCAACTACCAGCCCCAGCACCAAAACAAATGAGGCCAAACACATCAATTTCTTAACACACATGATCATTCTCCTCTACAAAAAGTTTAAAAATGTTCGTCTCGGCTTTTTATCGGATCTAACCCAGACACAGGACTTTTCTTTTTTGACATCATTGGCCAATATAGAGCACAGCAGCCGAAGCACTACCAGCCAGGCCTAACACCAAAAAAGAATTGAACGAACAAATCTCTCATGATAATCCTCCTTCAAAAGAAGTTAAAACAGTTTTGAATTATGCTTTGGCCACGCACCAAAACGCCTTATTTCCGATAAACATCAAAAGCCAATAATCACAAGATGCTCTTGAGTCCTTTTTCCCGATGAGGATTTTACAGCATGCTTGCCCTTGCCTCATCCAACGACCGGTTCTTGATGAGCTGATGACTTCTTGACAGCAGCTTCGCCAAGGAATAAAGGCACCAGTAGCAATATACTAATTATCGTAAAAAGAAGGCGGCATCACAATACGATTTTGCGTAATAAAAGGGCGATTTTCCGTACCAACGTCTGTTACTGTTTACATAGCAAAGCTCTTCCGGACATGGGCGAGACCCTGGCGAAAGTGAAAAGTGAACTATGATGACAAAAAATCGAATATCGTTGAAGTGTTGTGGTTTTCCGTTACATGCGTTATAATAGATTGTTCGCGAAATGAGTGTTGCTGCTTACGCTTACTTGGAGTAACGAGATGCCAAAACTCAAAAACGTGGCCGTTTTGGTGAATCTGAGCCGTCCATATGATCGAGAAATCATCCGCGGTATTTCAAGGTATGTTCACTCCGGCGCTCCATGGCGCCTTTACGTGGAGGAAGAACCGGCCGATAAAATTCCTTCTTTTGCTGAGTGGTCTGGACAAGGGCTGATTGTCGATCTGGACGATGAGCGGATCGTGAAGGCACTTCCTCAATTTACCGGGAAAATTGTAGGGATAGGTTGCCTGGCGCCTGACATCCTGCGGAAGCTGGATATCTCTACTGTCAAGACGGATGACCAGATGATAGCTGAATGGGCGGCAGACCATCTTGTAGAAAGAGGCTCAGAGCATTTCGCTTACTGCGGGTTGCGTCCACGTGGATTGGATCAATGGGATGCGGTTCGCCGGGATTCTTTCTGTAGGCGTATCGCAAAGCACGGCTACCAATGCTCGGTGTTTAGAGGCCGGCATTATGCGCCCCGGCATTGGAGTCTCATGCTGACAGAACTGATGGACTGGCTGGCGAGCCTGGCGAGACCCATGGGCCTGATGGCCTGTAACGACTCTCAAGGCCGCCATGTGCTTGAGGCCTGTCGGCAGTCGGGTCTTCGTGTCCCGGAGGACGTGGCTATCATTGGAGTGGATAACGACGAACTTGCGTGCGAGCTGGCAATACCGCCTCTTTCGAGCATTGCTCAGAATACCGAACAGATGGGCTTTCAGGCCGCCAAACTACTGGATGCGCTCATGACCGGTCGCCGGCGCCGCCCGGTTCACATCACCGTCGGCCCTAATTGTCTTGTGAACCGACCTTCCAGTGATCGAACCGCGGTTGACGACGCTGTTGTTTCGCAGGCATTGCAGTTCGTTCGAGAACATGCTTTTGACTATCTTATATGTGTTCCTGATGTGGTTCGACACGTCGGTGTGTCACGATCAACCCTGGAGATCCGTTTCAAGCGCCATCTTAATTGCACAATTCATGAGGAAATCATGAGGATTCGTCTTAGCATGGCCCGTCGGTTGCTGACGTCCAGTGGCCTCTCCTTGCAGGTAATCGCAGAAAAATCCGGATTCAGCTCCCCCCACTACATGAGCGCCGTGTTTCAACGGGAACTGGGCTACCCCCCCCGGACGATTCCGGAAACAGGCCAGATCTATTTGAATTGCTGCTTACACTCGGTCACCATCTCAATCACCTATCTGCATTTTTCCAAATGGAATTAGCCGTATACAGCAAGTTCACGTAAGTCCTGAAATCATAAGGCGGACGGGGTTTTTCGGGTGGACAAGCGATCAAAGGAACCTCACCTCAAGGTCTTCAAGAGAGCGCGTGACAGAGGCTACATACAGAATCCGAAGGTCCCTCGGGGACGCGTGTCTTGAACTCTTGAGATAAATCCACGACAATACGACGAGACTGAGCTGGGTAGGTGAAGCACTGGAATCTAAAACCACACTGGGGGGACGATTGAGAGTTTTGAGCAGAGCGGCCGCTCGGAAAGTCTTGACTCCATTTTGACACTATGTCCAGACATTTCGGTCAAAACTGTCCATGGCAACACCGCTGTCAAGTGCAAAAAACATGGTTTTATCGATTTATCGGTCCGGAAATCGGAGATTTGATCCGTATGCCCTATTTGTAAAGAATTGTGAATAAATGGTTTATACTTGTCAATTAATAACTTATGAAGCTGGCCGAGACGCAACCGAGCGCCAACCGAGCGCCAGACGTGCGCATCTGTTGCAAATTCTGTTGCAAATCAAAGGCTCAGGTTAGTCCAAACCATACTTGTCAACACCGACGGCGACTAAAAATGGCCACATTCTTGCTGAACGAGATTATGTGGTGTTCAACAGCGTTTGATTGGGCGTTACATCTATCGCTGTATCAAAATCCATAATTCCTGTTTCATAGTGCTGAAATCGTAGCAAATCCTCTAAGACCATGCAAATACGTTCGTGAGGAAGGAATATATATCCTTAGACGACAAATAGTTATGAGGAAATAATATTTACGCCCCACGGGCAATCTCCTGAAAGCATCTTACGCAACTCATTATGTTCTGATTATGATCTGCCTCAACTATTCTGTCTCGCAGGATACTTTCGCGCACCTTGTTTTCAATGCATGTCGGAAACCTCGCAGATTCCGCTGGAAGATCCATGCACTCAACTGCCAAAGAGCCCAGGTCATCCACAAAAAACAAGACTATATTGGATTGTTCTCCAGCAAAGCTCATGTGTGATAGTAAACTCAACAATAAGTATGCAGTCGTGAGTTGTCTTTTCATCGTCAATGTCTCCATTATTTAATCACTTTAATTTATGGTAGACTCAGGTAGATTAGCTTTCCATCCTGCATCGAATTGAGCCAAGAGTCTGGAGACCAGTACAGGCTTTTTTTCAGCAATATTAAGCGTTTCCGCCGTATCCTTTTTGTGATCGTATAGCTCAACAAAAATAGGTTTATCTTTCGGGTGCCTTTGGTCTTTCCAAACTACCAGACGATATCGATCAGTTCTCATTGTATAACCTATAAGGTGGTTTTCGAATAGGTCTCGGTTCCATCGCTGCTTTTGTTGAGCAATGATACGTGCCTCCACTTCTTTGATAAGCGGACCGAAGTAAGTCTCACGCATGCCGGGCGAAAGGGGATTCGCGGCCCACTCCCTTAAGGCAGGACAGGGGAACTGACTAAAGGCGGCGGATTTCCAGCTTCGTTTTGGGTCGTCGAGCAAAGGTGCAAAACTGTGTCCTTCCAAATGGTTTGGCAGAGCAATCCCTGCGAGATCGCATAACGTCGGATAAATATCGACAAGTTCGACGAGCGCATCCGTGGCTTTACCGCGATTCTTATCAGGCATATCAGGAGTCCAGATTATTAACGGAACCCGGGTTGCAATTTCATAGTTGGTCGCTTTGCCCCAGATCCCCATTTCGCCAAGATGCCATCCATGATCGCTCCAGACAATTATGATTGTATTTTCACGTATACCGGCTTCTTCCAAAGCAGCTATCATACGACCGATTTGAGCGTCCACATAACTAACGCAGGCCAGGTAAGCGTGTCGCAGTGTTCTGGCGAGTTCGGGACCGATTGGGCCGGTCTTCGGAATACCATATCGAACGCGTAACTCGAAGGAAGCATGAAGCCCCATCTCAGCTCCGTTTTCAGGACCCTCGACCTGTGTAGCCAGTGGAATCTTCGCCGGATCGTACAGGTCCCAGTAACGTTTGGGTGCTACCCAATTGAGATGCGGTTTTTTGAATCCAAGCCCGAGAAAGAAGGACTTATCTCCTTTTTTAAGCATATCATTCATCGTGGCTATTGCGAGATCAGTATTATACCCATCTGAATAAGTCTGATCCGGAACATCCGCGCATTCGTAGGCCGGTCCATTTCCTAAGCCGTATTTGGCTTGTTCTCCATATTTAGCAATCATGCGCGCCTTATTCTTTTTGAAGGTCTCCTGATTTTCACTGAGCGCATATCTACTAGGGTGCCTGGGAGGTTTCACTCCAACTTTATCTCTGGCGGGTTCCCTGCTCCATGAGAGTTCTTCGTCAGTATATTGACCATGAAATACTTTTCCCATATAAACCGTCTCGTACCCATTTGCACGAAAATGCTGGGGAAGGGTTACTATGTCGGGATTGAGATCGCGGAAATACGTATAGTTTTCAATGACGTTGATCGTTTCCGGGCGGGCACCGGTCATGAGGCTGGCCCGCGACGGACTGCAAATCGCCTGTTGGCAGTAGGCCCGCCGGAAAAGTAATCCCTGCTCTGCCAGAACGTCAAGATTTGGTGTTTTAGCTATATCAGATCCATAGCAGCCGAGTTCCGGACGAAGATCGTCAATAGCGATGAAAAGGATATTCGGCTGCGATTTCATTAGGACATTTCCGGAGTCTTGGGCTATAGATAGCCGGTCACTGATAAAAGGCGCAATTCCTGCGGCTAAACCTATCTTAAGAAAATCTCTTCTATCTATCATTTTACTTTCCTTGGCGAAGGGAATCAACTCTTTCATTTGCTCACATTGAAACTGCCCGGTACACAGGGAGATGCATCAATATTGTATGTTGTGGATTCCTCATCATAATATTGTCAAAACGTATCATCAGGACTCATAGCAACGGACTTCAAACAATTTGGCATTTTTATATCCGTACGTCTCTTTCATTTGGATTCGGACTGCCGTTGTTTTTAGACTGTCAAACTGAAATTTAATCAAACGTCTTCGATTCTTTTCCAGTGAACCCAGGCTCACCCATTTACCCTTTACACGCCCTTCTACTTTCAGTGACTTCAACAGTTCCCGGGGAACGTCATTCCAGAAGGTTTCACTCACCCTGGAATCCTTACGCATCATGATGTTCCGTTTTACGTTGGTGTCACATTTGATTTCAACACGTGAAAGCGTTACAGGGTGTTCCCATTCCATTACAACTTCCGCAGGAAAGCCTTTGGACTGCCAGTGATGTATTTCATTGTTGATGTCACGAGACATGCCATCCGTAAGCAATGCTGCGTCCCCTGAAATTGTTGAAGATGCAAAAACCCGACCTGCTTTTTTGGCCAAATCATTCGGATCGTTTGCAGGTCGTTGCGGAATAAAGACATCATCCCGCAACAATTGCTCCTGTAATTGGTCAATATGCTTTTGTGCTATGTCACGAGGAAGCACACCCTTTTTCAGGCATAACGTTGCGGCGGTCCCAACGGCCTGCCCCATAAGAGCACAGGTAGCCTGGACCCTTGTAGAAGACAAGGCGATGTGCGTCTGACTGATGTTTCTACCGGCATACAGAAGATTAGAAACATTTTTCGAGTATAAACTTCGAAACGGTATCTCATAAACTTGAGAAAACCTTTCATGAAAATAACTGGGAGGTTCGCTGAGGTTTTCAATCCCACCCGGGCAGTGTTCATCGAGTGACCAGCCTCCATAGGCAACCGTATCCTCAAAGTAATAGTGCTCAGTCAGGTCTCTTTCGGAAAGGATATAATCCCCTATAAACCGGCGGGATTCACGGCGGCCCGGAAGTGCGCCCACCCAGTCCAATGCATAGTTTTCCGCATCAGGGAACTTGCCGGAATTCTTGATGTAATCCCATACACCATGCAAATACCCCATAAGCTTGTGCCGGTTGATTTCCTGGTCGGCTATAATATCGAACTCGCTGCCCAGTTCGACCCACCAGATGCCCCCTTCGTAGTAACCGAACTTACGTCCTGGATGTGACTTTTCCGCTTTATAAGGGATGACATATGACGGGGGCTCATAAGGCACGGGTTTGTCCATGTTTTTTCCTGAAAATAGAATGGAAGCCCCCATCTGCCAGCCATCCGCCACTTTGGGCGCATATTTCTCATTGAATTCAGATGAAGCCTCTCGCCCTGTTCGATACAGCGCTCCTGCGGTTGCTGCCAAAAGACCATCGCCGGAACAATCGATAAAAAGTTTTGCGTGAATCGTGAATTCAGTTTCGGTGGTCAACTGCCAGCAACGCGCCGACGCTATCTTTGATCCGGACATGTTCGCTTCAACCGCCTGCGTGTTCAGCATCAGTTCGATATTGGGTTCCCTGGTTACAAAATCGTACAGGACATGATCCCAAACCGGATAAGATTCCTGTGGATTATTGAACCGATTGTGAAGAAGTATTTCCTCAATTATGCCGGTTTCACGTTCGGGTATGCCATTAGGTTTTAAGTGATTTACACCATTTACATGAACGCGAATCTCGCTGGAACTATTACCTCCAAGCACGGAACGATCCTGAACCAAAACAGTTTTGGCTCCATTCCTCGCCGCGGATACGGCCGCACATATACCGGCCATACCTCCGCCTATAACTGCCACATTGAAAGTGAGAGTTTTTTTCCGGTCGGGAAGCCCCATTTTTCCTATTCCCATTTGGTGCCACTTATCCGATCCCCTACCGCCTATATCTTTTGTTTGGGTAGATGCCTTACCTGCGATTGGAATTAAACTGGCTGCTACTGCGCCTTGGGTACTTCTTTTAATAAAATCTCTTCTTTTCATGACATTCTTTCATAGTTGCTTACTAGGGCAATCCATCCTCGTATTGATTCATGATTCAATTCTATCAGGGCGTCTTTCTCGGAATGAATTCAATAAAATCCAGTCGGCCCCGCTCAGTTCGGTCAGCCTGCCCCACCAGTTTGATTTCGTCGCCGTGATTCACCTGGATCTTCTCAAACAGACGCCAACGCCAGCAATCCACATCCTCATCCAACTTGAATGACGCCTTTTTCGTTCCTGCAATATGAAGAGTTACGCACCCCTGGCCGTCGTTCTCATCGAAATACGTTATCTTAATGTCATAAGTGCCAGAGGCATTGTCGAAGGAATAACAAGCCGTCCCGGTTCCCAGCGTTTCCACTCCCCATTCTTCCACAAATTCCCCGTCGGTTCGGGCATAACCGTCAAGTTTCATTTCCTCAACTTCTTTCCCAATAGTAGGCTTAAGCCCTTTGACGCCCCCTTCAATCATTCCCTGCTTAAATGCCCTCATGTGGGAGAAGGAAGCGCCATCGTAATGTTTCAGGACCAGACCGTCAATCTTCGCAAGGCATTCCAGGGCCGCTTTGACACCTCTTTTGATAAGCTCCGGTGTAGCCTTCATGCGCGCGCCGATGCCGCACATAAGAGGTATATCCGGACCGATATACGCCCGGTTTCTTTCCAGCCACTTCTTCCGCCATTCAAAGGTTTCGTTTGCATTTCCCTTTTGCTCTTCATGGTCTTGATTAACCAATGAACCCAGATATGGTGCCGCTTCGTTAAGGTACAAACCGTAATCCTTGGGATCATGGCGTCCATAAGAATGGGTGTCGTTATAGCGCAGATGACATTTCGGATTTTCCTCCCTGATCTTCTCGGATATCAGGCGGTAGAATTCCGTGCTGGACTTTCTCCTGAAGGTCAGCCAGTTTTCTCTTTCAGGCTGAGCGTTCTTATCCGCCTGCAACACAGCAATAGCCGCTTTCAGGTCGAAACTCGATTTTCTTGCCACCGCAATACAGTGTTCGCAGAAACACGTTCCTCCCTCGTCTATATCCCTGTTGTTAAACAAGTACTGACAGGTCTGGATGTAGTCCAGGTCGTAGTTTGCTGCGAGGTCTCCGAAAAGGGCGATGACATATTCCCTGGTATCCGGATTATTCGGGCAAAATCTGCTGTTCACGGATTCACCGTTGATTTTCTTTTGCTGCCAGTCCGGATTTGCCCGGATGAGTTCCTTTGGAATCGGAAAATGGGAAACCTCCGCTCCGACCTTCATGCCTCTGGCCCGGCATGCGTCCACCATTAGCCGAAGCCAGTCTGTTTCCCGTATCCAGTCAATGGCCGACAATCGCGGCTTGATTACGCCGTAACGGTTCATATCAGGAAAAAAGGTAATCCTTGAATCTTCTGCTTCCCATGTATCTCTTGCCGGATTGTGCGGGAATTCAGGGGATTGAAAGGGACGGTGCTCCTGATGCATGACGACAACCATATAAAGATTATTGACACCGCACATGGACTGCATGTTGTCGAGTATGTAATCCATCCCCTCGTCTCTGATAGTCCATGCCCGGATTTGGGCCCCGACTTCAAATGTTGAAGCGGCGTCAGGTTTCCATGCCACATGTTCCTTCTGGCCGCCAGTACAGACAGACAAGCAGAGTGTCATAAAGATGGCTATTACGGCAAATTTCATCTTACATCCGGTCATACTTAACAGTCCCATTTTTTACTCCTTTGATAATCAGATCATATGCTGTCCGTTGCAGATTCATGCGTTTAAGGTTGGCAGCTTGTACGGTGTCCACCCATTTCCTGGGCCAGATGTCATTGCCGGCCAACGCTCCCAACCAGGCGGCACTGTTGCAGGTAATGCTATCGGCATCACGTCCGCCTTTCACAGCCGTCAAAACCGTCTTATATGGATCGCCCTGACCGTAGACAAAATAGGCGAGTGCGAGAGGTTGTTGTTCGGCAAATAAGATACCGTTGTAACTCCCTTCCATCTTGTCGATCGGCGCCAGACGGGCAGGAATCGGACCGTCTATCTTTGTCGTACACGCTTTAACCAGACAATGCTCGTATAGATGTTCGTACAGCTCCATTCGACCTTTTGCCTTGGCAGCAATTTCGATGGCACGGGTGAACAGTTTTTTCGCTAATGGGCCTGAATCATCCAAAACTGCATTCACCACCGAGTCAATTGTTGCACCTTTTTCGAAAGCTGCGGCCTGTCCTGCCACGACAGAGGAAAGAATGTCCTGTTCCAGAGGCGCTTTCCAGATCCGGCACATATCCGCGGTCACGGCCGATGCCTTTTTAGGATCCGCGGCATAGAGGATGGCAATAGGCTGCCACCAGGCCCCACCTCCACCTTGTTTGTGATTCAAACCGCCTTCTTCCGGAGTTACGATGCCGTCTTGAACTCTGTCAACCGCCTTGACTGCTTGTCCCCACCAGTTTGAAAAATCCGCATTTTTCATAAGCCATGGTGCAAACGAAGCAGCAGTATATGGCGGCTCATTTGCCAATACGTAGCGAGATAAATCCATACGAATAAACGTATCGTCTGTAATACTTCCCGGCGCCTCATCTAGCGCATACCCAGGCTTCAGTTTCATAAACGTCGCTGGAGGCATGTTATAAGATAGATGCTCCTGAAAATCAGGAAAATACTCAGCAATGCGTTTGTAGTGCTGACACTCCACCGGCCCACCCATGGCGTCGGCAATGGCAGCTCCCATAAAACACCCCATGGCCTTGGAGCGATAGATCTGCAACTTTGTTTGTTCTGGTTCAGGTGCTGAAAACACCAAGCCAGGTCTCAAGACCGTCACGAATGCAACCTTCCCTGCAATCTTTAAGAAATCCCGACGAGGATACTCATTGATCGGGGCAATATCCATAAATGTCTCCTCTTTCTTTCGATTGATAAAATCAACCACCCTTTCGGTGTTCCATGTTGTCAGCTGTTCCTTTTGCTCCGGCTCGACTGGTTCCGGATGGGTATAAAGGTTGTTCATTTCTTGTGAATTCTTTTCACGATCTTGTTTTTCATTGTATTAAAAGGTTTCAGGAGGTGGTTTTCGATAGGCGTCAAATCGTTCTGCCGACCAACGTTCTTCATCTCGCCGTAACTGAAACAGCGGCCGCTCTAATTCGAGTTCCCATTCAAATAGTTTTTTGAAAAGCGCTTTCATCTTCTCGGGATGCGCAACGGCAAGGTTGTTCTGTTCAGCGGGATCTTCCGCAATGTTATACAACTCGGCTGGGCGATCGGGAAAACGCATCATCTTCCAGTCACCATCGCGAATGGTGCCTCTGTTTTCCTTTTTCCAATAAAGAGTCTGATGTGGAATCTCATTCTTTACTCGGCGTATATAGGGAACGAGATCCACTCCATCGAGTCCTTCAATAGCCAACGCATCACCGCCTGCAGCCTCAACAAATGTAGGTAAAAGATCGAGCGTGCTGACGGGTTTCTCATAGACGGATCCTGTTGGCAATTTCCCCGGCCAAACCACAATTCCCGGCACACGAATACCACCTTCAAGATGGGTGGCCTTGATGCCACTGAACGGATAGTTGCTCGACGTGTTTCTATCGGTTGGCCCGCCATTATCGTTCGTGAACACAACCAGAGTATTCTCATCCAAGCCAAGTTTTTTCAGTTTATTCACAATCTGACCACAGGCCCTGTCTAGTGAAAGTGTCATTTGCGCCACTTTCCTTCGTTTTCCCTCCAACTGAGCAAATTCATCCTTATCTTTCGGATCCGTCTCCATCGGCAAATGGACCGCATTGAATGAGACATAGGCGAAAAACGGCTTGTCCCGGTTGCGTTCGATAAAGGCGCAGGCTTCATCAGCTAGTACATCAGTCAGATAGCCCTTATGTTCTTTAAAGTCAAGAAAGCCTCGCTCCATCAAGCGGCCGCGGTTTTGCTTTCGATTGGGCGGGTAAGCGTAGAAACTTCTGGCTCCGCCGCGGAATCCGTAAAACTCATCAAAGCCCCTTTTCAGCGGATGAAACCGGTCGGCCTCCCCCAGATGCCATTTACCGAAAACAGCCGTGCGATATCCCAGTTGCTGCAGATGGTTTCCCATGGTCGGGATCTCAAGCGGAAGACCCATATCTTCTCCCGTAGCTCCACTTTTGCTCATAATACCAGGCACATTATTTTCTTCAAAGCCGAAACGTTGCTGATATATTCCCGTCAACATCCCCGCCCGCGATGGGCCGCACACGGACGCTGTAACATATAACTGCGATAACCGGACACCGGACTGGGCCAGTCGATCCAGATGCAGTGTCTTAAAATGGCGGCTACCTTGAAATCCAAAATCCGCATAGCCGGCATCGTCCGCAAACAGCAATACAATATTCGGCTGCGATTTCATTAGGACATTTCCGGAGTCTTGGGCTATAGATAGCCGGTCACTGATAAAAGGCGCAATTCCTGCGGCTAAACCTATCTTAAGAAAATCTCTTCTTTTCATGCTTTTCTACTCCCAAATAATGGGCATCCAAACCGTCATTTCACTCACACCTCGGTTGCTCCAGGCGAAGTAAGGAACAAACTGGGTTTCAACTTCTTTCCAATCCGGTTTTTCCAGCGTGCGGTACATACCCTCTTTATTATCCTTACGAAGCAACACTTTTCCGCTAATGGTTGTCAAACCACCTAAAAAATCAGGTTGGTATTTTGCTTCCAAACCAGATTTTGCAGGAAGGTAAACATCGAGAATATCAGTATTCTTTGGCAGGTCGGGTGATTCGACGCAGTACACTACTGGGCCGCGTTTAATCGCTACTTGGTTACGCACTTCTTCAATGCGGGGATGGCCTTCAATCAATTTGATGTCCATTGGGATATCCAACGCAATGACATCACTCGTTTTCCAATGACGCTTAATCCTGGCATAGGATCCTGGCTCTGCTTCAACACTGGCAGTTTTCCCATTCAATATGATTCTTGTTCCTTCTGCCCATTCAGGGATTCGTAACAGCATTTCAAATGGCCCATCTTTACACTCTTGCACGGTGATTTTTACATCACCATCCCATGGATATTGAGTATCCTGTCTTAGTTTGATTTCCGATCCATCCAGCAGTTGGGTGGCCAGTTTGTTGCCGCCATACAGATTCACCGCAATACCATTTTCGGACAGGCTATAAGCCCAGCCGGATACTTTCGCAATTGTGCGAACGAGATTCGGCGGGCAGCAGAAGCAAGGGATATAGGGAGCTCTTGTTTTCTGGTCAGTAGTATCCATCTCGTGGCCGTGGATTCTTCTCAGAGGATTAGTGTAAAAATAGTGTGTTCCTTCCACGCTGATACCTGAAAGCGCACTGTTGAACAGAACCAGTTCCATGATGTCGGCATATTGGGATTCTTCATGAATCCCGAGCATCCGATAGCTGAACATGGCGTTACAGATATTCGCGCAGGTCTCGTTATAGGCCGTCAGGTTGGGCATCATATACTCATCGATAAATGCCTCGTGAACAAAGTCTACTTTTGAAGATGATCCGTGATGAGTCTGTCCGCACGCGCCAGTGACATACATTTTTTTATTCACCACATTGTCCCATATCCGATCCAGTGCCTTGATCAATGCTTTCTCTCCTGTTTCGGCATAAACATCCGCCGCCCCGGCATAATAATACAACGCGAGTACGGCATGCCCTACGGCCTCACTCGATTTACGCAAAGGCGTGCGTTCCTGAACCATGTCCCCAACCATCTTATAGCGAACGGTGGGATCCGGTTCGACCTTTGATTTACCACGCATATTGATAAATATTTCAGCCAAATAAAGGTACTCTTTATTCTTCGTCGTGCGATAAAGCTCAACCAGTCCTGTTATCTGGGTCTGGTTGAATCCAAACCTTGCAAGTTCCTTTGGTTCAGACCGAAATAGCTTGTACAAATAATCTGCATGCTTGATCGCAATATTCAAAAAGTTTCTCTTGCCGGTAACACGGTGATGAATACACGCACTGGTTAGCAGGTGTCCGCTGTTGTAAAGCTCGTGATATTTTCTATTAGTAAATCTGCCGATTTCTGAAAGCGTAATTTGAGTTGATAAATAGCCGTCTTCTTCCTGGGCTTTCCCAATAATCTCAATGTATTCATCCAACTCTTTGAGAATTTTCTCATCTTTGTTGATAGCGTAAACATAAACAGCGGATTCCATCCACTTATAGAAATCCCCGTCGTGCCAGTGCATACCATTGTGTTTCCCTTCTTTGAGACCGGCGGCAATTTTGAAGTTATTGAGTGCATGACCAACGTCTCCTGTCAGGATAGTTCCCATATGTGGCATCATGGTCTCTTCACACAATTTGAACTTATCCGCCCAAAATCCTGAAGTCCATTGGCAATCCCCGATGTTTATACTCTTCAGTTTTACATGGGGGCTTTCCGCATTATTGATGATTCCCTGTTTCTGAGCAAAAGATAGATTTATCATAAAAACGCTACAGAGGATAACTATCCGCTTTTTCATTAGAGGATTTCCTTTATGCATCGGATAATGTTGGATTGGAGTGGATCGGATGCGCTCACTATTCCGACGGAAACTAAATCCATCCACCCAATTATATATAGCCATTTAGTCATTTAAGAATATCGCTTAAGGTATAGTTATTCCAATGTGATACCCGTCGCTTGTAGGACGTACCGGTGTGATCAGTTCTTCCGTTTCAATATCGATAAACCGGAACATGCCGCAGGGCACGTCGATCTTGACCGCTGACGGATCGGTGATATTGAAGCTCTTTTTGTCCAGCAGGTCAAACATCTTCAGTGGTTTAACCGTATGGAACTTCACTATTGCTGTTCTCGATTTCGGATTTATATATCCGCTGTCGATTACCGTAAGGCGTAAGTGATTCGCAGAAGTCTGTGCGGCCACCCAGGCCACCGATCCGGATACAGTCAACGGCAACAGCATGACGCTTTTTTTAATATCAGCTTCAATCGTTTTGTAATATTCATCCGCTGCATACTTTGTCTTCCCGTCAGCAGAATAGTAATGCCGCCCGTCGGTGATATATTCTTTCATGATATTTTTATACAGCGGATGCAGATAGTCTGTCATCGCTCCCCGGGGAGAATTGTTTGCGGCAAGAATTCCGCTCTGGACAGGAGTAATCAAAACTAATCCGTTTTCATACGGCGGCAAGTAGTTCAGGCGGCGTTCTTTTACACCGGCCGCATAGCGGGAGAAATCCCACTCCGTGACCGGGGCGCCCGGCCAGGTGCCGTTTAATCGGCTGAAAACGAACGGATTGTTTTCTTCGAAATCCTGATCGTAAAAGGTGGTCCATTTTACGTTGTTTCCCTCGTTGAGATAATGCTCGTCTGGCTCTGTCATGCTGAGGTGGATCGGTGAAAAGCTGATGATCTCGGAACGCTTCGGCACATACAGGGCTCCTTTGGCAATCAGCTCCCACAGCAGGCTCATGTAGTCCTGATCCACGGCAAAATTGTTAATATACTGCGCTCCATAGGATATATTATAAACCATCTGGCGTAAGAAATGGTTGGGTAGCATTTGATGGGAATGCTGTCGTAAGCGGTTAAAGCTGGTATTGTCACGGGCACAACGTGCACCCCAGGAGTCAACTGCTCCGCTCATCCAATATCCAAGGCGAGCCGCTACGCTCAGTTCCATTGATTTATCTGTGGTTTCCTCCATTGAGGGAACAAATACATCTGAGAATTCTCCGGAGGCCATACGTGACCACATAGGCAGGTGGGCGATGGACTGCCAGAATGTGTGCTTGGTGCGAATATAAAGGTTTGCATTTTTACCCTGACAATATTCGGCCAAGGGGTATATCAGATCATTAAGTATGTACTCAAAGCCATCGTCATATTGTTCCAGTTCAGGATAAATCAAAACTGTTTTCTTGCCTACTGCTGCATCTACAATTTTCTTCTTCGTATCCAAACTATACATATAAGGATCGTTGCCGTGTCCTCCCCAAAAAGATATACCTGGATTGTTTTTATAAGTTGGCACAAGAATATCCAGCACTTCATCGCTGGTGAGTATATATCGTTTTCTTCCGTCTCTTTTATTCCGGTATTTTTCGTTCTGCACGGATGAACGATCCCAGTTTTCCACCTTTGACATATGGGTGTTATCCAGGAAAACGGGGCGCTTATAGTTGGTTTTGATTTTGTTCACCAGGCCTTTAACCGAATTGGGAATACTCTCTGAAAGCAGATAAACAGGTAAAGGAGCCCTCTTTCCAGTCGGGCTTGAAAAAGTCTTTAGATGATTCCGGACGATATCGGTATTGGCACGTATGGTCTCAATCTTTCCCGGAGGGGCAAGGTTGGCATACGCACTCTTCCAGAGCGGATTTGCCGGATCCAGTATATGGATACAACTCCCGCCGCTTTGGCTGCTCGCTAAAATAATCTTATTACTTTCCGGATCTTTCCACATATCGTTAAAGGAGTACCTGCAGGCAAGTACTTCGGCGTTTCTTATATTCATATCAGGCGGTATCAAAAGAACGCGAGATCCGAACAATACGAAATACTCATAACTGTCACCCTTGGGAATAATTTCGGATTGCACCACCCGATAGCCAGATCGATCTATTTGCTTTTGTATGACCTGCACCTTAACCATTTGCTGTTGAGAGTTGACAGGATCTAATCTAACAATATCAGAATTCTGAATCATGCTGGAGGTACCCAGCAATATTTGTTGCGAGCCATCTATATCGCATACCCGAAACTCACCGATAGGCTTTGATGCTTTTACCTTAATTGTACTGAATGGCGAATCAAAAAGCGGTTTGAACAGATAGATAGAACCTGGTGCTGAGTTGGAATTAAGCACACCATGGACCGCTAATACATCAGTTCCATCTGATTGACGGATTCGCCTTAAGAAATTTACAGTATGACGATTTTTCGGGGGGATTTTGCCTGATCCCCAGGGCTTCTCTACGGAATAAGTAGCAGACTTAATTTCTTTTATAAGTTGCCCGGTAGACGAAAGATAATAATAACTTTTATCGTATCCTCCACAAACTACATAAACGGTATTGTCTTTCTGCACCACACAAACCGCATTCATTGGCGCATCATTCGGCTTAAATTTCCAAAGCAGCTTTCCAGTGCCGTTCAGGCAATAGACACTGCCGTCGGCATTGGCCGCTAAGACTTCAGCAATTCCATCGCCGGTGATATCTTCGCACCAAAGATCATGATTCATAAATCCAGACAGTTTGTTTGTCCATCGAACGGTTCCATCATATTGCAAGCCAAGCAAGGTGCCTTCATAGCTGCTGGCGACGATATAGGAGTTCCCATGCCACATCGCAGTTCGGACCTTGGAAATGGTATATCCCGTATCAACGCTTTGCACGCCGGATGATTCTGCGCCCGCCACTGCGATTACAACCATTCCACTCAAGAAAATGCCAATGATTATTTTTATCAGCTTTATTTTCATTCTATATATACTTTTATTTCTTTTCCTGATACTTCCTGCTACAAGTTTACCTTCTGCTCACAATGCAGCACCAGTCCTTTTCCAGCGCATCAGGAGCTTGTCCGAGATCGGTGATTCCGCCACCCTTGATGTTCTTAACGCTGCCGGTTTGCCAGTCACCGCTTTCGCGCGGGTTGAGCCATTGCACGCTAAACTTGCCCTTCACGCCGCTTAGGTCCAGTTGGAAATCCGTGCCCTTGCGTTGGTCGTAGATGGCATAGACAACGCCCGGTTGCGCAAGGCAATAGGCATTTGGCATCTCAACGAGTAGATCGTTATGAGGATCCATCTTGAGTAGCGGAAGCTTTACTAGTTCATTAACCGCGATACCAATATGCGTGGGCATAGTCTTGGTAATGCGGTAATCATCGACCTCCTGATCATAGTTATGGTTTTCTTTTTTCTTAAGATACCACTCGTAGCCGCCACCACCACTAAGATACCACGGCCACATCTTCTCGATGCGGCCTTTGTCGTAATCGGTCATGGTGCCGTGGATTTCGTCACCTGATATGACGAGCGGCACGCCGGTTGCCGCCGACTTCTCGCGCCATTCCTTGACAAACTTATAGATAGACTGATTGCCGAGTCCCGATTGCACAGCGGTCATATCGAAGTTGGAATCACCAACGAGCGCGGTCCAGCGAGGGATGAGGTCTTTGCCACGGTTGTGAGTGGAGATAGGGTGATCGTAGGTATCAAGCATCTTGAGCCACGCGGCCTGCTCTTTCAATTGCTCGTTGGTGAAGTCATTCTCTTCGCCCAGATCAAATTGAAAAGCCAGGTGGTGACCGAAGCGGGCGATCATCTCGCGGAAGAAGAGTTTGCGGATGCGTCCAAGCGTCTTGCCCTCGCTGTTATAATACATATCGTTGGAGGCTTCGCAGAGCAGAAGGTGCATGAAAATGCCGACGTGTTCAGAATGAGTGAAGACGATCTCCCACTGGTCAAGCTTGCTGACGTCGTAATGCTCTTTATCGGCGTGGGCAATAGTGGGATAGGTGTCGTCGCCGTCATCTTTGACGCTCATCATCATGATGTAGAGGCTGGAGACGCCGTGCTGACGGCCGAGAAAATTGAGCATGCCGATATAATTACGGCCGGCGTTTTTGCGGGTAGCTTCGGAGCCATCGTTACGGTTCCAATCTGGATCGCCAGAATGCCAGTCCTGGGTGTGACCGGCGAAACGATGCAGGTAGATTTCTTTGGGGGGAATGTTTTCATAGAGAGGGCCACGTTTGTTGTTGGAGGTCGTATTGTCGAAGCCGTAGTAGCCGAGCATATTCTCGGGGACGCCGGGTCCACCCTTGAGGAAAGGCTTGCCGCTGGCGAAGGTGAGGTAGTGATGGCCGCGGTTGATGATCAGGCCCTTGTCGGGGCTGCGGAAATCTCGGCTGGTCTTGTCGGATTCGACGACTTGGAACGCGCCGGACTGGCCATCGAGCGGCTTCCAGGATTTACCGGCCTTAGGATCTTTGGCGATAGCGACATCTTTGCCTTGACGGAAGGAAAGTTTCCATGTCCAGGAGCCAACTTCGTCGGGGCTGAAGCAGGCTCGCCATTTGTTGCCGCTATCGGCGCCGGTGCGTCCGGCGTTACCGTCGGCGGCGAAGAAACCGGGAACGGTCATGTCCTGGCCGCTGGGACCTTTGAAGGTGACCTCAAGACGATAGTTGGAATAAGGATTGGGATCGGCGGTTTCGCTGGTGGCCGGGCCATCGAAGGTAAGCGAGACGCGATGCCAGCGCATCAGAACGTCGGAATTATCTTCGGTGCCACGGATCTCAACAGCTCGTAATGAGGTGATGCTACCTGCCCAAAGTATCATAGCTATGGCAACCGTCAGCAGCGGCTTTGCGAAAATTTTAATTTTCATGGGAAGACTCCTTTTGATTTGCCAGGTATTCTTATTGTCAGTCAATATTAGTAAGCATGCGCACATCGCACGGCTCCAGCGTTAGTCCGTTCTGTACCAAGCGTCGGGTTATCACATCCATCATTTTTTCTATCGGTTTTCCGTTATGCTTTAAGTTGATCGCTCTTCGGTCTTTGCTCACATTGTTCAACACAAGAAGCGGTTGTTGGGTTTTAGGATCCATCGATTGATGGATAATGACTCCGTACGCCTTTTTACCGGCCAGATCGGTTACTGCAACATCCATTGGCATGGCCGGCTTGACGGGAGCCAAAGCAGCATCCAGGTCTTCGGCTATCTGCAAAACGTCGTTCAATGGAAGCTTAGCAAAGAATTTTGTGATACCAGCGCTGGGACGCGTCATGCCCATTTCATTTTTCAGGAAACTGCGATCCGCATCAACCAACACCACACGCCCGCCGGACTGTTGAAATGTTTTAATTCGCGCCAAACTATCATCAGCAATGAACCGGGTCGGCGGAATAATCAGGATTTGCTTTCGCGCATCCAGACTACTGATTTCGGACGGCGTTGTGAAACCGACCGGGAGGTTTAATAATTTCAGCGCTTCGTAGATATCCTTAAAATGGCCGGTATAGTTCTCATCCTGTATCGCAGCTTCTTCGCAATAGTAGATTATAATGAATCGTTCTCTCGGTATCGCCGATGCCACCCGTTCTGCATGGGCATTCAGCTCTTTGAGGGTACGTCCATAGGCATCCAGGGCTACAGGCTGCGTGGCCAATTCGCCTATATGATCCGCATTCTCTTTTAGCGAGCCATCCGATCCCCGCCCCCAGAGCCATGGTTTGATCGCTCCCATACCATGACTGAAGGCCAACCAGAGCGCCGAGCGTACATAGTTGCGATTCAAATTGAAATGCCGCCAGCTCACCGCGCCGAATCCATGCCACTCGGAATCGTAGAACAACTTGTCCGGACAGATTGACTTGGTAAAATCCAGATACATCGATTGCTCAACCCAATCATAGGCATAACGGGAGAGCCATCCCGTCTTCGGATCGAGACCTTCTTCATGTTTCCCATAAAAGATAGCGTCATAAGGCGCCACGCGAAGGTCGGCGCCAGGAATATCCTGCAGCTTGGTGAGATACTCAATATCCAGACCATGGTCCCGCAAAGGAGTACTCAAGGTAAATCCAAGCATCTTGATAGTGACCGGGGATTTGAACAGGTCGTTTGCCTGCACCTGCTGCTTCAAAAAAGTAAACCATTCATTTACACGATCCATGTTGAATCGACACCAGTCGTACCAAAGCGCCCCGCCCCGCAACGCCGGATTAATCGGCAGGTCCACCTTTACCTGATCCAGGTTTTTATATGAGGCGTTATAGGCGTCATTCACTGCCTCGACCGTCTTGTATTTTACCGCCACCCAATGGCGATATTTCTGCATACCAAACTTTGATAGCTCGTTCTCTGCCCGCCACCCTCCTTTCTGCGTGGCAAAATGCGGCTCATTGGCCAGTAGGTGCGCCATAGGCCGATTGCCTCCGGCCTGGCTCATGCCCGGAAGCAACCCAGCGCAAAGCATCTTGATCCAAGCGCGAATCAAAGGGCTGTCGATATCGTATTGGGTAAAATGTCTGGCCCCCTCCATAATTTCCGGATGCTGTCGCTTCATCCAACCAGCCGGGGCATGTCCCATAAAAAATACGAGCGGAGCAGCATTGAGCTGGCACTGGTTTTCCAGCGATGCAACGGCCCGTTTCAGCACACGCGAATCCAAGGTTCCATCTTCCTTTAGCCCCCCCCAATGTGTAGTACCCTTCGCCCAGACGGCCAAAAGCCTGCATGAAATCTTCTTCCTTCGGCATCCAAATGAGCGAACTGGGAAATACTGCGCGCCCATCCAGACGATAATATCCAGCAGCCAGTTCCATTTTACCTTTGGTAAAATTGGGCGGGGCACTCAGCGTGATTTCGCGAGCCAACTGTCGCCGTAATTCCGCCGCAGCATGGTCTGCCACGTCCAGGCAGGCTTTCAGTTCATTGAATGCGAGCTGATCAGCCGCCATGGGATCAGTCTTGTTATAGTAACTAAACGTCTGGAAGATGCGGCGAACTCTCTCCACGTTTCTCCGGTCATGCTGAGCAGCCATCTGAAACGCGGAAATCACCTGCTCCGAGACAGATGCATAATCCGTATTGATTCCTTTTTGATTCGCTTCGCTGATCAGAGCGTTCAACTCAATGCGGCGCGTCTCCACCTTGTGGTTCAACTGATTCCAAACAGCGTCGTTGTTCGCACGCGCCTGCATCGGCAAAACTATACTACAGGCAATGTATCCTAACCCGGCGAAGCCGGAACCAAAAAAGTTATACTTATTTGTTTATGCGGCTCGACATTTTTTAGATACTTGCAGTACATAAGTATGCTGAAAGGATCGAGCATGGTAGATTTCGTTGAACGA
>Ga0307378_10003266_pt1 | contig 23898 bp, 26 predicted proteins | sample UN1MG_FD_202238 | JGI IMG/M metagenome (GOLD analysis project Ga0307378, IMG submission 202238) | Soil microbial communities from Risofladan, Vaasa, Finland - UN-1 | ecosystem: Environmental > Terrestrial > Soil > Coastal area > Acid sulfate soil | place: Finland: Risofladan, Vaasa | collected...
ACAACTCGATGAAACGAGTTACGCCTTATCGCTCATGGGCAAAGAGCATCTCAAGGATCGCCTCCCTATTTCAAGCCGAGCGATGGTGGATGCCACGGTCGAAGGCACCTCTGCTTTTGGCCCTCCCATGCTTCGGGGCACAGCCCAGCGCGTAGCTGCTCGCTGGCTTTTGAAGCAACAGGGAAAATGATCCGCCTCCCCGAAGATCCCTGGCGCTATTTCAATCGAAGGGCTGGCGTTGTTCTCCTTCCATTGAGGAAACTGCGCCCCACCCGGGCACGGCCGTCGGGGATCAAGAACGCAGCCAAGTTCATGGCGCTTGCCTACGAAGGCAAAAAGGCCAAGCGAGATCCTATCGCTGTCCGACAAGAAGACGATGGTTCGTACTCCATCGTGGATGGCAACTCGACTTACGCCAACGCTCTCCAGAGCGGGTGGAGAGCCATCCCAGTTTTGGTTGCCAGCAAAATCGCCTACCGTCCTCGTTGGCAGGACACCCCTGGCTACAAGACCGTTGTCGATGACAAGTCGACCAAGGGCATCTTGCCGTCTCAGTTGGAGAACAAGACGGACACGGGGCAGAGCCGTCTGGATTCTGCATGGCCTGTCGCCCCCGGTGTGGCCCGAGAGAAAGAGCGCGCACTTCCGCTGCCGTCAGGGCACAGCAAGCAACGCGAGAAGAAGGTTGGACCCACCACGGTCAACAAGCCTCGCTACTCCCCTGACCGCACGTTGAGTGTCCCCGGTCAGCAGTACGGGCACCCCACCAAGTACGACTACAACAACGTCACACGGCGCCCTGGCATCACGGGGACTGAAGACGAAGACCTCTACGAAGAAGACCCGATGGACGATCAGCAGATCGTTCCGGGAAGCGACGACCTGGATCACATGGGTGGAGCGGTTCTTCCCCAGAAGCGCCAGAACAACCTGCCCCCGGCCGCCAAAAAGAAGCAACGTCTCGATTACATCAAGAACCCTTCAAAGAAGACCAAAGCCCGTCGGGACTACCAAACTCGTGGGAAGTTCGATCCACAGGCAAGGCTCTATCGGAAGTATTACCGGCAGTACAAGAGCCGTTACAAGCGACGAGGGTTGAGCCCGTTTGGGACTCCGGCAGAGCGCACGAAGGCGTGGCGTGAGGAGCAAGGGCAGGACGCAAAAGCCAAGGGCATCTCCAAAGAGGATCAGGCGGAGCGTCGCAAAGACAAGCCGTTGCGAACCCGCTCCAAGAAGCCACCTGGTTCGACTTCTCAGACTTACGCCAGCGAAGGTCTGATGGCGGACTGGGACATGCTTGGTGCGAACTATCCTCTGAACTGGAACACCACCACGAAGAAGACTGAAGCGCCGAACCAGTTAGATCAGAACTACGGGAAAGGGCAGTCCCGAGACACAGGAGTTCCTCGTACTTCGCCAGGCAAACAGAAGGGCGAGTCCATACGGGCTCCTGACCTTCACGAGAAACATCAGCCTGGGTTGTTCACTCAGCACATCCCTCCGGCTGCGGGGATGCCCAATGTCCAGGTCAACAACCCGACCTCTGGTTCAGGGAAAGTCATCCCGCTGTCTTTCACGACAGACTTGGTGAACAACACTCAGCAGATCCCTGACGGCCGGCAGCACACCTACGAACGGAACAACAACTTCCAGGTGAAGCAAGCTGCCACGATGGCTCAAATCCTGGATCGGGTTGACGAGGAGATTCGTCTCAAGTCCAGGGAGCGTCGAGCCACTTTGGTCCGAACGGATACAAAGAACTGGATGTGGCATTGGAAATCAGGTTCTTGGCTCGTCAAGGTTCAAGCCTACAAAAAAGGCAGCGCGAAGAACCTCAACAAGCTCAACCTGCGGATCGCTTGCAATTGCCCCTTTTGGATGTGGCAGGGCCCTGAGCATTGGGCCCGACAGGGGAACTACCTCCTGGGGAGCCCACGAGGGTCAGCAGCGAACCCGGTGATCCGCGACCCGGTTCACCGTCATCCGGTCTGTAAACACGTCTACGCGGTCCTCAAGCAGTCAGAAAGGTTTTTCGTGCGCCCGAAGAAGTCACCCCTTCGCAAACTCGGTTCACGGTTTTCCGTTGATAGCGCGGCCTCAATTGAGATCGAGATCGTGTCGCAACCGAACCCAGCGCGGGTAGCGCAAGCCTATTTGGAGAAGCAACTCATCCGCAGAGTGGCTGCTCGGTATCTTGAGAAGAAGGGGAATTCCTGATGCCTACCTACAGCTACGAGTGTGATGCCTGCGAGAACAAGTTTGATGACTTGGTGCCAATGGCTTTTTACCAAGAACCCCAGCCCTGTCCTGAGTGCGGGGAGATGTCCAAGCGGGTCATAGGAGACCGGGCTCCGGGCACCATTTTCAAAGGCGACTCTTGGGGAACCAAGAATGGTCGCGTGGCTGGACAGATGGCGGAGCGACGCCGGCAGGCAGGTGCCAAGCAGCACGAACTGAAGATGGACGGTGCGGTTCCAACGCTGGCGCCCAACGTCGGAGGTGAGCGCACGGCGTCCTGGAGTGACGCTGCCAAGCTCGCCAAAGACAAGGGCAAGGACACGAGCGGTTACGAGAAACTGGCTCGTAAGGAGAATTCGGCATGAGCAGTTCGATCCCAATCCCAAGCATCTTGGACCGTTCTGCTGGGTACATGACCGTTCAATGGAGGAACGATCCTGATGTCTTGGGGTATCGCGTCCGGGTGGCGGACTCGTTGAACAACGCCTACGGGCCGTTCAACGGGGTTGTGCCGACAGCAGGGGTTGGGACCGAAGCCATCTTTGATGTGCAGCGCGGTCAAGCCAGCCGATCCAAGGCCATTCGCCTGAAAGGGCTCGGAGTCTCAGGGGACACCACTCGTGGTCAGACCCGGTACACCTGCGATCCCAACGAGTATTTCAATCCGCCAACGACCACAGTCGTTCCGCCGGACAGTCAACTCATTTTCATGCGGGTTCAAGTCCGCACCACGGCGAACCCTGTCTTTCCTGGTGGCGCGTTCCCTGGGACTTTCACGGCGGCGAACCAATCGAACATTCTCATTGTCCAGAACTCTGGGTTCTTCTCGGTCCCGTCCCCTGCGTTGACGGTGTACGGCACAGCCCCTCTCATCGCTACGGCGTTGCCAGGATTGCCGCCGCCTCCTGAAGCGATGGTGTTCCATGTTCCTGGAAGTGGGGAAGGCGTGGTTGTGACAAACCACGGAGCGGTCCCGCTTTTGCTGGCGGTTGGGAACAATCAGCCGATGATGATCGTGGCCGCTGGAGATTCGATCTATCCGACGGGCGGCATGGGAGATCAGCTAATTGTCTGTTCTGCTACTGGGAACCCTGACTTCTCCATGTTCATCGCCACCGTCAACGGCTAGGCGTCTTTGGCGCAGTATCAATAGTCAGTCTATAGGCTCCTCCTCTACAGGAGAGCACCCGTTTTTGGGTCTCGGGAGAATTCAAGATGCCATTTATCATCATGCGTCGAACCGACATCCCAAATGGGATCCTTCAGGTCATCGATCTCAAACCCAATACCTCACAGCGGAGTTTCATCTACGACCCCGGTGACGGGCAGTCTGGGTACGTCCGCAACATTCCGGCGAACAACACGGTGCTCACGACCGGAGCAGGTCCGATTGTCACAAACGCCGACTACTGCGGCATTGGTGCCTACCTCATCGACAATGTTGAGGATGCCGGCGGCACTGCCATCACGGCTGCTGTCGCCAATGCGGCTGCGATTGCCATCCTGGCGATCCCTGCGGCTGGCACCGATCTGACTCTGGTCATCGTGGATGCGGCCCTTGTGACCGCAGGTGCCACGGCTGGCACAGGGTTGGAGACCGGCCTTTCAACAGGTCTGTTCACCGAACTTCTGAACCTACTCCAAGGCAGCAAGTACCTCCTTCCTGGTGGTGCCGAAATCGCCGCTGCCGCCGCCGCCTTCAACCCCACTCGTCTGGGTTCGTTCACCTCACTCACTCGGGTCTACTACCCCACAGGTGCTTTCAACATCTCCAACGGAGACGGAAACCTGTTCAACTACAAGCGTGCCGACTTCGAATACAACGGAGTTTCTGGTCCTGCTGTCACCGTCTACGACGACACGGGCGTGGCCATCTAGGTCACGGGAGAAAAAACGATGCCGTACATCATTATGAAGCGAAGCGACATTCCGGTGGGAACGCTTCAGGTTTTGGACCTGACGCCCAACACCTCCAATCGGAATCTCATCTACGATCCACCTGGACAGACCAAGTACGTCGACCCGGTGCAGAACGACACGGTTGTCACTGCTGTCAACGGCGCTGGCGACACGGTGATGTACCGCGCGACCAACGGTTTGGCCGCTTGGCTCATCACCAACCTCAATGACGGAACTGGAGCCCCTGGCGTCGGTACGTTCACCCTCGTTGCGGCCACCCCGATCATCGCGGGTAACACGGTCACTGTGGGCGCGCAGTTGTTCACGGCGGTCGCGGGTGCTCGTACCCCGGGTGCCAACGACTTCAGCATTGCCGTGTTCACGGATGCGGGAATCGCACTCGACCTGGCTGCGGCCATCAACGATCCGCTCAATGGTCTCGCTCAGCCTGGTGGCTTGGCCAACCTCGTGGCGGCGGTTCCGATTGGTGGGGGCGTGGCCATCACGGCCAACATGGATGGCGCGGCTGGCAACTTGGTGCTGGCAACCTCCAACGCTGGTGGTTTCAGCCCCGTCGGTATGGCTGGTGGTGCAGACGCGGCGGCCATCACAGCAGCGGACGCCAACACGGGCGCTGCGGCTATCCTGGCGCTCTACGCCTACGGGGATCTCACCAGCGCGGCTGGTGTCCTGACATTGGCTGCCATCAACGGCGTACTTGTCGGTGGTGCGGCCATCACGGCTGCTCAACTCACCCGTGTGCTGGACATCCTGGCGGGTCGTCAGTTCCAAACGCCACGGGGCGTCCAGATTGAGACCGCGGCTATTGTCTGGGACGTGCAACCCGCTGTGGGTGCTGCCGGTGGTCCTGGTTTTGTAGCGGGTTCGTTGCGGAACATCTACGCCACAGGGTCGCTGACTCTTTCGTTCGCAATGGGCGTGCTTGAGGGCTTCACCGATTCTGCTTTCATTTACGCGGGTGTCGCAGGCACTCCCAACGGAGAGGCCGTCGCTGTCTACAACGACGACGGAACCCTCTACACGCCGTAAGGAAAGGACTAGAAAGATGCCACAAGTTTTCTTGGTAATGCGTCGGACTGACACCCCTGATGAAGTGATGCAGGTCGTTGACCTGAAACCCAACACTTCGCAGAGGAACTACGTCCTCACTCCTCCCGGTCAATCTGGGTACGTTCACCCCATCGACGACTCCGGTGCTACTGGGCTCGTCGGGGCTGCTCCTCTCTTCACTACATCGGCTGTGTTGTCGGGAGTGTCGGCCTACCTTTTGGGGAACATCAACACCACGGCTGGTGCAGGTGCTCCTTTCACGGGTGCTCAAGCTGATGCCGCAACGGCCGCTCTTGTGGCCATCGCTCAGGCTGGGACTGTGATGGACCTGGCTGCTGTTAATGCCGCTCTGGTTGCTGTTGTGGCAGGTACGGCCCTCACGGCTGGTGGTTCCACAGGTGTCCTCACGGAGCTTCTCTCCGCGATGGCAGGGAACGCATGGACGATCCCTGCCGGCACCGACCTGGCTGTGGCTGGCGTCAAAACCGCTCTCGCAAATGGCGGCTTCGTCGCCGGCACCTACCGAGATTTGTACGACACCGGGTCGTTCCACATCTCCAATGGTGAGGGGAACATCTCCCGGCTCAAGGCCGCGACGTTCACCTACCTGGACGTTGAGGGCGCTGCTCTCACCGTCTACTCGGCTACCGGCACTCTCCTGTAGCCCGAGACTTCGGTCTCTCCTCTCCCCCCGAACTTCGGGGGGAGATGGTTAAACAAAGGAAATCAAATGACACAAATAGATGGATATGAAACGTCGGACCTCTACTACGCCGCGTACTTGAAAACGGCGGGGGTTCTGTTGCAAGAAACCGTGCGAAGAGGTGGACGCGTGTTTTTCGTGTTTGAAAACCAACCCACCATCAAAGATCTCAAGACGCAGTATTTCAACCGCCAAAGCAAGGTGGCTGCGTTGACCTACGCGGACGAAATCAAGGCCATGAAGGCATTGACACACGACGCAATGGGGTAAGGTAAAAGCCATGCGACTCGATCAGATCATCGGCACGAACTCTGACGAAGGCGGTCAACACGACCAGTTACAGCGTCTTGTGGCTGAAGGTCGAGCCAAGCAGGCCGAGATGCACCTTATTGCGCCCCAAGCGCGCGAAGCCATCAACACAGAAATCATCCCTCAAGTCGAAGAGGCGGTGACGAGCATGGAGACGCTCAACGCCGTCACCGATTCGATGGTTGTGGAGATTGAGACTGCCTTCAAGAACAAGAACCAAGTCTACACGCGGCTGATTCGTTACAAGTCCATCGACCAATCTGACTCCCAATATGCAAAAGACCTCGTTGCCGTCATGGGAGAGTGGCAACGCTCGACTGCTCAAACTCTGGCCGACGGGGACAAGCCGGGGGACGAGACCACGAAGCAAGAGGTCACGGTCAAAGTCGAGATTGATGGCGCAGACAAGGTGCAAACCACTTCAGAGACCGAAGTGGAACTGCGGGACACAGACACGACCGAGGAGATCGAGGTGGCCCCAGAGTCACCATTTGATCTGATTGACATTCGGCTTTGAGGTGAAAGATGGGGGTTTGCTTCGACACAGGAACAGAACTGGGCCGGAATGACCTGAAGGTCTATCTGGTCGACGAGTACGGCACCCCTTGTAACGCTGCCGTCATCTCTTACAGCATCTACTACATCGACGAGACCGTGGGCTACCCCGGGACCGAGGTGTTGGTAGGCCCTGCTAACCGAACTCCCGTGAACCCGTCGGTTGGCGAGTATTTCGCTGCCCTGTTGATTCCTCCAGGGGCCAACACAGGCGACTACCGGATTCGTTGGACGTTCACCAAAACCATTGGGGATGAGGAACAAGAAGTCGTCCAAGACTTCGGGGTGATTGATCCAGCAGCCGCTTCATCGGGGGAGCACGTCTACACCCGATGTGAAGCCGATTTCATCAACAAGTTCCGCATCGTGTTGCGAGACAACAACCCGGACAGGAACTACCACTTCCGTCCTCCTGAGCAGGAGAGTGTTGTTGGATCGTACAACCGGGTCTTCGGATACGTCTGGGAAGACTACGAGCTTCTCTGCTACCTCCAACTCGGGCTCGATTACTGGAACTCGTTTCCGCCAGAAACGGATTCGTTCCGCACGTTGAACGACATCTGCACGCGGAAGCCGTCTTGGAGGGCCAACATCATCTGGGCCGCCACGGTTCACGCCATGTTTGCATTGGCAACAAACTGGATCCACGACGAATTTGACTATTCGATTGGTGGAATCTCGCTGTCGATGGAGAAGTCCTCCAAGTACCAGAGCCTCAAGGACAACGCAGAAGCGCAGTTCACAAAGGCCACAGAAGCCAAGTTACTGACCGTGAAATTCATTCGTGGTTTGAGGCAGCCCAAGTTCGGATTTGGCATCCGTTCCAGCTTCGGACCCAACGTGGGGCGAGGTGTGCTGTCCCCCCGTTCGTTTATCTAAGCGATTTCGTCGGTAATCGGTCGATAGGACGACGTAGGTAGGGATTCCTGTCTCTGGGGCCCGGCCTGCGCCATGAGCAACATCGTCGCCGTATTGATCGTCAGATGCCGCCACACGGGGGTATATGCGGACGGACGCCCTAATACGGCGTCTGTCACGATCTACGACCTGGATGAGATCACCATCCAGAAGAACCGCACGCGCGCGGTTCCCGTCCCTTTTGGGTCTGGAACCACCCGGCCCCCTGTGGACATCCCGATGTCCACGCGGACTTTTGTATCTTGGCACGAAGGCGCTCTTTGTAAGCTCACCAACCTGGGGCTGATCACAACCGAGATCATTCTCCAGCTTCGTGACAAAGGGAACTGCGGCGGCCCAGCCGGAACGGGTCAAGCACTCCAGCCTGCGGTGCTCAATGTCGAACGAACGGGGGACTCTCTTCGACTCGTCATTCCTGACAACGTGCTCCCCACCAACCTGGACTCCATCGGGTTCATGGTCGGGGAGCCCGTTACGATCACCGGTTTCAAGGAACCCGGGGTTCCTCCCGTATACCGAGGGTTCGATGGCGAGTACGAGATTTCGGTAGCCACCCCAGGCAGCGGTCTGGGTGGAGTGGCTGCGGGCTCCTACCTCATTGAAGTTCCGCTTCCGGCGGGAGCGCCTCAACCGCTGGTCACCCTTTCGACGATCAACATCTGCCTGACCGAAGGCCGTGTCGTTTCCCAGTTCAACTCGACGGGCGATGTCGGAGGCTTCGGGCCCAACGTCTTTGGCTATGTGGGCGGCATGTTCCTTCCCCACGCGGCCAGTGGTGGCGGCGCCGGAACGATTGCGGTCTACGACGGAGGCGTCCTTATTGATGCCGCGGCAACGACCATCGACTTCATCGGTGCAGGAGTCACGGCAAGTTCAGCCGGGGTAGGGCTCGTCGATGTCACCATCCCTGGTGGCGGAGGCGGGGGAGAGACCCTTGCTCAAACGCTGGTACTGGGGAACACCACTGGTGGCACCAATATCTCGGTTTCAACTGGGGACTCCATCATCGGAGTTACTGATCTAGTTCTCGATCCAGGGGCCGCTGGAACAGACAATGTGATCATCGACGGTCTGACTTGGCCTGGCGCCGACGGTTCCGCAGGTGAAGCGTTGATCACAAACGGTGCGGGGGTCCTGAGTTTTGCGGCAGTTGTATTTGAGACCCGGACACTGACGGCCGGTGCCGGTCTCACTGGTGGCGGAGACCTTTCCGCTGACCGTACCTTTGACGTTGGGGCCAACGCTGATGGCTCGGTCATCGTCAACGCAAACGACATCCAGGTGGGTGTCCTGGCGACCGATGCACAACACGGTGCTCGGGGTGGAGGCACACAACACGCGTTGGTGGTCTCTACCGCAGCCGGGTTCCAACCACAGTCCAATCGAAGTGCCGCTGTAAACCCGGCGGTCACGGACGATTCGGCTGGTGGCTATGCGGTTGGGTCGTATTGGGTCAACACGACGACGAATGAGGCGTTCGTCTGTCTCGATGACTCCGTAGGCGCAGCGATTTGGTCTTCCACGACAGCAGGCGGAGGTGGCACCACAGACACCGCTGTCTTGTACTGGGGGAACTCCAGTGTCGCCAACAGCACGGCGTCACGAATCCTTGATCCTGGCTACGGCAACCGAACAGCCCCGTTGACTTCCGGGACCAGCATCCAACGGATGCGGATCGCACGGGCTGGGACTTTGAGGAATCTGTTTGTGCTGCACAACAACCCTGGAGGGTCGGGAGCCGCCATCACGTACACCGTCAGGGTCAATGGGACTCCAACCATCATCACCGTCGGGGTGGCAAGTACCTCGGCCAGCGGGGCCGACACAACGAATTCAGTGGTGGTAGCAGCCGGTGACATTGTGGATATCGAAGTCACGAAAGCAGCGGTAGCAGGTGGAGGCTCACGGCGGCCTGAAGTGAGTCTGGAGGTGGCGGCATGAGTACCCGTCGGTATCGTTGGCAGGGCGTCGATCCAGACGACCTCAACAACATCATCGAGGCCGGCTCGGGTCCAACCCTTGAGTTCCTCCAGCGGACTCCTTGGACGGAGATCACCGTTGTTGATGGAACCCGCGACATAGACCTCGACGGCTTCATGGAAGCCCAGGGGTACGTTTTCGATGCCACAGGGCCGACGATCATCGTCTCTGCTGCTGGGGCGTATGCCGTAGGCACCGAGCAGACCGTTCTGGTGGATGCCACCTTGGGTCCTGTCACCGTGAACATGCCTCTGACGGTTTCTCGTCTGGGCAATGACATCCTGGTGATGAAGATCGATTCGTCGGCTAACGCTGTGACCGTTACTCGGTCTGGCGGCGACACCATCGACGGAAGTGTCACGCAAGTTCTGACCCAACAGAACGACGCCATCATGTTGGTGGCCGATGCGACAACCGCCAATTGGCACATAACGGGATCTCGTCGGGCGACCGACATCAATTACGTCAATACGGCGCCCATCACTTCGACCAATGTCGGTGATGCTCTGACGGAGATCTTCAACAATGATCTCACGTCGATCAAGATTTTTGTGGCCGGAGAAGCCATCACAGCGGGTGATTTGTTGACTTTCAACACTTCTGGCGAGGTAGTCCGCGCGGATTCTTCTATTGCCGGCTCCAATTGGGAGGTCATTGGCGTCGCAAACGAGACAGTTCTAATCGGAGCAACCATCGAGGTTGTCACAAAATCGGGTGCGTGCCCGATTGTGAGATTCGCTGCCGCTCCAGCGGGTGCTCTAAACGGACGACTTGTCTTCATCTCTTCAAGCTCCGGCTTGGCAACCGCAACCCCGCCCACAACTACGGGCAACACGCTTTTCACAATCGGCACTCTCCAAGGTGCCGACGGAGCAACGATGACCCCGGTTGTTTTGTTTCGACCACAATTCATCGCGCATCGTCGCTAAAGGAACACCGTCATGGCTGGCACACAAACCGATAACCTCTTGCTCCTCGACCTGACCACAGGTCTCGCTCGGACCACCGAAACGGGTGGCACCCCGGATGTCATCAACACTTCTGTCGACTGGGAGTGGGTATCAGGGGCCAACGTCGTCATTGATGGGAATCTGACCGTCAACGGCACCACGACGACGATCAATACCGAGCAGGTCAACGTCAAAGACAACTACATGTACCTGAACGATGGGTACACGGCGACCAGTGCGATCACTGGTGGTTTTGTAGTCAACGTCTTGGCAACCGCCACGGTAGACACCGTTGCTGCCACAGGTTTCGTTGCTGGTGTAGCTGCGGTCAGTAACCCAACGGTCATCACGACGGGTTCGGCTACGTTCGGTGTTGGCGACATCGTTCAGATCAGCGGTGCCGCCAACCAGAGCAACGACGGCATCTTTGAGGTTCTGAGCCATGTCGGAACCCTGCTGACGATTCGGGGAATTGGTACGATAGCGACGACCCAAGACTGGCCGCAAAACCAGTTCACGACGGACACCACCGTTGCGGGCACGATCACTGTCGTCAACGTCTCGGTCTTCTGTGCCACTTCGACCGGTGACTGGCTCGTTACTACGACCAACACGACCACAGGCATCGTCTACGAGACGATCACAACTCAAGGGTTGGTCGATCTTCAAGTTGCGTATGTGGCAGGGAACACCATCACCACGTCAGGTGGCGAAGGCAACGTCACATTTGCTGGCACCGAGACCTTCGTCATCACGACTGGTGGTGGCGTAAACCTCGATTCTCCGTTCGACTTCGACAGCACGAGCTTCGATGTTCAGATGACGGGAAGCAACGGGTTTTCCATTGATGGTACGGCGGCATCGAACGTCAGTGTCACTTCGGGTGATCTGACACTTTCCACCATCACGAATGGATCTCTGATTGGTACCTCGGCCGCTGCGATTGACCTCAACGCCACCACGACGATCACAGCGGACACGGCGGATGCTGCGAACGCTTCTGGTAACGCCATCACCCTCACTGCCGGTTCGTCCACGGCAGGTACAGCCAACGGTGCGAACATCGTCCTCACCGCTGGTGACGGCTTCACAACCGGAATTGCCGGTTTCGTCAACATCACGTCCCCCGCTGACGAAGACGAGATTCTTCTTCAGATTGAGTCCACTGGGACCAATGGAAACGCTGCTGCGTTCCTCACCGGAACCAGCGATCCTTCTGGGACGATCACAGCCGACGCAGGCTCCATCTTCCTTCGGGACACTGGGGCGGGCGCCGAGGCGTACCTCAACACTTCGGTAGGTTCGGGAACGTCTTGGACGATCCTCAACACGGGTGGCGGAGGCGATACGCTTCAGACCGCGTACATTGCAGGGAACACCATCACCACGAGCGTTGGTGAAGGCAATGTCACTTTCGGAGGGACGGAAGACTTCATCGTCACCCTCTCGGACATGTTGGTCGATACCACGGCCAGCATTTCTCTTGATGCTGATACCGCGTCGAACTTCACGGTTGCGGGTGCGGCTCTGACGCTTGCGACCACGGGTTCGGGGACGGTTGCGATTTCGTCGGCTGGCATCTTGGACATGGATGCGGCGTCGTCCGCCACGCTCAACACGGCAAATGCGACTGACGCATCGGGCAACGACATCACCATCACGGCCGGTACTTCGACTGCTGGAACGGCTGCGGGTGCTTCCATCATCCTGACGCCTGGTGACGGTAACACCACCGGAATTGCCGGTTCGGTGGACATCCTTGGTCCCAACAATGAAGACGAAGCTCTCGTCACGCTGACGACCACGGGTACTTCGGGGGACTCGGTTGGGTTCTTTGTCGGTGATTCTGATCCAAACGCGGTCATCACGGCTGATGCCGGTTCGCTGTTCTTCCGCGATACCGGAACTGGAGCCGAGCTTTACCTCAATGACTCCACGGGCTCAGGTACTTCCTGGGTTGCGTTGAGCACAGGTGGTTCGGTTACGTTGCAAAACGCCTATGTAAATGGGCCAACCATCACCACGAGTGGTGGCGAAGGCAATGTGACCTTCACGGGCACAGAAGATTTCATCGTGACCTTGAGCGACATGCTCGTGGACACGACGGCTTCCATTAGCCTCGATGCGGACACCGCGTCGAACTTCACGGTTGCTGGTGCGGCTCTGACCCTCTCCACGACCATTTCCGGCAATGTTGATCTGACGGCTGCGGATGCCGTCAACATCACGGCTGGTGACGAAGCTGCCCTCGCAGGCAACATCGTCACCATCGACGCCGGTAACGGTGGAGGAGCCAACAACGGTGGAGCGGTTGCTCTCAACGGTGGAGACTCGGGTGCAGGCGCAACCGGAAACGGTGGTGCCCTCACTCTGACTGGTGGCGACTCCCTGGCTACGGCGGGTGCTGGCGGAAACGTGAATCTCACGACCGGTGACGGCGCGGGTGCTGGTGCTGCCGGTACTGTGGTCCTCTCCGGTCCCAATACTGAAGCCGAAGTCTTGGTCACATTGACCACGACGGGTACTTCAGGGGACTCGGTTGGGTTCTTCGTTGGCGACAACAGTCCCAACGGAGTGATCACAGCCGATGCTGGTTCGTTGTTCATGCGAGACACCGCGACTGGCGGCGCTCTCTACATCAACACTTCGACGGGATCGGGCACCTCTTGGGTTGAAGTCGTTACGGCGGCTCCTGGCTCGGCTGCCCTGTCGTTGCAGACCAGCTACATCGGTGGAAACACCATCGTCACAAGTGGTGGTGAAGGCCCCTTCGATATCTCGGGCACCGAAGCCATCTCCTTGGATGCTTCTGCTGCGTCGAACTTCACCGTAGACAGTGCGCCTCTGAGCATGGGCACCACGACCTCCGGGGCTGTGAGTGTCACTTCCGCTGGGATCATGGACCTGGATGCCGCTGGTATCCTCTCCGTCAACTCTTCGGGCGGGGCCATCAACGTCGGTGATGACGCCAACACGGGTGCCATCAACCTCGGTACGGGCGCGGCTGCTCGGACCATCACCCTCGGTAACTCGACGGGCGCGACTGGGATTGTCGCAAATGTCGGAACAGGTGAGTTCGCCATCAACTCAACGGTTGGCGCACTTGACCCGGTGATGACGCTGACCTCCACCGGAATCAATGGCGATGCCGCCGAGTTGTTCACAGGTGACATCGACCCCGACACCGTGGTCACGGGTCTGGCTGGTTCGCTGTTCCTTCGGGACACCGGAACAGGTGGTGAGCTTTACGTCAACAACTCGACTACTTCGGGAACGTCCTGGGCAGAAGTTATCACCGTTGGTTCGCCCTCCTTTTCGTTGCAGAACGCATATATTGGCGGCAACACGATCACCACATCGGGTGCTGAAGGGAACTTCGATGTCTCAGGCACAGAGGCCATCAGTCTCGATGCAGGGGCGGCATCCAACTTCTCGGTGGCTGGCGCCAACCTGACGTTGGAGACCACAGGGTCCGGCACGCTCGACCTCAACTCCGCTGCTGACATCGACATCACCTTCGCTACGGCCAATGCCACCGCGTTGGTCATCGACGATGGTTCCACCACGTACATGACCTTCGACTCGACCGTGGCTGAGCCTGCGGTTGCTGTTTCGGAGTTCTTGGACATTGTTGGAAGTGGTGCAGGTGTCACCCTCACCGCTGGAGAGGCTCTCATCGCTGGTGCGGTTGTCACCATCGAAGGCACCAGCGGGGATGTCATCCTGGCTGACTCCAACACGGGCACGACTCTTGATGGGCTGGCCATCGGTATCGCTGCCTACGGTGCGGCTGACACGGCTCCGGTCAAGGTCTTCACGGTCCCTGGCTCGCTCATCCCCGTGAACTTCGCTGCTGCCCCTGCTGCGGCTCTCAACGGACGACCCGTCTTCGTCAGCCAGACCCCCGGTCAGGGCATCACGACGGCTCCTACGGGCTCTGGCAACGTCGTCTACATCGTCGGCATCCTTCAGGGTGCAGACGGAGCTTCTACTTCACCGTTGGTCATGTACCAGCCCCAGTTCATCGCTGTCCGTCCGTAGGAATGAACCATGAAAGTCACTCTTTCAGTCGAATTCGACGTTGAGCCTGAAAAGGAACTCACCGCCAAGGAGCAGGGCAACATCGCTGGGATGTTGGTCCGCAAAACACGGGCTCGTCTCAATGCTCTCCGAGGCCAACGCCTTGGAGGGGAGAAGCAAGCTGTGGGGTGGGAAGTCACTGTCAACAACGTCGCAGTCACGACCGCCAGCAAGTTCCAGTGAGCCTAAATGGCTAACCAAGTCGACAACCTCACTCTCAACGACGACACGTCAGGGTTCAACCGAACCGTCAACGTGGCGTCGGATGACTTGTTTTTGTCTGTCGATCTCACGCTTCAGTCCGGCGGCATCCTCACTGCCGACAACATCAAACGAGGCACGGCCGACCCCAACGCCGCTTTGGTGGCAGGCAACGAAGGAGATGTTTACCAACGGACTCTCGGTGCCACAGGTCAGCTTTGGGTCAACACGGATGGCACAACGACAGGTTGGAAGCAGGTTGTCCTCGATGCGGACGGGTCGCTGACCTGGGCAGAGGTACTTGCTAACGGCAACACATCCGGCGGAACGAACCCCGTCATTTCAAGTGGCGACTCCCTTCTTGGAGAAGACAACGGGGCCGGGACAGGCGGCGATGTCCCGATCACGGCTGGATCATCCACGGCCGGCAACAACGACGGGGGAGATGTTGTCATCAACCCGGGTTCTGGAACCGGAACTGGAACCGACGGCATTGTTCAGGTCAACGGTCCCAAGCACTACGCCAACTCCGCAACTGATCCAACGCTGCCGGCTCCAGCCGAAGGGGACCGCTACTACAACACGGTCCTTGAGATGGACATGCGCTACGATGGGTCTCGGCTCAAGTGGTTGAGTGTCGAGACCTGCATCATCAACGCCTCAGACCAGGGAACCCTCAACAGCGGCTCCTATTTTCAAGTCGGGACACTCCGCATGGCCGCTGCCCGAGGGTACGACGCCATGTTCGCTGGGACCGTAGTGAGTCTCGGATACACCCGCACAGACTCGGACGCGGCCAGTTTTGCCGTTACGGCCGCAGGTATCACCATCGCTTCGGTGGCTTCTACTGCATTGAAGGGATTTAACAATGCGTTGAATGGGGATTTCGTCCAAGACGCCGTTTTAGCAATACGCAATGACGGCGCCAACGCTTTGAGCAACGGCATCGTGTGGGCTCGCGTGAAGTGGAGGGCATGACATGGCGAATCCAACTATCCAACTAGACAACAGCACCGCGAGCCTGATCGCGCTCGTGCAGCTTGGAATTGATGTCCCTGCCAGCGGGAGCATCATCGTGACCGTCAACCCAAACACCATACTGGTGAACGAGGTCATCAACGACCCGGAGTTGAACGTCTTTGTTGACGCGGGGGACATCACTCTCACCGTCGATGCGGTGGCCCTGACGGCGCAGCAGTCCAAAGCCTACGTTGGGTACAACCGGGTGCTCAATAATGAGAATGCCTCGTTGGCTCCGACAGTCAACGATGATGCGGACGCAGGGTACAGCGTCAACTCAGCGTGGATCGATACGACCAACATCGTCTCGTATCTCTGCGTGGACCCCACGGCCAACGGAGCGGTGTGGGTCCGAACCGGCGGAGGTCAGTCCTCTTTCGGAAGCCCTGTCTCGGTTGGTATTGCGAACGCAGACGGTTCCTCTGGGCTACACACTCAGTCGGACCACGTTCATGCCCACGCCGACCAACCTGGAGGTTCGCTGCACGCCCTCGTGACCACGTTGGTCAACGGGTTCATGTCCGCAGCAGACAAACTTAAGCTCGATGGGTTGGTGCAACAGACAAGTGGTTCTGAGTTTACAAGCCTCCTCTCATCCACGACTCTAGGGACGTTCCAAGACGCGTTTCCGACTCAGAACATCCCTATCACCGTCACGGGGGTTTACATGATCCAGTTTGAAGGGAACATCGCAGGTTCAGCGGGTAGTACCGAAAACGAGATTGGAATCACCAGAAACGGTGGGGGTGGCCCTGCCGTCATCACTGATTCGCAACGACTCATGCAAGGCAATGGTGGGGCCTCGATTTCGACGTACTGCCACACGTTTGTGAATCTCACGGCGGGAGATATTGTCACGGGGGTGTTTCGCAAAGCCAGCGGTCCCGGCACGACGACGGTGGGCAATCGTCGCATTACTCTCATTCGGTTCAGTGTGCCGGCATAGGGATCCGAAATGTCACAAACGTACACATACTCGATCTCGGTTGACTTCCCGAATGCGGCGGTCGCTCCCGACGTTCTCACCGATCAGATCACCGCTTCCAGCATCAGCAGTGGTGTGCTTGAGGGAATCACGCTCAGAACTCCCGACACGGCAAACTGCTACATCGTATTCGACGTGGCCCTTTCGGCCCCAGACGTAACGACCCTCGATGGGATCGTCGCGGTCCATGATGGCGTTCCGTATTTGGATTACCCGCCTGGTGAGCCCGGCTGGAACCTTCGTGTTGAAGACCGGAATCTCACAGTACCCCCCGGATCACCTACAACCGGGTTGTTCTACATCGTGGCTGCGGGAGCAACAGGAGCGTGGGCCGGTCACGAGGATGCCATCGCGTCTTGGAACGGGACCACCTGGCAGTATCAACTACCTTCTGTCGGGTTCGCGGTTTGGGTGATCGATGAAGGCATCGTAGTCGTCTACGAAAACGATACGACCAAGTGGCAGCCTTATGGTACGGGAGGGGGTTCGGCGACCTTCGGTAGCAATCTGCACTTGGCTGAGAGCACGGCGGTCAGCACGTCAACGAGCGCGTCGCCCCAGGACAAGATCACGCTGGTCACAGCTACTTTGGAGGCCGGAACTTATCGTTTGGAAGTGTCCTATGGGTGGAACCACGACTCCACCCAAAATAACTTCATCTCCCTAGTCACGCAAGACGCCGTGCAGGTCGGGCAACTTCACGAGGCAGAGCCCGCCGAGGCCGGCGGCACCTTTGAGTCTACGGGAAGCGTGCAGCGGTACGTTAATACGCGAGTGTTTCACCTGAGCCTTTCGGCGCAGTCCTACACGTTCAAATTGCAGTACCACTCAGAGTTCTCGGGCGTCGCTTCTTCGGTCTGGGATGCCTACATGAGTCTTTGGAGGATGAGCTAATGGCAAACACCGACTACACCTACAGCATCGCAGGCGATACGGCGAACGGCGCTGCCCATGCACGCAGTTTGGATGCGGCTGTCCGCGTTTCCGCCATCGTCACCGCGTTGGACGGGATCAGTACCACTGGAGATGTCCTGACCATCACGATGAAGGACGCCCTTTCGGCCCCAGACGTAACGATCCTCGATGGGATCGTTGGCGCCCATGATGGGGTCGTGGTTGCGACGAAGCCTGCGCCCACCAACTCCCAAGGAGCCCCGGTGGTGCAGACCACCTGGCGTGAAGGAACGGCCACGGATTTCATCACGTTCAACTGGTGCGACAAGACCAGTTGGCATTCAGATTCCGCTCGCATCACAGACGAAGGGTTGACCGATTCAGGAGACGGGTTGACGTGGAACTCCGTCCAGACCTACTGGATCGATATCACACACGGCAAGATCCCCCAGGAGCATCGTCTCGTTCTGGACAACGCCGTCACCATCAAAGTGAACGCGGTGGTGATGACGGAAAGCCCTCCCGGTACAACGGACGGGGATTTCCAGATCAACTACGCCACAGGGGATGTGACGTTCAACGCTACGCAAGCAGGCAAGACCGTCGAAGCCACGTACAGTTACGCACAGACTTCGCATTTCTACGTGACACCCGATGCAGACAAGACTTTGCGTCTTACTGCGGTGGAAGTGCAATTCTCAGACGATATTGGCCTGACGACTTCGGTGCGGTTTGACATCGAGGGTTACGTCCATTCGTTCATGCCTGGGGCCACGGTTGACGACGTGACCCCCAACTACACGACCTCGTTCCCGACCGGGTTCCGCATCCCGTTGGGGTCGCCTCGCATCTATCAGACGATGATGGATTTCATCGCAGAGGCCCAACGTAGTTTTCCCCCCATCCCTGCCCTTGGAGGAACCTCTTGGCGGGGACTGTCTAAGACGCTTTACGTGTTGCGTTGGCCTTACCAAGAGGATGCGACCCGTGACTTGATTGCAGAAATGGGGATGCGCATCAAAATCTCCCTGGGGTCGGATATTCCGTTCACCGGCCTCGCTGCGATTGCAACCCTCTACGCCGTCTCTACCGGCACGTAAGGAGAATCCTCATGGCTACCGAATTTCACTACTCCATCCAAAACGATTTCCCCAATCAGGCGGTTGCTCCCGATGTTCTGACCGTTGAGATCGAAGATTCGACAATCGTCCCTACCCTTGATGGCATCAACATCAACGGGGACGACGTGGAGATCGTTTTCACCACCGACCTTTCGGCACCTGAAGTTACGACGCTGGACGGCATTGTCGCCAATCACCAGGGTATCCCGTTCAACAACGGCACCCAGCGCGTGAACTCCATCGCAGCCCAGGACAACGCTACGACAACCTGGGAGACGGCGGCAACGCTCAACGCAGAACCTATCGGGGTCGACCAGTACATCCTGACGTTCTACTGCGAGTTCCGAGTGACAGCCGGCAACAACAGTTCCCAAGCGCAGTACCAGCTTCTTCTGGACGGCTCGGACGTGGCTCAAGGTGGCACCGAAGGCAAGACCTTCTTCGACTCCCGTAGCGGAAGCCTGTTGATCTCAACGAACCGTGGGGCAGCCCCGGTCCTTGAGATGCAGTGGCGCCAGAACCAAGGGGCAGCGACCACTGCTCAGATTCGACGAGTTCGTATCGCCATCTCTCCGGTTTCGGAGGAAAGCGAGTGAGCCACTCTCAGACAGACCCGCTCGTCTACGTCGCCACACATACGACGGGGTTGGACGAGCATGAGCACGAGGTCATTGATCTCGCTGTGCTCGACAGCGACGGGAACACGTTGCTCCACACCGCAATCTTTCCTGAGAGCTTGGAGACTGCGGATCAGGATATGTTGGACACTGTGGGGTTCGACCCCGGTGATTGGGCACCGAGTCCCCATTTCGCCAAGAAGGCCCTTCGGCTTTTGGGCTATCTGACGCGTGCCACCATCGTGGGGCATAACACCCAACTCGACATGCGGTTCATCAACCGTTTGTTGCGTAAAGCGTTCGTGGCTTCTGAGTTGGAGCCCGAAGAAATCAACGAGATGATGGGACGCATCGACACCCTGTTCGTCGATACCGTCACACTGGCTCACGAACAGATTGGGCAGATGGGCTTGGAGGAGACCTGCATCTACCTGCGCATCCCGTACAAGGCCAACCATTCGGCCCTGGAGGACGCCAAGGCGACGAGAGCGGTCTACAACATGTTGTCCCAGGCAAGCGCCTGGAAGCGGTGGTGGTGGCGCTGGAGAGCACCCAAGGATGACTGAGATCAGCCAAGAAAACGCCGAGAAGCTCAAGGAGTCCGACAAGGAGTTGGCTTCGACCGCGAAGAAGCTCTTGTGGAATCGCAAGACGCCTTTCTTCGCCACGTTCGGTGTTGCTGTTGTGTTCAGCATCCGAGTGTTTGCGTGCGACTACACAGACCCCGTTCCCGAAGAATTGAACTTCAAATGGTACGGAGAACACTGCGGTCCCGGTCACGGTGATCCAACCAAGGAGGCGGACGACGAATTGGACGCCGCTTGCAAACGTCACGATGCGGAGTATCGGGCGCAGAAGGAAAAAGAAAATGCCACGGATGTCACAAACTGAACCGCTTGTTGAAGGCGATCTCACTCCGCGTTTGACGGATTTCGTCGATCTGAGGAATGACAATGCGGGGACGCCTTCCGAACAAGCACAAAACATCGTGCTTCGGTATCTGGAGACAGCCCCGTCGGATGAGTTCGTTGACTTCGATGTCATGGCTAAGGAACTCACACGTCATTGGCCCTTCATCAATGAAGACCCCGCGACCTTTTTGGCGGCCGTAGGGGCTCTCAAGGACGAAGGACTCATTGTTACGGAGGGGGACACCCTCCAGATCAACAAAGTGGCGCATGTCGCTCAGATGTGGGTGCGCAGGGTGGTTGCGCGTACCGCGTCCAAGATCCGGTAGCTCGGCTATACCCCGTACTTTGGTAGGACGTAGGTCACATGCCTGATACATCATCCACTAGAAGCTCGGGGGCCAAGTTCGCCGATGTCGCCTTCAAAGGGTTGAGCGTCATCGTCATCCCTCTTTTGCTTTGGGGCATCAAGTTGGAAGTCACCACGGCTATCCAAGCTGAACGAATCTCGGAAATGCAGGAAGACCTGGAGAAGTTCGCGGATATGACCAACTCCGTCCAAGGGAACACGCTGGCTCTGGTCCGATTGGAAGGCAAGATCGACAATGTTAATGAAAAGATCGATGAGGTCAAAAAGCTGCTTCGCTCTCAGTAGCTTTTTGGTCCTTACGGCCTGCTTCGCTACTGAGAGTCTTGACGGTTCCGATGAGGACCGCAAACAAGGAGATCGCAAGGAAGATCTCAAGGAAGACGCGAAGCCGGACGAATCGAAGCCGGACGACCCTCCCCGCGATGTTTACTTCGTAGCTCCTTTGACGGCACCTGCTGGGGGAGACGGCGACGGAGATGAGGCTCTCCCCGACTGTCCTTTAGAGCAAGGCCGGATGGAAGATGGGTCTTGTGCCCCAGCCGAGGAGTTCTTCCAAGAGCAGGAAAGCCTCGATGCCGAGGCTTTGGCAGCAATGCAGAGCGCGGTTGACCCCAAGCAAGAAGTTGAAGCCCAAGAAGACTTGATCTATCGCCAGGCGGCTCAAATGAAACAGGCCGAAAAAGACCTGGACGAGATCATCCGTGAAGTCAAAGAACGCAAAAAGTCCGGCAAGGGCTTCAAAGGCAAGAAAGAAGAGTTCGGAGACCTTTGATGGCAGATCCCAAAGAAGCTGCGGTGCAGGGTCGAAAAGGCCGCATCTACGAGTACACTAACGAGGAGGGTGTGACCTTCTGGTCGTTCTCACGCCTGTCTTCGGTGGTCTCTCCGGCTCAGCGGCTCCGTATTGCTTCCCGAGTGGGCACCCAGTTCGACAACCACCTGTTTGAACTCCGGGCTTTGCGCAAGTTTTTCGACCAGCAGGGCGGGTAGAGTACAAACCACACCCGAGGCCCATTATGGAAACTCCAACCGAAACCACTGAAACTCCGACCCCCGCACCTGAAGTCCCGCAGGAGGCTGTTTCTGAGGAAGCAGCGAAGGACCCCAACGATCTGGGCAAGATGACGCCCGAGGAGCAGGGAGCTATCCTCCAGATCAAGCAAGATTCGCAGCAGTACCTCGCCAAACTTGGTGAGTTCGATGTGATGAAAGCTCGACTGCTCAAGAAGCTGGAAGCGATGGACGCCGAAGGACAGGCCATCATGGGAGCCATCTCTCAACGCCTTGGTCTCAAAGAAGGCGAACAATGGGCGGCCCACCAAGACGGAACCATTCGTCTGATTCAACAACCAGGAGGCGGTCCAACCGCCTGATGAACTATGGGTTGCGGCAATACAAAAGAACCGTGGGTAGGTAGCGCCAATCCCCTTGGCCCGGAGTCTTGCGAGACGCCGCCTACCCCTGTTCCGCCAGACGGCCCAGACTGCGGCAACCCAGGCCCCTTCGGCCCTGCCAACAACGGTGGGTGGGAAGCAGGCCCCGATGCTTGTCCTGTCCCTCCTATCAACCCAGAGGTTGTCAGCCCTCTGTTCGCTGGAACGCTCGATCTCCGATGGGACAACCCTGCCATCCTGGCCAAGAACGGTCAGTTCAATGTGCAGGGTGTCAACATCTATCGGAGCGACACGTCCGAACGAGGCCCCTACTTCCGTCTGAACGTAGCCCCAGTAGGGGGCAGCTTCTATAGGGATTTCACAAATAACGCGTTTGTGGAATCTGAGGTTGTAGATTGGGAGAACTCTTGGCTGTCTCGTGGAGAAGAAGCCAACACTCGTCGCTGGACTTTCCGCACCAAACTTTTCCCCATCGTCAAGAAGTCTGGGCAGGCCATCGCGGCCAGCAGCCCAATGGACATCCAGTTGGTCATCGACAACCAGATCGTGCCTGTTCAGGCTGTCTTTGGACAAACCGGCGAAATCACCTTGGTCAACGTCAAGGGCTACAACATCGCCACAAACACTTGGTTTGAGCCCATCCTGCCTATTGGGCCCGAGTCCGCCGTCTCGATCACGTACTACTACAACCAGAACGCCGTCAGGACGAACCTCGACAAGAAGATCTGGTATCGCGTCACATCCGTTGCATCGGATGAGAACTCGCCGACGGGCTACCGTGAAACCCCGATGGAGTTCACGGAGCCCATCACGCATCGAGCCGTTGAGCGTTTGGACTACATCTGGCGTGAAGCGATGCGACGCAACAACTGGGTCTTGGAACAAGGCGGAGAGCGCGTCAAGGTCTTCATCAAGAAGACCAGCGGTATCCGTTGTGCCTGCGGTCGTGATCCACGTACCCTCGCCTACAACAAACAGCCCGACTCACGTTGTGAAACCTGCTTCGGCACCAGTTTCCTGGGCGGCTACGAAGGCCCCTACGACATGATCATTGCCCCGGACGACGCTGACCGAGCGGTTCGTCAAAGCGTGATGGGTCGACACCTGGAACACACACAAGATGTGTGGACAGGACCGAGCCCTATGCTCACCATGCGTGACTTCATCGTGAAGCAGACCAACGAGCGTTACAGCATTGGTCCGGTTCGCAAGCCGTCGGCGCGTGGCAACGTCATGCAGCAGCACTTCCAGGTCAAGTATCTGGACGAGCAGGACATCCGTTACACGATTCCTTTGTTCGACACGACGGAGCTTTGCTGGCCCGAAGTTCGTGGGCGTCCTTCTCCGCAACAAGGTGGTGGTTGGAAGACCGATTCGCCGCCGCAGGGTCCATACCCGGTGGGTGCCGATTACCAGCAGACTCCGATGCAGACGGAGAAAGAGAACATCCCCGACACACGAGAACAGCGTGGTCGAACCCCTGTTTACGAGAACATCACGTACTGATGGCTGGATGATGGATGTTCAAGCTCAAAACGAAGAAGAGTGGGCGTGCCGCCACCGCCACATCCAGCGTAATCTTTAGTCGGACGTTTCTCGACACAGTAGGCAAGGTCATCCGTGACGAGATCGTCAAGGAGGCTAAGGCACAAGCTCGTTCGGATCGAAAAAAGAAAACCTCTTCG
>Ga0307378_10003268_pt1 | contig 23891 bp, 27 predicted proteins | sample UN1MG_FD_202238 | JGI IMG/M metagenome (GOLD analysis project Ga0307378, IMG submission 202238) | Soil microbial communities from Risofladan, Vaasa, Finland - UN-1 | ecosystem: Environmental > Terrestrial > Soil > Coastal area > Acid sulfate soil | place: Finland: Risofladan, Vaasa | collected...
TTTTACCATGGTTCGCAAGGGCGAACGCGAGATTTACCGAGACGGTGGATTTTCCAACACCGCCTTTCCCGCTCAACACGAGAACGACATGTTTCACATCGATCTTCGCTTTTGGTAAAAGTCCCTTGGGGGCACTTTTTGGAGCACTCGTTGGTTGTCCTGAGGAGCAGGTCGAACAGTTTTCATCACATTCCTGATTTGTCATTGTTGGGTTTGCTGTCATGATGGTGTATCAATAAGTATCATTAAGCGGCGTTTTCACACCGTTAGTCATTCTTCTCTTCTTCAGTAACCTGCACAAGGATCTCATCCGTTGTCCCGATCTGGATGATCTTTCCGCCCCGCATTAATGCGATCCGGTCGCAGATGTCCTTGACAAAGTCCATGTCGTGGGACACAACAATAAAGGTCTCATCCATCTCGTCACGGGCATGCAGGATCGAGTGTTTGACATCCTGTTTGGTGATCGGGTCCATGGTGCCGGTTGGCTCATCGAGAATAACAAGGCGGGGTTCCCTGATGAGTACCTGTGCAAGAGCGACCCGGTGCCGCTCCCCGTCCGAAAGCTCGCCGGGGAACCGGTTCAGGATCTGCCGGGATTTTTCTTCAGTAAATCCAGCCATCCTGAGCGTGACAACCGCTTTTCTTAATGCAAGCTCTTTTGGGAATTCAAGACCGATTGAATCGGTCAGGTTATCAAGAACGTTACGATGCGGGAACAGGTCATACTCCTGGTGCAGGAGCCCGATGTATTCCTTTGCCCGTCCCCGCTCATCAATACCGGGTTTTGTCATGTCCACCCAGTCATCACCGATCAGGATATTCATCTCGCCACTCGTCGGTTCGATGATGCCGGAGATGATCCGGGAGAGTGTGGTCTTACCCGCACCACTTTTACCAATGATGCCGAAGATTTCCTTTTTCTGGACATCGAATGTCACACTGTTGACGGCTTTCACCACACCCCGGTCCACAGAGATGTAACGCTTGGAGACATCCCGGGCTGCAAGAATTTTTTCGCCCAGTTCCGGTGGTGCTGGTTCATCCAGCTCGTGATAGTCTTTGACAAACGATCTGATCACGCTCTTTGGCGAACCGATGGCTGCTATACTGCCCTCGACCAGCAGGATCGCCCGGTTTGCCATATCCTCGATGACATGCGAAAAATGAGAGGTGACGACCATGCCCATGCGATTCTTTTTTGCCGCTTCAATGAGCATCTCGTGCACCAGCCGGGCGGTTTCAGGGTCGAGTGTTCCGGTTGGTTCATCGGCAAAAAGCATTGCCGGGTTTTTTGCGAGCTGCCGGGCGAGCACGACCCGTTGTTTCTCGCCACCGGACAGGTCACGGGCAATGTGCATCATCCGGTGGGATAGTCTTACCTGGTCGATGAGGTCCGCAGCACGGTTGATGGCGTGTTCCTGCGGGTAATTGATATCGTCAAGAGCGTGGAGAACGTTCTCGATCACCCGGTCATCGCCATAGAGGGCGAACGTGCGCTGGAACATGATTGCAGTCCGGTGCATCACCCGGGACATCATCCCGTCACTCTTCTCATCCCAGAGATTGATGTTCTGTGCGACCAGCTCGCCACCGCATTGCGGGCACTTCCCGCCAGACCGGCTCTGTACATCCATATACTCGCAGGTATCACACGCGGATACATGATAGATAATTGAGCCTCGCGTCGGTGGCTGCTCCACCCCCCGGAGCAGGTGCATCAGGACGCTTTTTCCCGCTCCGCTCCTGCCAATGACCCCGACAATCTCACCTTCAGGTATCTCGAACGAGATATTGTTTAATACCCGGGTGCCGTCAAAGTCCATGCACAGGTTGTTTACGGTGATGAAGGGTAATGACATAGGTTCCTCGGATCCTGAACTATTCAGAAGGCGTTTCTTTCTTTAGGGGTAAACCGTCAGTGTTTGTCAGGCAATTGCACACATTGCTGCACTTTTTGCAGGACCCCGGCCCCTGTCCGATTATCCGTCCTCGTTTAAGTGGCCCGGTTCCGTCAAAGTCTGGCATCTCATTTACTCCCTGTATTGTATAATAATTACACATATGCGCATAAAGATTTAAGCATAGCGAACCGGGACCATTGCACCAGAAACACATAGTACGTCAGGGGGTATCTCTTACACCAGTCTTCCCCGGGTCCTGATGCAGAATCTTGTTAAAGATTTTTACTGCATCATGGTCTGTACAGAGTTCGTGATCAGCCTGTTGTGGCAATCCGGTTGCGTGGAGACACCTGGAAGCAGCAGTCATCGTGGGAGGACCGAAAGACTCCTTCCTTGATTCCGGCCTCTTTTTTACAAGATACCGGTTGATATTCCTGCGTTGCGGTGTTTTCACCAAAATTTTTTCGATTTTTTTCACCCTGTACTGGTAGGAAAAAAATGGTCTGTCATAAATCCTGCGCAGGAATCCCGAAATAGCGTGTGCAGCGGATTCATCAAGATGAAAATGGGTACGCAATTCATATACCGTAATCCATCGCTCCGTCTGCCCGAACACCTCCATATACCGTGCAAGAAGGTCCGGGATCTCGTTGTTGTGTGCCATAAAAGGTAACCTCAAAGCAAAATTAATACAACCTCATACAGGATTTCCCCGGTGTCTGGCAAGTGACATGGTTGCAGGCTCGCTGGGAGTAGTGCACAGGCACCTGGTCTGCCTTTGCGGTGCAGGTGTGCGATCCCGCAGTTTCAGGAGATACCGGCATTTTTTCGGATCGGACGGGTTTTTGCCCTCTTCACGCGTGATCTTCGCGACGATGAAGGGAAACTGTCCGAAAGGCCCGACTTCCAGCCGCCTCAGGAACGCAGAAACTGTGTTGCTCTGGTAGCGTGTCAGGTTGAAGCGGTCACGGAGTTCATGCACAGTGATCCACTTTTCATCGATGGCATTCTCCTCCATGTACGCTTCAAGTAATTCAGGGATGCCGGGATATTTTCTCATAGTGACACTTTAGGGAATTTTCAACACATGTCTGAAAAAAAATGGATTACCTTTTAGGACTCGCCCAGTCTTATCAGGTTTTCCATCATGGCCTCCACGGTATTTCATGCGGGTGCGTCTGCATGGCCTCATATCCCATGGAATCGTAGAATCTATCATCAACTCATCAGGAAGGTGCTGTGATTCACGGGGTTAATGCCCACATCCCTCGTGATCGGGGCCGTGAGTGCAGCTGCTCTCACCCTGTTCAATTTTTCCTGACATGAAATCCTTGATTACTGTCTCTATCCGACCCCGTACTCCAAGGAATACTTCAATATTATTTGCGCAGAACAGGTCAACTGCCCGGGGACCCATGCCACCTGCGAGGACGTGCGTAACCTTGTGCATGGCAAGGAATCCCGGTAACTTTCCCGGCTCGTGCCCGGGGCTTTCGAGAATCTCCTGTGAAGCGATATTTGAATTTTCAACAACGAACACTGCATATTCAGTACAGTGCCCGAAATGCTCAGACACGATATCTCCTTCTTTTGCGATTGCAACTTTCATAAATAAACCTCGAAAAATATTAAAATTTTATACAGGGTAGCGCCTGCCGCCACCGAATCCAAAGCCCCGTCCGCACCCGCAGCGAATCCCACCGCGCCCACGGCCATAGACCGGAATATTCTGTTCAGAGGCCTGAGTCATCGCGGGCCCGTTCTCATCGTGAGCTGGCTGTGCTATGGCTGCAGGTACCTGTGCAGGCACAGTTGCCATACGGCACCTGCCAAATCCCCTGCCACTCATCGGACCATTTCCCTGTGGTCCTGTTCCATTCAATCCTGGCATTGTTATTCTCCTGGCACCGCTATAAGTACCATATTTACTCATATGCGCATAAATATTTAAAATAGTGGGTTAAGGCAATTTTTCAATCGCCCGGAGTCTCTGACGGCTCGTCGCTTTTTACATAGGGAGGTATTGATGTTTTAGGACAAAGCCCTCCTCCTTTCTTCGGGCACATATCCTGGTTCCTTTGGGGGCAATGTCCTTCAAGCCTGCGCGTACACCCCGCCATCTGTATAGTCTTACCGTGGATAAGGGCATCGGCAATCTTGCGGCGCGTCTCGTGGATATCCCGCCAGATAGTCTTGCGGGAAACACCGAGCACCGCTGCTGCCTGTTCCTGTTCAAGGTCCTGCAAATCGATTAATTCCAGTACTGCAATCTCTTCTGCAAGCAGTGTGACAACTTCATCTTCTTCGTTTGGGCTGCATTGCGGCGCATAGCACCGCGCTGATGATCCGCCTTCGATAGACCGGTTCGTGCGGGGTCGTCCCCGCCTACGGCAACATTCCCCCCCTTCACCGCTGGTTGTCATGGCTCATCAGCTCCTGCTCAAGATTGGTTTTCAGTATTTGAATGGCTTGTGCTGCGGGAGAGTTACCTGCCCGGGTAACGGGCACTCCCTGCCTGACGGAGTCAATGACCGCGGCATCAAAGGGGATTTTTCCCACAAGGGAAATTTTCTCCTCCGCACACCATTGCCGGATAGATTCAGTAAGAGATTCATCCAGGTCAAACCGGTTGATGGCAACAAGGATCCGTGGTCTGAACTGGCGGCAGACTGCAACAACCCGTTTGAGATCATGAAGTCCGGAGACACTCGGTTCGGTCACGATCAGGACAACATCGACACCGCTGATCGTTGAAATGAGCGGACAACCGGTCCCCGGGGGCCCATCGATCAGGAAGAGATCACAATCCCGATCCTGTTCCATGGCCATCTTTTTGACTGCATGGACAAGCAGACCGGAGTTGCCTGCGCCTGGAACAAGATGTGCGTGCACCAGGTGCCCCCGTTCAGTTTGTGAATACATGACTTCACCTGTCTGTCGTGGCTCCATGGAAACCGCCTGGACAGGACAGACATAGGTACAGACGGCACATCCCTCACAGTGGAGCGGACTTACCCGGTAGGTATTTCCTTCAGGAAAAATCGCATTGAACCTGCAGTGGCTCTCGCACTCCCCACACCCAATGCACACTGCTGGATCGATGACCGCGGATTTCATCCCCATGAACGGTTCCGTGCGGATCAGTTTCGGGTTAAGGAGGAGCTCAAGATTCGCCGCGTCTACATCACAGTCCGCAAGTACTAGAGTTCCGGGGAGCAGCTGGGCAAGCGCAGCCGTTATCATCGTCTTTCCCGTGCCACCCTTGCCGCTGATAACCGCGAGCCGGATCATCAGTCCACTCCTGTAAGGGCACAGCATTTACCATAGAGGGCGGCAAAGGCCTTTTGCCATTCCGGTCTCACACGGCAGAGGAGGTCTCCCCTGCTCTGGATGGCGGCAATCCCGCGATCGAACGGAATAGTCATCATAACTTCAAGGTCATGATTCGTGCAGAAATCGAGTGTTTCCTGGTCCTTTCCATCGCTCCGGTTGATGACGATGCCTGCCGGGATGCCCAAACGGGCGGTTACATCCACTGCAAGCTGCAGGTCGTGCAGACCAAACGGGGTTGATTCCGTGACGAGAATACAGGCATCACATCCATCCAGCGTCTCAACAACAGGACAGGACGTCCCGGGCGATGCATCGAGGATTACCAGGCAGTCTCCGGCAGTCGCCGTTTTTGCTGCCCGGATGACAGGAACCGCAAAAGGATTTCCTGTATCCAGATAACCCGAGACAAGATCCAGCCGGGGCAACGGTTTGGCGTACGTTACAATTCCCACTCTTTTGGGCTCTTCATGAATCGCATTTTTCGGGCAGACCAGCGTGCATCCCCCGCAGGAGTGGCAAAGTTCAGGAAAAAACAGGACACGGTCGCGAAGCACGGTTAAAGCGCCATACTGGCAGAATTCCCCGCACTTTCCGCACCAGTCGCAGATCTTTTCATCAATAACCGGCACCGGGACAGTCACGTCTTTTGCAGTCGCAGGTGCTGGAAAGAAGAGGTGAAGATTAGGCTCCTCCACATCACAGTCAACAAGAGTGACCTGGCAGGTTTGGGAGAGGGTGAAGGCGAGATTTGCGGCAACCATCGTTTTCCCGGTACCGCCCTTTCCGCTTGCAACAGCAATCTTCATTTTGTATCACCCTCTGAATGTCACCAGTACACTATCCTGGTCAGGTTGTGCTGCCATGGTTCACGTTATGCCACGTGTTCAAGGGTTTTTTTATTGAACTGGTCAAGCGCATCCCTGACGGTTCCGCCAGCACGGTATGTATACAACTGGATGCCTGCTGCAAGGAGCACCTCCCGGGCATTCCCGCCGACCATGCCACTGACCAGTGCTGTTACCTTGTGAGCCATAATCAGCTGCGCTGCTTTTGGTCCAACCCCGCCGCTTCCTCCGGCAAACTGGTTTTCAATGGCTTCAAATGATCCCGTGTCCGTTTCAATGATAATAAAAAATGGTGCCCGCCCGAACCGCTCCTCTGCCAGGGCATCGAGAGTTGCCCCCTGAGATGTAATACAGATTTTCATGATACTTTCAACCTTTATTATCACTCATATGCGCAAAAATAGATAAACATGCTGTTCGTATCATTACTATTGTTTCAATAATATATGATTGGTGTGGGAGGAACAATTTGAAAAGACATCATATTTTCGGTCCGGTTTCATCACGGCGTCTTGGACGTTCACTGGGTATCGATCTCGTACCCTTTAAAACCTGTACGTATAATTGCGTGTATTGCGAATGTGGTGCGACAACCAGACGGACAATCAGGAGAGAGGTTTTTTTTCCCATAGAAGAACTCTATGCAGAACTTACGGACTTTTTATTATCATCACCCCCACTTGATTTTATCACGTTCTCCGGATCAGGGGAACCCACGCTGTCCTTTTCAATAGGGGAGGTTATCAGGTTTTTGAAGGATAATTACCCCTCCTACCGGGTGGCAGTCCTGACTAACGGCAGCCTGCTTTCCAATCCTGAAGTGCGCAGGGATCTCCTCTCCGCCGATGTCGTCCTGCCCACCCTTTCAACGGTAATAAAACAGACCTTTTTGAAAATTCACTGCCCTGATCCCGGAATTTCCCTCGAGAAAATACTTGAGGGATTAGTACAGTTCAGGAAGGAATATTCCGGTGAAATCTGGCTGGAGGTGTTCATCATTCCGGGCATCAATACCTCTGACGAAGAACTGGGGGGTCTTCGGGAAATAATTAAAAAGATCAATCCGGATCGTGTCCAGTTAAATACGCTTGACCGGCCAGGTACAGAAGAGTGGGTGCTTCCGGCAAACCGGATGGAACTTGACCGGGTTCAAAAAATACTTGATATCGCACCAACTGAAATCGTGGAATTGTATCCATCACGCGCCCAAAAATCTTCGTATGCAGAAGACCCGGTTGAGCAGATCTACGAGATGCTCAAACGCCGTCCCTGCACAGTAAACGATATTGTTTCTGCAACCGGCCTTCATTTCATGGAGGTGGAAAAGATTATGCGGGAAATGGCAGTGACCCATGATCTTTTAATTAAAAGGGAGGACCGGGGACTCTTTTATTATTTCAGGGAGTAATGCCGGTATTCACTGTCAGGAATAAATCCCCGCTGTTTTTTCCCGTCGTTCTTTATCCATCGTTCTGCATGCAATCACAGTTTTCCGATGCATTGCTGTTTATCCATGAGACGGATCAGTTATCCGAACCGATTGATATTTAATCGGGCACCTGGTAAATTATTAGGTATACCTAAAGTGAACTCCATGGAACAACCGGTCACATCTCTTGAAACAGGAACAAATGCGATAATTCTGCGACTGGAAGGCGGGCACTGGTTCCAGAATAAGATGCGGGGTATTGGGATCCGGGAGCAAAAAATCATACGGCTCGTGGCAAAACACCCGTTCAACGGACCTTTAGTTGTTGAGGTCGACGGGAGAGAAGTGACTATCGGCCGCAGGATGGCAGAGCATATCATCACCAGGGTTCCGGAATGAAAAAAATCGTACTGATGGGTAATCCGAATGTCGGGAAGAGCGTTGTCTTTTCCCGTCTCACGGGAGCGAATGTTATCGCTTCAAATTATCCGGGTACTACGGTCGATTTCTCAAAAGGGAAGATGTGTCTTGGGAAAGAAGGTCATGAGATTATCGATGCCCCCGGTACCTATTCGCTCGAACCTTCCAACAAGGCTGAGGAGGTCGCCCTTGAGATGTTTGGGCAGGCCGACCTGGTTATCAATGTGGCTGATGCCACCAACCTTGAACGCAATCTTTACCTGACACTCCAGCTCCTTGAACAGAAAAAACCCGTGATCCTTGCCCTCAACATGTGGGACGAAGCACATCATACAGGTATTAAAATAGACGTTAAAAAACTCGAAAACGAGCTCCGGATCCCGGTTGTTCCCACGGTCGCATTAAGCGGGGAGGGTATCTTTGATCTGGTATCCCGCATCGAAGAAGCCCGTTCACCGGAAGAGATCGAACCGATGAACGAGAGCGACCGGTGGATAAAAATCGGGGAGATAATCAGAAATGTGCAACAGGTGACTCACCGCCATCACACGTTGCGGGACTGGATTTCCGAAGCATCTATCCGGCCACTTACCGGTTTTCCCATTGCACTGGGCGTGATATTTGCTGCGCTCTGGCTTGTCATTTTTATCGGAGAAACCCTGATTACTTATATATTCGACCCGCTCTTTTCCCTCTATACACCCTTAGCCATGGGTATCAGCACATGGCTCGGGCCGGGTTTTCTGCAGGCACTCCTTATTGGAAAACTCATTGACGGCCAGATCGATTATATCCAGTCTATGGGGCTGCTCACCACCGGTATTTATGTTCCCTTTGCCATGGTGCTCCCTTATATTGTAGCCTTCTACTCGGTCCTTGCGGTCTTTGAAGATTCGGGATACCTGCCACGGCTGGCCACCCTTACCGACACGATCTTCCACAGGTTCGGGCTGCACGGGTTCGGGATAATACCGGTGTTTCTCGGCCTCGGGTGCAATGTTCCCGGGATACTGGCGGCAAGGAGCCTGGAAACAAAAAAGCAGCGGTTCATTGCGGCAACCCTCATTGCAATATCGGTCCCCTGTATGGCAAAGAATGCGATGGTGTTCGGTATCCTCGGACAGTACGGTACCGGCTACATTATTCTTGTATTTGCAACGCTTTTCTTCGTATTTGTCGCATCAGGTCTTATCCTGAACCGGTTCGTACGAGGAGACAGCCCGGAAATCTGCCTTGAGATCCCGCCATACCGGAAGCCGGACACCGTGACCGTGCTGAAGAAGACATGGATGCGGATCCGCTGGTTTCTTCAGGAAGCTATCCCGTTCCTGTTTCTCGGGGTGCTTCTGATCAATGTCCTCTATACGATTGGGTTTGTGGAGTGGTTTGGCAGTATTTTCGCTCCTGTCATCCAGGGGTGGTTTGGACTTCCCAAGGAAGCGACCACCGCGCTCCTGATCGGTTTTTTGCGCAAAGACCTTGCCGTCGGTATGCTTCTCCCCCTTGGCATGTCCCCCTTGCAGCTCGTGATCGCAACGACCCTCCTCACGATTTACTTCCCGTGTGTCGGCACATTTGCAGTGATGTTCAGGGAGCTGGGGATCCGGGATATGATCAAGGCAACCGCTTTCATGGCAGGAACGGCATTCGTGGTCGGAGGTGCGATGAGACTTGTATTACTGGGTATATGAGGTAGCCTGAATGCGGCACAAGACTATTGAGGAATATATCGAAACCATCTGTGTTCTCGAACAGCAGGATGGACGGGCACAGAACGGGATGATCGCATCGCGTATGGGGGTCAAACCCCCTTCTATCACCGAGATGCTGCGGAAACTTGAACGGGAAGGGCTTATCCATTACGAATCGTATACCGGTGTAACACTTACGCGTTCCGGGAAAAAAATGGCACGGGATCTGATGCAGAAACACCGTGTTATCGCTGATCTCCTGAAGATCCTGGGAATTGACCGGGAACAGGCTGAGACTGACGCCTGCCAGATAGAGCATCACGTCAGCCTAAAAACACTGAAACGACTGGAACAGTTTGTAGAATTTGCAAGAAAGGATCCGATAACCATCCAATCGATCAGCCGGTTTCGATCAATCTGCCAGAATAACAAATCGGAAAAACAGGGCAATATGAAATCCGGTGCAGCTGATCAGTAAACAAACCCCGTTTTGATGAGAAGAAATCAAAAGTGACAGGTAAAAGAGTTCTGGAATACGATGGAAACATTTGCCGGACCAAAACCGTTTGTGGATAATCCTGAGTATGAGCGAAATCGTTGTGTTGCCCTCGAAACATTACGAAGCCTGATTGCAACCGGAAGGATCGATCCACCCCTTGTTGACCTGATGACTCTTTTTTCCCGGGTTTCCCATTGCTACACCATCCAGAGCTGTTTTGGGCATTTTGTTCATGAAAGGGAATCTGACGAACATACTACAGCAAGGCTTGCACCCTATCAGGGAATGGTTTCCACAGTGTTTTACCGGATTGCATACCTTGCATTCGTTCTTGAAAAGAGTGAAAACGGATTTGTGCTATGTCGCGATCTCAGAACGCTGGCATTACAGAACCCCGGGTATATTCAGTTTGGAAGTGCCGGCTGGTTCTGGGAGCAATCCGTCAACACCTGCCAGATCCAGGTAGCTATGGAACAAGAAAAGGAAAAGGATTCATTTTGGGTTACATACGATGAAGCTCTCCAGCTGGAAAATGTTCGGGACCTGCTGATTCACGACATTGCAACGATTGCCCGTAATCATATCCGGTGGGCCGGAAACTGATGGAAAAACCGGGTCTTAGGAGATCGTGATATATCCAGGTATCAGAAAGGTGAAGCGTGTTCTGTCACGTAATCCTTATAGGTCCCCGGTATAATGCACGGCATCCCTATAACCTCTGCAATTGTTCCTGAATACCGTGAACAGCTTCAATCAGTTCTGGTATAATGATTGTTCCGGATCAGACTGCACATATGTCACGATCTTTCAGATTTTCCTAATCATACGCGATCCGGGTCTTCTCATCCGTAAGCGTTGGTGCAATCAGCTCTTTCCACGCTCCCGTATCCCACGAACCGAGATTCTGGTGGGTAAGGTAATACTTCTGGGGGATTGGGTGCGTGCCCACAACCACGTTCATCCCGTATTTTTCTTTAATGAACCGGGGAAAATAGGAAATCCGGGGGCAGGGGGGATACCCGACTATTAAACCGGTGGCAAGGTGGATGACCTCCGCACCATTGTTCTTCATCTCCTGCGGCACGTACTCGATATTCCCACCAGGGCACCCGTTGCAGGTAGCAAACCCGACCAGCTCCACATCTTTTCCTTTGTACCGTTCAAACGCCCCTTCGCGGTTGCGCAGTGCCCTCAGGCATTTGCCCCCGGCACAGGTCCGGTACCGGTCGCAAATGATTATCCCCAGTTTAACGACATCTCCCATGGTCAGATCTCCTGGTGCAGGATATTCGGATAGGAACTATATACCTCACAAGAGAAATATGCTCTTCCGAGCGAAACAGGAATCACAATTGAACCTGCTATTCAGCCATCATTTTTTTGAAGGTTATCTCCAACGGGTTCCGTTTGAGTTACCAAAAAAAACTGATTTCCTCTTTGGTTATTTCATCACTTCATCAAGCTGGGCCCTTCCATACACATAGGCAGGCATACCCGAGAGAAGGAACGTTACCCTGAGCGCTTCTTCTACTTCTGCTTTGGTGACTCCGAGATTCTTTGCACCTGCAAGCTGTGCATGAACTGCGTGCTGGTCACGGAGGGCTGCAGCAATCGCAATAGCGATTAACTTCTTGGTCTTTCGTGTCAGGGCTCCATCATCCCAGACGTGCCCCTCCATTTTCATCACAAGTTCATACATCTCAGGTTCTTTTTCGGTCAGTTCTCTGAAAAATTTAGGTACTTTACCAATCTTTTTTTCCAGTTTTTTTAATTCCCTTTCAGTTCCTTTTTTTACCATAGTTAATCCCTCTTTAAGGTGAACGATGCTGCCGCTGCAGATAGGTTTTCTGCTGCCGGCAGTCAGACTGGAGCATGATACTTGATCATCATATATCATCTCAACAGAGATCCGCCAACATATTCTGTCCCTTGAGGTTACCTGTAATTTTCTTTAACGTGTTTTTGGATCATGCTGCGATAATGATCGCGGGAGTGCAGTGTTGTTTAATGGACAGAGGTGTCAGACAGGAAACATGGTAATCCCTATCCTTTTTTAAGGTACGCAATGGTGGTAAATCTCCCAATTTAAACACATATGAGTAAAATATGTTAAACATTGTGATCAATGCATTACGTAGTGATGATTTTTAAGAGAAGCATACGTAAGCGGTATAATGTGATCCAGACTGCACAATCATAAAAATAATATCCAATTCAAAGACGTTTTAATAATTAAAAACAGTTATAACAAAGATGAGATCAGACGCATGAAACTAACCGTTCTTGTCGATAACAATACACTTATAGACCATTATCTTACAGCAGAACCTGCTCTGTCTTTCCTGATCGAAACCGGGGGCCGGAAGATCCTCTTTGATACGGGCTATTCAGATGCTTTTATCCAAAACGCACAAAAGATGGATATCAGCTTACTCGATCTCGATTATGTCGTTGTATCCCACGGCCATCTCGATCATACGTGGGGACTTGTCCACCTGGTAAAGCATTTCACAGAGGCAATAATCGAAAAACGACAGGTCAGGGTCCCGGAACTGGTCGCTCATCCCTGGTGTTTTTACCCAAAACCAAAGCCCCCGCTGGGTAATTCCGGTTCACTGCTTTCTGAAGCGGAGGCAGGTCTCCATTTTCCCCTGCGACTGTCACGTACGCCGCTCTGGCTGACTGACAACATCGTTTTCCTCGGGGAAATTGAACAAACATTTGATTTTGAACACATCGATCCGGGTAAACGGAAAATTGCCATGCCGGACGGGCGAACCGAACCCGATCAGCTCCGTGATGATTCTGCACTTGTGTGCCGGACACCTGGCGGACTGGTCATCGTCACCGGATGCTCACATGCAGGGATATGCAACATTGTTGAGCATGCAAGGCAGGTTTGTGGTGATGACCGGGTGCGTGACATTATTGGCGGCCTTCACCTTCTGGAGCCTGGTGCAGAACGGATGGAAAAAACATGTCGCTACCTTGGATCTCTTGAGATGGAAGCACTTCATGCCTGTCACTGCACTTCGCTCTCATCAAAAATTGTCCTCGCGGGGTATTGTCCCGTGCAGGAAGTGGGCACCGGAATGAAGCTCGAATGGTAAACTGCCGCTCCTTTTACCAGATATTCCTGTGACTGGTGATGTGAATCAGGAATCAGGCCGCTACGTGGTCTTGCATTCCTCTTTTCCTTTCGGGTTAAAACACTTTTTAATATTCCGGAAAAACATCCAGTGCAGGAGCAGGTGGATAATGAGCAGGGCGGCAAATATCAGGCTGGAATTATTATGCATGGTTACCCATTGGTTACGGGGGATACCAAGGAATAATGTCCAGCCGCTGCCCCGTCCGCCGCCTTCCGGTAATACGAGATACAGGACGAGCCCGGAAACAAGCGATGGGATGAATGTGATCAGGCAGCCGATGTCCACGATTGCGTTGATAGTGATGCGTTTCATGTGATGATCCCTCACGAAGAATAATTAAATCACAGTTTATTTACTTATTGTTGAAACTAATCTGGTTCGTATTATAGTCAAACGATCAAAACCGTGAACTTTTATCATCTCTCCCGGAAAGTGTAGATCTATTATGACCACAAAAGAGGTATTTCATGGTGTCCCGGGAATCCTGCGTCCGTTCAAGGAATATCTGGAGAAGAAGGGATTGAAAAAAGGCGACCAGGTTGTCTATTACGGTGTGCCAGGAACGTGCACGCCGTTTGTCGAGCTGCTTGGATTTGCTGTCCGGTCATTCGAATTCGAACAGGTCTTTGTTCCCCTGGTTGACGAGAGCAAGGCACGCACGATCCACCATGTTCCGGATATCGGGATGCAGGTCAGTGCTGCCACGGTGAACGTTAAACCAAAAGCACTTGTTATTATGGGCGGGCTCTCCATGCCAAACGTGCCAATAACAGCAGAGCAGGTTAAGGCAGTGATTGACCGGCACCCCGGTGCCCTGGTTATTGGGGTCTGCTTCATGCATATGTTTGAAAAAGCCGGGTGGTTTGCAACGGTCTCCTTCGATTGCCTCATCGATGCTAATATCGATCCGGTTGAGGTTATGAAAAAATCCTGATGGCCTGCATACTGTGCAATGAACGTATAAGAGATCAGAAATCCTGTGAAGGTCTATCATGCCCGATATTCTTGTCTCCAACCTTCAACGTTTTCACCTTAACTGATGATGACGGCGGGACGGAGTAACAGGTGACGATGACTTGCCTTTTTAGGTCTTCGTCGGAAAAAATGACCCTCATATTGGTGTTCTGGCAGGGTTTAGAGGGTTCATATGGGGTAATTAAGTGGCGAAAACAGCCTCGGTTTCAGGGCCCTTGGTGGGCATTGGGAGAGGTGCAAATCTGCCTTATTTCGGTAAACAGAGCGATTATTAGGCGTATTCTCCACAGGAACTGAAAAGAAGGGTTTTACGGGATTTTCCAAACAGCATGTTAGAATAGAGGAAGGAATCGGAGCCCGTATAGGGCTTATTTTCCCCTGGACCGGCATACCTGATTTTTAAGTACATTATCCCCATTTACCACCCTCTGCTGTACTCTCCGGCACAAGGCATGCAGACAAATTTACCATGTCGGACACGTGCCCGGTGCTCGGCAACCATCTCGCCACAGCTGGCACATTGAACGGACGTGAAGATCTTTGCCCTCACAGGAATCTCCGGTTTGACTTCTCTGGTAATGAACAATTCATCGATCGGCATCTTAAGGATTGTATCAATGACTGCTGCCTGCCGCTCGTGGAACTCTTTTTGCTCATCGGGTGTCACTGTTCCGCCCATCACTTTTTCCCGGAGTGTTGATGCAATCGGGTCAATACGCTGTATGACTGGCTCCGGGCGCTGGACAAGCCGGATCGCATGGTTGGATTTCCGATCGATGAATGTGTAGGCATGCTTGCCGAAATCCTGGAGGATCAGGTTCCCTTTGCCTACCGAGCAGCCGGCAACCACCTGGATCGCATCGACCCCACAGGCATCGTTCTCGACAATAGCAACAAGATCTTCATCATCAGAACGACCGGTCCGGAGGTGCTGTAATGCGTACTCTGCCGCACGGTAGCCGAGTGCAAGTCCGGGACAGTTGTGCCCGTGGAACGCTACGGCCGCTTCATAGGATTTTATGGATTGGGTCATAGGATCACGTGAATAGATTGTTCTTATTGGGGAAAGAATTTCGTTGTTCTCTTTTTGCCATGAGAAAAAGATGTGCAAAAATAATGTGTAGATATTTCAGGAGATGGAATCCAGGTTGATGCGTTCTGCTCGATTAAAAGTGGAGGCATTCTGATCCTCAGTCAATTTGTTAAATCATGCCTGTGCCATCATCGAATACAAAACCACTCGGGTGATCCGGTTTGCACTAGTAACCTGAAACTGTAATCGAAATTTAATAAAAAAAAATAGATGAGATGATCTTACCTTGATGGTATGATCAGTGAGCGCTCTCCAGCGGGCATGAACTCGCGGATTGCACCCTTCGCGAACTCGCGGCGGATTTCTGAGAAGTCGAACTTCAGCGATGGGTCGGCGAAGGTGATCTTCATCAGTGGGTTTAGGGTCCATGCATCTCCGCGTGCAATGTGGGCAGAGCCCGCGATTGCAGCGTATTCTCCCTGGTGACCGACGTTCATTGCATAGTTCGGGTAGTTCGGTCCACGAAGCTCGCCGAGTAATCCCTCGTCGGGACGGATCGACATGGAGTTTGCGGAACCGCACTGGTCCTGCAGATCGTAGCCGAAGAAGCCGAGACGTGACCAGCCTTCTTTGTGCATGAGCATGGACAGGTACCAGCCGTTCAGACCAGCGTTGGAATTTGCCGTTGCCATTGCACAGGTGATACCGGATGCTGCGGCAAGGACAGATGCACGCTGGGAACCACCGAAGTGGCTCTCGAGAGCGGTCGGGTAGGTTTCGTACTGCTCCATACCGTAGAGGTTGACCTCGGTTGCGATGTCGCTGACGACTTCCTGGGTACACTTTGCCTTTGCGATGCCACCGTGTTTCTTCTTGACGTAGTCAATACCGTACTCGGTGTAGTCATCGAGGATGTTGTCGGTGTATGCAGCGGTTGCATACTGGGTGAACCCGACACCACCGCTCATGTAGGATCCGAGCCAGATCTGGTCGAACAGCATAGTTCCTGCTGCAACGATTTCAAGAGCATTCTTAACCGGGTCGTTGGGGTACTTGCGGTCTGACTGGACCATGTCGGCGAAGTGTCCGAACTTGATGCCACCTGGCTCGTTCGGGCCACGTGCACGGCGGGCGGGCAGGATATCTGCCATCTGGATGACACCGGCGTGCTTTGCGGCGAATGCAAGGTCAGCGACTGCTGCCTCACCGGCGCACATCTTGTATGCTCCGATGAAGGACATACCGATCTGCATGGCAGACCATCGTGAGGTGGTACCGCCATCGCACGTCCTGCTGACGGTGGTGGGGATGTGCACTGCCTGCCACATCGACTTGCCGACGGCTGCCTTCAGCTGTGCTGCCTGCTTTGCCGGGAAGAGCTTGTCGACGTTGAGCACGAACTGGGGCTCGAGGTCGTCTGTCATCTCGTCGTCGCCTGTGAAGACCTTGACGTAACAGTCGTCCACGAGTGACGGGTGGGTCTCAACCATGTGTTCCTGAACAACGGCTGCACCGGGCATTGCGTGGTTCAGCACGTGGAGGTACTCGTTGATGGTTTCGGGGGTGACTTCCTTACCCAGACGCTTCTGGAGCGTGCCGTGGGCAAGGTCGAGGCCGACAATGATCGTCCTGCGGATATCATCCCACATCTGCTGCATTGCAGCGTTGTTGACAAAGTGCAGGTCATCGCCCTCGACAAAGACACCAGTGGTGCTGACTTCGTAGGTTGTCAGCTGGCGCTGGCCGAGCGGGATACCGCCACAGTGGCAGCGCTTGGGGTCGTACATGGAGATGCCGCGTTCCATCTCGGCCTTCTTACCGGCCTTCATGAACTCGACTTTTCTCGGGGACTGCTCAAGACCTTCGCGCTTGAAGACCGTGGACATTGCCTGCGGGTCTTCTGCAAATTTTGTCTTCATTGCCTTCAGGAAGAGCTTCTGGGTCCTCTCGATTTTAGCTGCTTTTGCCATGTTCAGGCCTCCTTGGGCATGAAGCCGTATTTGGTTCTCAGTTCGTGGATACGCGTGATGTACTCAACGTATTCGGGGTCGTCGCGGAATCCTGTACCTACCATTGAGTGGTACATGGTGGTGTGTGCCTTGAGCCACTTTGCATCCTGCGCCTTGCCGACCTTGACTTCTGCGTCAAGGGGTACGCCGACCTGGTCCTTGACATACTTGATGATACCGGTCTTCTTGTCGATGACAAAGCGCTGGAGCATATCGAACATCATGCCGTTCTCGTCAAGACGGAGGGAGTGTCCGTGCACTGTGCAGCCACGGATACCGGTGAGTGCTGCGTCAAAGAGCTCGGTGTTGACGAGTTCCTTTGCATATTTCTCGAGGTCGCGTTCGCGGCACTCGACAATCTGACGCCCTGACAGGGTACCCGGGTCAATGCCACGGAAGCGGTATGACTCGAGCCAGCTTCTCTGGTAGGGCTGACAGGGTGCATTGTACATCGAGTCGGTGAACTGGATGTAGCGGACGCGGTCGCCGGCCTTTGCGCCGTCGGTCGGGGTCACGAGCTTGCGGATTGGGCACGCGGGTTCCTGCTGCTCAGCGAGCGGCGGGTGTGCACTTGGATAGGCTGAGCCTGGTGCTCTGTGTCCCATAACAAGGACGATGTCCTTATCACTGACATCACGAAGTTTTTCCAGCTTGTGGTTCGGGTCCATCTGCTTGCGCCTGTTTTCGGCGATATGAGTCTGGCCGGGACAATACTGGGGTTTGTATGCCATTGTTTTATCACTCCAATGTTTCCTTCTTTTTCACAATTCTCATTACTGACGAAATGACTTCCGCCATCTTCTCTCGCGTTGGGGTTTGACCCCGGGTTACACCGCTCACGATGGCCATCACCGTACCTTTGGTACGGATCCGTTTAGCGGGGGGCATCACCACGGTGGTCTTCACTCCCTCCTTTGCGAGATCCTCGTAATCAATCGGGCACTGGGAAACAACAACTGCCTTCACATCACAGGCCTGGAGAATAAACCTGACCTTGTGCACCACATGGGAACGAACATTCCCGTGGTGAAGGATGGCGACTTTGTGTTTCTCTATCTGCGCGATTTCCTTGTCGGTAAGCCCAAATGAAGCGCCAAGGACGCCACCAGCAATTTTTGGTGCGTCCGGCGGCACGCCACTTCCGGCATACAGCACCAGTGTACTGATGCTGTATTCAACGCCCTGTTGCCGCAGTCCTGAGGTGATATCGCACACCGGCTTTGTCACGTGGCGGCGTCCGGGAGACATCCCGACCACAATGACATCCGGGTACCGGCACTCGGAGATGGTGCCCCGCTGGGCAATCCCGCCTCCTTTACCCATGCCCATCGCCTCGCGGCAGTCAACAACCTGGGTTACTCGTCCAATCGGCATAATTTATTTATCTTCCCTGAAGGATTACGGGTCGGGACTTGCTGGTAGGATCAGAAAGTCCGATGAGCGTTTTGTCCGCGTCCGGGCCATACTTACAGTAATCGGAAAGTGACGGCTCGGTCTTCATAAACCTGCCTTCCTGGATATAAAAACTATATTCCGTGAAGACCGGTTTGCACGCGGCTTGCAGTGCGGGGACGACCTCGCGGTTCTCAAGCTCGAGCAATATAGTGCCCACGTGAACCTGTAGTTCCAGTTCCTCGTCTCCGACATGGATCGTTTTCCTCATGGTATGAGGATTGGCGAGTCCTTTGGCGGGTCCGTACGTAACTGTAGCGGGAAGGCGTGGTCCGTTCAGGACCATGCGCCGGATCCCGGGAACACTGACAATCTGGTTCAGGAGGCGCTCTGTTGTCTCAGGGTTAAGTAACCGCTCGGTGACAATCCTGCACTGGGGGAACGTGGCTTCGGTCATTTTTGTCCGTGGGGGGCTTAAATGCCCTTTGCAATTGCCTGGATCGGCTTGCTGAATGCATCGAGCTGGCCGAAGGTCTCCCCGTAAATCTTTGAGGTTGCTTCGGGGCCGAACATCTGGGTACCTGCATCAAGACAGCATGCTGCTACGATACAGGGCATACCGACACCGGCTGCGTGACGGGTAACTACGTGGTTACCGTTGAAACCGCCGGGGCCGCCGCCACCGTAGATCGAGTGGCTGAAGAACGAGAAACCGACTGCGACACCCATGGTACGACCGAAGTCGGAGCCTGGGAGGCCGGTCTCGTGCTCGAGCAGGTCGTTGAAGTAGAGCAGGGTTGCTGAAACTGCCTGGGCGAACCGCCCGGCACCACAGTTAACCATGGTTGCTGCAAGGGTTCCGGCTGATGAGTAGGCGTTCCACATCATCGGGTCCTTGGTGTCGTAGAAGATGTAGCCGCTCTTGCCCTTCTTGCCTGCCTTGATGACTTTGTCCTCAATGGCACGCTCGACAAGGCTCTGCACGACAGTACCGATGGTACCGGTCTTGCCGTTTGCCTTTACGAGGTCGTAGACGAGGTTGTTTGCATTCAGTCCCTGGTATGCATAGAGCAGGAGCTGGGCACGCTCGAACGGGCCGATTGCCATACCCATCTCGAACTCCCCGGCCTGTTCAAAGGTCGAACAGAGTGCTGCACCCTGCATTGCATTCCGGTGGGTCATCATTGCCGCGTGGTTTGCGGGGATGTTGCGGAGTGCGTAGCCGAGACCTTCGTTGTTCTGCGGGATGTTCAGGATCGAGACGACGTTGCCGCCATCCATGTGCATGGTCTGCGGGTAGGTGCCCCAGACTGCTGCCTTGATGTAGGAACCGTCGAACATACCGACCTTGTACTGGTCAATCAGTGCATAGGTGGTGGCTGCCGCAACTGAGGTTGATGCCGCATCGTAGGTTGCTGCTGCCGCCAGTCGTGCGCTCGGGACCTCGACTAAGAGCATCTTGCCGCCGCCGATCTTGGTGATCTTGGTGTTGTCGCCGTCGGTGACCTGGACCATGTCCTTGATCTTTGCCGAGAGTGCGTCGGCGTCCTTGACACAGCTGCAGTTCATGGTGCGGCCGAGAACCTGGTTCTGCTTGCCGCCTATCTTTCCTGTTGATAATGCTGATTCGATACCAGCTAAGTTGACTGCTACTGTCCTCTTGGTGAGGTCGATAACATTCAGTGCACCCTTGTTGACCAGCGGGCTGATCTTGTCAATGGTGACATTGCTCTTTAAGAGCTTCCCCTCATCGTCGTAGAGGTCGATCGTGTCTTTGTATTTTGCCATATAAATTCCTCCAATTTTCCATTTAACCGCGATACAATACTGTTACTGAACGAAAGTGTTGACTACATGAGAACACTGGTAATGAATGAAAGTCACTATTGCACGTCCCCTAATGGGACATGGAAATATTCCCGATTTCGCCATATAAGCATTACTATTTTATTCAGAGGTACAATTTTTATATAAAATAAAAAATAATAACCCAAAATGAAGGAATGTTCAAATATATCCTATTAATTAGGTTTCATTATTTTACGCAGTATTACAAAAATTAAAAAAAGTATTACCTGTTGCTATAGATAATAGTAATTTTTTTTATTTTTTTGCGCGCTCTTTATAAAAATGTGGGATTGAGGAATTGCACGGGTGCAGATTGCACCGGATCCTCCTCAAATGATTTGCAGTGCGTTTTCTCTTTTAAAAAGAGGATCAGATCTTCTGGTACAGGTTAGCGTACACAATCTGTCCTTTCTTCTTCTTGTGGCGTTCGCCCATGTCACCGGTGTAGTGGGCAAATTTTGCCATAACACCTTCAACTTCGAGTTCTGTCTCACCTGCGGGTTTGAAACCGGGCATCATGGTGTCGATGGAGCCAAAGACGTAGATAGTGCCCCCGACCATCTGGCCGCCGATTTTGCTCTTGGCGTTTCCTTTGATAATGACTTTTCCGCCTTCGGCATGGGTACAGACATGGACATCTGCATTGCCGTTGATGATCATCTCGCCACCGAGCATGTACATACCGATATCACTGCCGGCATTTCCTTTCACGAGGATCTTGCCGCCGGACATCCCGCGCCAGTCGCCACGGTATGCTGCACCAAGGTAGTTTCCTGCATTGCCTTCAATGGTGAGTTCGCCGCCCTTCATAGCGGTTGCGGCAAACGCATCAACATTGCCTTTGACCAGCATCTTACCGCCTTTCATCCAGGCACCGGCGTACTGGTCCATGCTGCCCTCGACAACAAGTTCTCCGGCGCTCATTTTAAAGCCGAGATACTTGACCTTCTTCACATCTCCTTTGACAATAATCTTCGTGTCAGCAGCGGTTGCACCTGCATTGCCACTCACATCGAAATACTTGCCAAGAGTCGAAGTTGTATTTCCTTCGTACACGTGAAGGTCGCCAATCTGTGCTGCAGTCTTCCCGGCAAACGCATCGGGCGATACATTGTCCGCCTCAAGATACAGTGCAGGCAGGTTTTTCATGGTGATAGTTACGGTTTCCATGGTTCACACCTGCACTTGGGTTGCATCAACCTCTAGGGCATACGGGTTCGGGACAAAGTGGTGTCCGAGAGCTTCGTAGTTCGCCTGCGTTATGCTGTAATACTTCAGGAATTTTTCGTTGATATCTCGCATAACCTGCGGGTTGTCCTTCGCTTTTACATTCACCCAGAGTGTTCTCTTGTGGCCGTTACTGACAATCTCACCGTTCGTGACGACCTCGACTCCACTCTTGAAGACATGTGCACAGCGTGTGAATGCCTTCTCAATGTCATCAGGGTTGGCAACCGGCGTGTCCGGGTTGAAGTTATATACGGCAATATCCGCATCCATACCGGGTTTCAGGCCACCGCACATGCCGGCAAGTCCAAGTGATTTTGCCGGGCCGGCACGGGTCATCTGGGCGAGCTCGTAGAGCGAGATTTCGCGGTCCAGTGTGCCGATGCTGGTTTGTGAAAGAACCTTGTTCTTGTGCTTGAACGAGTTGACCAGCGCCTCGCGGGCTTTGGCGGACATCAGCCACTTGATAACCCGCGGGTACCGGGTAAACGGACCTGCGTTGGGGTGGTCGGTGGTGATGAAGCAGCGCATCGGGTCTTTCATCATCAGGGGAATTTCAAGACCGATCGCCCACTGGATGGCACAGACCGAGATGTTCGGGCTGTAGATATACGGAACGACACCGGATCCGGTCTCCAGCTCCACATCGATGTTTGCCCATTTGAGGTGGTTAAGGCCGGTCAGGTGGTGTTCGAACGGACCATCCGCGGTCATGGTCGTGGTTTCATCGAGGGTTACGTTGCCGGTGTCAATAGTGATATTCTCGTGACTGTTGACATAGTCCGTGACCTCTTTTGCCTTGGACTCAAAGTCCCCCCAGTTGGTTCCACCGTAGGAGTGGAACTGGGTATGGGTGAGGTGCATCACCTGTTCACGACCGAACTTGTTTTTGGCCGTATAGCCTTCGGCAAGTTTCAGCGTGTCGAGCGTGGTCTCATAACATCCCGGGTTCCCGAGGTTGTTGGGATGAATGTGCATGGAATGAGGAAGGCCGAGGTATTCGTTTGCTTCTATCAGCCCCGTGATAATTTCAGCGGGAGTGATATCGAAATACGGAACGGGATCATTTACCGACAGGCAGTTCAGTCCCCACGCCCATGCTTCGGTGCCACCCGGGTTCACGAGCTTGATCGCATATCCCTTTGTGACACGGAGCAGCCATGCACAGTACGCTGCAGTGTTCTCAATCTCTTTGTTTTTGAGATATTCCATCACAAACCAGTTGTTCCCTAAAACCGGATATGCCCCCTGATCGATGATTGGGGTGTCGCGAATCTCCTCATGAACGTGACGGGAGAAGAGTGGCGGCATTGCCGCTTCCATTGCGGTCGTGTATCCCATCTTGGCATACTCATAGCCGGTCTTGAACGTGGTCGGGATCGAGTTCCCGCCGCCCATCCGCTCTATACCCTTTGTGGGCGTGCAGGTGAAGAGCTTGTCTTCAGGACGGTAGATCCTGCCCATGTTAATTTTCGGACCTGCAATGTGAGCGTGGATCTCCACGGCACCTGCCATGACGGTCTTTCCCTTGGCATCAATGACCTTTGCGCCAGAGCCGACCTTGTCGACAATCTTGCCATCCTTGATGGCTACGTCAGTCTTGTCGCCTTTGATGCCCTGGACCGGGTCGAAAACGCTGCCATTTTTAATGATATATTCTGACATGGTTATGCTGCCCCCTTGAGCTTTTTGACCCGGTCGCGGACCATGATCAGGAACTGCTCATCGGTGAGCATGCCCTCTGGTGGTTCCACAACCTTGCGACAGTCGATTGGTACGTTGTCCATACGATAGCAGTTGCCCCCGGTTTCCACGCCGTTGAATGCCACCGGTACATGCAGTTTTGAAACACCGCTGGTTGGTGTGAGATGGGGATCAATGCAAACCGAGGGTAAGTGCGCGAATTTTTTGACAGCGCTGATGGGGAAGTGGGCACCAGGATCGCTGCCTATGGTGAACATGGCATCCACTTCGCCGCGTAACAGCAGGTCAATGGTGCTGGTGTCGCCGGGGTTATAGCGTGCAAACCCTCTGGTGAGATCGACTGCGTAGGGAAACCCGAACTGCCATCCAAACACTTCACCGGAGCCGGTCACGTTGTAGTGGCCGCGCATCGGCATGATCGAGAATTTCG
>Ga0307378_10003270_pt1 | contig 23879 bp, 20 predicted proteins | sample UN1MG_FD_202238 | JGI IMG/M metagenome (GOLD analysis project Ga0307378, IMG submission 202238) | Soil microbial communities from Risofladan, Vaasa, Finland - UN-1 | ecosystem: Environmental > Terrestrial > Soil > Coastal area > Acid sulfate soil | place: Finland: Risofladan, Vaasa | collected...
TAAGGCTGGTCGATAGCGGTTAGGAGTAGTTGGCAAATTGAACTGTTGCAGATAGTCGGTGTCCCGAGCTAGTTTACTAACCTCATCGATATCGTACCCAGTTTGCTAATATCATAAGGTTTATATTCGGATTAACCATTTTTATTTGGCTTTGAGGTCCCATCCCTATGCCTGAGTTCTTTAACGTATTGCCGCCCGACGAAGCCAGAAGATTGCTTTTTGAGCATATTACGTTGCCAGTCAGGTCGGAAATGTGGCCAACGGTAGACAGCCTGGGCCGAGTTACAGTTGAGCCAACTTATGCGCCCCAAGCCTTACCTTCATTTCGTCGTAGTACGATGGATGGGTATGCGGTAAGAGCGGAGGATACGTATGGCGCAAGTGAGACCTTACCAGTTGTCTTGACGGTAATGAGTGAGGTCGAAATGGGAAAGGCTTCTCTGTTCCCCATTGGTAAATATTCGGCCGCAGTTGTACATACGGGTGGAATGATTCCGGACGTCGCCGATGCAGTCGTGCAAATCGAACATACACAACAAGTAGATCCGGCTAACTCGATACGCTTTCCCTTCGAGATTGAGGTTTTTAAGGCGGTTGCCGTCGGTCAGAACGTCCTGCAAGTAGGCGAAGATGTGGAACAAGGCACACAGGTAATACCAGGGCGGCATTACCTGCGAGCGCAAGATCTGGGAGGGCTGTTAGCCTTAGGTATTACTGAGATCATGGTAGCCAGACGACCTCGTGTCGCTATTATAGCAACAGGCGATGAGGTGGTTGAGCCCGGAGCTGACCCTGGACCGGGAGAGATCAGGGATATCAACAGCTATACCGTCGCCGGCCAAACAAGAAATGCGGGTGGGATACCCATGCTATTTGGAATCATACCGGACAACTTCGCCGTTCTCAAAGAGGCTGCTGAAAAAGCCATCGAGGAAAATGATATGGTCGTGATGTCGGCCGGCTCCTCGGTTAGCGTACGGGACATGACAGTGAAAGTCATGGAAGAATTGGGCGAACCTGGCGTTTTGCTTCATGGCGTGGCCACAAGACCGGGAAAACCAACCATTATTGGGGTCGCTGCCGGCAAACCGCTTATTGGGCTTCCAGGAAACCCGGTTTCGGCGATGATCCAGTTTTTTATGTTTGGTACGCCGACTATTTACCGTCTACAAGGTTTGTTAAGGCCGCCCCGGCAGGGCATTGTCTGGGCCAGGATCAGTGCCAATATTGCCAGCGAATCGGGGCGAGAAGATTATGTTCCTGCAAAATTAGAAGACAGCGTAGAGGGGTTGATGGCGAAACCAGTATTTGGAAAGAGCAACTTGATTTACACGCTGGTAAATGCTGACGGCCTGATAAAGGTGCCACTAAATAGCGGCGGTCTTGAAGCTGGTGACTGGGTTGAAGTACATTTGTTTTGAGGAAAGCTGTGGCTGAGCAGAAAGCAATAGATCCTGAAGATGCCAAAATACTGGTCGTCGAGGACAATCCGACTAATTTTGCTTTGACTGCGCGTTTGCTGGCGTATTGCGGCGTGAAGAATCCGGCATGGAAGACAACCGGTAGGGGTGTGGTTCAGTTTGCTGAGGAGATGGGGCGAGTGGATCTGATCTTCATGGATATCAGGCTGCCGGTGGAAGATGGCTACGAGGCTTTGCATTAGATCAGGACTCATCCAGAATTGAGCGGCACCCTGGTCGTTCCGGTAACTGCCCTTGGAAGCGTGGTGGAAATGGAACGAGCAAGAAAGGCTGGGTTCGATGGATATCTGGCCAAGCCTTTAGCTTCGAAGAAGTTTCCAGATCAGATTCGAAGTATCTTGCGCGGCAAACCAGTCTGGGTGGCTGATATCGATCAGTAATTCTGGCCGGATATGAGCGGAATATGCCACGAAAAATCGGGCATAACAAATGAATAATCTTGTTATCCTGAATCCTGTGCGTGGGATTCACTTCCTGGCTGGCGACTGTCTCGAATTGTCGACAGCAGATAGATTGGCGCACCCAGCAAGCTCACGGCGATTGTGATTACTCTCACCAGTAGCGAAAGAACGACTGCGGTAGAACCTGCCAGACCTGCGGCAGCGAATAGTGGTCCGGCAATTGACTCTCTTACACCGATTCCGCTAATTGAGGGTACCAGGAGGGCCAAGGACATGATAGGTACGACCAGGGTCATATACCTATAGGAAACGTCTTCTCCAAGAGCTTTTGCCGCAGCAACCCACCAGGAAATCAGCAGTACGTTAAATACCATTGACACTCCGAAGGCGCCGGCTATGGCTTTCCACCCGCAGCCTTGTACGGCTTGCATTAACTTGGCTACGGGGCCATCGCCCTCTGTCGAGAGTTTTGCTGGGAGCCACCCACCAAGGCGGGATATCAGGCTGCCCTCGAGAAGAATAAAGCCGCCCATCAAGCCAATCAGACTGATTGCAGCGACCATCAGGGCCAATTTATCAGGAAAGTCAGGCGGCCGAAAAGGCATGGCTAAAAGGGCAAGTAGTAGCAGGGCCATAATACCGGTGAGCCGATCGACAATGACAGTGCCGGCGGCCACGTTTGTGGGCACATCTTTGGCTACCTCAATGATGCGTACCGCATCTCCCCCAAAGCCGCTTGGTAAAAACGTGTTAAAAAATGTTCCGGCAAAATATATTTCAACCAAACGGTGATAAGGTACCTGTGCGTTTAGTCCTCTTAGTAATATGCGCCATCGAAAGGCACGCACAAACATACCAAGAACGACAAGGACAAAAGCAACGAACACCCAGGCCCAACTCTCGATATGTAGACCTTTGCGAATTTCATCGGCCGGGATCGTATAAAGGACATAGGCCAACCCGGCAACGGTAATAAAAACCTTGATAATCGTGGAAAGGTGCCTGCGCAAGAAACGCCACCAGCGCGTGGTAGTCAACCATGACCAGAACTGTTTTAACATCAGGGGAATTCTAGTTCATTCCGGCAAAGTTACCAGCCGACCATTGAGCTGGTAATGAGTAGACTGACACGCTTATTGCCTGGCTCTAATACCGTGGCCTATAATCGATCCTTATGATCCGTATCCGCCGCGCTCGTTTGGTCTTTCTTGCCTTGCCAATCATCCTCCTTTTCTTCTTTCTAGCTCTTGATTCGATGGTTGGGGATAGTCCAACGATGGATGAGCAGAATCACCTGGCCCGGGGAATCGCTCTAATGCGGTCTGGAGATCCGAGGTTCAGTCTCGAACACCCTCCACTGATAAACCTTCTCAGTGCATTGCCGTTGCTCACCATTGATGATCTGCAAATTCCATTTGATCATCCAAGTTGGGACCAGCCTGAAGGTTGGTACGCCTTCGCTGATCAGCTACTTTGGGTTTACAACCATGATGTGACCAGGATGATCTTCCTTGCTCGATTGCCAAGCATCTTTTTAACACTGGCCCTGGCCCTCATCTGCTTTCATTTTGCTCGAGAATTGTGGGGAAAACCAGCCGCGTTGATTGCCTTTTTGCTGGTCCTCTTTGATCCCAACATTTTAGCCCACGGGCGTTATATAACTACCGACCTGGGTGGTACGACGATGCTGGTTCTGGCAGCTTATCTTCTGTGGCGTCTGTGGAAGACAGCCGGTTGGCATTGGGGACGGCTTCTGGCAGCCACTGTGGGTCTTGGTCTTGCACTGAGCAGCAAGCTTTCAATTCTGGTCTTCCTGCCGATATTTGCCCTGATTTCATTATTACCCCTTTATGAAGGCAATAATGGCTGGCGTGACAGTTTGAGGAGATTGGCGAGCCTGGCAATTGCCAGCCTGGGTGCCTTGATCATTGTCTGGGCTATCTACGCCTTTGAATGGGGTTCATTCCGCTTCAGCTCCAACGGATTGGAATCGCTCAATCACCTAAGCGGACCTATGCCTACTTTCTTTGGGGGGATCGAACAGATCCTGCTCATAAGCGGTGGCGGGCGCCCCTCGTTTCTTTTAGGCCAATTTTCTACCGAAGGCTGGTGGTATTACTTTCCGATTGCCTTTCTGGTAAAGACGCCACTTCCAGTCCTTGGTCTATTTGGATTGGCTGTCGTATTAATGCTTAAGGAGCGATTGACACGAGGCCGGGCTGTATTCCTGATTTTGCCAGCCGTGCTTTTTTTCCTGGTCAGTATGGGAAGTTCGCTAAATATAGGCTATCGCCATTTATTGCCCATATTGCCCTTCCTTTACTTGCTGGGCAGTGGCATGACGGCTTTGCCTGCGGTCACTGCTCGCTTACCATTGTGGGAAGCACGTTTAGTTAAGGGTATGTTAATTGCTGTGGTTGCATCCGTATTGATTATCGATATTATTCTTCATCCCCACTACCTAAGCTACTTCAATATACTGGGCGGCGGTCCGAGTAACGGCCATCAAATCTTGGTTGACAGCAATCTCGATTGGGGGCAGGACCTGCTCAGGTTGAAAAAATGGATGGCGCACAATGAAATCGAGAAGGTCAAGCTATCCTGGTTTGGGACGGCCGATCCGGGGTATTATGATATTGATTACGAACCCTTACCTGGTTTGACGCATCATTTTGACCTGTGGTGGGATGTTCCCTTTGATTCAGAAACGCCTGAACCCGGAATCTACGCGATTAGCGTTAGCAACTTATGGGAAATACCCCTTGAGGAAAAAAATGTGTTCCCTTGGTTCCGAGATCGCCCGCCGGATGACCGGATAGGCTATTCGATTCACATATATATGGTAACTGAAGAGAAATCCGACTCCCGGTAGTCGAGCTTTTCAACTGTAACTACACAACTGTAACTACGTATTGACTGTGAATTGCGATATGGTTACTATAATTAATCCCAAAAACGCACAGTACGCTCTTTAGTATGGAGGCAAAATGTTTTCCGGAGGTAATCGGCGGGCTTTTTCTCATATTGTCTGCAGGTAAATCTCCTTACCTATCAATGAACGACAAACAGTCCAATTATGGGCATAATTTCTACCTGGTGGGTACATGAACTCAGAAGTTAGCCCGGCAACTGAAGGGCGCCGTCGTCGCTTGAGCATCTCATGGCAACATGTGGTTCTGGCAATTATTTTATTGCTAGCCCTATTTCTCAGGCTTTGGCAGATAGAAACGCTTCCCTCAGGTTTGGCTCATGACGAGGCCTATAATGGCCTAGATGCTCTAACGCTTCTAGAAGGTGGGACGTTCCCGATTTTCTATGAGGGGTGGGAGTTATACGCAGAAGAGGCGCACCAGAACCTGCCAATCCGAAATACGCAGCTGCCCCCGTTTTTTGAAGGCAATTATGGCCGAGAGCCGGCAACTGTATATTTGATGGCTGCTTCTATTTGGCTATTCGGGCCCACGCTCATTGCTCTACGAATCGTCCCGGCAATTCTCGGAGTTCTGGCTGTCCTCGGTACTTATTTGGCGGCAACCGCTCTTCTAGCATCCTCAACTCACTCAGGTGGAGTGAATAAGCCACCAGCAGAATCACCGTTATTTATCCTGGCTCCACTTCTTGCGGCGTTTACAATGGCGATCCTATATCCGGCCATTACATTCAGTCGATATGGTGTCCGGGCGATGGCCTTCGTTCCACTTGAAACATTAACTATTTATTGTTTTTGGCGCGGTATTCAGGCTTCCGAAAAATCTGCTCGCCAAAGGAATGGACAAGCAACCTTCCAGGCGCTGGCTCTTGGAGATTTCAATCCGCGGTGGTTTTTCGTCGCCGGCCTATCCCTTGGTCTGGGTTTTTATACCTATGCGGCCGCTCGATTCCTTCCTGTGCTGTTTGTCGTCTTTATCTCTTATTGGTATTGGCGTGATCGCACTGTTTTGGCAAGGCAATGGGCAAACCTAGGGGTTATGATCTTGTCCGGATTTATGGTCGCGCTGCCTTTGTTCGTTTTTCTCTTCCGGCACCCTTATTATATGATCCAGCGGTCAAGGGTGGTGGCTAATAGGGGTGAAGGCACCCATCCTGGCCAGCCCTGGCTTACGTGGCTATCCAATATAGGACGAGTCGGCGCCGGGCTAATAATCAAAGGCGATACAAACTTGCGACACAACCTACCTGGACGCCCCTTTTTAGATCCGATCCAGGCGATTCTGATGGTAGCCGGGCTTGGTGGAATTATTTGGCGGCATTTTCAGTTGAGAGAAATATTCCTCATTTTTTGGCTTGCCATCATGCTGCTGCCAGGGATCCTTAGCGGGGATGCACCACATTTCGGTCGCCTGATTGGCATAATGGCACCAATAGCTATTCTCTTGTCCCTTGGCGCCGTATGGGTTGCCGACCTGGTCTATGAACGATTGGTGGGTCGAAGTGACCACGTAATTATCGTGATCGGATCTATTTTGATGATCCTCTTTATGTTCAGCGCGACGATAGCTACGAGGGACTACTTCCAGATTTACGCTGGAAAACCCGAGCTAGCGGATGCATTTCAGCTGTCAGATTGGCAATTGGGTCAATATGCTTCAACATTACCCGATGAGGCCATTGTGTACCTGACGCCTAATCAGCAGAAAATGGCCACAATTTATTACGCCTTAGGCGGCCAACGAGATAGATTACGCAGCTTTCATAGTCCGCAGGACAGCCTAACACCGGCGGGTCAACCAGGACAAGAGTCAATTTTTTTGATACGCCCTTCTGCAGAATCTGTATTTGATCGACTCACCAAACTGTTTCCCGGTGGCGTTGTCGACAGGTCGGCCCCAAGTTTTCATGCGTTTTGGTTGACAGGTGATGGCGAAGGGCTTGCTTATACGAATGGATCAGATTTGTCATGGGGTGGGGCGATAGCGCTTCAAGATTGGCAGGCCGAATCTTCCGGAGATCTGCTAAAGGTTACGTTGACCTGGCAGGCGATAGTAGAGATGGCCAGAGATTACACAGTTTACGTCCACGTGCTTGCCCAAGATGGCTCTCTAATCGCTCAAAGCGATCGGCTGCCTGACGGATATCCTACCGGTGATTGGCAACCCAACGAGGTAGTGACGGATGTATTTGAGGTGGCTTTGCCCGAGAATCTCCAATCTGGCAGATACAGACTACAATCAGGTTTCTATTACTTACCTACTCTTGAACGATTGGGAGAACCGTTGGTTTTGGGGGAGATAGAAATCCCTTAGTTCAACCAGATGCGTCGAGAGTGTAACAACCGATGCGCTTGATCTACCCGGCGTTCCGGTGCAAATCTGTTTGTTTTTGGTTGCTGATCCACTGGGCTATAATCATCAAGCAAAACAGAATGATGGGAGGCACCTTGACCAAAGCATTAATTACCGGAATCACGGGCCAGGATGGATCTTACCTGGCTGAGTTTTTATTGGAGAAAGGCTACGAAGTTGTCGGAATGGTGCGGCGGAGTAGTACTATCAACTTTCACCGTATCCAACATATTCAAGATCGACTCATACTTGTCCAGGGGGATCTCCTGGACCAGATATCAATGATTCGAATATTAGAAGAGCACCAACCCGATGAAATCTACAATCTTGCCGCTCAATCGTTTGTACAGACTTCCTGGTTGACACCGGTCTTCACCGGAGAAGCTACAGCCCTAGGGGTGACTCGAGTATTAGACGCTATCCGAACGGTTAATCCTCGCATCAGATTTTACCAGGCCAGTTCGAGTGAGATGTTTGGAAAAGTAGTCGAGGTGCCACAACGAGAGTCGACACCTTTCTACCCGCGCAGTCCATACGGAGTGGCCAAAGTTTATGGGCATTGGATTACCGTCAATTATCGCGAGAGTTATTCATTACACGCGGTTTCGGGCATTTTGTTCAATCACGAATCGCCTCGTCGAGGATTGGAATTTGTCACACGAAAGATTACTCATGAAGTTGCCCGCATAAAATTGGAGCTGAGCGATGAAATCAGGCTAGGCAATTTGGATGCTAAGCGAGATTGGGGATTTGCCGGCGATTATGTGAAAGCGATGTGGTTGATGGTCCAAAATGAACGTCCGACTGACTATGTAATTGCTTCAGGTGAGACGCATTCAGTTGAAGAGTGCCTGGAGCATGCTTTCGGATACGTAGACCTGGATTGGCACGATTACGTTGTGCAGGATCCTAAGTACATGCGGCCGGCTGAAGTCGATCTGCTTGTAGGAGATGCTACAAAAGCAAGAGACGAACTAGGATGGCAGGCAGAAGTCTCATTCAAACAACTTATACATATGATGGTGGAAGCAGATTTAAAGATGATTCGAGATGGTCGAGTAGCGATGTAATTGTCTTAGGAGTTTTGGCGCACGGCGAAATATTGTCGATGGTTTTCATTTCTGTACCGGAGAGAGCTTCTTATGATCGAAATAAAATTTGGTACCGACGGCTGGCGAGGTAGGATCGCCGCTGATTATACCTTCGATAATGTACGGCGTTGTGCCCAAGGTTTTGCCAACTACTTAGGCCAGCAAGGTATTGCAGAAAAGGGTGTCGTCATTGGCTATGACAAGCGATTCTTGGCGGATAAATTTGCCGCCACGGCCGCCGAAGTGATGGCCGGTAATGGAATAAGAGTCTGGTTAACCGATAGGGCAACGCCAACGCCAACCATCTCCTATTCCGTAGTTGATAAACAGGCAGGTGCCGCAATCAATATTACCGCCAGCCATAACCCGCCAGAAGATTGTGGCTTCAAAGTTCGTGATGGCGGAGGTGGGGCTATTGCGCCGAATAATCTCAAGAAGATCGAGGCCCTGATCCCACAAGACCTACCTGAAGTCAGGAGTCGGAAGTTGGAGGATGCAAGGAGTGATGGCCTGGTAACTGTGTTTGATGCCGGTCCGGCCTATGTCCGGCAAATAAACAAGCTGATAGACCTTCAGCCGCTGCGGGATGCAGGTTTCAATATCCTGGTCGATTGTATGTGGGGAAATGGCGCGGGCTGGTTTACCTCCTTACTGGGCGGTTCTAAAACAACTGTACATGAGGTCCACAACTATCGTAACCCAATTTTTCCGGATATGATTCGCCCTGAGCCTATTCCGCCAAATGTCGACCAAGGCCTCCGTATTGCCAGTGAGCTCAAAACTGATGTAGCCATCATTAATGATGGCGATGCTGATCGGGTGGGCTTTGGTGATGAAAATGGCCAATTTATTGATCAACTCAGAGCTTTTGGATTACTCGGTTACTATTTTCTTGAGTTGCGAAAAGACCGTGGGCCAATAGTAAAAACAATTTCAACAACCAAAATGTTGAACAAGCTTGGAGCCATCTATGGTGTTCCAATATACGAAACGGGTGTTGGTTTCAAATATATTGCCCCAAAAATGGTCGAAGTTGACGCCTTGATTGGTGGAGAAGAGAGCGGGGGTTATGCTTTCCGAGGCCATGTGCCTGAGCGTGACGGCATACTGGCCGGACTATATTTCTTAGATATGATGGTTCGAACCGGTTTAAAGCCTTCGCAACTATTGGATAGACTATTTGAATTGGTCGGCCCTCACTTTTACAAGCGAATTGACAGTTATTTTGATCATGATCGCCAGGCCGAGATCCAATTGAATGTCGCAAACGCCAAGCCAATTCAGATCGCTGGTCTAAAAGTTACCGATATTGTGACTACTGACGGCCATCAATTCATTATGGAAGATGGCGGCTGGCTTCTAGTTCGCTTCAGCGGAACCGAACCAATCATCCGGGTGTATTGTGAAACTACCATCGAAACCAAAGAGGATGATATCTTAGAGGCCGGTTTAAAGATTGCCGGGCTAAAATGATTTAGTAGAACTGTGGATGAAATTGTGAAAGCAATTCAGGATTTCTACCAGGAGCAGGTAAGCCATTGCTACGGTTGTGGTCGTTTAAATGAGCATGGGTACCAGATTAAAAGTTATTGGGATGGCGAGCAGGCATTGTGCATTTTCCAACCGCAACCGTATCATCTTGCGGTCCCAGGTTTCGTCTACGGAGGCTTAATCGCCTCCATTATCGACTGTCATAGCACCGGTACGGCCGCGGCAGCAGCCTATGAAGCGGCCGGGCGCGAGATGGGTACGAAGCCAGATTTTCGATACGTAACAGCATCCCTCCACGTTGATTACCTGCGGCCGACGCCTATCGATGCAATCTTACATATAGCAGCGAAAGCTAACGAAATTTCAGGCCGCAAGGTGGTTGTTTCCAGTTCAGTTATCGTCGATGATGTAGAGACTGCCCGAGGATTGGTTACGGTTGTTCAGATGCCGGCGGAGTGGCTGACCAGCTTCAATTCAAGGTGACTCTGGTCGTTCTGCGGGATTGTCATTGATATCTTTTTCGTTTTTTTAGCGGATTTGAACCTTGTTCCTCAACGGGCCAGGGATCAATATCTAAAATACGCACGCGAACGTATTTGCCAAAAATGCTAATTGTCGCCAGCAGAGGTAAGATGGTGAGCGCGGTAAAATCACCCTGAAGCATATAGAGAGCGATAATTGCCAGGAAATCGACTCACGTATTGAGGTGTATGAAACGTCCCGAAAATGCGGTCTAAGCCGAATTGATTTTACCTGGGTTACAACCAAAATAATTATCAGCAACCAAGATAGCAAACCAGAAATCAGCTATTTGAAGAAGAATCCGACTCCTTTGTCATTCTGCGGGTGGTCCTCCACTAGCTAAACTACAACCGCTACACTTGAGAAAGCGGTTACAAAGGTTTTCCGTAGTCAATAGGTGGGAGAATTGAATAATCAAAGTTGTCTAGACCATCGGGGCCTAATTCAACAAGTATTTGGTGGATTTGATTTGCATCATCCTTGAGACGATTTATGTTAATTCCTCGGCAGAAATCTGGCAATGGAGATAGCCATTGACGAGCACGAAGAAACATCTTGACAGCACCCCGATAATTCTGACGCTCTATTTGCAAATACGCAACGGCAATTTGTAAAACAGCTTTGTATACATCCCGTGAAGCGCTTGTATCCTTATGCCAGGCTTCCTCCAGATATTCGTGGGCATCAAAGTAGTTGCCGGAATTGAAAGCTTCAAGTCCTTCCAAGGCCACGACTGAGATTGGCTCATTACACGAATCTTTAATGGCTTCGGAATTATCCTTCCGGGCAGTTTGCTCGATAAGGAGTGGCATTTGGGCCATAAATCGAGAACGAGCAACGACATTGTCAACCTTGAGATTGGCGGCTGCCTGAATCGCCTCCTTATCCACGTGTGGGCTGAAACAAAGTATGGGCACAAGCCTGGTTGCCGGTGAAGACCTGATGATGGACACCCATCTTTGCCAGGGAACTTCTTCATTGGAAAGATCGAAGATGAGTAATGCAGGTTGTTGTGCGGATATTAGCTCGATTAGGGCAGCCTCTCGGCCAAATAATGGTTCAGCCCGTGGCTCCAAATCGGATGGTCCGAGTTTGGAGATCGAAGCCGCATCTTCAAGGAAGGTTATCGAATAACCCAGGTGTTCGGACACTTTTTGCACTTGAACAGCGGTCATCATTGCACTAATGAAGGCAATAATCACTCTTCGATCACCATCAATTCCCAGGACCATGGCCTCCATTCTAGCAGAAATCGGTATATTAGGAACGTCTGGAAAACTTACCCCCACTGAGGGAGGTTTACGGTTAGGATCCCCAACTGAAGCTTTTATTCTTCGCCACGTTCAGGGTAACATCGGCTGCATCTTTGTGGATATAGTAGTTGCCAAGGTAAGCTACTAAAGCAGTCCGTGTAGTTCTCAGACAATCTGCGGTATGAAGCCGTTCGAAACCAGTATGTCGACCCGAGCTTGCCAACCTGGCGGGCGTTGTTGACGATAGGCCTCTAGCTCAGGATTGATATCGTAGCTTTGACGGAACTGTTCAGCGGACCAGCCCAACCCCTGTATCCATGAGATGACGGCATATTTGGCTCTCCCATCCCCATCGCCAGGTAGGCTAACTGAGCTAATATTGAATAAGGATAGATTATTCCATCGCCGAATACTGGGGACATGGAGATGCCCAAAGGCGATCGCGCCAGCTTTTATGTCATTTAATAAAGGCGATAATTCACTATCTTTCTGACGTACGTGCCCGTAAAGACGTTCTTGATCACTTTCTGGTGGAAAAATCAGTTGGCTCAGGTTTTTTGGGTTGGCGTGGACCACCAATAAATCGTCGTCCATTTGGCCCGTTGGTGAGAATCGCAGCTGGAACGACTGGCATAAATCATCGATCCAGTTGAGGGCATTTTGAGTTAGTTGGTTTCTGGTCCACTGGCAAACCGAAATTAGCATTTCTCGCTGTTTTCTCTGATCACCGCGAAGGTCGTCGGATAGCGGCGGTGGACGGAAGATCCAGTCGTCTGTGTTGCCCACTACTGAGCTGATATTCTGGTCTGAGATGAGTTCTACACAGGCCTGCGGCCGCGGTCCAAAAACACACAAATCCCCTGCGAAGACAATTTCATCGATGCCTGGCTGATTTTGGATGCTGTCTAAAACAGCTTCCAAAGCAGATAGATTTCCGTGAACGTCCGAGAAAACAGCAATTTTCATGGGCATCATCAATTCCAAGGTAATTTTGCTTCTTGTTGGAGAATCTCGCGCAGTTTTTGCCTTCTCCTGGCGCCACCAAGCGTCTCCAGAGTTCGAGTATCCAGAGGGTCAATCACCTCACGGAGTAATCGTAATTCCTCGGGGTCAGGTGGTTCGGTCTCAGGCACTTTGTTCACTCTTCCAAGTTCAAATCCGGTCTTGGCCTTAAGGCGCCTTAAAGAAACACCTTCGTGTAAAGTAGCCAGGCGCATGGTCCCATCATGAGGATCAAAATCAAATTGACCCAGGTCCGATATGAGGTAACGAGGACCCTTGCCAGAGACGCGAGTTGGGCTATGACCCAATCCACTGCAAAAATCTAGCTTCTCAACAAAGGTATGCCGTCCGTGACGGGGAACATACAAATAAATCCGATTGCTGCTGATGGTGACATCGGGGATACCGGCTGATCCGGGCAACCTGAGCCTCGGTTTCCGGTAAGTGCCACCCATGAAGATGTTGTTGAAGTTGCCATGAGCATCCACCTGTGCCGGCCGAAAGAACTCCGTTGGAGCCTGAAGGGGCAGAAAATCGCAGGCCACCTTAACAAATCCCATGCTCAGCAAACCCTGTTTGATCCATAGTTTTTCGATTTTGGCAACACCGAGTGGCGCCCAATCCGAACAGATTGCCTGGCCGATGGCTGATGCAAATGAGATGTTCGGGGCATGGGTTAGCTTGGCCAATAAATAGCCAGAGGCGACCAGTGGCGTCGCAATACCTTGGGCAACCAGTTCTCCATCCGCTATCTGGCGACTGATGCATACAGCCATGAGTTCATCAATCGTGTAATCAATATTTGACATCTATTTCTCGATTCAGCAACCAATCGATTTATGTTTCAAACATTACCTTCAGCGAGGCTAAATATTGTTCAAAATCACCTTGATTACAGGCATCGATATAGCGGAGCATCTCTTCACCGTCAATTGGATAAAGAGGGTAACAAGAAGTCGGCCAAGCGCCTTTTGGGCAGTGAACCACGGCAGTCACCATCAATCCCGTTAAATCGATAGGGGTGTCGATTTCCTCGACAATTTCCTCGGCAGTTATTACTACAGTCTCGGCGATTGCCGTTAACTCATAGTCGATTGTTGGATTACCTCCAAGAATACAATTTCCATATCGATCGGCTTGCAACACGTGAATTACCGCGACGTCACAGCGGATGGCCGGGAAGGCTGTTAGTCTCTGACCCGAATAGGGGTCGAGGATGGTCTTGACATCTGGACGCACCGAAAGCATGTCCGTTCCTTGCCAGGCCTGGCTAGGTATGTAGCCAACACCAGCCATGTTGGCTCGTAAGCCACAGGCAATGCTTGCCTCACTTTCTTCTACAATTTCGATCTGACCAATGCTGGCAGCCCTGGTGAACATGGGAGCAAGACCAAAGATCTCTAATCCAAAATAGCACGCCCGAATTCGATTTACCAGACCGGCGCCGACCAGCATATCAGACTCAAGACCAGCTGTAAAAGCTAATAAAGTTAGGTTTGTCGGGGCTGGTGAGCGTTGCAGCAGGTGACGAACAAAAGCAAGCGGACGTCGGAAATTGGTCATTCCGCCTAGGGCAACCGTTTGTCCACTTTGAAGATATTGGGAGGCTGTATCGAGGGTGGTAGTTTTGTCTATCATTGGCCGGATAATAGTTCTATTCTGTTTCGAATAGCGAAAGATTAACTACTTACATTGGTATGTGCAAGCAAACGACTACACAAGTCTCCGACCATATTCGGTCTTTGTTATTGGGAGTAATTATGACTTTACGACAAGCGGGTCAATCTCAGATCAATGTTCATTAGGTAGTTGCTCTGCTCGGAGAATCGCCACCTAAATTAGAGATGAACATATACCAAAGGCCATAGACTGGTCAATTGTGGCTATAGAGGGCTATTTCTGTCGCTCAATTACTAACTCTACGAGGCGATAGAGTTCAACTCGAGCTGGGGAATCTGACAGAGAGCTTAAGGCCTCCCTGGCTCGGCCGGCCCATTCGTGAGCCTGGGCAAAAGCGACATCCACAGCCCCAGAATCTCTAAGCCGGGTTATATATTCATCAATGGGATCGGGGTTTGAAACATTGGTGGGGCTCAAAACCTTTTTCCCATTTTGCGCGATCAATGCGCCGGCACCTTGAACCAAATCATTTCCTACGGGCTTGCCCATCTTGTTCGGATCGCCGACGATGTCCAGTATGTCGTCGACAATTTGGAAAGCCAAGCCCAGATTGTAACCGTACTCAGACAGTTTACCGGCCAGCGCTTCATCACCACCAGCCATGCTGGCTCCCATACGAGCCGCAGCCCCGAATAGGCTGGCGGTCTTCCGGGTGATGATAACTTTGTAGGTTTCCTGGTTGATTGTCCCGGCTTTTGCGGCGGCCGCCTGGAGGGTTTCCCCCTCTACAAGGCTCACACAGGCGTCGGCCATGATTTGATTAAATTGAGGACCATATGGGGCCATCAATTCATAAACTTTCGTAAACAAATAATCGCCTGTAAGAAGAGCAAATGTTCGACCGAATCGGGCGTGTACAGAAATCTTACCCCTTCTGGTAAGACTGTGATCGTTAATGTCATCGTGAACCAATGTGGCTGTATGGACCAATTCGACCGCTGCGGCCAGCGGCACCACCTCACCGAGGTTTTTTCCGCCCGCGGCCAAATAGCTGAGAAAAACCACTCGTGGGCGGATGCGTTTGCCTCCAGAAACGATAATGTGGCGACTCGCGTTTTGAAGCATTTCCACATCAGTAGCAATAACATCTAGCAGCGTTTGATCAACCGCGGCAAAGCCACTTTCAAGTTGATTCGTAAGCATTAAGAAACCCCGTTCATAACGTTCAAATAATATTGAACATTATAGATCGTTCAATTAGGAGCGTCAAGCCTTTTGTGAAAGAATACGCAAATGAAATCAATTGTCGGTTGTTGTTGATTTCAATTATGCTTATCATTAATAGGTCAGCCGTGAGGTCGTTAATTTTGGTATTGTAAATGTGCTGCTATTATGGCTTCACAGGCAAGTTGGAATAAATTAGCTTGGAGGGTAAAGTGCACGAGCTACAGGATAGAATCGAAGCTGAAGGTGAGAATCTTGGGAAGGGTATTCTGAAGATCGATAGCTTCCTAAACCACCGGGTCGACGCGGCGTTAATGGCGAAGGTCGGAAGAGAGATCGAATCAACATTCAGAGAATGTGAACCATCGCTCATTCTGACCGCTGAGGTTAGTGGTATCGTCCCCGCGGTCATGGTGGCATTGGCCTTGGATAATCTGCCTGTCGTTTATGCCCGAAAGCATAAGCCGATCACGATGAGGGAACCGGTCTATGTTGAAATTGCTCCGAGCCATACCAAAGGCAATGAAGTCAATCTCATGGTGTCTCCAGAATTTCTGAGTAAAGAGCATCGGGTTCTCATCGTCGATGATTTCCTGGCCAGCGGGAAAACAATCGAAGCGTTAGCCCGGATTGTTGAAAATGCTGGGGCTACATTAGTTGGTATTGCCACTGTCGTTGAAAAGAGTTTTGAAGGTGGTCGTGAATTGCTCTCCCATTGGGGAGTTCCAATAAAGGCAATGGCCACCATCACCGATATGAGTGATGGTGGAATTGTAGTTCGCAGGTAACAAAATGGAACCCAAGCACGATACTATTGTCATCCTCGATTATGGATCACAATATAGCCAACTGATTGCCCGCCGGGTACGGGAACAAAATGTATATTGTGTGGTGTTGCCCTGGAATTCTGCTGCAGCTTCTGTGATGATATATAACCCATTAGGTTTTATCCTGAGCGGCGGACCGAACAGTGTCTATGATCAAGATGCCCCAAGATTGCCCTCCTATGTCTTGAATAGCGGGCGGCCCATTCTGGGAATTTGTTATGGGATGCAGTTGCTTACGCACCAACTGGGCGGAGCGGTCGGTCGTAGTCTGAGGCACGAATACGGTCCAGCTGCGTTAGACGTCGACGAAATTGAAGACCAGCTGTTCGACGGCTGGAATCCGCGTGGAACGAAGGATGAAGATAGTCCAACTCGAGTATGGATGAGCCACGGTGACAAAGTTGAGAAGTTGGCGCCTGGCTTTGAATCGCTCGCCCATACCGGCAGCTCAACCTTTGCGGCAATGGTAGATCGACGGAGAAGATACTATGCAGTCCAGTTTCATCCGGAAGTCGCGCATTCGAGGCAGGGCCGGTTGCTCCTCAACAACTTTGTCCTTTCAATTTGCGACTGTTCTCCGACCTGGACCACGAAAATATTGATAGAGGAACAGACGGCCGCTCTCAAACAGAAAATTGGAGATGGGAAAGTCATCCTGGCATTGAGCGGCGGTGTTGATTCATCAGTCGTTGCAGCTTTGATAAATCGAGCGGTTGGCCAGCGACTTAGTTGCATATTCGTGGACCACGGTCTATTACGACAAGGCGAAGCTCTTCAGGTCATCGAAACCTTTGAGGAACTACATGGTATGCGGCTGGTAGTGGTGCATGCGGTGGAAGAATTCATGGACGCACTGGCTGGTGTGATCGATCCGGAAATGAAGAGGCGGATAATTGGCGAGCGATTTATCCGTGTGTTTGAACGCGAAGCGCAAAAGTTGGGGCGGATTGATTTCCTGGCTCAAGGTACGATCTACCCAGATGTTATTGAGAGCTCTGCTAGAAACAAAGATCAGGCCCACACGATAAAGACGCATCACAATGTTGGTGGGCTCCCGGAAAGTATGTCTTTCAAACTTGTAGAGCCCCTGAGACAACTTTTTAAGGACGAGGTCAGGCAGATAGGCGCTGAACTTGGATTACCGGAGCGCATCATCTGGCGGCAACCATTCCCAGGTCCGGGGCTGGCTATTCGCTGCCTCGGCGAGGTAACATGGGATAGGTTGGAAACTCTGCGCGCGGCCGATTCCATCTTTAGAGATGAATTGGCAAGAGTTGATATGATCCGCCAAGAGACGCAACAAGCGTTTGCCATTTTGTTGCCGGTTAGGAGCGTCGGTGTCATGGGTGATGGCCGGTCTTATGAGGAAGTGGTGGCACTTCGAGCAGTGACAACTGAAGATTTTATGACTGCTGATTGGGCTCGCTTACCGTATGAACTGTTAGAACGAGCAAGCAACCGAATTGTAAATGAAGTACCGGGTGTGAACCGGGTTGTTTACGATATCACCTCGAAGCCTCCAGGAACGATCGAATGGGAATAGTTCCGATTCCGGGCTTAACGAACTTGCCCTTTTGGACATAGTATGAAGATAAAAAAAAGGCGAACCCGGGTTCGCCTTTTTTATTCAGTAACACAGAAAAGCCTGATTTAGGGGTTATTCTTCCTCTTTTTCCTTCTGCCTTGCCGCGACAATCTGCTCCTGTAAGTGAGCCGGGACACGACCGTAGCGGAGGAACTTCATGCCAAAAACGCCTCGACCCTGGGTCATGGAACGTAGGTCGGCCATATAACTTTGCATCTCTGCTAGAGGTACTTCTGCGCGAACGATGGCCTTGGTCTCTTCCTGGTCCATTCCCAATACTCGAGCTCGACGAGAATTGAGGTCACCCATGATGTCGCCCATATTGTCGGCCGGAACGGCGACTGTAACTTCATGAATGGGTTCCAATAGCACAGGGCCGGCTCCCAAAGCGGCTTTTCTGAAACATTCGCGTCCCGCAATTTGGAAAGCGATTTCTTTGGAATCAACCGGATGCTCTTTGCCATCGTAAACGATTGCCCGAATTCCAGTCACCGGATATCCCGCCAGTGCTCCATTTTCTAAGGCCTGACGACAACCCTTTTGTACCGCGCTTACGTATGGGCCTGATATCGACCCCCCAAATATTTCCGAATCGAACTCGAAATCTTCATCATCGCCAAGAGACTCAACCCGGATGAATACCCGCGCATATTGACCGGCACCTCCAGTCTGCTTCTTGTGAGTATACTCCGCTGAGTTTGTCTTCGTAATCGTCTCTCGATAGGGGACTTTCGGGATGGTGGTGGTCAAGTTCACCCCAAATTTCGACTGCGCTTTTTTTACGGCAATATCAAGATGAACGCTGCCCATGCCCGAAAGAATGGTTTCACGCGTGGCCCGCTCCGAATTCCAATGAAGCGTCAAATCTTCCGCGGCTAAACGACCAAGAGCCGTGGTTAGCTTAGCAACATCTGATTGCGAGACTGGGTGGACGGCCACGGAAACAATCGGATCGGGTTGATCTATCGGCGATAGTGTCAGCTTATGACCCTGGTCACAAAGGGTATCGTTGGTGGCAGCGTCACCTAACTTATTTACGGAACCGATATCACCGCTGTGAAGGCGATTAATAGGCGTAGATTCTTTTCCCCGGAGCACGCTAAGAGTAGCCACTCGCACTTCGCTATCTAACGCCGAATCCCAGATCCGGCTGTCCGATTCGAGGATGCCACCGTAGACTCTTAGGTAACTCAACTTCCCATACTGATCTTCCCTGGTTTTGAAAATGAAAGCTGTCAGTGGGGAGAGATCATCCACTTCATTTTCTTCCTCATCTCCAAGGGCATTAATAGCTGAGAAAGGACCAACTTCGTCGGGATGTGGGAAGAGATCAATTAATGTTTCAAGAAGCGGATGTACAGCAATGCCTGCTTGGGGGGCGGCAAAGATGATTGGCACTACCTGATTGTCAAGCACGGCTGCTTTCAGGCCAAGCAAAATTTCTTCTTCAGAAAGCTCCTCACCCTCGAGGTACTTCTCAAGAAGATCATCATTTCCCTCGGCAGCTGCCTCTACCAGGAGAAAACGGGCTTCCTCGGCCGCGTCTGTCAAGTCGGCTGGTATGTCAGAAGCTTCGCTTCCATCTCCAAGACGGGCTTTCATCTTTATCAGATCGATGATACCTTTAAAATCCGTTCCTTCGCCAATGGGTAATTGAAACTGGATAAAGTCACCATCCAAGTTTTTGTTGATGCTGGTCATTACCCGACTGACACGGACATTTTCTCTATCCATTTTATTGACCAACAACAACCGCGGCATTTTACGATTACCGGTTGACTGCCAAACCATTTCCGTTCCAACTTCGACGCCGGCAACTGCCTCGACGAAGATAAGGGCACCGTCGGTGACGGTTAAGGCGCTGTTGACTTCGCCGACAAAATCGACGTAACCTGGAGTATCCAAGAAATTCAATTTCTGCTCATTCCACTCAATTGGGGCAATCGCAGTGGCAACTGAACTTTGGCGATTGATTTCCTCTTCCTCAAAATCCATCGCTGAGGAACCATTGTCAACTTGACCCATTCGGGTAGTAACCTGGGTGTCGAAAAGCAGTCTTTCGATGAAAGTTGTTTTACCGGCTCCGTTATGGGAGACAAGCGCGATGTTACGAATCTGTTTTGTGTGATATTCCTTCATTTAGAGAGTCCTCACGGGAAATGTTTTTTTGGAAAGATTTGTGGCGCTAGATTGGCCTGGATTTTAGATGAAACCCAAAAACCTGTCAAAGTAAACGACTGGAAATGGCGGTTCGGTACAATCACCACGCGAAGAGCATATAATCCAGGGTCCAAGAGATCCAGGCCAGCTGGTGGATGTGTTATACTTCTCATCATTCGAATTTGACCATAAAGTGATTAAACGGTCTAGAATATTTAGAGGCAACGCTCATGGAACAGTATCTTTCCCTTATGGACGAAGTTCGGCGGTATGGCGTACAAAGAGGCGATCGCACCGGTACTGGTACCCTCAGTATATTTGGATACCAGATGCGCTTTGATTTGTCCAAGGGCTTTCCAGCAGTCACAACTAAGAAACTTCATTTTCGGTCCATAATCTTTGAATTGTTGTGGTTTCTTCAGGGGAGTTCGAACATTGATTATTTAAAGGCCAATGGCGTCACTATTTGGGATGAATGGGCCGATGAAAAGGGCAACCTCGGACCTATTTATGGATATCAATGGCGTTCATGGCCAAAATCCGAAGGTGGCTATGTAGATCAGATTTCTCAGCTGGTACTAAATCTCCAATCCAAACCGTATTCCCGAAGACACTTAGTTAGTGCCTGGAACGTGGCCGATATTGACCAGATGGCCCTGCCACCATGCCATTGTTTATTTCAATTTTATGTAGCCAACGGCCGGTTGTCTTGCCAGCTCTACCAAAGAAGCGCAGATATCTTTCTCGGGGTACCTTTCAATATCGCTTCCTATTCATTGTTGACGATGATGTTAGCCCAGGTTACAGGATATGAGCCAGGAGAGTTTGTTCATACTTTTGGGGACGCTCATCTGTATCTTAATCACATGGATCAAGTAGAGAAGCAGCTTTCCCGTAAGCCATTTCCATTGCCAGAAATGAAGATCAATAAAAATGTAAGATCAATATTTGGCTTTAGCTACGATGATTTCGAATTGATCAATTATCGTTATCATCCTGGAATTGCTGCCCCTATCGCTGTATAACGATCTGTGATAATTTCTTTGATAGTTGCCTTTGGAACCAATCGGGTGATTGGAAAAGATAATCAGATTCCTTGGCATTTGCCGGCTGACATGAGGTATTTTCGCAAGATGACCATGGGAAAACCTATCATCATGGGCAGGAGAACGTATGATTCAATCGGCCAATCGTTATCCGGTCGTCAAAATATTATTGTAACAAGAAACATGAATTTGGTGGCTCCAGGGTGCTGGGTCGTTCACTCAGTAGAGGAGGCGCTCGATACGGCCATGGGGGAGGAGGTCATGATAATTGGCGGTACTCAGTTATACAAACAGCTTCTACCTCGGGCTACCCGTCTATACTTAACACAGATCGAGGCTGAATTTCCCGGAGACAGATGCTTTCCCGTCATCAACGAAGAAGATTGGTTGGAAACGTCAAGGAAAACATATGAGCCCGATGAAGCCTATCCCTATCGTTACCACTTTGTCGTGATGGAGCGTCGCAAATAGATTAATATCCGTAGAAGTCTGGACTTATTCGACAAATATCTCGACGTGTTCACCTTCTTCATTGTCAATAATGTCGACTACCTTGCCCTGAGCGCCGCCCTGGATCATTGCAGTCAGTTCATCGAAATCCACGCCTTCTACCTCTGGCGCAAAGCGGGCTCCCATCTTCATTCCAACATTGACCAAGCCCATAGGAATATTGATATTCACTTTATTCTTACCAGTGGCTACATCGGTAATCCGTACCCTAAACCACTTAGCCGGACTCGCCCCTTTTAGCGGTTCGCTAGTTTTTGAAATACTATCCTTCTCCAGGGCTCTCAATAGATCTGCACCATCTTTGGCAGAAATCTTGCCCTCTTCGATCATTTTTAGGATTTTCATTCGCTCTTCGGCTGTGGCCATGGCAATAGTTCTCCAGAGATTCGTATTTAACCAAATATATTAGACTGTCTTTTTGAATATTAGCTTTCATGATAGCCGGGCAAATCATGAGTCATTATTGTTAGTTCCCGTCGAAGCTGAAAATTGGCTCCGATGAGTATTTTGTTTGCCGTCCCGTCATTTGTTGGGTGAATAACAATCGCCGAAGCAGTGCGCAATTTCTTCACTTTGACAAGTGCCTTATAGAGCAGGGCCGGTTCGAGCTGGTCTTGCCAGGCCGAGTCAACACGTAGGCGAAGCAGGTGGGGACGACCCCACTCTCTGAATAGGGTCACCAGTCCATTGATACGCTGCTTTCCAAATTCATCTAATTGTCTATCCGCCACCCAACAATCCACGCCTTGTCCATTCAGGAAATCTGTCAATCGCCGCCATATCCCAGTCTTGAAGAGATCAGGGCTTGGCGGCACCGGCCAGTTCAGATCGGGGGGGACAACCCGGCGATCCAGTTGATACGCTTCTTGCCAGTCACCTCGTTCAAGTTGGCGAATATCAGGGTGGATCGGGTTTATTGGCGTTTCGATTTTTAACCGCGAAGGCGCCACATACCAGTGATTCATTGTCCCAATGGCAACAAAACCCAGGGAATGATATAAGTTTATCGCTGGAAGGTTATCTCTTTCTACCTGTAACAGAATCTTATGACCGCGGTTCTGAACGATATAGTTTGTGGCTTCCTGCATTAAAGACCTAGCTACACCACGTCTCTGATAATCAGGATGAACAGCCACGTTGGCAATAAGAAAGCGGCCGGTTAATTGGGATTCAAGCAACGTCAAATTGCCTACAATTTTACCTGATTCTTCCCAAACAAAGCCGGGCGAAAACCCACGCGAAAGCATATTCCAGCGCATCGTTATCGACGAGGCATAGTTTAGGCTGATTCGCTCACCCAGCCTTCGCTGCCCGCGGTTACCGAAGGTAAGATTGAGTAACTCAACCACTTGCCGGGTGTCTTTTGCCAGATTGATTGGACGCAGGCCACTAGATGGAGCGTCATGGGTGATTACAGGCGTTGCCAACATTATTTAGCTATCGATTGCTTCCAATAAGATAGTTGCCTCGTCAGGAGAAATGATCCCATTTTCTACCATACGCAATATTTTAAGTTGTTCTGCTTCCGTAACCTTATTTTCCTTGGTCGATTGAGGACGAACAGGTGGCGGTGGGGCATTCCATGACGCCCGATCAGCCCGGTAACGCGCCTTTTGAGCTGCCTGTTCTGCTTTACGAACGGCTCGTTCGGCCGCCTTCTCAGCCTTATTGGCTGCTTCTTGGGCGGTCTTTTCAATCTTTGCTGTAAATGACGGCCCGAATTCCTTTTCCATTCGAGTGGAAAATTCAGACATCCGATTACTTATCTCAGTGGCAAATTGTTCGCCCAGTCCTCCAAAGTCCATATCAATATTGAAGTCCATGTCCAGAGAATCACCGTATTGTTGATCGGGAGAATATGCCTCCTTGATGATGATACGTCCCTTCGCATTGAGGAGCAAAAAGGTTTCGCCGTCGCCTATTCGGCCGCTAAGATAGCCTGTTTCTTCAACTAAATCTTCGAGTTCGATTAATCGTTTAATTTGCGGAGCGTGAGCCTCCACCAGTAGAGGCTGATCGTAAGACCAACGGACAACGATGTCGCCCTGGGCGCTCAGGCTGTGCTTACCACTAGGAAGACCCCCAAGCAATCGAATATCACCAGACACATCCTTGGCAGATAATTGGCCGCCGACGTTCCTAATGTTCAAGTCTCGGCGACATTTTTCGACTGTGATATCTTTGTTGACGGTTCTGATATCGATGTCGCCTAACACTTCAGTGAATGCAGCCGTGCCATTAACATACCTGATTGAGCAATCACCCTGGAGGGTACCAATGGCAAGGCTCTCTGTATTGCGTGCGGATAGGTCTCCCATGAGAGAGTTTATTGTCAGCATGTCATTGACATTCCGAATGGATAGATCGCCATATACGGTACCCAG